>Ga0134121_10000625_pt1 | contig 38797 bp, 26 predicted proteins | sample KB301_FD_96463 | JGI IMG/M metagenome (GOLD analysis project Ga0134121, IMG submission 96463) | Terrestrial soil microbial communities without Nitrogen fertilizer from Kellogg Biological Station, Michigan, USA - KB3-0-1 | ecosystem: Environmental > Terrestrial > Soil > Unclassified ...
TCCAAAGATTATTGAAGGCCTTTGTTTGAAACGGGCTAACTTCACCTGGTTTCTGCCGGGCATGATAAGAAGCAAGCGCATACAGCATCCAGGCTTGGACATCATAGCTGGTTTCTTCTTCGACCAATTCCTTGTCCAGGAACGCCGCCGCGTTCGCCAACACGTCGGGCTTCACATTAATGCCGGCCTGTTGCGCCAGGGTCATGCCCCAAACGACATAAGCCGTCATGAAGTGATCGCTGTCTCCCTCTTTCCACCAGCCCCAGCCGCCGTCGGAGTGTTGGAAATTGTAGAGACGATCCAGACTCTGTTTGGTAATCGCGTCGAGCTCACTCAAATCGTGCTTGCCCTTCGGGTGAGTCGCCGTCGCAGTCGACTGCTCAATCCCACCAAAGATCTTATTCATCGCCGTTTCCGGTTTGAGCCCGAGATCGCGCAGTGTCCTGGCGGTGATCGCAGCCGGCAGAAACCGGCTCATCGTCTGTTCGGTACAGCCGTAGGGATAATCGATGAGGTATGGCAGCGCATCCAGCATCGTGGTGGCCATACTGGGCGCCACCTGGACCGAAAGCGTTGTTGACTCGGCGCGTCGTTCTTTGGGAATGTCGAGTTTGACCGTGACGCTATCGCCGCGCATCTTGCCTGAGCGCGACAGGAATTTTTCGATGCCATGCTCGTACACCGTGTACGTCTTCTCCATCGCGTCGGCATATTTCTCACCGCGCGCTTCAACTTTCAGTTTTGCGTCGCCTGCGTGAGCGACATTCACGAACCAATCAACGCGGGCCTCGCTATTGGCTTTGATTTCAACGCGCGCCTGTTCGCCTTTTACCACCTTGCCGTTAACGACCAGACCGCCAACTGTCAGCCCTTCGGCAGTTAGCGAAGAGCCGACAAGCATTGACTGATCAGTGTTGTTGTTGATGACTCCAGAGACAGTGACCTGATCTCCGACGACAAAAAAGCGGGGCGCTTCGAGTCGGACGATGAGCGGTTGTTTGGTCCGGGTCGAGGTATCGCCGATGCCGAACTGATTGGCGGCGGTAACCGCGCGGGCCGTCGCCGACCAGGTCGTCAACGAATCTGGATACTTCACTTTAACGGTCGCGTTGCCGTTGTCGTCTGTGCGAACGTCGGGTTGCCAGAAAATCGTCGACCGAAAATCGCTGCGCACCTGGACCGCGGGTTCCTGGCCCGGCGGCGGCGCCGGCGCCTCGGCCATAGGCGCGTTAGCATTCCTGGCGCCTGCGAAAACATTGCTGACTGTCACTGATTCCGTAATCGTACCCGGAGTCGATTTTGCGAAGCCTGCCGAGTCGGCCCGTGACACACCGTCAATGGTGAGCGTGCCCGAGGGTCGCCGTTCTTTGTCTCTAAGGACATCGTTGTCGTCTTTGCCGGTGATTCCAGTCTGTGCACGCTGTCGGGCAATGATCACCTCGTCGGCTAATCGCTTGTCCGTGCCTTCAACCAGGCGCGCATATGACTTTTGGTTGAACGTGCTCTGCATTTGCACGGTGTGCACTCGTTTTTCGCCGTAATAGAACTGGCGTGGGTCACCCGCGTAATCCTGCTGGATATACTTTACTGATTCGTCGATTAGGCCCAGGGCGATCTCTGCCGCAACCGGCTTTCCGTTCACATCCCGAGCTGTAATCGAAAGCGATCCTTCTTCCCGCGGCTGGTATTGTTCGCGGTCGGCCTTAACGTCTATGGAGAGAAACTGCTGCACGGGCGGAACGATGACCTGCTTGTTGTCGACGAACAGTTGCGCGTCGCTTACCATCGCCGCATTGAGAAAGATATTCGGAACATGCTTTTCCTCGATCGGAAGTTCGATTAGTTTCGCTGTGCCACTGACATGGACAAGTTGATAGCTATACAGATCCTGCCCTTCGACACTGAACAGAACATAACGATCGTTTGTCGGTACTGAAATCATTACTGGCGCCGTCTGGCCGGCGCGAAAGGTGTCTTTGTCGACGACGATTTCAACGCCTCCCGGACGATAGCCCAGTTCGGTAGTGGCATTGGTCGCCACAAAAACCGTCGTCTCAGCGGTGATCGGCGGCAGGAATCGTCCGCGTTTACCACTACCCTGACTGCTTTCCCAGGCAACCCGATAATAGCCGTCGTGCTCCGGAATGAAATTTAGTTGCGCCGAACCTGCGGCGTCAGTTTTCAGGGTTTGCGTGAGAACATCGTCATGTTGGTAGCCACGAAACTTAAGCTGCCAGGGCTTCTGCCCTTTGGCCGGGACCGGCGGAAAAGATTTTTCGCGCAATAAGCGAAGCTCTTCGCCCTTAACTTCACGCCCATTTGGATCGAGCCAGACTTCGTACCAGTAGTCGCGGGTTACTTTGATCGTGCCTTCGGTGACAACTGGTTGCTCATTCGCGTCGAGTGCTTTGATGTCTACCGTGACTTTGTCTCGTGGTCGATAAATATTTCGCTCGGGACGAGGGTAAACATGGTAGCGCTGTCGCGTTACCCGCACTGTATCGCTGGCAATGATCTCGCGGCGGGATGAATCCGTAACCCGGGCTTCGATGCGATATTGGAAGTCCTGGTTATAGTTCTCGCGCGGCGTATCGAAAGTAATTGTGGCATTGCCGGTCGCGTCCGTCTTGATCGTTTCGCGCTTGATGATTTGCCCCTGACCGCCATAGTAGTAACGGCCCTGCTGCTCAATATCATCGTAGTACCACGGGTACTCGTGATGCGGATACCAGTAGTGATAGAAAACGTTCTGATAGACAACGACTTCGACTGAGGCGTTACTCACCGGTCCACCAAAGTAGTAGTCGGCCTGGATGTTGACTTCCACTTTCTCGCCCAGCCGAAATGATTTCTTGCGGCCGTTTTCTTCGGGAGTCTTCACCGCCACCTTGAATTCGGGCAGCTTGTATTCTTCCAGCCGAAACAGCTTCGCGTCACCGATATGATTCGCACGACCCTGGTCCCAGAATTGGATCTGGTATTCGCCGAGCGGCAATTGATCTGACAACTCCAAAGAACTCCAGGCGGTACCAAACGCATTAAGCGTCGCTTTGCCTTCACTGATTTTAGCGCCCTGAGGATTATTGATTTGGTATTCGACGATTTGATTAGCGGGCGTCGAGTAAACGCCGTCCGCGTAACGACGGGCGATGAATTTCCATTGGACAGTCTCATTCGGGCGGTAGGCGGGCCGATCTGTGAAGGCATAAATCTTCCATGGCAGGTCTTCGCGGTAGTAACCGTTGGCATAACCATTCGAAAACGCCTGCCTTTCGCCGCTTATCGCGGAAGCGAAAAGACCTTTTGAGTTGTTGGTTCCCTTCGTGGCAAATGGCGCCAACCCATCTTTGTTTGTCGTCTGGAGTTGCCTGCGCCAGTGCCATTTTCCACCAGTGTAATAGCTTTCCCACAGGGCCACCTGGGCGTTGGCAATCGGCGCCCCGGTGACGGCGTTACAAAAATAGATGAGCGCCTGTTTTGCTGATGACTTGAGGACGATCGATGCATCAGTAATCAAAACGACGTCGCGTGATGACACGGACCCGCTCCTGGCCTCAAGCAGATAGGCGCCTACCGGCAGCTTGCCTTCGATGCGCAACTGTTCACTGACCGGCTTGTGATCCTCGCCGCCCTTTAAGTCTTTGCTCCACGTTTTGGCCGGCGGTCGCCCCGCCAGCTGGATTTTCTCAATCCAGTTGTTGTCGCCTTCGCCCTCGCCTTCGTCTTCGCTGGCCAGTCTCGTGAACCGCACATCGCGCGTGAGATCGACCTTATAGAGCGCAAAATCAACCCGTCTCAGGTTACGCGCACTAAAGGCGTACTGCAGTTCCGAATCAGGAAGAAAGATATTAGATACTCCGACGCTTAAAGCGGGATCGGTGATGTTTTTGATTTGCTGAACAGCCTGATCGTAATAGCGCGTCTCGCCTGGCGAATTCCCGGATGAGCCGGCGGTACAGTTCGAGTGCTTTGATGTAGTCAGGCTCCTGTTGCCATTGGCCCGCGGCCGTCTGTCTCACCGCTCCCCGATTGCCCATCCATTCGGCGTAATAGTAAAGCGCGTCATCGTACCAATCGGTTTTCTTGCCGCCCTTGAGCGCGGCTTCAAATTCGTCCGGCACGCGCTCGCGCGTTTCCCAGTCGCCGCCGGTGGCGCGCATCGTCATCGCGATGAGAAAGTGCAAATGAACCTGGTCGTTTTCCTGCGCGCTAATCTTGAGGGCGTTTTCGAGGATGTCGAGAGGAATGTAATTGCCGTAATAGGTGTAGAAGTAATATTCGTTTGCTCGCGGCGGTTCGGCGGCTTTGAAAACGATCTTGAGATAACGAGAGCGCGCCCGTTCGATGTCGGACTGACCAGCCCACCAGTCAAGTGCCTGCTGATAGTGAGGCCAGGCCATGCCCCAGTTCATCTGGTCCCGTCGTGTCCAATAGAGATCGCCAAGCGATTCGTGAGCTTCTGCCCAGATGACATCCCGATCTTCCTGTTTATCGTTTGTCCGAATCAGTTCGTCCAGCTGCTTGATCGCCTGCTCAGACTTTGTCGTGTCGGATGTTTGACTTCCCGCTTGCGCCCGCCACGCGGTGTCAGCCAGACGGAAATCGACCCAGCGGACTTCAGCGGCCGGTAATCCGGTCTTACTAACGTGCGCATAAATCTCATAGGCGCGAGCGTATGAGCCGGCGGCATATTCCTGCTCGGCCTTTGACTTAGCCTGCGGATAGTCCGGTTGCTGAGCAGAGACAACCTGCGATCTGAAGTGTGTGACCTGAATCAGAAACGCGAAGAGTCCGATCGAGGCGATCGTCAAAACAAAAGAGAAAATAGTCCGTAGTTTCGAGATGATGGTTTTCATAGTTAGGTTCAATTGTTTGTTCGAGCTGGTCTGAATCGGTGATGATTTTTTTTTATCGATAGCCTGGTTAGTTGTGTTCACTCACTAATCTTAACTCGGGCAGCCTCCGAAGAAGTTCCCCTTTAGAGCCAATAAAGACGCCCCGGCGATGCCCAGGTTCCGAGAAATGAACGGGGCATCGGCGACGACTTGCGCTGAAGACATACAGGTTAAGCCGAGAGAGTTCATCAATCTTCGACAAAGCGAGCCGCGTTCACGCGGCTTTCCCGAAGGGTTATTAGACCAGCCCTTTTAGGGCTGGTTCAAAGGAGTAGAAACTTCGAAGGGCGCTTTAGCGTCCTTCTTCTACTTGCATTAGCACCTAAAGGTGAAATCTGAACTGTTGAATGGGCTGGTAGTGAATGCGTTACGCTCACTCTAAGTAAGACGATCCACGGACCCACACGAAACGGAACTCGTTTTGTCGTGCGATTTGGTGTGATTTCGTCGATCGTTCTAAATCCGGGCGTGAAAAACAACAACCAAAGTAAGACACTGCCGGACCATACGATCATGTGCATCCATCTGAACACTCGGGTACAATCACGAACCACGATCGGCCAACTTCTTAACCAATCCGGTCCCCTGGATAAAACCTTAATTTAGGAGTCAAATGCTGGATCTTAATTATGTTCGGGAAAACCTTGAAGGCGTGCGCACGGCCCTCGAAAAGCGGGGAGCGCCCACTGCTGCTCTGGAAGACTTTGCTCAAGCGGACGCAGAGCGGCGACGGGTAATCGCTGAATCAGATCAACTCAACGCCGAGCGCAATACCGCGAGCCGCGAGATCGGCGCGTTGATCAAGGACGGCCAGAGTGAAGCAGCTGATGCGCGCCGCAAAGCCGTCAATCAGCTAAAGGAACGCATAGGTCAACTCGATCAGCGACGCGAAGATTCGGAAACGCGCATGCGCGAATTACTCTCGACGCTGCCGAACATTCCGCACGAAAGCGTGCCCCTAGGTAAAGACGAATCCGCGAACGTCGAGGTCCGGCGTTGGGGAACCAAGCCTGAGTTTGATTTTCAGCCGAAGGATCACGTGGATCTGGGAAACGCGCTCGGCATTCTCGATCTCGAACGCGCCACCAAGATTACCGGAGCTCGGTTCGCGATTCTGAATGGCGCCGGCGCTCGTCTCAGCCGCGCGCTGATCGATTTTATGCTCGAGTTGCACACGCGCGAGCATGGCTATCTGGAAACTTTGCCGCCCTTCATCGTGAATCGTGATTCGCTATTCGGCACCGGCCAACTACCCAAGTTCGAAGAAGATCTTTTCAAGCTCGAAGACGAGCGCGGATTTTATCTGATTCCTACCGCCGAAGTGCCGGTGACCAATTACTATCGCGAAGAAATTCTCGACGCGTCGCAATTGCCGATGAAGTGGGCTGCCTATACGCCCTGCTTTCGTTCTGAAGCGGGCAGCTATGGCAAAGATACTCGGGGCGTGATTCGTCAGCACCAGTTTGAAAAAGTCGAATTGGTGAAATATTCGCTGCCTGAGAATTCTTACGATGAACTCGAGGCGCTGACCCGCAATGCTGAAACGATTCTGCAGCGACTGGGCATTCACTATCGGGTAGTCGTGCTCTCGACCGGAGACCTCGGCTTCAGTAACGCAAAGACTTATGACATCGAAGTGTGGTTACCTTCGCAAAATGCTTTCCGCGAGATTTCTTCCTGCTCGAACTACGAGGCCTTTCAGGCGCGGCGCGCCAACATTCGCTTTCGTCGCGCCGGCGGAGCTAAGCCGGAATTTGTGCACACGCTGAACGGTTCTGGGCTCGCCGTCGGACGCACCTGGATTGCGGTGCTGGAAAATTATCAGCAGGCAGACGGCTCAGTGATCATTCCCGAAGCGTTGAGACCTTATATGAGTGGGATGGAAAAGATAGAAGCATAGGTCCCGATAGGTCGAATGGGCCTATTTCTTTGTCACTTGGAAATAGTCGCCACAAACTTAACCGAGCGCTTATATTTCCCGTTAGTAAAATCCCCGGCATCTTCGTCGTTCCCTTTCACCACGTCATTCTCGACCGAGTACTCTTTAATCGTACCGGATTTGCTTTCCTGGTACTGGCCGGGGTGATACCTAACCCAGTAACCATCTTTCGAGAACACGTATTCCAGCCCACGAATCTTCTTATCAAGCAACAGCGTCTGCGATTTGATCTCTTCAGCCACTGCGTCGGGCGGAATGGGCAGGTCCGTGACGAGGACGATGATGCTTTCTTCATTGAAACGCTGTCCGCGGCCGGCGTAGGCGTACTTAAGTTCTACTGTCTCGCCACCAGCGGTATAACTGCCGGTCGCCTGACCCGCTGGAGCGCTCGATTTACTTTCCGGCGGCGATGCTTCTTTCTTTGATTGTTGCTGCGTCGCCGGAGTTGGTGTGGCGTTCGTAGACGAGCGTTGGCCGGAACATCCCAGCGCCGTTACTAACAGCGACAAGCAAAAGACTAACAAGTAGATAGAAAAAAGCTTTCGGGGTTCTAACATTGTTCTGCTCCCTGTGAATTGTAATTTGATCTCAAAACGATTGGTGGTCTTTCGGTCTCTGCGCCACCTCCGCGTCTCTGCGTCTCTGCGGGTGAAAGCTCGTCCAACAAAACTCACCGCAGGGACGTAGAGACGCCGAGGGGGCGCAGAGAATATCAAAACCTGAGATTGAATGCGACGGCGAATAGTCGCGTGCTCACTTTTTCGAACGTAACAGTTTCCAGACGCTCCAGCCAAACACTATCGCAAGCAGCGGAAAGACCAACGCGCCTAAATATGCGCCCTGGCCACCAGGCCGGATCGCCGTTAATCCCTGCGTTACGTACAACAGCCGAACTGTATAGAAGACAAAGAAGACGCTCAGCAGAGCAAAGACAATTCCGATTATCATGCGGATGGGTTTAATCATAAACCACTCTTCCTCAAGACCCAGGTCGTCATCGACCGCATATCCTGGACGACCGTAGTTTTGATTGGCTCAATAAACTGTCCGCCCAGGGTCGCGCTGACGCTGACCAACATCGCCTCGTCCACCAAGAAGCGTTCGCTGCCGTCGGGAAGATGATACCGTCGCCCGTCAATCGGCATGATCTTGTCTTCGATGCCAATGCTTGAGGCCAACCGCGCAAAGAATATCCCGCCCGGTTTGAGCACGCGCCACATTTCCCTAACCATCGATTGCCAGTGTCCTTCGTCGCGAGCAAAGTGCAGCACGGCGCTGCTTAATACAACATCAAAGCCCGCATCCGCATAAGACATTTTCTCAACTGGTTCGACCCGAAAATTGTCTAATGGCAAATGCGGAGCCAACGCCGTCGCCACTCGCCGGGTTTGTGCCAATGCCTCGCCGGATTCATCAACGCCGAATACTTCAAAGCCGCCCTGTAGCAGATAGACCAGGTTCCTTCCTGTTCCACAACCGGCATCGAGCACGCGCATACCGGGGACGATTCGCCCCTTCAACAGTTGATCGAACAAATAGATGTCGATGCCGCCAAAGCATTTCTGCAGATTGATCGAAGATGACATGGGTCCTTGCCCTTCCACGCTGTACGCGCGACTACTGCTTGCGGGTGCGTGGTCGTGACAAGTGGTAGCTTATCAACTGAAACGTATTAGCAAACTGGTACGGAACCGTTTGCGGTAGCGACCGGTTATTCCCGCGAGTCACTCGCTTGCTACTGTAAGCGGTTCCGTATCCTGCTCCTAATACTCTTTTCGGAATCGCCGGTACATTAGCCAGGCAAAGAGCCCCGGGACGAGGTATACGAACAAGACAATAAAGTTTATTCCTTCGATTTGCTCTTCGTAGATTATCCCGAGCGCGGGGCGCCAGGCGTTTTGCTGACGAAAGACGCCGATCAGGTAACGCGATTCGAATACGAGGATAAAGGCGAACCAGATTATCGTGAACCAAAGAAAGACGGCCTTAATGGTTTTTCTCGTGTTGGGGTTCATCTACCATGAATCGTAAATCGAAAAGCGCAAATGGTAAATGGTTGAAGAGTGCTGGGTCAGTCTGAGGGGTAAACAGCCGCTACAGACGTTCCGTATTCAAGTCGTCTTCAGACGGCTTATCCGAAGGGTTAATAGCCCAGCGCTTTTAGCGCTGGGACCTGCGGGACGGGAAATCCTCAGCGCGCTTCAGCGTGCTTTTGAATTCGTTGACAAGAGCCAGGCATTCAATCCCAAGCCCGTTGAAACGGGCTTGGGAATAATCGTGCCCGCCCCGGGCGTAAAACGCCTGGTCTAGTAACCCTGCGGGTAAGCCGCGTGAACGCGGCTGAGGGATTGGATTCCGCCGCCGCTCCGGAAAAGTTTTAGTCGCGGCGGCGGACTCTGGTAATATCGCGCGCACCATGCCAAACAAAAACGATTTCAATCAAGTATTTGCCAAACTGAAATCCATCCTTCAACCGTATGTAAAGAAAATGGACGTCGCCCAGGACAGCCAGACTTACTATTTGCTGAACACGCGTTACATCATGAAGAACAAACAGCCCCTATGCTTTGGCGGCGTGCGGCTCGGCAAAGCTTACGTCAGTTTCTATCTAATGTCGGTGTATGCCAGTCCGGATATGTTGAAGACGATGTCCCCGGAACTTAAGAAGCGCATGCAGGGAAAGTCATGTTTTAACTTTAAAGAGGTTGATGAGTCATTGTTCAAGGAACTCGCCAAGCTGACCAAAGCCGGCGCGGCCAGGTTCAGCGACGAGAAATTTATTGAGGGCCTGCGAAAAATGCAGTCGGGAAGTAGCAAGGCTAAGTGACCAGAGCCGGATAGCAAGCGCCAGCGGAATATAACGTTCTCATTAATACTCGCGGCACGAGTTGGGTGGGAAATTCAGCCTCTGTGGTTCGCTGTGAACCTCTGTGGTGAATGCTTTTCGAAAGTAATTTCACCACAGAGTTTCACAGAGAATCCCCTAACAACACAACTCGCATTGTGGCCGGAATATCACGCCTTCACCGAGACTTTCAATCGCCGAAAGGCAGATCCACAGTAAAAGCACTGCCACGATCCGGGGCACTCTCAACTGAAAGGGATCCGCTGTGGCCTTCCACGATCCAACGTGAAATCGAGAGACCCAGCCCCGCTCCGCCCAGGGCGCGCGAGCGTGCCTTGTCTACTCGATAGAAACGATCGAAGATGCGCGGCTGATCAGCGGCCGGTATGCCGATCCCGGTGTCGGTCACCACGATTCGGGCATGGCCGTTTTGCGTTCTCAGCCCTACGCTGATCTGACCGCCCGGCGGCGTGTATTTCACCGCGTTATCGATGAGATTCAGCAGCATGCGCTTTAACATCTCGTCGTCGCCATTAACTGTTATCGCCGGCAGCTCGTCATCACTCGTGAGCCGCAGGCCTTTTTGCATGGCCAAAACGTGTGCGGCCCTGACACACTCGTTGACCAAGCCATCCAGCCGCACCGGTTCTTTGATGAGTGACGGCGCATCGACAGGCTCGCGGGCGAGCAGAAAAAGATTTTCCACAATCCGCGACAAACGTTCAGCCTCGTCCTTAATCAACGCCAAAGATTCCTGGTAGTCAGCAGTCCCGCGTTCTTTTTGGAGCGCAACCTCGGTCTCGCCGCGCAATACGGCCAGCGGCGTTCGCAGCTCATGCGAAGCATCGGCGATAAAGCGCTTCTGCTCCTGGAAAGCCGCATCAAGCCGCGTCAACAGCTCGTTAATAGTTATCGCCAGCCGTCCCACTTCGTCTCGCGGGTTGGCCACGTCAAGCTGGGCTGAAAGATTTTCCGCCGTGATTCGCTGGGTCTGTTGATTCATCAAGGCGATCGGTAAAAGGCTCTTGCGCGCCAGAAAGTACCCACCCAGGGATGCCAAGAGCAGGATCAGGGGAACACCGAAGAGAAAATCGCGCCGCAAACGACGCAGTCCCTCCTCTACAACGCTCAGAGGCTCGGCCACAATCGCGAAGCCGAGCTGCCTGCCCGGCGACAAAGGCACAACCGCAACACGCAAATCATTCAGCACTACAAAGCTACCGCGCTGAGCTTCGTCGAGAGTCGCCTGTGAAATTGTAAACTGATGGCCGGCGAGATTACGGGACCAGGCGACCGCGCTGCCATTCGCATCGACCACTTCGACGTAACGATTGGGAAACACCATTTGGGCCAACACGACCTCGTTGGCTTTCGCTACGGACTGCTCTTCGTCCAGTTCCTGGAGGTACGCGCTCGCGACCGTTTCGGCGGTCGAGCGCAACAACTCGTCCTGACGCGCATAAAAAATATTCGCCGCGCCGTAATAGACGAGTACCGCGAACGCAATCAGCGACAAGGCCAACACCGTGGCGTACCAAAGCGTCAATCGCGTGCGAACTGAATCAAACATAGATCAGTGTCAGAGGATGAGGTCAGTACCGAGAGCGGTAGCGACCGGGTTGTCTCCGCCTGAACTTGGATCAAGGACGGTGCGAACCGGTCGCTATCGCTCCCGGTACTGACCTCACTGCATTAAAAACTCCAGGCGACCGCGGCGCCATACTCGCGTGCGTGCCGATTATATTGCGGAGCAATGATCGGCCACGCTCGGGATCTGCCGCGCGACTCTTCTTCATCATTTGCATCCGCAGCAGCCTTTCGGTGATGCGCGTGGTAGACGTAGCGGCCAATGCCGTATCCCATCGCGCTGCCGACGAGAACGTCTGAGAGATAGTGTTTCTCGCCCGTGAAGCGAGCAACGCTGACGGCGCCGGCAATTCCGTAAGCGGCAACCTGCACCAGACGATGACCGTGGTATTCGTTGGCTATCACCGTCGCCAGTGACCATGCCTCAATGCTGTGGCCGGATGGAAATGAACTTCCGCCATCAAAGAAATCGCTGCGACTCTTGCCCGACAGCGGGCGGCTACGCTGAGTGATTTCCTTGAGCGCAGTCACGACAATCGCGCTGTCAATCAGTGCTTCTGCGCCGAGCAGTCCGGTCTCGCGCGCTCGATCGTCATGCTTCGCCCGGCCCACTAAATAAAAGGTCAGAGCAACACCTCCGGCACTGTAGCCAGAACCGGCATAACTAATAATCCGGCTGGCATTCAACTGCCGGGTGGACTCGGCGATCTCATCTCCGGTGCTTTGATCGGTGGCAATAAGGCCCGCGGTTCCCAGGCCCAGCGGCACCAACCAGCGCGCGTCGCGACCACGCAGGTGAAACGGTGAAGTCCAGATTGCTTTCTGATCAAGCAAAATATTTTTGAAGAACTGTTTTTCCAGCGTGGGTGTCGCCGATGTTTGCGGCGCCGGCGAAGGACTCGGCTGCGGTGTTTGTGCCTGCGCACTGAACTTAGCCGAAAAAATGATTACTAGAAGAACCATGGCGAAGAGGCAAGGCAATGTTCTGTTACTTCTCATGTTTGTACTCCATGTTTGGTTTGCGGGTATGAAGGCTTGTGTCTGAACAAAGTATAGACCGTCGGGGTCACCACCAACGAAAGCACCAGGGCCACCGCCAGTCCGCTGATGACGGCGATAGCCAACGGCTGCAAAAGTTCTGAGCCGGCACCTAGAGCCAGGGCCAACGGCAGCATCCCCAGCATGGCCGCCAGCGAAGTCATCAGTACCGGCCGAAAACGACGACGACCTGATCGCAGCAGGGCTTCGCGCACGGTGTCTCCCGCAGAGAGGTGGTCCTCAACAGCGTCGAGCATCAGGATGCCGTTCTTTGCCACGATGCCGACGATCATGATCATTCCCATCAGTGAAACTACATTCAACGTGGTCCGGGTAATAAAAAGACCCAACAGCACGCCGCCCAGAGCCAGTATGGCGCCGGTGACGATTGCGATTGGATGCGCGAAAGAGCGAAACTCGATTAGGAGAGTTAGAAAAACCAGCACGATAGCCAGGCCGAGCGAAATCACCAGTTCACGAAAGCTGGATTGTTGCTCCTGATAAAGGCCACCATATTCTATCGTCATGCCGGGCGGTAGCTGTACCTCCTTGCTGAGGAGGTTCTTAATCTCGGCAATCGCCGTCCCGAGGTCCTTGCCTTCCAGCCGTCCGGTAACTGATACCATCTGGCGTAAATTCTCGCGTCCGATCTCGGTCTGCCCCTTGTCATAGGCAACATCCGCAACCTGGTCGAGACGGAACAAGGAACCCGACGAGGAGCGGACCTGCAAAGCGCGCACTTTATCGAGCGAGGTACGGATCTCAGGAGGAAATATCACGCGAACCGTGATTAAGCGCCCTTGCTGCAGAATTGATGAAGCGGCGTCGCCAGACATCGCCGTCGTCACGGTGTTCGCGACATCGGTGGCCGTCACCCCGAGATGCGCTGCTCGGAGCGGATCTACTTTGAAGGTAATCGCGGGCCCGCTCACGACTACTCCACTCTTGGTATCGACCGCACCCTGAATCTTCTTGACCGCAGTTTCGACCTCGTCGGCCTTTTGCTGCAGAGCGTTTGCGTCCTCACTGAAGAGTTTGATCTCGATTGGTTCCGGGTTCCCTTGCAGATCACCAATTACGTCGGGAACAATGCCGACGAATTCAATCTCCAGAGAAGGTTCGGACGCTTCGATCTGTTTGCGTAGATCGGCAATCACTTCGTCGGTCGGGCGCGCGTGCCCGGGTTTCAGTTTGACTGCGTAATCACCGCGGTTGGGTTCGGTTACGAATAATCCCATTTCGAGTCCCGTTCGCCGCGAATAACTTTCAATTTCAGGAGTCTTCAGCAGAAACTCTTCTACATGCCGCAGCATGAGATCGGTTTCCCTGAGGGATCCGCCTGCCGGCGCCCAATAATCGAGAACAAACGCGCTCTCATCAAATTCAGGAAGGAACTCAGAGCCTAACGATCGGTAAAGTAAGAACGAGCCGGCCAGGACCAGGGCCACAATAATAAGAACGGCCCAGCGATTGTCGAGTGCATGGCCCAGCACCCATTCATAGCGCTGGACAATGGCGCCCAAAATTCTGCCGTGCGATGCTGCTTCCTCTTCTTCTTCGCGCTCGTCGGCGAGCTCTTCATGATCACGCCGGCGGTCAGATTCTTCTTTCCAAACAGCGCGTCGTTTAGCTCGAACGAATCGTTCGGCAAGTACGGGAGTAAACGACAGCGCCAGCACCAGTGAGGTGAGTAGCGCCACTGCCATCGTCAAAGCCAGCGAACGAAAGAAGCTGCCCGTGACTCCGGTGAGCAAGGTGAGCGGCAGGAATACCACTACCGGAGTAATCGTCGAGCCGATAATCGGAATAGTGATTTCCGATACCGCCTTTTGCACAGATTCACGGCGCGACTGCCCTCGCGACATATGCGTATAAATGTTCTCGACGACTACGATCGCGTCATCAATCACCAGTCCAATCGCCGCCGCGACGCCGCCAAGAGTCATCAGATCGAAACTCAACCCGGCGAGCCACATGGCCAGAAACGTGGCCAGCACTGTCACCGGAATGACCAGCACCGCAACGAAGGTAGTGCCCCAGTTCCGCAGAAAAACGAACAGAATCACCACGGAAAGAAGTAGACCAATCAAGATCGAGTCGCGGACTGAGCTCATTGCGTCGCGCACCAACAGCGATTGATCGTAATAGGGGGCAATCTTGATGTCTTTGGGAATCTGCCCGCGCATTGCCGCCAGTTCTGCCTTCACCTCATCTACTACCGCGACCGTGTTCGCATCAGGCTGGCGATTGATATTCAGCAGCACCGCCGGTTTGCCGGGGTGGGCGGTGACCAGGGTGTACTCAGGCTCCACTCCCGCGCCGACAGACGCGACATCGGCCAGTGTCACAGGCGCGTTGTTGACAGTTGCCACAACAATTCCGTTTAAGTCGTCGGGTTTCACAGCCTGGCCGCTGACCAACGCCAGTTCGAGCTGATGGTTTTCCTCAATCAGACCGGGCGAGACGATGATGTTTGAGTTATGGACCGCATCAACTACCTGCTGAACGGAAACGTTGTGGGCGACGAGCCGGTCCGGATCGATCGTGACGTGGAATTCGCGGTTCTTGCCGCCGGCCACACCGACAGTCGCGACTCCGGGCAGCCGGGCGAGTTGGGGACGAATGGTGTAGTTCGCGATGTCGCGCAGACTGGCGAGGTCGCGCGTATCTGAAGTCAGACTGTATCCAGTTACCGGAAAGACAGCGAAGGTCAGTCGCTCAACATGTTCAATCCTGGCCGTTTGCGGCAAGGTCGAGGACAGTTGCGAAAGCCGGGCCTGGACTAATTGCAGCGATTGGCGTACGTCGACGCTCCAGTCAAAGAACAAACTTATCTCTGAAGAGCCGCGCGAGGTTTTTGATTTAATGCGTTGGATGCCCGGAATCCCGTTCATCGCCTCTTCGATCGGTCGAGTGACCGAGACCAGAGTCTGCGTTGCCGGCGCTACACCATTATCAACAATAATAACAACGCGTGGAAAATCAGTGGTGGGAAAAATCGCAATCGGCAAGCGCCAGGCCGCGTATAACCCGCCGGCGCAGACCAGGGCCACCAGGACCAGTACGGCGCGCGATTGAGTTGAGACAAGCCGGGCGAGATTCATGATCTTCCCATGGAGTGCGGTGGCAGAGCGAAGCGACGACACCGCTTTGGATTGTTTGGAGTACCGCCTTCAGGCGGCTCTGTTTGGAGACAACACACTCCGCCTGAAGGCGGGACTCCAAACCAAAGCGCCGTCGCCGCTTTGCTCTGCCGGCGCACTCCAAAGAACAGCATCACTTCTCCTCCGGCTTCTCTTCCGGTTTCTTCTCATCCGATGCTGGTTCATCCCTGGCAACCTCAACCTTGGTGCCATCGGGCAAAGAGAAATTGCCCTCAATCACCACTGTCTCGCCGCCCTGCAGTCCGGAGGTGATTTCCATTTTGTCGCCAGCGCGAATTCCGACGGTCACCTTAGTTTCGTGCACAGCCGAGGCAGCGTCGACTACCATTACGGTGCCTTCGTCGGCATTGCTGGCCTCAAGCGTGACCGCAGATGCGGGGACCACCACGGCGTCGGTTTTAGAATTTGCCGAAATTGTCACCTGCGCTGATCCATTCGCGCGCAGTTTGCCCCCTCCATTCGCCAGCGTCACCCAGACCTCGACCGTGCGATTAGTTGGATCAGAAGAGCGGCTGAGCAGGGTGATCCGGCCTTTCATTTCCTCGCTGGAAGTATCGGTGGGCAATACCGCGGCGGGGTCGCCGACTTTGAGCTCTGACACGACGGTGTCGGCAAATGGGGCTTTGACGATTACCTCGCTGATGTCGGCGATGGTGACGAGTTTACCTCCCGCCGCAGCGAACTCGCCTTCGTATTGAAATTGATCGGTAACGATTCCTGTTATCGGCGCCCGGATAGTTGCATAGCTAAGCTGCGCGTCCAGCGTCGCGAGATGTTGTTGGGCGCCTGCAGTTTTGGCTGCGGCCAGGGCGCGGTCGTTTGGATTGAGCGACGTGGTGCGCAGGGTCACGGTCTGCTCGGCCAAACGCAACTCGTTTTCCGCGGTGGTGAGATCCAGTTGGGAAGTTTCCAGATCTTTTTTCGATATGCCACCCTGTTGATAAAGCACGAGCCGTCGTTGGTAAGTGGCCCGCGCATTCGTCAGTTTGGCGCGGGCGTCACGCACCGCTTTCTGATCCTGTGCGTTGTTTTGGGGAATTGTTCCGGTGGCAATGCTCCGTTCGTTTGCGCGGGCTTCATTGAGCGCCGCTACCGCCTCGGCGCGTTGGGCCTGCAAGTCGCGCGATTCGAGTAAAGCGATCACTTCACCCGCCCTGACCACTTTGTTTTTCAGCAACGCCATGCGCTTGATTTGCGCGCTAATCTTGGCGCCGACGTCAGCCTTGTCGCGCGGAAAAATTGTCCCGACCGCGATGACTTGCGCGGCGATTGACTGCTTCTCAGCTTTGGCGACTTTCACGCTGACGAGCCGGGCGGGCTCCGTCTCAGCTTCTGCCGGACGTCTCCAACGCCACACCATGACACCCAGCAGAACGAGGGCTACAACGGCAAACACCAGCGAAATGATCAAGACATTTCTCTGTCGCGGAGTCATTCCGCCACGGCGTACGCGCGTCTCTTCATAAGAAGAAACGGCGTGGTCTGATTCAGACCGGGCGTCCGGCTGCTCGTCTATTTCATTCATTGTCCTGTCGCCTGTTTTAGACGCCCCAGCGCTATCTGGTAATCAAATATCGCCTGGTAGAGGGCGGTACGTTGCGCAACCAGGGTCGTCTGCGCATCGGTCACTTCAATTATCTGGGCTTCGCCGGCGCGGAAACGCGCGATGGAAGCGGTCAGATTGTCCTGCGCCTTGATGACCCCGTCGCGCGCCAGGGAAATGCGCGCGGCCGCGGTAGCCGCCTGCGCTTGCGCCGCATAAAACTGTTGGGTGAACCCGCGCACAGCCTGGGCCCTTTCGTTCTCGGCAATTTGGACTCGCAAACGCGCCTGGCGTTCCTTGCTCCTGGTTGTGCCCCAATCAAAGACGGGAATGCTTAGACTGATCGCCGCGGACACACCGCTGTGTTCCTTGAGACGCGGCGGCTTTAGCGAGTCCGTGTCGAAACCGCCGTTGATTGAATAGGAAAGGTCCGGCAGACGATCGGCGCGCGCTATCCGAATCTCCTGTTGGGCCGCACGCAACTGATGTTCTAGTTGGGTGAACTCAGGCCGGCGAGGAATATCGTTGGCACTAAATCGCTGAAAGTCAGAATCAATAGGAAGCACCAGCGCCAGTTCGTTGACGCTGACAGGTCGCAGAAAATCGTAGCCAATCAGAATCCGCAGTGAACCGGCGGCAACTTCTTCATTCACCCGCGCCCGCTCGAGTTCGTCCCGCCGGGAAAGAGTTTGTAATTGCGCGCGGGTTAGATCAACCTGAGGAATCTCGCCTCCGCTCAAGAGCAGAGAGGTGATGTGTTCGAATTCTTCGGCCGCGGCCAGGTTTCCTTCGGCAGCACGTCGTTGGGCGGTCGCCAGGGCGAGCCCGTAATAAGCCTCGAGCACCGCCTGGGCCAACGCTCGTCTGGCGACGTCGGTGCCCGCATGCGCTGCGGCCAGCAGCGCTCGATTCTTAGCCAGAGTCGCCCGTAGCTTGCCGGCAACATCAAGGTCTCCCGAGACATTCAGATATGCCTGGTATTCACTGATGGCGTTGTTCGCGATAAAGCTGGGCACTCGCGGCTCGCCCGGCTTCAGGCCGAACGCCGGCGAGGTATAGATGTAACTCAACGGCGCGCTCACCTTGGGGAGGAACGCAGCCTGGGCCTGCTTTACATCTTCAGCCGCGATGCTTTCGTTGAGCGTCGCGGTTTGAAAAGCTGAGGCTTGCGCATTGGCCAATCGTAAGGCGTCGTCGAGTGTGAGCGCGTTTGGACCCGTCGAGGAAGAGCTCTGTTGCCCGGGCACGCTCGCAGGCAAAGCGCTTTGAGCCGGCACGTTCGCGGGCGTTGAGGGAGAGATACTGGGCACGCCAAAGGGCGTTGATTGTGGCGCGGGCGAACTTTGTGTGTCCGGCGGTCGATCCATCGAGGGCGACTTTGATGGGACCGGCGCCTGAGTTGACGGCGGCGACGGGCGAGGCGAAGTTGGGGGAGGATTCTGGCCGTGCAGGGCTGGGCCAAAACACAACAGCACACCCAGTGCCGAAAGCAGACACACACCCACCCTTGCTCGCGCAGTGCTCAGCATATTTTCCAGAGACCGCGCAGTATAGGCAGTCTTACCTTAACGGAAGATTAAGAAGATGTTGAGAATCGGTTACGGCCGACGAGATCGCCACCCTGGTTGGGAGCGCTGACGTTTCGTCCGCATGCGAGCGACTGCTTTCGCTTCGCGCTCTGCGGACGAGCCGTCCGCGCTCCCAGCACGATGAGGAATCACTCACCATCGTCGGCCGCCGCAGCTCCCGGCGTGGCCACTAAAGTTTTTCGGGCGTAGATCGTGGGTCGAGGATATAGCCTTCGCCGCGACGGGTATGGATCAATTTGACGAGATGCTGGTCGTCGATCTTTTTGCGCAGCCGGTTAACGTAGACCTCGATGGTGTTTGAGAAAGGATCGAAGGATTCGTCCCAGACGTGGGCAGCGATATCGGCCCGGGTCACCAACTGGCCTGCACGCCGAACCAGATATTCCAGCAAAGCATATTCTTTCGCCGTGAGATCGATTTCCTGAGCAGCGCGAGAGACGCGATGACTGGTACCGTCAAGAAGCAGATCATCAAGTTGCACCCGATCGTGATGAAGCTGAGGCTCGCGTCTGAGCAACGCCCTGACCCGCGCCAACAGCTCGCGAAAAGAAAACGGCTTTGTCAGATAGTCGTCGGCGCCGGCATCCAGTCCGGTAATGCGATCGTCTATCGTTGCGCGGGCCGTCAACATCATGACGGGCGTCGCGTCTCCGCGCGCGCGCAATTCGCGACAGACCTCAAATCCGTCCCGGCCGGGCAACAAAACGTCAAGCAGAATCAGATCGTAATCGTTAATCGAGGTTTGATAGAGAGCGGCGTTGCCGTCGCCGGCCAGATCGACTGCATAGGAATGCTCGCGCAAACCCTTTGCGATAACTTGCGCCAGACGCGGCTCGTCTTCTACCAGTAGAATTCGCAAATGATTAATAAGCGGTCGATTGATTTATGAGCGCTCGGTCAGTACCGCGAAGCGGTTGCGTAACATAGCCCAGGGTTGACGCGCTTCGCGGCTACCCTGGGAGACGGTTTGCATGGAGACCCAACCCCAACGGGGTTGTGTCCTTGAGCCGGCGCGCCCGGAGTAAGTTCTGATCGTAATGAAGTCAGTACCACCTGCGTAAGCGGGTGGGCCGAACATCCAACCTGCTTATTGAGTGTTTGATCCACTCGCTGACGTGCGTGGTACTGACCCCATACCAGCCGAGATTGTCTATCTGATCCGCAGATCAAACGGCAACATGTAAATCGCTTCGCCGCTCCGGGAGCGATCCAGCAACTGCGCGTAACGCACAGCGCGCCGCACGTCAACCGGCATTGCCTCAAGGATCGCGGCCTGTTGCTTCGCCTGTGCACTGGTCGCTTCGCTGTCGCCTTCGTCACCACCGCTCATGAGTTGTTCAAAGAAGCTGGGCGGCTTGGGCAGATTTACTCGCTGGATGGTCTGATCGGCGGGAATCTTCGCAAGTTGCTTGGCGATCTCTATGGCCTTATCCAGCCCGCCATATTCGTCCACCAGGCCCCTTTCTTTCCCCTGGCTGCCGGTCCAGACACGACCCTGCCCAATCGAATCGATGTAAGCTTTCTCTTTGCCGCGGCCTTTACCGACCTTTGTGATGAAGTCGTCGTACGTTGATCCAAGGAACCCTTCCCACTTCGCGCGCTCGGTATCGCTGAATTTTTCGGTCTCGCGGAACATTCCGGAGTTCTTGCCGCGCAGCACGTACTCGTTGGTCACACCAATCCAGTCATAAAATCCTTTGACGACCGGTTTGCCGCCCAGGACGCCTATCGATCCGGTAATCGTTGAAGGCTCGGCAACAATCTTGTTTGCGTTACAAGCGATGTAGTAACCGCCCGACGCGGCCACGTCAGCCATCGAAACGACGACAGGCTTTTTCTCTTTGGCTGATTCAATCGCGCGCCAGATAATATCGGAGGCCAGTCCGGATCCACCCGGACTGTCTATCCGCAAAACGATGGCCTTGATGCTCTTGTCATCGCGGGCATCGTTGAGCGTCTTCACCAAAGACTCCGATCCGATTGTCTCTTCACCCGAGCCGCCAAAAGTCGATCGACCGGAAGTGATATCACCCGCAGCGTAAACCACCGCGACTCGCTCGCCCTTGTTCAATCCCAGAGATTCCTGTGAAATCTTCCGATAGTCTCCAGCCCTGGCAATGGCCAGGTCGTCATTCTCCTTGTAACCGAGACGCTTCTTCAGCTCTTTCTCAACCTCGTCGCGATACAAAGTGCCATCGATCAATCCCGCTTCTTTCGCTTGCGCCGCCGTGTAGGGCGCGTTATCGATCAACGCCTTCATCTCGTCGGGAGTCTTTGAACGTGCTTTGGCGATCCCGTCGATGTAGCGGCCGTACAAATCATCGAGCAGAGAGTTAATGAACTCGCGATGCGCCGGCGTCATCTGCTTTTGCGTAAACATGTCCGCCGCACTCTTGTATTTGCCAATCTGGTAAATGTCCGGATAGATGCCCAGCTTGTCCAGAGAACCGCGGAAGAACATTACGTCAGCCGCCAGACCGATCGTGAACAGTTCGCCCGGCGGCGGCACAAAGATCTTGTCGCATGCAGTAGCAATGTAGTAGTCCTTGTTGAGGCCCGTTTCCATGTAGGCATAGACGGGTTTGCCCGACGTGCGAAAGTCTGCAATCGCGCCGCGAATCTCTTCCGACTTGGCCCAGCCCGCTTCCGACATGTCGATGTCCAGCAACACGGCCGAGATACGTTTGTCGGCCTTTGCTTTGCGGAATTGGGTCATCAGGCTGCTGAGGGATTGCGGTTGTGCGCCGAACAGACGTCGAAAAGGATCGTCGGGAACATAGTCGGGCAGCGCGCCCGAAATCTTCAGCGCCAGCACGCTGTTGTCCCGAATCGATGGCTGACTGCCACGCACTGCGGAAACGATGATTGCGATCCCGACCACACAGATGAGCAGGAGGCCGAGCAGAATGCCTCCTATGGTGAGCACGACTTTGCGGGTTGTTGACATTGCCATAAGCGATTTTCCTAATTATTTCCTAAGAATTCTGACTGATTGTGAGTACGAGCCGAAGGCCGAAAAGGTTTACGAATGCGAGAGATCGACTGAGTTGCGGAAGGGCTTCGCCGCATAGCGGCGAAATGTTTATAGACCGAAGGCTTCAAGACAACTGTTAGCTCCTTTAGGAGCGCAACTCTCTTGCCCAGAAATGGGCGCTGACTTATAGCAGCAGCTAAAACATCTCGTGCCTTCGGCACGAAAACCAGAGACCCGCAATTCTTAACGCTTACGGTTTGGATCCAACTGACTATTACTTCACAATCCATCCGCCGCCGACAACCTCATCACTCCGATAAAAGACAGTCGCCTGCCCCGGCGTAATCGCGCGCTGCGGTTCGTCAAATTTTACGTGCACGCGACTGTCCGGTAATGGGGTTATCGTGGCCGGCTCAGCGGTATGACGGTAGCGCACACGCACCGCGGCACGAACCGCTTCGTCGGGATCTGCCAAGGCGATCCAGTTAACACCCGCAGCCGTAAATTCGTCGCGTAACAATTCTTCCTGGTTACCAACGATGATGCGATTTTTGGCTGAGTCGATTCCCGTTACGTACAGCGGCTGGGCGCTGGAAATACCAATCCCGCGGCGCTGCCCGATCGTGTAGTGATGTATGCCGGCGTGCTCGCCGACGACGGCCCCGCTCGTGCTGATGATCTCTCCCGCACCCGGCAGGCGCTCCGCTTGATTATCGGCGGCAAGATAGCGATCGATGAACCCGGCATAGTCGCCGTCGGGAACAAAACAGATCTCCTGAGACTCCGACTTCTCGGCCACGGCAAGTTCGTTGCGACGCGCGGCGTCTCGCACATCGGGCTTGGACATCTCACCCAGCGGAAACATCGAACGCGAAAGTTGATCCTGCGTCAGCTCCCAAAGAAAGTAAGACTGATCTTTTCGCGAATCGCGTCCGCGCAAGAGCCGGTAGCGGTTTGTAGCTGGATCAAATTCAACTCGCGCATAGTGACCTGTCGCTACTTTCTCGCAACCCAGGCTGAGGGCCAGTCGATCCAGCGACGCAAACTTCAGACGGCTGTTGCAGGCCACGCAGGGAATCGGCGTCTCGCCATTCAGGTAGCTGGTAACGAACGGCTGTACCACGTCGCGCTCAAACTCGTGCTCCAGATTGAGTACATAGAAGGGAAACCCTAGATCCTCGGCCACCCGCCGGGCATCGTAAACGTCGTCGAGCGAGCAACAACGCGAAGGCAGGGATTCACCATTCTCGTCGACACTGATGCCGCGGTTCTGGTTCCACAACTGCATCGTAAAGCCGACCAGTTCATGGCCCTGCTCTTTCAGGATCGCGGCCGCCGCGGAAGAATCCACCCCGCCAGACAGTGCTACTGCTATCTTCATCAGTTTCGAGTTAGTTGCACGATGCTCTAGAATACCGTAGAACGCTGTGTGAGTCAGGTGACGGACAACGTGGTTGGAATGGAGACGCCGGAATGTTAAAGAAACTCTCTATGACTGGCTGGATACTGCTCTTGTGTCAGACAATCGTCAGTGCCGGACCACTTCAGGAAAAGCGACTTGAATTCACACTAAAGCAAGCTCCCTGGACGCTCACCATGCCGGCAGACGACTTTAAGATGGCTCAAAAACAGCTGAAGCCGGATGGTGGCGGCGCATATTTCTTGCTCATCGACAAAAAACAGGGCTTCAACTTATCGATGTACATTGAACCTGCGAAAGACTGCACAGACAGCAGGTCATGCCGCGATATGATATGGAAGTTGGGAAATCCCGCCTGGGTCAATCCGCAGGACGTAGTGCAATCCGAGCTTGGGGACGTGAGTTTCGTCGAATTTCTGATACCGTCTTTTCAGGGCATGCCCGTCAAACAGCAGAATATGTATGCGGAGTTCGTAGTAGACGGCTTCTGGGTTGACTTGCATTTGTCCAAGACCGATTACAAAACTGAGGACCATAAATTGTTCGAACGGATCATCAGGTCGATAAAATTCGAACCTAAGAACAAGTCCTAATCTCGACTCGTTGCGTAAAACCAGATGCCTGAACGCGCCATTGAAGAATATCGCATCGCCGAAGAGCCCTATTACCTGCCCGTCGATCACGAGGTCGACTTGTTCGCCGCCGCGCACGCCGCCCATCTGCCGGTGATCCTGAAAGGCCCGACGGGCTGTGGCAAGACCCGCTTTGTCGAGCACATGGCCTGGCGGCTCGAGCGTCCGCTGATTACCGTCGCCTGTCATGAAGATCTTTCCGCGACCGACCTGGTCGGACGATTCTTGATTGAAGGCGAGCAGACCGTCTGGCACGATGGTCCGCTGACTTTGGCGGTACGCCATGGCGCGATTTGCTATCTCGACGAAGTTGTCGAGGCGCGCAAGGATACCGTCGTGATCATTCACCCGCTTACCGACCATCGCCGCCGGCTGCCCATCGAAAAGCGCGGCACGATATTAGAGGCCCCGCCTGATTTCATGCTGGTCGTTTCCTATAATCCCGGCTATCAATCAATCCTGAAAGATTTGAAGCAATCAACCCGCCAACGTTTTGTTGCGATCGACTTTGATTATCCGCCGCCCGACACGGAAGCCGTGATCGTGGCCCGCGAAGGCGGCATCGACGAAGGCACCGCCCGCGATCTGGTTTTGATTGGACAGAAAGTGCGCAACCTGCGCGGCCATGGATTGGAAGAAGGAGTCTCGACCCGTCTGTTGATTTATGCCGCGCAACTGATCGCCCTTGGCATTCCGCCGACCCGCGCCGCTGAAGTGGCAATGTGCTCGCCCATCACCGACGATCGAGATTTGCAGAGGAGCATTCGCGAGATCGTAACGACGGTGATCTAGAACCGCCCGAGTGTCCTTCCCCAGATGGCATCAACTCAAAAGCATCTACGTCATATAACGAGCTGCTGAATGTATTATTCTTGATAAACCCGCTATGAAAGTTTGGAGCGTTATATGAAGAGCTGCCCGGCCTGCAATCGCACCTTTGACGACACAATGACTTTTTGCCTGGTGGATGGTTCGATACTGTCCGCGCCGTTCGATCCGCAGACTACCGAACATCTTCCCGCTCTTAACCGTCCTGACCCGGACCGGACCGGGATTATGTATCCCGCTCCTGAGACAGCCGATAACCTTGACGAAAAGCGGTTCCACCCGCCGCAAACCATAGGAAGCCCTAATCGAGGACCGAGCCCGCCGGAGACGACCGCTTCACCGCTGGCGCAGGAATATTCTTCGACCGAAGAGATCGCTCCTCATTCGGCCATGAAGACCATGAAAGCCCCTCTCCCCGAGGTGATGGTCATCAATAATCAGCGCGCACCTTCGGCCGCTGAAACCTCTGGTAGTCAGTTAACGCAAACTGAATCTACCGGAGGCAAACGCTTAGCACTGATTGCCGCAGTGCTTCTTGGAGTTGTGATCATCGGAGGAATTGCCTGGTTAATCTTTAGGAAGACCCGAAAAGAATCGCCGGATACAGCGCAAACACAGCAGGCGAAGCAAACTGCGAACAAGCCGCAACTTACAGGACAGGCTTTTTCAGAGAACATCAACGGGACCCAGATACAAATGGTCTACGCTCCCGGCGGGAAGTTCTTAATGGGATCGCCACCTTCAGAAACCGGACGAGACAATGATGAGGGATCGCAGAGCGAGACGACGGTACCCAGCTTTTACATAAGCAAGTATGAAGTGACTCAGGCCCAGTATAAAGCCGTGACTGGCGCCAATCCTTCGAGCTTCAAGGGCGACGATCTTCCGGTGGACAGCGTCTCATGGAACGATGCGGTTGAGTTTTGTCGCAAGCTATCGCAGACCACTGGCCGTGACTACCGCTTACCAACTGAAGCCGAGTGGGAATACGCCGGTCGCGCCGGAACAACCGGTCCGTACGCCGGCAATATTGACGCGCTGACATGGTATAGCGCCAATTCTGGAAGCCGCACCCACCCCGTTGGACAAAAGCAGCCGAATGGATTCGGACTCTATGATATGAACGGAAACGTTTGGGAATGGTGTCAATCAAAATACCGGCCTTACCCTTATAACGCTAATGATGGGAGAGAAGATTTGCAGGGAACCGATGTGCGGGTGCTGCGCGGCGGTTCGTGGGAAAGCTCCGCCAATTCCTGTCGTTCGGCTTACCGCCGCAGAGTGATCCCGGACGCCCGCTCAATTGGATTTCGGATTGCCTGGCCCGCCACGTAATGTTTGATTCCGGCTCATATTGAAGAAAAACTTGCGCGGCGCGACCGAGTATTTTGCGATGGTGATTTAACTTGTCCGACGAACCCCAAGACACCAATCTTAACGAATCCTTCAACGAAGAGATCGACGAACGGCTGCGTGCAGTCAAGAATCCATCCGAACGACGCACCATCGCCGGTCTGCTCCGTGAGATAAGTGGTCTGCCTCTGGAGCAGACGCGCGCAGCACTGGAAACGAGCGCCGCCGTCGCCGGAGTATCTATACGCGCCAGCATAGAATTTTTGCGGGCCGTCCCGGATGTCGCGCGAGTCCTCGAGCCCACGGAACTCCGGGCCTGGGGCGAACTCGGTCGTCGTCTCACGATGGGCGATGTCGAGAACGGCGTCGGTTTTTTTACCAGCGGTCTCGGCGATTTCAGCAACGTGCCGACAGGTGTGCGTCCCTTTGTCTTCCAGGTATGTGCTCGACAGATGATTCTTTCGGCAGCGACCGCGGCGGAAACATTTCGCACCGCGCCTCTGCTCGCCGAGAGAATTGGAGATGGCGAGTTACTGCGATCAGTGTACGAAGTCGCGGCCGAGATTTCCCGCCGATCGGCAAAGCACAGCGCGGATTTCCTGAATGCAGCGCCACTTGTGATAGACAGACTTCGCAGAACCCACACCCACCCGTTTAGCGGAGGGCTACTGCCCTCCGGCCCTGAAAACGGGGCGGGCAGTAGTCCTCTAAAGCGAAGTGCTGAATTAACGCGTGCGGGAATTGATCTGGCCGCGGCCTTTGCCGAACGCGCCGGCGGCATCGCAGCCGATGCGTGGACGGCCCTTCCCGATGCGCTCGATCGCCTTGCCGCAGATCAAGCGCTCACCTTGATGCGGCGCGCGACGAGTTTTCTGGAACGGGTGGCGCTGCGGCACTTCACTTTCTAATCTCCGGTGGCGAGGTCCTGCGCATACTGCCGGAATGTTTTGATGAGTGGATCGATCTGCTTTGGGCGGTAGCCTCGCATGGTAACGCCGGTTTGGTCGCCTTTATTCGTTCCAGCCCCGCGTTCTTTCAGACAATAGCGTCGCAGAAGGATCATCATCGGGCCAGCACGCTGGCGCACCGCGTGATCGTTCTGACCCGGGAGGTGGCCCGGATTGATGCGGAAGCAGCACTCGCTTGCCTGCGTTCCAGCGCGAAAGCTCTGCATACAGTTTCCATCGAACAGTTCGAAAGCTGGGCGCGCGCCGGTTTGATCGCCGGCGACACGCGCGCCCGGCGCAGTTATTACGCGCTGGAAACGCGCAGCAGTAACGACGCACTGCTTGAAGGCGGTGCGGGTGTCGCATTGGAATCTGTGCAGCTCTTGTTAAGACTGTATGTCGAGGGCTTGACCGGCCGCGCAGTCGAGATTGCGCCGCTGGCCGCGGTACCGGTTGAGTCGCGCATCGGCGACGGGCGCACGATTCACCTGCCTTCAGTAGTCACCGAATTCGGTGACGAGGAACTGGATTTCCGACTTTACAAAGTACTGGCGGCGCACGCGGCCGGACAGATCGAGTTTGAGACCTACGCGCGTGATACCAACGATTTGCGCGCGGCGTACGCAGCGCTGAGTGAGTTCTACGATCCCGAGAACCAGGATGCGCGCGATTCGTTTGCGGTTGATCTGAATGATGTCGGCAGAGTGAAGGACGAAGCGGCGCAAAGGCGCAAAGTAAGAGAACAACCTGAAGGGTTGGACTATCGTCACGTACTTAATCTGTTCCCGATTCCACCGCTGGCTCGCAGGATCTTTGGCACACTCGAAAACGGACGCATCGATCGGAACCTGCGCCAGGCGTATCGCGGTTTGGCGCGCGACCTTGATTTGATCCGTGACCATTTGCGCAATCGCCGTCCGGCTATTGTCGATCTGCCGGCGGCGCTGGTGCCGTTTGAACTGCTTTTTCAAATCACTTTACTCGGCGGTGCGCGCGACGATGCGCGGCAATTCTACAGTCAGATAGTTTCCGAACTCGAAGTAATAGTGGCCGAGTATTTGTCGAACCCGCTGGCGACCGTGGCTGACACTTTGATGGCCACCAGCCGTGTCTACTCGCTGTTCCAATCGATCTCGATGGAAGATTCGGAGCAGCAAATTGAAGTACCCGACGAATTGGATCAGGAGGACAAGAGCAAGTCTGCCGAAGAGATGCTGGCTGAGCGCGAGGCCAACCGGCAGCCGCAGCGCCGCGATGCTCGCGAGCTCTTCAACGCCTGGAACACCGAAGCAGACGGCGAATTCGACGAACTGGAAGGCAGCGAAGCGTGGAGCGAAGGTGAAGCTCCGGAACAGGACCTGGAAGCCGGTGAAGTTGCTTTCAACTATGACGAGTGGGACCGCGAGCTGACGGATCATCGCGTCGGCTGGTGCCGCGTGATCGAAAAGAAAGTAAAGCGCGGCGAGCGCGCTTTTGTGGATGACACGCGCGAACGATACAAGGGCATCGTCTCGTCAATTCGACATCAGTTTCAGTTGATGAAGCCCGAGGACCTGGCGCGCGTGACGAACGAGATTGACGGCGACGATTACGATCTCAACGCGGTGGTCGACTACTTCATAGATCGTCGCGCTGACGGACATCAGTCAGAGCGCATCTATACCCGGCGCCTGCGCCGTCGACGTGATGTGGCCGTGTCGTTCCTGCTCGATCAATCGTCATCCACGGCGCGCACGATCGGGCGTCATCCGCTGCAACCCTATACCCATCCCGGCCGTCGCATCATCGAGATCGAGAAGGAAGGCCTGGTGTTGATGAGCGAAGCGCTGGAGGCGGTCGGCGATACGTATTCCATCAACGGCTTCACTTCCGAAGGCCGGCGCAACGTAAAGTTTTACGTGCTAAAGGATTTTGGCGAGCACTATTCTGACGAAGTCATGCGGCGTATTGGCGGCATCACCTACCAAAACAACACTCGTCTGGGCGCCGCGATTCGCCACGCAGCCGCAAAGTTAAGTAAACAGGAGGCGCGCACTCGCCTGCTGATCGTATTGTCCGACGGCCGTCCTTACGATCACGACTATGGCGACGCGCGTTATGCGCGAGAAGACACACGCGAAGCCTTGCGCCAGGCAAAGACCCAGGGCATCACACCTTTTTGCATCACCATCGACCGCGAATCGGAAGCCGAGTTGCGCGATCTCTACGGTGATGTGGGTTACACGATCATCGACGACGTGCTGACGTTGCCGGAGCGTCTGCCGGGGATTTACCGGCGACTCACGACGTAAGCCAACTAAGAAGACCCAGCGCGTTCTCGGTCAAACCAGGCTGCGGCTAGGCCGCCTGATGTGCGGAAAGGCTCGGCCTTTCCGTAAGGGTACCCCGAAAACTGAGGCTTCGCCTCCATTCCCGGGGCGGAGCCCCAGCGAGAGATTCGCATCACGGAAAGCCATAGGCTTTCCGCACATCAGACGGCAGAGCCGCTCGGATTCAAGGCTCCACTTTAACAATGAAATTGTTCTCTACTCATCTTAAGATGAGCCAACTTACAAACTCTCCAAGCCTTAGGCGTTGACTCGCTCCCGTCGCACCACCCGCACGCCGTCACGCCAGTCTTCATTAATATCAAAACGATAAACCTCGATGTCCGGCGCGATGGTGCGGGCCAGGGTTGTGAACGAAGGATGGAAGCGCAGCGTGGGCGCGACCAGATAGACGAGGGGCGATTCGTCACTGATCTCGCGATCGCCAAACAATCTGGCGGTGCTGATGTGACCGCGGCGGCGATGGGCTTCGACGCGGCGCCAGTAATCGACGCCCTGAAAGACATGTTCACGATCTTCATTGACCTTTAGTTCGATCACGGCCAGCCGGCCGTCGTGACGCAGCGCCAGCAAATCGATTGGCCGCGCGCCGGTCGGGCCGCCGTGCGACGTGCGAAACTGCGCGTGCAGCGGCGCTATGATCAGGCCGGGATCGAGTTTTGAAATATCACGACGCAGGATCGATTCCAGCCAGGCCTCGCCTGCTGCGCGATAGAACCAATGGCGCCTGTCGCGGCAGTTCGCGTCGCGATAATGTTCAAGATCGCGAAAGAGTTTTATCCAATCCTGTTCGTGATAGTCGTCGAGCAGACGCCGGTGCGAGCCTTCAATCCCAAACCAGATGCGATCGCGATTTATTACCCGGCGCACGCGCGCGAAGGGCAAGCCATGATAGCGAAGGGTCTGGCCATGACGCGAAGCGACTACGTCGATCGCCTCAGGCCGCAACGCGATGATCTGCTTTACTCGTTCGATTGTTTCGTCTTCGACAATGGCTGGAAACTGCTTTAAGCGCGCACGCCAAAGATTCTTTCTTTCCCAGAGACCCGCGGGCTCGATCTGATCCCAGGTTTTGCGATCAACGAGTTGCACGCCTTCCCTGATGGTCGGGCTACTGCCCCGTATTTCGAACAGTTGGATCCGCTGACGCAGCGATTCGCGCAGCAGCACGTGGCGTTGTCGCGCAGCTTGCAGAATGTTGGGCTCGGTTGCAATCAAAAGCTTTTCAATCGGGGGACGCTTTGGGCGTGATTGCAGACGATTAAACCAGAGCAGTGCCGATGAAAACAGCGAGTCGATGTTGCGGGCGTCGCTGTTTGCCACGATGGCAGTCAAAGCAATGCGTTCATGCATCCGGCGCAAAATAACGCGCGCGTAACGACCCGGCTGATCGCGCCGCATGCCGGGGCTTAGCGTGACACTTTCAATTTTAAGCTCTGATGAAAGTGGCACAGACTTCAGTCTGTGATCTTCGACGGTTGATTCACAGACTGAAGTCTTTGCCACTAAGGACTCGCACGCGATCTGCGCGAGCTTTACACATCGCGCATAGCGCGCCGCCGAGATCCCGGCCGCTATCGCTCTGGCGGACGCCCGCGGCACTAGTTCGAGCGTGGACTTTTCGGCGCCCATGCGCCGGCTCGTTTCCATCACCAGCTTTTCGCCGGTCCAGTTCCAGCCCGTGACACGCCAGGATCTGAAGCCGGTTTCGGTCCAACTCGAAAAGATCAGACGCCGATGCGCGCTGGAAAAGTCGAATTCACCAGACGCTATAGCCAGCGGTGCGCCGCCGTCCTGTGCCAGGAACCATTCGTCGTGAACCCCGGCCAGCTCATTAATTGCACGCTTAGCGTCCTCGACCGCCGAGGCATCGTTGAGTTGTAGCAGCATTTGCGGGAGTCGTCGGGCCTTATGCTAAGATCCCGAGGTTTGTGTAGCACAGGCTATCAGCCTGTGCTTTAACTACCGAGCCATCGGCTCGCCGCCGGTGGTACCACTTAACCGGCGGAGCTTAACAGCGGACAAGCTTTCCGAAAAGTAAAGATTTTTATCAATGAAATCGATCTTCCTGGCTGGCGCAGTGCGCACTCCGATTGGACGCTTTGGCGGATCGCTGGCAGAGTGGACCGCGGCGGATCTGGGGACTGCGGTGGCCGCGGAGAGTTTGCGGCGCGCTGAGATTCGACCAGATCAGGTTGATGATTCAATCTGGGGTTGTGCGCGACAGGCCGGCGGCGGGCCGAATGTCGCGCGCCAAATCACTTTTCGTTGCGGCGTACCCGACCGGGTGCCGGCGTTCACCGTTAACCAGGCGTGCGGCTCGGGTTTGCGCGCGATTATTCTGGCGGCTGAAAAGATCATGCTTGGCCGAGCTGAGATTATTCTGGCCGGCGGCACGGAAAGCATGTCGCGTGTTCCCTATTTTGCCGAAGGCGCGCGCTTCGGAACGCGCATGGGGCATGCCGAACTCGTCGATGGCATGTACCGCGACGGCTTTGACGATCCACTTTCGGGATTAGTAATGGGAGAGACGGCCGAAGTGCTGGCCCGCCATTTCGAGATCTCGCGTGAAGAACAGGACGAGTACGCCCTGCGTTCTCAGCAGCGCGCCGCCGCCGCGATCGCCGCCGGCCGGTTTGAAGCCGAACGCTTACCGCTCGAACTCAAGGATCGAAAAGGCAACGCTATCCTGTTTACTACCGACGAGCACGTACGCGCGCAAACATCGCTCGATGATCTGCAAAAGCTTTCACCAGTGTTCGCGAATGACGGATCGGTGACCGCTGGTAACTCTTCGGGAATTACCGACGGCGCCGCGGCCATCGTGTTATTAAGCGAGGCCGCGCTGGAGCAATCCAATGCGGAGCCGCTGGCGCGGATTATCGACTACGAAATTGTCGGCGTACCGCCAGAGATCATGGGCATTGGTCCAGTGCCGGCGGTGCGGGCGATTCTCAGCAGGCAAAATCTATCAATCGGCGACATCGATCTGATCGAAATTAACGAAGCTTTCGCCGCCCAGGTAATTGCCTGCGATCGAGATTTACATTTCGACGAAGAAACGTTGAACGTCAATGGCGGGGCGATCGCCCTGGGTCATCCGATTGGTTGTACCGGCGTTCGCATTACTACTACGTTGTTGCATGAAATGAAGAAGCGCCAATCAAAACGTGGACTGGCCACTCTGTGCATTAGCGGCGGGATGGGGATTGCAATGCTGTTTGAGCGTGTTTAGGAAAACGGTTTGGTTTTTCGGGATTTCGTGTGATTTAGTGGATCGTCTGATGTGGGCAAAGATTCTCGCTACGAAATCACCCGAAGCGGCCCGAAAAGAAAATCCTGTCCCGGAGGGTACGCACTACAAACAGGGAATTGGCCAACCAACCCGCGCTGCTAACGCATCGGACTCCAGCGACGTCATATAGTGGGCATCCACGTCAAAGAGAGAGAGAGAAAAGGGGTTGCATTGTGAATAAGAGGGTTCCGGGCTCGTTAATCGCATTAGCCTTCGTTGTGTTTATGCTGGGATTTGGTCTGGGCTCAGGATCGGCCCAGCGAAAGCCGGCAGCCAAGCCGGCAAACAGGCCCGCGCCATCGGCGGACATCCTCAGTTATCTACCCGCTTCGGATGGCATTGCCGTAATTGACGTGCGTCGTTTGATGAACGAGACCATGCCGCGAATCCTGGCTGCAGATCCGGCCAAGCTGGCGGCTGCCAACGCGGAAATCGAAAAGTTCAAAACGCGTACCGGCATTGACCCGCGTTTGTTTGATCGGGTCGTGCTGGGAATGCGTTATACCTACCCTACGCCCAACGTGACAAAGCTGGAGACCGTGGCTATAGCGCGCGGCACGTTTGACGCCCGAGCCCTCGCCGCTGCGGCACGAATTGCCGCAAACGGAAAGTACCGGGAAGAAAAATACCGGGGCGCGACGATTTTGATCATTACTGTGAAAGATCAGATGAAGCTATTCGGTGTCTGGGACATCCGGATCAACGAACTTGCCGTGTGCGTGATCGATTCGCATTCGCTGGCGATCGGAACCATCGCGAATGTTCACGCAGCCATCGAAGCGGGCCTGAAGGGCCGTGCCGGCGCGGATCTGGCTGCGCTTGCGACTCGCGATCCGAATGCCGTAATCGGTTTTGGCGCAAACATCCCGAAAGAATTGATGGCCAGTTTGAACGTTGGCAATGATACGATTGCCAAAGACGCAAATTCGATTAAACAAGCTTACGGATCCATCGCATCTACAGAGACTGATGTCTCGCTCATGCTGGTAGCGCGCACCGATTCCGCCGAAGCCGCAAATAACCTGAACGATACGGTGACTGGATTGAAGCAACTCGGAGGGTTCTTCGTCGGACAAATGGCGCCGCCGCGAAAAGCTCTGGCCCAAAGCGCCCTCGACAATTTGAAAATCACCACGCGTGGCGTCGAGGTCGAAATCAGGACGCAGGTCTCGGCGGCAAATCTGGCCTCGGTAATAAAATAACTTTGGCGAACCCCAGCAAGCCACAGGAAGGACAAGCCGCGCCGGACTTTGTTCTGCCGGATGGCGGAGGCGCTCCGTGGCGTCTCTCTGATCAACTAGGCAAAGTCGTGGCGCTGCTATTTTATCCCGGTGACGAAACCCCGATTTGCACGCGTCAGATGTGTTCGGTACGCGACCGCTGGGAAGACTATGCTGCGACGGGCGCTGAAGTCGTCGGCATCTCAACTAATACCGTCGATTCACATAAGAGTTTTGCCGAGCATCACGATCTGCCTTTGCGTCTGCTGGCCGACGTCGATCGAAAAGTGGCTGATATTTACGGCGCACAATCATTAATTCCCGGCAAAGTTGCGCGTTCTGTATTCGTCATCGACGCGGATGGCATCATTCGCCATCGTGATGTGCGACCGCTGGGTCTGTTTCGACCTAAAGACGACGACGTCATCGACGCAATTCGAAAAGCGCAGACTTAGTTTGGAGTTCCGCCTTTAGGCGGTTTGCTTATTAATCCACAGACCGCCTGAAGGCGGAACTCCAAACAGATTCCAAAGCGGTGTCGCGCTGCGCTTGCCACCGCACTCCAAATTTTGTCTAATCCTCGCGAGGTGAAACAATGTCAGATGTGATCAAATGCGCTCGCTGCGGACAGAAGCGTCCGCCGCTCGGTTTCTCGCCGCTGCCTACCGAACTGGGCCAAAAAATTGCCACCGAAGTTTGTCAGCCTTGCTGGGCTGAATGGTTGCAAGCTCAAACCCGCATCATCAATCACTACGGTCTTGATTTGATGAACCCTGATGCTCAGGGCTTTCTGATGGACAACATGAAAGGCTTTTTCTACGGTCAAACAGAGCTGGCCCAGATTGATACTACCAAAGAAGGCTCGATCAAATGGTGAGTCCGATACAGAACCGGGAGCCGGTAGCGACCGGATCCAAGCTCTCAACGGCGTTGCGAAGCTAATTGTCCTGACTGCAGTGTGAATTCAGAGCTGAGCGTTGGATCCGGTCGCTACCGCTCCCGGTTCTGACTCAACGCTTCTCGAAACGTTTCTGAAACCAATCACCGTAATCACTCGTAAGAACAAATCGGTATTTTCGCCGCCGGGAATTGCTTCAATTCCAATTTAGTAAATCAGAATCTAGATTCCTGGATATCCGAAGGAGGATTCCTCTTGCTTAAGAAAAGTCTCTTTGCGCGTCTGTTTGTCCCAGCGACTGCGGTCGCTTTTTTGTTGCTCGCCTTTAGCGCGGCCTCTGGCCAAACCAAGCTGCTGCGCTTTCCCGACATTCACGGTGATCGGGTGGCCTTTACGTATGGCGGAGATATTTGGACCGCTTCGACAAGCGGCGGATCCGCTACGAGGCTGACCGCGCATCCTGGTGTTGAAGTCTTTGCCAAGTTTTCTCCCGACGGCCAATGGATCGCATTCACCGGCCAATACGACGGGGACGAACAGGTTTATGTCATTCCCGCTGGGGGTGGCGTGCCGCGACAGTTGACCTTCTATCCGGCGAAGGGCCCTTTGACGCCGCGCTGGGGCTGGGACAATCAGGTTTATGGTTGGAGCAAAGATGGCAAGCGAGTCTTTTTTCGCTCGTTGCGTGATTCCTGGACCCTGCCGATCGCGAGGCTTTACAGCGTCTCTATAGACGGTGGGCCGGCCGAGGCCTTGCCCATGCCCGAGGCGGGTTCTGGCGACTATTCACCGGATGGCGCGCGCATGGTTTACTCGCCCCAGTCACGCGACTTCAGATCTGAAAAGCGCTACAGCGGCGGTGAAGCGAACGTCCTCTATATCTTCGATCTGAAGACGGACGACACCAAACGGATAACGGAAGGACCGCGGGCGACGCGCGATCCGATCTGGATCGGCGACACCATCTACTTCAACTCTGATCGCGATGGTCATTTCAATCTCTATAGCTACGGCGTTTCTTCGGGGAAGACGGCGCAGGTCACTCGCAGCAAGCAATGGGATGTGCGCTGGCCGAGTTCCGATCATGAAGGCCGCATCGTCTTCGAAATGAGCGGCGAGCTGCAGATTCTCGACACCAGGAGCGGCAGGACTACACCTATCTCAATCACAGTGCCTGATGACGGTCTCGCGCGCCGGCCCAGTCGCATTTCGGCCGCGAACAACATCGAGTCATACGAGCTGAGTCCAAAAGGCGAACGAGCATTGTTCTCGGCTCGCGGCGATATTTTCACTGCGCCGATCGAAAAAGGGCCAACACGCAATCTGACTCATTCATCGGGAGCGCATGATAAGTGGCCCTCCTGGTCGCCTGATGGTTCGCAGATCGCTTTCATCTCCGATTTGAGCGGTGAAGAAGAGCTTTATCTCGCGCCGCAGGATGGTTCGAAGCCGCCCCAACAAATCACCAACGGGGGCAGTGCGATGCGCTACCAGCCGGAATGGTCGGCAGACGGAAAGCGAATCGCATTCGGCGACAAGGACGGAAAGATCTGGGTGGTGACTCTTGCGGATAAGAAGATGATAGAGATCGTCGATTCGCCCCGCGGTCAGATTCGCGATTACGTCTGGTCGCCACGCGGCAATTACCTTGCTTTCAGCATGCCGGTGAGCGCCAATGGACCGATATCCGTCTATGTCTGGAGCGCAGGCGACAATAAATTACATCGCGTAACTGACCCCAGTTTCAATTCGTTCAATCCGGCCTGGGACCCTCAGGGTAGTTATCTGTATTTCATCAGCAATCGCGAGTTTGCTCCACAGATCTCTAATGTCGAATTCAACTATGCCACGAATCGCGATGCTTATATCTACGCGATGGCTCTGCGCAAAGACGTCAAGCATCCCTTCCCGCCTGAAAGCGATGAAGTCAGCGTCAACAAGCAAGCCTCACCGGAAGCCACACCCACGGAACAACCGAAGCCGGCCGAGCCTAAACCGGAGGCCACACCCAAGCCTCCTGCCACTCTGGTTGTCGACTTCGAAGGCATCACCACCAGAGTTGCCAGGGTTCCGGTCGGCGCAGACAACTATGGCGGTCTGGCCGCGAAAGCCGGTCACCTGCTTTACGGTGTCGGCCCGGCTTTCTATTACGGCCGCCAGGGCGATCGTCCGGCGCAGCTAAAAATCTTCGCCTTTAAAGATCGCAAGGAAACGGTCATCGCCGACGACATCTTCGGCTACACAATGTCGAGTGACGGGTCGAAAGTGCTGGTGCGACAGGGACCCGCTTTCAGTCTTTATGACGCCACGCCTCAGGGCGACAAGAGCCGCAAGCCGGTTTCGACTGCCGGTCTGGTTGTCGATCGCGTACCCGCTGAAGAGTGGAACCAGATCTTCAATGAAGTCTGGCGGCGCTATCGCGATTGGTTCTATGTGCCGAACATGCACGGCTATGACTGGGTAGCTTTGCGCGAACAATACAAGCCACTGCTGCAATACGTCGCTCATCGTTCAGATCTGAATTACGTAATTTCTGAGATGATTTCTGAACTTTCGGTGCAACACGCTTATATCGAAGGCGGTGACTTCCAAATTCCACCGCGGCCGCGCGTCGGCCTGCCGGGGGCTCGCTTCGAACTCGACAAGCAATCCGGACGTTATCGCATCGCGAAGATTTTTGAAGGCGAAAACGAGGAAGATATCTATCGTTCGCCACTCAAAGAGATCGGTATCAACGTGAATGTAGGCGATTACGTGCTGGCGATCGACGGAGAAGATTTGAAAGGCACGGACGATCCGTACCGGCTGCTGCGCAATAAGGCAGATAATCCCGTGCAACTTACCGTCAACAGCAAGCCGACAATGGACGGCTCTCGCACAGTTTCTTATCGCCCAGTCACGGACGAAGGTAATTTGATTTATCTCGATTGGGTGACGCGCAATCGGAAGCGCGTGGAAGAAGCGACCGGCGGACGCGTCGGCTATCTTCACGTTCCCGATATGGGCGCCGCGGGCATTCGCGAATTTATCAAGTGGTACTATCCGCAGCTGGAAAAAGAAGGATTGATAGTGGACGTGCGGGCCAACGGTGGCGGCAACGTTTCCCGCATGCTGATCGAGCGGTTGCGGCGAAAAGTTCTGGCGCTTAACTACCAGCGCACGGACGACGCTCCGAGTACTTATCCGGACGGGGTCTTTCTGGGTCCGATGGTAGCGATACTCGATCAGAACTCGGCATCAGACGGAGACATTTTTCCGGCGATGTTCCGCGAAGCGGGCCTCGGGCCACTAATCGGCAAGCGTTCGTGGGGTGGAGTAGTCGGCATCAGCAACCGTGGTAACTTGATAGACGGCGGTGCGGTGTTTGTTCCCGGCTCGGCCTTTGCCAGTAAAGACGGCCAGTGGATCATAGAAGGCCATGGCGTCGATCCCGACATCGAAGTCGACAATGATCCCGCGTCAGAAATTGCCGGCCGCGACCCGCAACTCGAGCGCAGCATCGCGGAAGTAATGTCGAGATTGAAGAGTCCGGTGAAGCTGCCTCCGCGGCCGCCCGCGCCGAACAAGACGCCTAAGTAAGAGTCATGATCCAGTACCATTCGAGTGATTAACCGCGAAGGCGGTTATGAAACAAAGCCCAGGGTTGCCGCGTTGCGCGGCTACCCTGGGTAACTTATCGAACTATGACAACCCCAAAACAGGGTGTGTCAGTTTTCAGACGAGGAGTTTGGCGAATGCGGATCAACGTTGCCGGATGATCGCGGCGTGCGCTTTACAATATTGACACAACCCCGTTTGGGGTTGTGCCCGCTTCTAAAACCCTGATCCCAGGGTAGCCGCGCAACGCGGCAACCCTGGGCTCTGTGGCTTAACCGCTTCGCGGTATCACCGATTCTTCACCGGATAAGCCGGCCGCTGCGGCTGGCGCGGCGGGTTCTTCTTCAATTCTTCCAGAACGATTTGAATCGCTTTCTCCAGTTGCGGGTCGTGACCGTTGATGACCTCGGCAGGTGTCTGCTCGACTTCAATATCAGGAGGCACGCCGGTGTTTTCGACCACCCAGCCCTCCTCGGGGGTCCAGATGGCGAAGTTCGGTGCGGTGATTGTGCCGCCGTCCATCAGGACCGGGAACCCAAGGATGCCGACGAGGCCGCCCCAGGTTCGTTTGCCGACTAATTTCCCCATGCCAAATTTCCGCCACATCCAGGGCAGCAAATCGCCGCCCGACCCAGCCGTCTCATCTATCACCATCACCTTTGGGCCCTGAATCGAAGCGGCCGGCGTTTTTAGATCAGCTCCATAA
>Ga0134121_10000626_pt1 | contig 38773 bp, 97 predicted proteins | sample KB301_FD_96463 | JGI IMG/M metagenome (GOLD analysis project Ga0134121, IMG submission 96463) | Terrestrial soil microbial communities without Nitrogen fertilizer from Kellogg Biological Station, Michigan, USA - KB3-0-1 | ecosystem: Environmental > Terrestrial > Soil > Unclassified ...
CGTTTAATCCTCGTTGGCAACGAGGCACAATATCTTATCTGTCACACCCGCATATTTTAGAGAGGATATTGCAATCGCGTTTTGCAACCTGCGGTGGGGCTACCACACAGTTTATCCTCTTTTTGGTGCGCCGCCGAGGAATTGCACCCCGTTCCCCTGGTTAAGAGCCAGGTGTTCATCTGCTAAAACTTGCAGCGCGTCTATGGAGTCGATGGTTGGAATCGAACCAACGTGGATGGTTTTGCAGACCACCGCCAATCCCCTTGGCTACATCGACGTAATGGCGCTCTCGACGGGTAACGATCCCGCTTCATTCCTGATTGACAATCAGGCGTCTATCCTACAGACTCCAAGAGCATTATTCTTTTTGTGCGTCCTTCGCTTCCTTTTCCATTCGCTGAATCTTATCAAGTTCCTTGGGTGTCCATCGCGGCTCGTTCCCAGTCTTATTGGGTTTGCACATTGGGCAACTACGGCGTTTGCGGCGATAGATTCTTCCCATAGACTCCTCGTGGTTCTCGCCCCTGGAATTGAACCAGGCTCATGAGTTGTGCATTGGGAGGCCTCCCGCACAACGGCAGCCGACCTGCGGCTCGAAAATCGACGGGGGTTCCCGATTCAACATCGGCCCCCTTACCCCTAGCATCTCAAAAGACTTCGGGACTATATGGTGGGTGTGCAAGGAATCGAACCTTGTTGATGGCTAGACCGGGTTACAGCCGGCCCCTTCACCCATGTTAGGCTCCACACCCATATGTTCTACTGAATTGGCCCCGCCCTAGGGAATCGAACCCCACTGTGATACAGACCGCGAAATCTGACCACTGATCCCACAATCGGGCGGGAAAAAATAAAGGGTAAGTTAATCAGCCTTGAGGCCTTTGCTGAGTGGGCCGCGCTTCCCATGTCTGGACTTACTTTAGTGGCCAGACTACCTTACCACGACAATCTAAAATGGAACAGGACGGTGGAATTTCACCCTTCTTTTGGCTATTCGGTGTTAACCCCTAGCAGCCTCAACCATTGCATCAGGCTCAAGGCCTCTTAGCGCCGGTCCGCCCCGCTGTGCCTTCTTGCGAAGGACTTAAACTGCACGACGGTATGCTCGCCTGATACATCAGAGTTATGTTTCCACAACCCATTGGGACTCGCACCCAATCCAACCGTCAGTTCTGCTCCTGGTGTTCTGAGGAGACTTAAAATCAAAGGGTGCCTTGCTCCTCAGTTATTCCCCGGCAGGGAGGAGTCCACGAAAATTGCCGGGCCAGATGTTCCCATGTAGCACCCTTGGGGAACCCACGAATCACGTTGCACCTGGGAAGATTTCACGTTCGTACCAACTTCTTTGGACTGTACCAGTACACTGGCGCGGGGGGTTGACCCGCCATCCGTTGGTATTTCCGATGCAACTCTCTGCTCACGGTGTCCTGGTGAGACTTAATTTTGCATTGGGTCAATTATTTTATGTCGCTGACCGCCTTGCAATTATGACGACAATCTCTCTGCTCCTGGTGTTCTGAGGAGTCTTAAAATCTTGGCGGTCTTTTTTTGAGAGGCCGCCAATCCTCTGTTCCGTAGACTACAGGGTACCCGAATTGAGTACGGTCTGCCGCGTTGACTTTGCCAACCTCGCGTCTACTGTTATAAGTCTATCATAACCACAGAAAATGTCAAGAACTATTTTCGTATCTAAGTCGTTGATTTTATTCAACTTACAAAAATAGTTGGTACACCCGCTTGGAATCAAACCAAGTCAAGGCACTGATCTAGTGCGACGGGCTTATAAGGCCCCTCTGCCTATCAAGGCACGGGTGCAAAATGGAGCCCACCCCAGGGTTTCCCCCGTTATGCTAGCCAGGTGGGCGTAATCTCTATGAGGGGAATGCTACTAACTCCGCATTCCTTTACGCTCTACGGTGTCTCAGTAAGTGTAGAGCCTCACAAATCTTGGTGCCGTTGAGGAGACTCGAACTCCTAAGCACTACGTTCTAAGCGTAGTAGGTATGCCAATTCCCTTCACAACGGCGTATATGGTCGCTTCGGATGGAGTCAAACCATCGTGGTACGCCTTATGAAAGCGTCCAGGCAATCGTACCGCGAAGCGTATTTGGTTGCGGGCACTGGAATTGCACCAATGACCTCGGGTTATGAGCCCAAGAGGAGAACTATCCCCATCCACCCGCTATAATTCTTGGTGCCTCTGAGAGGACTCGAACCTCCACTGAGTAGGCTCTCGACCTACCGACTCTGCCAATTGGTCTACAGAGGCGTAAATTCACTCAATGCTAACGGAAATTTCTTACAGAACTTTCGTGACTTATTTCCGGCTTCAATCGCAATCGCAGTCAACTTCCAATCAAGGTCCGGTTCGTGCCACACTGAAACCGCGAGTCCTTTACGTTCGGCTTTCACTGCCAACTTTCGTAATTCATGTTCGTCTTTGACGGACAGAAATCCAAGAAAGTTTGATCGCTCCTGCCATGCACTATTCAGTGTCGGAAACTCCCTAGCGAATTGTTGCGCGGCATGGATGCTTTGGACTGCCTGATATCCAGGTGCCAAATCCCGCCGGGTCACAATATAGAGTTTGTCTCCTCGTTTCATCATAATACTTATGGCGCGACCTCGGTGACTTGAACACCGTCGACCAGTTCTTCAAACTGGCGTTCTACCAGTTAAACTAAGGTCGCATAATGGCTCCGGTCCCAGGGATCGAACCTGGCTCGTTCCTGATTAACAGTCAGGCGCCCTCACCCTGAGGGCTAGACCGGAATAAAAATCAATTCCAACTTACTAATATCGAGCATCCCTTCGTGTACCTCTGCGTGGCAGTTACCACACAACAGAATACACTTTTTCGCTTCTTCGCTTATCTTTTCCCAAGACTTGGGGTTCGCTCTTATCGCTCCAAAACCAAACTCTTTCTTTGAAGGATCAAAATGATGTAAGTGTAAGGCTTGATGGCATCTATCGTAGCCGCATACTCTGCATCTTCCTCCGAGACAAGCGACAAGTCTTTTCTTTGAATTGACTCTCCACCTCTTCTGCCGCTCAGATAACTTCGACATCTTTACACTTCGTCATTTTCTTACATACTGGACAATAGTGTGTTCGTCCATAGTACACACTCGATGGTCCTCGGTTGCTAGCATCTAGTGTGCCATACACTCGAAACTCTGTCAAGCACCAGGTGCATTTTACATTGCGCCTTTTTCTGAACTTAACTTTCTGCCACCTGGGATGCTCAAACATATCAACCTAATGGTAGGGGCACCTGGAATCGAACCAAGTCCAACTGGGTCAGAGCCAGTCGTGCAGCCGTTAACACCTTACCCCTGTTCAACCTCAAATGTTTCTTCGTTCGCCCAACGGAATCGACTTCTGATTTCTTCCAAGGCAATCGGCTTGTAATCCGTATGCTCCACACACACGCACACATACCACGGATCGGGAATTTGATTCGCGTGAGTGTGCCCATGCACATTCGCCTTGAATCGTCCCTTGCTATCAGGGTGGACAGGGATGTGTGAAAAAATCATCCGGTCCATCACATGATACGCTCGCACGTCACGAAAATACTTCGTGTAATCCGTCAACTTGAAAATGTCGTGGTTCCCCTTAATAAGAACCTTGTCTCCGTTCAAACGATCCAGGATGGCTAATGCACGGCGATTGATAACTACGTCTCCAAGGTGGTAGACCTTATCAGTCGGGCGCACCACTTCATTCCACCGCTTCACCATTTCTTCGTCCATGTCAGCAACAGCATCCCAGGGGCGAAGTTTACTACCGTCTCCATTGAGAAATCGGCAAATACCTTCGTGGCTGAAATGTGTGTCTGCTGTCACGAAAACGTTCATCATAACCTTATGGTAGGGATACAGGGTGCCGCCCCCTGGACTAGTGGTTCAAAGCCACTCGTGATTCTGTTTCACCATATCCCGATTGGTGCTCCCAGAGAGTATCGATCTCTCTTTTCCTGCTTGAAAGGCAGGCGAACTAGCCAGTATTCGATGGGAGCGTATTTTATGCAAGTGTCCTACCACTTGGACGATAAGCGATGTTCCTTCGCCTACAGGGTCCTCGAACCCCCGATTTCTTGCCTGTATCGGCCGTCGTCCTAACCCCTAGACGATCTCAACTCTGACCTTTAGGAGCGACCCAAAGGAAGCATACTGATCCGGTGCACCGGGGTTTCTGCTTGGCTGAAAGTGGGAGTCGAACCCACATTTACGGCACTATGGTCTAGGTGACAGGACTCGAACCTGCATGGTCTCCGCCCCAAACGGAGTGGTCTGCCATTGACCCACACCTAGTCTTTTTCTTGTGCCGGTCATTTAATCTCACCGAGACGTGAGCACCTTTCGGCTGACCGATCTTCTTGGTGGACCTTCCGGGCTTCGCTCCCGGCGTTCCGCATTGCGAATGCGGTGTTTTCCTGAATAAACTAAAGGCCCTTCAACTCAACTTCCACAACATCGTACCACGGTGCTCGCCACACTTTGGGTGACTTTGCTTCCGGGTCAAACGGACTGTCAAATGGATGGTTCCACTGACTGCCAAACTGGTACGCATACCCGCTGGCTTGCTTCTCAAAGGCATCGGCGGCTTCCTTGGTCAAGAAGGCACCCACATACCTTGGAACTCCTTCGTCACGCCATGAGTCAAACGCTACAACCACATACACATACACATACTTAGTCATAATAAACCTTACTTATGGTGGACCCATTCGGTACTGCCCCGAACCTTCCGCAGTGCAAGTGCGGTGTGCCCCTATCAACACCTTGGGCCCATGTATCATCCTGTAAAGATTGGAGGATTGCTCTTGCCCGTGAGGGATCATCTTTGCCAGCAACCTTTACAGAATATCAATCGATAGCAGTTTCCCCGTTGCTCACAGCCCACGTCTCAGGTGGGTGCTATCATGCTTCGTGCCAATCTTCTATGATTGGCTTTGGGGTGACCAACGAGACTTGCACTCGTTTTGCTGGTGCCACAAACCAGCGCATTACTGCTTATGCTATGGTCACAATCGTTCCTCAGTATTTCTCTGAGGATATGGAGCCGGTTGCTGGACTTGCACCAGCCTAATCCGCCTTACAAGAGCGGCAATCAACTATCTGACTCAAACCGGCGTTAAGTGAGTACCGTATTCCAATACAAGTAATCTGACCAGTTTTCTGGTGTCTTACGCAACCCGATTGTCACGGTGACAACCTGTGCCCAGACTGGCTGCTTCGGCTTCTTGAGCAACTTCATTTTCGCTTGCTCAGGTGTTCTGCCTTCCTTGCGGGAGTTACAGGACACACATGCCGTCGCAATGTTTTCCCACGTTTTCTTTCCCCCTTGGGCGACTGGTACAACGTGGTCAAACGTCAACTCTTCCGATTCAAACGTCTCACCGCAATACTGACACTTGAAACCATCGCGGGTGAAGATGTTCAATCGCGTAAACTTCACAGGTGCGCGTCTCTTGATACGCACTGGGAGCAACATTCTGAGTACCGAAGGAATCTTCATTGAAAACGAAATCGAGTGAATCTCTTCTTCGTGTTCCTCAAGCACCTCAACCTTACCCTGCCAGAGGAGCGTGATCCCACGCTGCCACCCAACGACCTGGAGGGGTTCATACGTGTTGTTGAGTAAGAGAGTCATTGCTTGCATGATATTTCCTCTTCGTTACTTTCTACTAGCACATGGCAGAGGGTGCAGGAGTCGAACCCGCTCTTGCTGTTTTGGAGACAGTCGTGCCACCGTGTACACTCACCCTCTATGTGTATGGTACGCCGGGTAGGATTTGCACCTACATATGCCCACTCATCGGGTGGGTGCCTTGCTAGTTAGGCTACCAGCGTGTAATTCTAATATGGTGGAGCCTGCGGGTACCGCCCCCGCCTTTCCGACATGCCATGCCGGGGTAATCCTAATATACGAAGGCCCCTTCAAAACAGGCGGTGGATATAGCGTCTAGATGCCTAATCACATTGGGCACGTGACCTCCCAAGAGGCTTTCAGTCACGACTACTAATCTCAACACCGCCGTTGCTCTATAAAACGGGCCGCATGACCTTTTCCAACTGGGTAGTCAATCCTGCTGGCTGCTGACTAGGCAGAGGGTCTACGACCACTGCTCAAAAATTCTTTCCCCACAAACAAAAAAAGCGGGGGATTTCTCCCTCGCTTCGTCTACTGCTTCCCGGTCACCCGGGAGATGGGTGAATGGGACTTAATCTTTCATGCCTCCGAATTGAATAGTGGCGGATGCTGGCCACGCCATATAATTCACAGGCTGTGGGCATTCGAGGCTATTCAGTTTTGTATCGAGGCTATGTGAACTACGCATTGGGTTCCTGTTGGTTCTGTTCCGACTGTTCTCAAGATTGTAACACAAAATTCTACGCTTGTCAAGCACTATTTAGCAAACTTTTTCTTTTCTCTGTCTGGAGACTAATTTCACTTCTTTTTCAAGGACTTCCTCGGCTGCCAGTGAACCATTCCACTTCAAATCATAATTTCCACTGAGGAAGTATACAAGTGTGTAGGTCCAAGATTTCGCCAAGGTGTTCCAAGAAAAACTCTCAACGATGAACTTGATATCATCGCCGCCTTCCCAAAGACTCCAATCCACTTTGTCGCCTGGATAAAAGAGAGGGTCGGGGATCGTAATAATGTCTGTCTCCGTGTTATAATCTTTCATGCTATTATCCTATCATAATGAAATGGCTTTGTCAAGAACTATTTTTCTTTGAGAACTTTCCCAACGAAATCATCCACTAAGGACCGCATTCTGGCTTGGGCAACTGGTTTTGCCAACGAATAACTTCCGTGGCGGTCAGTTAAGGCTTCCAGGTCTTTGAGAAGTTGTATGGATGCCTTGTCCTGTTTGCTCATTCACTTATTTATGAAGTAGCAAGAAACGCAAAAACCTTTCCCTTTGATAAATCCATCGTTGGGGAGTCGCCCTTGTGAATCACCTTACCAGTCACACGATCATACACGTCATAATGATACAGGTCATTGACCACGTTCATTACGACCTGACGATCACCGTCTCGCCAATACCACAACCCTGCCGGCATGATAAATCGTTGCATGTTAGATGCCCATATCCTTCCGGCAGACAGGTCCAATCCCAAAGGCACGGCTCACTTCATCCGTTAACTGCTTGCGACAATGACCGCACTGCCCGATCTCTTTTCCAAACCGTTTCAGGGCTTCAATTGGGTCCTTGGCAATCTCAGTATAAATTCTGTTGCGTTCATTCTTATCTCGAACGGAAATCTTATTGTCTCCGCTCACCTGAGAGAGGAATACGAACCCATTCCACTTACCCTTATTCGGAGTACGCACTTGGTAAAACTTCAACACTGAATCCTGTGGGTCAACAATCGCATAATACCCCTGAGCAATCTTGACGGTCTGCACCGGGGCACTTGGACGGCGATACGGAATCCATTCGCGTTTCATCCAAGGGAGCCCGATTAACCACTGAATCGTGGAGGTGATCGTCTGCTTAGTCAGTACGGGCAGCGAGGACAATAACTGGGTGCGCTGATCCTCGGTCAATTCCTTACCCTTCACCAACGCATGAAAAAACTGTACCTGCTTATCGGTCGGGGCATTCGGTGACTTTTGCGCCTGGGGAACAGGGGCAACAATAGGCTTTGGCTGTTCCGCCAGTTTTTGCTGCGCCTGGACTTCGCGGAGGTGACGTTCTAAGACTTCGCTCAACATGTTATTTCCACCTCCGTCTTTCATCCCAGTGAACAATCACAAAGATGATGGTGGGAAGAATCCACAACACCAGGGCAGCGGCGGCCGCCAAACCAAAAAATTGACTGAGACTCATCGTTCACTCCCTTGTGGTTATCCACTGACACTATAAGTCTATCATAGTGCGGCAAAAAGTCAAGGGGATTTCTGAACATTAGAGAATTTTAATGTGTACAATTTTGTACACTGGGGAGGGAGTCCTAACCTACGGATATCAGGCTATTGACCCGTCTCCGACCCGTTTTGCCCCTTTTTAGGGCTAGTTCCTGGCATCACCTCAACATCAGGGAAATAATGGATAATCTCTTCCGAGTAGTCCAGGTGTCCGATAGGAGGGTATTGGCGGTAGAGCCGTTCGCACAGCATACAGACCCCCTCGGTAATCTCACCGAATCCCTTAGAGCACCACTGGTGGTGCATCTTGGTATCCTTGTCTGTTACGCTCCCCTTTTCCACAGCAACCCCTCCACCACTTCATCAAGTGTACGGTACATCTTGATCCCAAATCGCTTACATAGAATATCCACGTTTCCCTTACGCCAAAAACCTTGAGGGCAGCACACCAGGCACTTCTGCGGAATAATACCCACCATCAATCCCAATTCCATGAGGGTAATAGGCGACTGACTACCAGGGGCAAAATAGAATACAGCATAATCCGCGTACTCCAAGGCGTCCAATTCCCAATTCACTTGTTCGTTGAATTGAGGATTGTCAATGCTCTGTTCCCAGGACGAATCCCACGCTTCTCGGCGAGGATTGAAGATACACAGGTTCGTTTCCTTCAACTGGTTAACAACCCATCGCTGCCAATCCATTGAATTACCCATATCAATGGTGCCAGCGAGGAATACTTGCGTTTCATTCATGGGTCTGTGCCCCCATGAGGCGGGTGGTCGTATCTCAATCATTCTGTCGATCCTTTCGGTTTTTCGTCGCCCTCAATGGTTTTCTTGAAATAGAGTTTCGCGGCGGAATGGTAAATCACCACACCCTCAGGTTTCATGAATCCCGGTGAGACTACGCTGCCGTTCGTCTTAAGAGAATTCAGACAATCCTGAATGATGGTTTGGTTGAAGATACCTTGAAATAACACAGGCACCACATGGCAACACTTTGGGCGCACAGCATCGTCGGTCCAGGTATGTGTGTTGAATAGGGAGAAACGCTTTTCCTTGAGGTCATAGCGTCTCTGGATACCCGCACCCCACCACTCACCATAATGACGACCAATCCCAAGACCTGGAATCAATTCGTCCTTGTGCTCAAGCACCCAACGACCGAATCCAAAGTTATCCTCTAAGATACCTTCCGGTGTCAAAAGCCAACGTGAACGACTGCCAGCAAATAACTGTCCATCCTCAGTAATGAGGATTTGAGCATTGGTGCCGTCAATCTTTTCTGTGACGGTACACTCGCGGGAGAGTCGGGCAATCTTGGCAAAGGTTTCAAATTCAGGCGTAATCATTTCTTCCGTCCCTTACCTTTAAGGTGAATCAATTCACGATTCTTTCTGGTTGCTATCTTCGCACACAATGCCTGAGTGAGACCCTTCTCTAACTCTATGTTGTGCGCTTTCAGGAACTTTACATCACCTTCCAGTTTCATGACCTGGGCATCAGCGATACGCTTCTCACCTATGTAGAATTCAAGTTTCTCCATCGTCTCTCGTAAATGGACGACCACTAGTGCCTTTTCCGCTGTTCGCTCAGTAATCACCCCGCTCAAATCCTCTGCAAGTTTCTGGAGAGTCGCAATTCTCGTCTCCTGTTCCTTCATCTTCGGGGTCAACTCTTGCCTGATAGCGGCATGAAGTGTGGTCCGGGCATCGTCCATTGCCGCGACCGTCATATCCAACGTCCGTATCTGACTTAATGCTTCTTGATACTTACTGAACCATCGGCTCCTGGTGGACAATGACTCAAGGGTGTCCTTTGTCAATCTGGATACATACCCCAGGAGAAGGTCCGATTTCTCTGAGACCCAATCCTTAAGTGAGGCGCCAATGACAAACGCTATCAACATCAATCCCAAAAATCCTAACAATCCCATGTTACTTCCCCCTTATACTCCGAATGATTTCTCTTACAATCCACATGAGAACCAAACAAGACGCGAATCCTGCAAAGGACAACGCAATTGTTGATTCGTCAAAGGTAAACATTATACGTTCGCGTTTTCAATCTGCTCGGCGAGTAACACTGCCTTATCAAGTGGACCACTGTAGACCCGAGTCATATCACTGACTGACATGGGGTCGATACCTGTAACCTTATAGACGATCAACCTCCACTCAGGAATCGCACCGACATGCTGCTCAGACTTCACTTCCAGAATGTAATACCACTCAATGTCGCCGTGCAATTCATGTCCCTGTTCCATTTCGTATCCGTGCGGGTCCTCTGCCATGACAAAGGACACGACCTTACCGATGCGGCCGTGCTTCCACTCAGGCTTATAAGCACCTGCGATAAGCGGAATCATCGCGGTCGGATATCCGTCACAATGATGGTAGAGGGGTGAACGATTCTTTCGCTTTGTTGACGCCCTGTTCCTTGATTTTCACTTGACAACGTGTAGACATGATGTTCCTTATCCTGCATTGAAAGACGCAAGAATGACACGCTTGCGCTTGTAGTTTGTGGTGCCGATCAATAATACAGCAACGTCACTCGGGTCTGTCGCCCACATGTGGGACACTGATTAAGTATAAATTCATGATACGAGTCTCACTATCAGAAGGTACGTCAACTGGTGCAACAACTGATCTAATCCCAAAAGCCACCAATACTTTTCAGAATTCGTAGGGGACAGTTCAAAATACTTGGTGAGTTTCACCTTTCCCCAGTCAATGTGGTAGTGCGCGAAAAAATCCAATGCGCCAAGAGCCCATGACAGTCCGAGGGGTATCCCACAGAGCACTAAGACCAATGACGTTCCGACCCAATGCAGCCAGGAATGTACAAGACCACCTCGGTGTCCATAGGTGCCCTTGTTCAGATACATGAAGGGCGTTTGAAGCAAAAAGTCAATAATGAAATGCTTCAACAATAGCCCGAGGATCATGTATTCAATCAATGTCATTTGAAGTACCGTTGGATCAATTCAGAATCTTCTGGGCGTGAGTTTTTACGGAGAGATTCACTCATGCCCTGCGCCTTCCACTTCCCATCTTCCTTGAAACAAAACCCCGCGCTGACAACCACCGTTCTGAGATGGTTTACCGCTCCATTATGATTGATACACTCAGGAAACAGAATCGGCGACTCCTCACCCTGATTGTCAATAACAATAACGTACTTCATGGTTATTTCGTGACCTCGTACGGCTTATCCCACTGACCGATGTTCACGTTCACATACCAACCCACATCAAAATAATCCGATTGGATATCGGAGCGATCATGGTTCCCGACATTCAATGCGGTGATGGCTTTTTCAAGGACTTCCAGGGCTTTCCCAGTGAAGTGTTCCTTGTACCAATAAACATTGACATTGATAGACTTCTGCTTTTCAATGGCATGATTGCCCGAGTACCGCGGGTTCAGTGCGGCGACTTCAAAGGCGTTCGTGAGGAAGTCAATGGGACCAGATTTGATATTCAGATTGATTGAGGAGTGATGATGGACACTGATCGTGTACTTGATACCGGTACCGGCCAAGGCTTTTTTGACACCTTCGGCTAACTGCTTTTTTCTATCTTGACTCATAAATGCCATAACATACTCCCTTGTTAGACTCTCCACTGACACTATAAGTCTACCATATCCGGTGGGTTTGTCAAGGGGTCATTTGGCGGGGTTTGTACATTATTGTACAAGTGTGTCAAAAATCACACACGCATTTCAATGCCTGGGGGAAAGGACTCAACCCCACATTCATGTAGGCTATAACCGAGGCGCATGGAAAAGAAAATCACAAGAAGTAGTGAAAGAATGATACCGGTGACACTGATCCAACGACGGTCAGCGATAATCATGCTATACATACCGACGATCACCGCAATAAACAGCACAGTGTAGAACATACCCATTATGATGCGATGCCTTCCTTGATTGGCATGATGCCCTTTTCAATCGTTTCAAACTCAACCACCACACACCCAAGGTACGGGTCCTTGGACTTATCATAGGTCGCATAGCGCCGGGTGGCTTCGTATCGCTGCCCAGTGATAGGGTTGAGAAGTAGTGCCGTGAATCGTGAACGCTCCTCACGTATCAATGTGAGGTGCGCCCTGATGTGGTTCAAGGCAACCCAGGTTTTCCCTTTGGGAGTCCAGGTTGGTCGTGAACCTCCGGTGCTGAATAATCCCTGCGGATTACGAATTTTGAAGATTCGCATGTTCCTCAGCATGTTTGGTGGTGGCTTTGCGGGCCCGTGCCTTTAGGTACTTGACCCTCGCAGCGGGTTTCGGCTTTGCCAATGAATCAACAAAAGAGAACAACTTGGTAAAATACTCTGCGGCAGTCATGGTGACGACTTGCGGCTTCGTGTTCGCAAGGTCTCTACGCTCCTGCTTGGTTTGGTGATGGGGCTTCGGTGCCACAGGCGCCTGATGCTGCTTGTCTCTCCACTCCTGCCGTGATGCCTTCTTCTCTGCGCTCAATTTCGTTTTCATGATTTTCCTTTTGGGGTGTAAGTTATCAACACATGTACAGTGCCTTGATATTCACCGATAAGCACCGAATTATTATCTGAATCAATGGCTTCGCAAATATCGCGCTCCATGTCGTAGAGTGACTCGAACCCCACATATTTCTTATTGAATATGATGGTGTGTTTCTTGGAAGTCAGTTCCTTCCAATCATCGCTGCATTGCTGCCTGTCACTCTTCTTGGGCATTATGCACGTTCTTTCTCAGCGGTGTCATACCCGTCCGAGAATCCCTTATCATAGGCTTGCCGGACATTCCCACCACCTCCGCTGTCCTTCGCGGCTTGAATGGCAGTTTCAACCAGGGTTTCAAACTGCTTTTCGGTCATGTGCGTTTTCAGGTACGCCTGCATGATCTCTTCAACCGCAGGGTTCGGATTTGAGATACGAGTGTTTTTCATGCTTGTTCATCCTTTTCGGTGAGAAATTTTTGGAGTTCCTTATCTGACATGACTCGGCGAATGCCTGTATCAGCAGATCGTATAACACCACTCGCTGCCATCAACACAAAGGCTTTGCGTACACGTTCTCTGCGCTCGCGTCTCTCTTTAAGAAATTTTATCATGATACAAGTTTCCATGAGGCACGGTCACTATTAAAATGTTTATGGAAATCCTTTGTTGGAATTTTATCGGAATTCGCCACCGACATGGATCTGGTGAACCGATTACCGTCGTCTATATCCAGGAGATTGACCACACATGATTCTGTCTGTGCAAGAAGGAACACACCACAGAAATGTCTTTGGGTGTCAGTAAATCGCTGCCCAATGTGATAGAATTCCTCTTCTTGCGGTTTTGGCGACCTGAGTTTCTTGTTCTCTTTTTGCAGGTCAGCAATGTGCGTTCTGAGACCCTCATTGGCTCCTTTCAATTCCTTAAAAATTGCTCGGATGCCTTCCAACTTCGCTTCAAATTCATCTTGTAATGTCATAATTCCTCAACGATAAAATTCACATCATTCCTAAGTTCTACCCAACGACAATCACGGCCGTCTAGGGATTGAATCATCAGACTCCCAATGGGCGGAGGTGTAATGGCTTCCACGGCACCCTCAACGATGTTCCATACATTTCCAGACATACCAATGCGGGTCTTACCCTTCATGGTTTTGCCTGTCAATCTTACCTGCTTAGGCATTGTAGAATTTCTCCATTTCGTCGGCTTCCACAACCAACATACGCATATACGCCTGTAGTTTGGGAATCACGAAAATCAATACCAACGTAATCACTGCCATGTATCCTAACAATTCCATAATGCTCCTGTGTTACTGCCTACTTTAATTATAGCAGAACCCAGGAAAGAGTCAAGCCGAAAGAGAGGCAAAATCGCTTTTAATGTGTACATTTCTGTACACTGTATCATTTTTGATACACTATTTGGTGTCTTTGAGGGCTCCGTTGAGTTTTGAAGCAACGGCTTTCCAGGCGCGTTTTTCTCCCAATGACATAACATTACCATCCATCAAAGACAAGCATTCACAATCCTGCTTGATTTCTTGCACCTGCACCCTAAGGATACGGAGTTTTTCTGCGGCGGTCATGATTTCCCTTTCATTAAAGCGTCAAGCAAGACAATTCTCGCCTGTTGTTTTTCCCATAGTTCCAACATGCGCTCGGCGGCTTTTTGTAACTCTTCCATCGCCACAAGGCACTCACGAATTTTTTCTTCAAGTTCCTTGATTCGGCGTTCTTTAATTTGCAATTGCTCCACTAGGGTCTCTTCGCGTTCACTGGGCATCGGGACGTTCCTTTTCATTTGAGAAAATTTCAAGAAATTGATTGCTGTCAACCTTTGGGTCTGTGAGGATCATAGTGTAATCTTTCCCACGATAGACCCACTGCTTCAAATGCCTCTGTCTGTAGATTTCCGACTCGTAGTATTTCCCTGTTTCATCTTCCAATTCCTTTTCTGTCTCAGCAAACTTCACCAGTCTATTGACAAGGCTTACTGACCAGAAAAATTCTGTAGAATCCTGAATCGGGAGAACTCGCCAATTTTCTTTGTACCCAAAGTAGGTAAAAAGTTCGTGCCGCGCTTTTTGCTCTGCCATCAATAAATCAAACATTAGAAGTTCACTCCTATCATGAGGGACCATAAATCAATCCCACTCGCTGGTCGTGGTGCGCCCGCACTCGGCATCTTCCACAAATCCAGACTCAGGAAATACTCCTTGTCTGTCAATACCGCTCGCGTGTCAATCTCAAAATACGTGCTGAGAGGGCGCGTGAATGGGGTGGGGAGAAACGCATTCGGGCGTTCCAATGTGGTGTATAGCCCGCTGGGGCAGGATTGCCACAGGCTGGTCGCCATCACAAATGGGAGAATCAAACAATCCATAATTACGAAAACTGGGGGAATGTGGGGCCGCTAATCACGGCTTCAAGTTCCTTGATACGCTGTTCTAACGCCTGAATCTTTTCATCCTTCTCACGACTGGTGCGCTCAAGGTGTCTGACATATTGATCGGATTGTTGTTCCTCAGACATGGGACACCGCAATCTCTTCCGCCGGTTCCTCAAAGACCTTTCGGTCTTTCAAAATATCAACATAGGCAACCGCACTAAGATAATGGTCCAACATGCGCTCATAGTTATGGACGCGACTCTGATAGTCCTCGTGATACTCCATCTGCCCTCGCACTGGATATGATGGTCTTTCACCCACATAATGTTGTAGCAATTGAATGGCTCGGTTCCACACTCGGCGACGTTCGGACGCCAGGCGCTTCACCATCAAATCCTCTGCCATAATTGGATTCTGGCGGCAAACTAAAACAATAGCCTGGGCTTCCTCCAGGCGTCTCACGACATTCTGTGAATGATGGTTTGGGTGTTTCGTTTCCATGATTTACCTCTCTGAGTATGATATTACAGTAAACCCGGCGGTGAAGGAGAAGGGTCCCACTTGTTCACCGTCATCAAACAATCTCACGAATTCTTTGGCTAAATCCGGTAACATGGTGGTGAGCGTGTGCGTCGGAAGCACCACATCAATGGATTCGCTTCCCACGTCCACACGATCCGCTTCTGGAAAGTGCTGGCGCACAGCCAGAGCAATCGGACACCAATAGGGGTCGTTGGGGTGTCCCTCAGCGATACGCTCTTGCGAGACTTCAATAATCTTTTGCATCAAAACACCTGTATTCCCTGTTGCTGGTGCATCTTCTCTCGAATCTGATCGCGTAATTTTATAGTCCGTTCCATCAGACAGGTCATATCTTTACAGTCGGCCGTCACGGAATCAAATCCCTCTACCAACTTTATCCAGCGGTCTTTGTCCATCGGCTGGGCACCCCTGGATGCCAGGGCAAGGTCCAATCCCATCACGACACCTGCGACATAGGCGGCGCGTTCATTCTCGGTAATGGAGTCTGTCACCTGGGGCGCTCTCCACTTCTGAATCGCGTTTGTTAACCCGTAGATGCAGAGTCCCAACACGGCGCCTAAAATTATCGCAAGAAGCGCAAACGAAATCTGTTCACGTAATTTCCATCCACTCATGTTAATCCTTGTACACCAGGACAGGTCCGTAGACCTCCTGGACAATAGGCACCGGTGGTTGGGGTGGGGGAATCGGAGGTGCCATGCTTCCGATCATCAACGCAAAACTCACGGCTTTCATCACTAAGAGAATCGTCGTAAAATCCATGTTATACCTTCTTCTTGAGACACTTAGCAAGCCAATCGATGCACCGCTTGCAATGAACCTTCCAGCGAGCATTAAATCCTCGTAACTCTCGCTTGCATCGATAACACTTAAAGGGCTCAATCATAATCCGTTCCAATGAATGTTGCCCCAGGAGGTCGGATCGTTCACGTCACCGCGGGGGAAATTCTTTGCTGGGGCTTTCCACGAAGCCGACTTCCAAATAACTCCTTTATAATCCACAAACGAATGACAGGATCGGCTGCCATGACTTATCGTAAAGACTCGGATATACTTTGATCCTGCTTTGAACTGAACATCCCACAATGGGTCTCCGCCCATTTTTTGATAATCCATCAGCAGGTGCCTGCGGTAATCCAAGAGGCACAGCACCAGTCGCGCATCCACCTTCGGAGACTTGGCACCCACCGGCACATCATAAATTTGCGTACTCATAACCCAGGGTACTTTTCGTCTACAAAATCAGCCACAAGGTCTTTCGCCTTTGTGAGTAAATTGATCGCCTCCGTGAGCCGTACATCACACCCTAAATCTTCCACCGTATGAATCGCGTCACGAATGTCAAGTTCCGCCAGTGTCATACGGTCCACAAAACAACGCCGGGGCATCGGATTACCGTAAGAATCGTTCATCGTGTCCTCACAAAAGGCGCCGGAAGGGGAAGGTTGGACTGCACCACTTTACATTTCGTCCATTGTTCCGATTGCGAAGTCATAACCCGTTCATGCTTGTCCGTATCAATGACACGGAAGGAACTTGTTGACAATCCCACAGAGATATCGTGCATCGTGTTCGTGTGAAAGCGAAAGACTTCACCATCACGGAGGTCTGTGCATTCCATCCACTGCGGGCGTCCAGTATACTCGGCCTCGGTTTGGGCTTCACCGCAACCTACCACGAACAATGCTGTAAGGATTAGGAGACTTCTGGATAACACGTTGGCACTCCAATCTGTTTTCGTAACCATTGACCTGGGCGAACGCACCCTTCACAGGTCTCCAGGCTATTGATATGCTTGGTGTCGTATCCGTAGGCACGACCCACAAGTTGTGCCAAACGATCGGCTTCATCATCCAGCCTCATTACATCAGCCAATTCAAGTTCCTCTTCTTTTGCCCAGGCGCGGACCATGAAATTATCATAGGCAGCAAGGGCGAACAAGGTATTCGGGTGCCTCAATTGCCTCATATACTGTTCATAAGCGTCAATAGACGCGAATTTGACTGGTATACTGTTCACTTTTTGCCTCGCGTATCGTGTCCGACCGCATAGACCATCAGGAACAACAGGAGAAGGAGGGGAATCAAAATAAAGAGCAACATTACTCACACATGCCAGGGTTGACGATTGGGAACGATATACACAGAGAAACGATTCGCGTCTTTCTTCGCAGTGAATCCTCGCGTATAATCATGGCGGGGACCACGGAAGCGGTAACGAATATGATAACCCTTGGGGCACGTCTTACGGAGACGATCCTGGGTTTCTTTAAGCCACATGATGGGGATATTCTTGTAGGTGGCGACCTCAAAACTGCGGGCCCTGAATGAGTCAAGGTTAGTAGGAAGGTCCGTACCGAGCGGGGCAATACCTGTCAAGTCAAGTTGTGTCATGATAATTCCTCTATGGTCCATTCACTTAACGTGACGATCTGTGACTTGTTCGCCCATTCATCACTGCATAGGTGCGTATAGTAACGGTCGCCCAGATAGGACATACTCGGGCGTTTCGTATAGACTTTCCCAGTCTTGGACAAGTTTGACTTTGCGTATGTAACGTACCCATCGCACCGCGGTACCTTGACGGTCCTGGATGGAATGAAAAACATCCCCGAAGGAATATGTCGGATGCGGTAGGTTTTCACGACTACGCTTTCACCACATTGAGCGCCAGCAAGTCTTTGAGCGCCTGGATCAAATCCTTTTGCGCTTCAATCATCGTATCCTGCTTGGCGATCAGGTCTTTAAGAATCAACACTTCTGAGAGTTTCGCGGTATCCATTAGGGTTCTCCTTCTACACTATAAGTCTATCATATCCAGCGGGAAAGTCAAGTGTTATTTTCGCCTGGAATATCAAGCACTTAGGGAGGATTGGGGCGCCTCGGTCGAATGAAAAGCGTATATGCGTCACCCAACCAGGGTGAAAGAAAGGTCAGCCAGCGCCCCACTCCCCAAAATCAGCATCCGTTACTTTCGTCTTGGAGACGCGCCCAGCGTTCGAGGGCCCTGCGTCCTTGTGGTGTATCAGAAAATTCCTGCGGTTCCTGTGTCTCTTCTTCCAGTTGTTCCTGGTGTGTCGTATTCATGGTTTCAACACAATGCCTTTCGCCCTCAGGGCATCCTCGGCGGCCTTCCGCTCAGTCATGATACGGTGCAGCATATACTCGGCACGTGCCTTTGACTCTCTGAGGTGCGTCTCCACCACTTCCCTGGTCAGCGTCACGGCAACCTTCAATGCAGCATCATACCCGTCATAGATTTCACGATTACTGAGGATAGAGGTTGGATTCATTGACGCCGAGGGACAATAGTAGTGCTTGAGGGTGCGGTAGAACGGATGCCACCAGGCAAACTTATACTTCACCACATAGTACCGCTTAAAATACCATCTGACTTTGACGTAGATCATGTTAGTCCGTAATCTCGTAGGGGTCCTGGATGCCGAGCATGACGATTTCATACCCCATCACCAGCAAGCAATCCCGGCTCCACAGATACTCCGTGGCTTCCCTGAACGTTTTGAATGTTTTCACCCCAGGCACCCCGGGTTCGGTGGGCGCCATATACATACCCTTTTCCATCCGATCTTGCAGCACAAAACACGTAAAGTCTATCATGTTATACTCCCTGGTCCTTTGTGGGCTCGACGGCAACATGATCCAAGACGATCCTCAGAGCGAGTTCGTCCTTTGGGGACCATGCGGCCATCCCAATCATATCCTTGAGCACCTTCACCTGGCATTCAAGCGATTGGCATTCGGCGCGAAGTCCGACAATCTCCTGTCGGTTCAACGTGGCATTGCGGACCTCACACATCACGGCTTTGAGGATATCCGTGGCGTGACTGATGGCCTGCATTCTCTTTTGATTCTTTGAGAGTCTCATGTTACCACACTTGTCCATTCGGGTCGCCCTTCGACCAATCGGGTTCGTCGCTGAGGTTATCAAATACTGACACGATGACGCTATGTTCTGCTTGCGGTAGATCGCGGTTCTTTTCGTACATGAGCACCCCATTGACGTGCAACGTGCGCTGGTGAGCATACGCCCAATCCAACAGGTGCGCGACTTGATCCACCTCGGCACCTGAGAGCCCTTGCACAGGCACCCCGCTCAGAGGACCGTCATAGAAATCTCCGTGATCTATCGTGACGTGGACTATCATCTAAAAATACCGTCCTGTTTTATGGTGCAACTCTTCTTCAATAGGCTTAGTGAACCTGAAAATCAGGGTTTCAAGTTCTGAGATATCCCGTTGAAGGGCCCGGAGGTCCTCGGGTGCCATCTCTCGGAGATCACGTTTGAACCCCTTGGAATTCCGAGGGAATAGCGCCTGCACCGTCTTAAGGTTGAGAACCGCGGCGTAAAATGCTGGGGTCTTTGTCATGCGTTCACCAAAAAGTCTTTCAGGTACTTGGATCGTGCTGGATGCCGCAGTTTTCGTAAGGCTTTCTGATAAATTTGACGGATACGCTCTGGACCAACATCAAATACCACGCTCGTTTCTGCTAAGGTATGGGCGTCGATGACCCCAATCCCAAACAGATACCGCACGACTTTTTCCTCTCGCGGCGTCAGGGTTTCCAGCGTCGATTCAATACACTGCTTGAGGTCAATCTGTCGGATACCGCCATCATAGGTGGGATGGGGTGCATAGGTCGGATGCTGGACTGTACCGAGATCAGCAATCGCCACGACCCCCAACCGAGGAGAGGGTCGCCCCTTCTTTCCAAACAACAACCCTCGCTGATACCGCGACTCAAGGTTGTGAGTCCAGGCGGGGTCTCGTTCCTCATACTTGTGGGGTTTTCCCATGATTACTTCACTTCTCTTTCAAAGGGTTCTGGACCGACTTGACAGGATAACTCGAACCCCGCAAAGTGGGATGCCTGAACCGTCTCGACCGTCAGTCCAATACGTTGACAGAATTCCTCAAAGGTTTCTTCCATGACTACTTGATCCTCGTAATATGGCTCTGCCACACATACATGCCATCGGTCATCGTATACAACGTCTCGTGCCCCGGGTCAATAGTAATCTTGGCAACTTCACTGATCGCCAGGACCCCACCATTCCGGTATTCGGCCCAATCGCCTATCTTAATAAGAAATTCGTTCACTTGATCCTCACCGCAACCGACGTAATATCCTGCACATACACGTCGCCCATTTCCCCGTTGGGGCAGATCGGCGTCACGACATCACAAAACCAACGGGCATACGGCTTGTTATCATCCGCCTGCCACTTCTTGAGCACATACCAGGTCCACGATCCGGCTCGCCAGACTTCGTAGGCATTCTCTCGCTTGACTGTTTTTGCATAGATGTTTTTCATGAAAACTCCTGTTTTGAACGTTTTGTGATCTCTTCCTGAAACGCCCATATGGCGGTCTCAAGATTGTGGGGCACCGGAATTGAGTTCTTTTCGAGGGTACCCTTCGCCGCGACCAGGTCGGCTAACTCTGCACGAAGGGCTAACTCTTTGAGTAGTCTATCCATGCTTACCGTCCCTTCACTTCCATAGACTTGATATACCCTGACTGATCCACGACCTTGTAGTACCGATGGCCCTTCGCGTCTTGCTTCGTGAAACTCACATTCTGAATCGGGTGCGTACCCATCCCCATCAACTGGCGAATGTCCACGGAACCCTCTGACATGCAGGGCACCGGGTGACTATAATTCGTTCCGCTGCCAATATGCACCAGAGAGAAGAATTTCCAGATTTTGCCATCGCTGTATTCTTTGGACTGTTCATGGCTCAGAATCGTCATGACGACCACATACTCGGCACGGTCGCTCGTTCGCACTCGGTCACCCGCGTGAACGTAGAACTGCTTGAAATCACGATCACATTCCACGATAATGCGGTCCATCATGGCTTTGGATTCTTCGGCGGTCATCATGTTATTTGCTGCGCTTTCGCATCAGACGGGCAATGACGTTGCGGGCGACTTGCTCGCTCTTATAGCCATCGCGGTTATTGGAAGGTGTATTGAAACCCGCATGGCCCATCGTGATAAAGAATCGTCCGGTGGGGGCTTGCTTGACGGCTTCGGGGCACGTCTCACAAAGACCGCGGTTATCAAACGAATCAAGACAGGTGCTATACAAGTAACTGGGTATCATGTTAGGCAGTATTCCGTTCTTCTAAGATGGTGAGGGCTCGATGGGCGACGGTTTTAATCGCTTGAATATCACAGTATTGCAGGGGCCCGACGACGCCCGCAGCATCAATCTGTCTGAGCGCCGCTTGCATTTCGAGAAACGACCTCTCCTCAATGAGACGATAATTCCGTGCGTCAATCCGAATAGTTTTGTGAATCGTTAAGTTCATAATCCTCCTCATTCCCTACACTATAATTGTATCATATCTACCGGGAATGTCAAGTCCTCTAAGTGCTTGATTTAATTAACGATTTCCCAGGCAATCAGTACGGCCGACACGACCATAGCGATATACGTGAGCATATCTCTCTGTTTTTGGGTCATGATTACCGCACGATCCTTTCAAGTTCCATGCACCGCGGGGGCACATTCCACGTCTTTTGGTCATCGGTGCGTACTTGCACCCGGGTTCTGTTAATCTTGACGATCTTTCCACGCAACCCATTGGACAATCTGACTCGCACACCAATCGTGAACCCTGCGCCCACGGCGGCGTTCAACTTGTCCATGCGTTCCTCAGTGCGCCGTTGACGGGCTTGACGAAACATGGGGTGCTGAATGCGGCGACGGTGGCGTGACGAGAGGCCTCCAAGAATGGTGTCCAGAATAGACAGTCCATCCTTCGCGCCTTCATCCACAGAGATAAACCCTCCGCGGTGCGCGGTGATACCGAGTAACGTCTGACAATGGGTCAGGGCCCTGTTGAGTTCCGCGGCCTTCTTGGAGACCTGGGTGCTTGACAATTCGCCATCACAGGTGAGGTTTTCGGGGCTGAGTTCGTTCTCAATGCGTTCGATCCACTGGCGAGCATTCGCTGGGCGGGGCATCGTGAGACCGAAACCGGTCTTATTCCCAAATAATCTGAGGTGTTCGAGTGTTTTTTCAAAATAGTTCATGCTGATTCTCCCTGATGGTGGGCGTAGAGGTACGCAAGACGAACAAGGCGCTTTTGGTCGGCGGTCATGTTCCGATAGGTCGCTCGATCTTCGTCAAGCAACAAGTTTGACAGCCATTCCTTCTCTGGAAATTGGGGGATCAACATGGATTAGGACGCCAGCGACAAGGTAAGGGCTGCCGTAGCGACACAGGCGAACAAAAACCACATGACATTGGATAACGACCGCATGTTACAACCTCCAAAAGTGTGTGAGGGGAATTCCCTCTCATTTCCTACACTATAATTCTATCATATTGCATAGAAAAGTCAAGGGCCTAGGGGTGCTTTACCGCAAAAAAGCGGTTTTTAATGTGTACAATCCTGTACAAACGTACAAAACTGAACTACCGAGATAGGAAAAACGGAGGAAACCGCAGAAAAGCGGTAAGAATGCTACTTATGGGGCAGGACGCGGTGATAGGTATGAATCAATGTGTGACAATCGGCGCAATACCGGTGCACCAAGACCGTATCGTCATGGGGTCCAGGTGTCTTGGCATCCGTCTCAGTGAACCGCAGGTGGTCGCAACGAATCAACATCAGTGATACCTCATGGGCTCGACCACCCAATGGTGCCCGGTGCCTTGTATCTCACTATTATCGTTGAACATCGCCGCATGTTCCTCGGCTTGTGCGAGCGTCAAGTTCTCTGCGCTCCACACAATGGCACCCTCACGGGTTCGGCACACAATTTTGTAGTTCATCTGGTCCCCCTTGCCTCATCAATCACCTGTGACCCTGGATAAGTAAAATACGCTTCCTTCGGTGTCTGATCTATCGCAGAGGCACCCCACGCAATCAGAAACGCCGCCAGAATAATTCCCAATGTTTCAATAATCATATCAATACCTTCGTAGTTTCCATACGACCACACACAGGCATCCGAATGCCCACGCCAATTCACCGAGGATCAACCATTCCAAGGGTGTCATGACAGCAGGGTCCTCGCCAACCCAATGGCATCAATCACGAGAAACCCTGAGTACAACGCCACCAATCCGGTTGAGCCTCTGGAATAGGACGCTGACAACAGGAGGGCGCTGGCAATTTCCCATAACACGTAACAGAGGAGCATCGGTGGAAACGGTGTGGTCGCCGCAATCAACATCGTGGCGCCCAAAGAAATCCCCATACCCAAGGACTCCACTAAGAGCCGCAGCGGATGGGTCGCATAATCTTTCTTAATAAATTCAACGGTGGAGGCAATCATACCCCACCATCCTTCCACAGGTATAACAGCCACCCAACGAGCACCCCGACTAACACACCGACGGCGACGAGGCTCGCAAGCATTCCAATCAACATCCTTCACCTCCCATATCCATCGCTTCACTCAACTTTTCAATGGCTTGCTCCACCAATGCAATACGCTGCATTTTCTTTTTCCCGCCACCCTGTTCATGGATCAAGTCGACCTCTCCGTCCAGCAGGCCCTCCAAGTGACTCAACACAATAGGCAAGTCATAACCATGTTCATAACTCAGTGACCCAATCCCGAACGCTTTCATGATCGTCCCTTCCACGGCGCCAGGATCAACGCGGTAAACACCCAGGTGACTAAGAAGGTCACGATGGGATGGTGCATCACCGCGTAGAGGATGAACAGCCCCGCGATGATCGTTAAGGGTACCGCCAGCATCAAGCACCCCACCCAATTCTGCCATCGCATCTCTCGGAACCCGGGGTTCCAGGTAATCAATACTCGCTGAATAGACTGTAACATCTCACCAGTTCTCCCATAACCATGCTAGCATAATGAGCACCGCCACGCACCCCTGTGCCACCCAAAACCACTGTAACCCTCGACACAGGATACAGGTGCTCTGTGCACCGCAGGGAATAAACACATGCTTCCAGTTAATCATGGTCCAGCGCCTTATGGTTCAATTCCTTACCGCATTCCTGACAGACCTCCCAGTAGTAGAGGCTCCCATAGGATCGGTCATAGTAAGGCAGTTTGTCTATATGTTGGCAGGTGTCCAGTACACCGCGGTTCATGATGCGGATGCGTGACGCATAAAAGTTCTGCATCGTGAAGTCTAACGCGGTAGCATAGAGACCCTGGAAATAGGCGAGGTCGCTCATATCACCAAGCCTTTATCAGGTGCGCTGTGGTCCTCAACGAATTGTGTGTTGCGCACCCTTAGAATGATTTTGTTATCCTCGGTGGCGAAGAACTGGACACCTGCCACCTCTTTGCGTATATCATCGATCTCTGCGGCACTAAACACCTGCTCACCACCTAAGCGATAGAGCAAGCATCCTAAGAACATCCGTTGCAGGTGCTCAGAGAGGTCTGCGGTATTGATTGGGTCCATCATGATCCTTTCAGGGTCGCACCACGGACCCCCTGTTTTTGAGGAGTCTGGGTGCCTTGGTAAATTCTGTATCCAATGGCTACAGAAATTGATATTCCGGTAACTATCCTATTTCCTACTGATCGGTAGCCTACCGACTTGACTGCGGTATCTTCTATTCCGGTAGATCACTGGAATAGTCAGTTTTACAGGGCACATAGCCTCTGTTGGCACGTAGGTTCATAATTCGTCGTTGCGCCCTTTGTCGGTCAATTGTGACCCTTAGGGTGAAGGTTTTGAACGGTCCTCTGACTGTATACCATTCCAACTCCCAATTAGTTACCGGAGTAGTGGTATCAATCATTGTCATGGTTCCAGGCCTTCCAGAACCGTTTGGCTTCATCAGGCGTCAATGACAATTTTTGTCCCTCAATCCAGGTGAGGTGCAACCCTCGTTCATCAAGGCCCACTACTTCCGTTTCTTGGAGAATAAGAAGATACTCGGTGCACACAAAAAATTTAGGGTGTCCGTCGGGCTTGACGTTGACATAATGTGATCGGTACATGATTAGTCCCTCCTGTGTTTATCGCAGCACTGATTCATCGGGTCCTCTTAAATCCTGGTCCCGTGTCAATAATGCCATCACACCGATGGGGCACACGTTTCTTAGGTATGGGTGTCTCCTCGTAGGTACACAGGCCCGTCGCATGGTGGGCAAGTTCCGTGGCGCGAAAGGTAATCAAATCCTTATCAGCATCCGTCTTGACTAATTGTGTCAAGATATCAAGTTGTGCCAGCAGGCGTGTCTTGGAGCCTGGGGTGAGTCTTAGTCCCATCCTGGCCCCCATGATTGACGGTCCAGGGTACGCTGATATCCTGCGGCAATCGCAATAATAAGGCGCTTGACGGCGGCTTCCTGATCCTGGGTCAACGGCGTGATGCCGAGGCATTCCTTAATGGCACGGTTGAGCCACGCGGCATCGTCATGTTCTTTCTTATCAAACTGGATCATGATTTGTCCCTCGTATGTTTACCGCATCCTGTTGTATCCAGGGTCCAGGTGCGCTGTCGGTTCACTTGCATCTTCGCATCAATCAGATCATGCAGGTCATAGCCCATACGGTCAGACAAACGATAGAGCACAATCATGATATCGGCGATTTCTGTGGCGGCTTTGGGACTCGTATCGGAGACGGAGAGTTCACGGAGCAATTCTGCCATTTCTTCATTGGCGCGTATGGCGACACGGAGATTGGACTTGGTGTTGCCAAACGTCTTGGAGGCCCAGGTGGAAATGGTGGTTTGTGTTTCGGCGTATTCGTTCGCCTGTTCACGCGCCTTGGCTTTCTGTTGCTTCTTTTCCAGGCGCTTGGCAATTTTCACCACTTCATCATGGAAGGCTTTCATGGTATCCTCTTACAGACAGGTTCAAGATAGGGTCCGGTCATGTGCATATCTTCTTTCAACGCATTGGAGAGCATACGGCCCTCTGCCATACATTCCTTATAGGTGGCATAGTGCATCAGGGTCTCCACCAGCGTACCGCCATCCAGGGTCACAAACAGAATCCAAGGTAACAGGTGCACGACTTATTTCCTAATGTTGAGACACTTTGGCTCAAGGGTGCGATTCACCAGGCGTAATTCCACTTTTGCTGCCATCGCACGAATCGTCCCATCTGAGATACAATCCTCATAGGTTGCATAATGAAACGGTGTTTCTACGGCAAGGTTGCCATCCAAAATGAGAAAGAGCACCCAGGGGAGCATCATCGTTTCACCAAGAGATACAGACTACCCACCGCATAGGCAACCAGCAGGAGCAAGCCAAAGAACACCAAAAGCGCCCCAGTGCGGTACATCATGTAGCACGACAAGACACTGACTGGAACAAAGAGCAATCCGGCTCCCACATAATTATACCACTTCATTTTGTGCCTTTCAGACTGAGATACACGGCAATCAGCCATACGGTAAAGATCGGAAGTAAGAGCGCAATGACCATCAGGTTTTTCGTATCCAGATAACTCATGATCGCTGTGCCGCCAATCGTGTGCGGATTTCCGCGAGGGTGGTCAAGTTTGGTGTAGCGCCATTCAAGAAAATGGTTTGAAGCATACCGGTTTGCTCCTCGGCTTCTGTGACATCCTCACTTAACGACAAATCTGCATTGACTCTGAGCAAACCACGGGCAGACTTCTTCAATCCGTTATCCGTCTTGGGGTCCTTAAAGATTGCTCGGCGTTGTCCATTGACCACACCCGAGGTGGCTTTCATCGCAAACCCATAGGTATCACGGGTCACATACTGATAGGTGAATGAACCAATCCCAAATACGATATTGGTTGACGCAAATCCTTGCTGTTCTAATCGTGCCAGAATATCCTTGGCACGGTCTATCGTGATTGAATCCCCATAGATGCACCCAATATGATCGTCTAATTGCTTATAGCCTTTGCTATTCGTGCGTCCACCGAAGGTTTCCCATAACAATTGAATGGTGCCCTTGTACTCAGGGCTGCCCACAGGTGCCTTCTTATCGCCGCAGATAATATCGGCTGGGTCACCTGAATCAGGACGAATCACGACTTTCCCCTCACGCGCCATGATTTCATCTTTGAGCGCCGGAAGTGTCTCGGTCAGAATCTTAAAATAATCCCAGGTGTCTGACACGATGCTGACAATACCCTTGGAATATACGGTATGGATCAAGCGTCGGAAGGTTTCGAGTTCTCCCGCTTCTCCACCCAAACACATAACAGAGTGTTCGGTGGCAGGCACAGAGCACCCAACTAATTCACGGTCTGAGTTCGCGCCATAGTATTGTTCAAGGTAATCAATGGCAGGGATGGTATCGGTACCACTGAAACTTAACAGGTGGCCCATACCACTCACACAGGCAGATTCAAAACTTGAATGCCCTCTCATGCTGAAATCATGCCCTTGGAATTGGGCAAAGTCAGGCATATCAGAGGTAGCGCGAGCGTAACGATCCAAGAGCACACGATACTGGTGCGCGGTCGTCGCACTGGTCATGGGCATCCAGGTCACTACCGACAGCAGTGTTTCAAGGAAGTTCGGCAACCAATAGAATTCCGGTAATGTTTCTTGGAGCGTAATGAACGGGGTACGCATCGGGCACAACATACCTTCTGCCAATGCCTTAACTCTCAGCGGAAGGAATTGGAGATCATGGAGCGCATAGATATGGTCCATTTGCACAGCATCCTTACCGAGGGCATTATCCAATCGGCGTTTGTATTGCGGGACCACAATCTCACGCGGCTGCATGAAAAAATCATTATTAAATCGCTTCGTGAGATATTCCAACACAAAGTATTGCAATCCAAACACAACAACCTTATCCACTCCCTCAACACGCGACCCTCTCGGCGTCATGTTGGAATAGACACTTGTGGTGCCATCCGGGTACTGGCGTCTGTGGTCAGTCTTGTAGAAATCCGAAAATGTAATTGGGGCAATCGCTGAAATCATCATAACTCCTATTGTGTGAACCGCGCTGACTGATCGTTGACTGCTATGACCTGATCTATAATTCCCTTAAAGACGTTGGGACCCTTGGTAAAGAATCCATGCGTCACATATAGATGGATTTTCTGTGCACCCTGTTTGCGTAATTCTTTTGCCAATTCAATGAAGGTGCGTCCACCATCACAGATATCATCAACAATGACAAATGTTTCATCAATAGGGAAAAGTGTAGGCATGTACACAACGGTGCCTGTGATTTCACCTGTAGAGGTGTCACGAATTTTGCTGGACTCAATCACACCCTTGAGTCTGGAAGTGTTGAGGAGTTGAGCGAGTTTGTGTGTTTTCTTAAGCGCCCCAGCATCAGGACTGACAAGCCAGAAGTTGCCGGACGTGTGAGCATGAATCACTCCATCCATTAAATCCCATTGATTGGACACACGACAATTATGAATAAGCGCGGGGGTTACGTCTGAGTGCGGGTCCATAATATGGACATTTTCAAACGCGAGGGAGTTAATCAGATTGGCAAACACAAACAGGCTGAATGATTCGCCTTTGGCATTGGTACGATCTTGACGGCTGAACGGCACATAATCCATGTAGAGATTGGTAAGTGTCTTGCCGATCCGCTTAGCCGCATCACAGAACAGGAGCAATTCAATTATGTCCTCGTTTTTCTCAAAGACAAATTTTACATCTACATGGGAATAGCCGGGACCGTGGGGAAGGATGTTAACCTGCATTTCCCCAACAGGGAACTTGAAGGTCTTAAATGGGATGTTGGAAGTAATCATGATACAAATAGTCCCTGGGTGAATTCAACCATGCTATAAGTCTATCATAATGGGGAGGGATTGTCAAGCCTTCTAAGTGCTTGATTTATTGAAGATTCTCGTTTAGATGGAAGAGTGCGGTGACGTTCTTTGGTACTGGACCCCTGGCGAATAGCACAACGCCATGCCATAGGAAATCCTCATTGATTGGTGTGTGAATCATGGTTCGGTTGACGACCAACCCCATGCTAATGCCTGTGGTCCACACGTCATCAACAATCAAGACCCGATGTTCACCTGGTACTCTGTAATGCTCAAGAATGGATGCCCAGGCGTCTCCCCCGCGAGGGACAGACACCACACGACCATATGGCGGAAGTATTGGGCGAACAATGCGTCCCAACGAATGCCACTCTTCGGGAGAGATTGCATCACATTCCAATTTGAATTTGGATTTCTTACCGGAAGCAAGAACAAACTCAGCGAATTGAAACAATGGACTCCCATTCCACTCACTCATGATTTCTTCCTGGGTATGAAAAAGGTATCAGGTGCCTTGGGTTTCGGACCTCGTGACATCCACGCGGCTGCACTAAACAATCCACCCTCTGACCAATAACTTTCTTTGAGCGTACCCTTAAAGAATACTTCTTCTTTAGGTTCTCGCAGGTGCGGGTATTGTTTCAGGAAGCGATTATGTAAAACAGAATCCAAATAGGTCAATCCAAATGCAGCAGTTAGTTGTACATCCACTTTTCGTGCAAAGGGGTCGGCACCTGAGGTCCAGGTATCCCAACTGGCGCGAGGATCAAACTTCGCACGGACGTTTTCATCCAAGAGCGCAGCATCATAGGATACCATGATCGTCTGAGGAATGTTCCCCTCAAAGTGAAGGTGAATTTCCTTCTGTTGGTGTTGAATCCGCCCATTCTCATGTACGAAATAACAATTGGCGATCATTATTCCTTACACATGCTGGGTGAGAATCCTGATCCGAAAATCTTAGTGAGGTACAATCGTGTCTTGGTATCATCCACCGTATTATATTCAAATCCTCCCTTGGTGCGCTCATTGATCGTCACCCACTCTTTGTACATCGCACAGGTCTTAGCCACAACATCTGATTGCTGTGAGGGTTCAGGTGCTTTGCTTGGAGTGACTACAGGAGCATTGAGGGACTTGGTATGTTCAAGGGTGCCAGAAGAATAGGAAGGGACCACAGAGAGCGCAGGACCAGCCACGGGTACACACCCCATGATATTTTTGTTTGTGTACATGGTCGTGCCGTCCATCTGTGTACAGGCAAGCATATTGCTTTGTCCGAACGCATAAGTGAATGCGGTAATCAAAAACATCACAGTAAACAATGTCATCAAAATAGATTTCATCATGACCTCCGGTTAATAATGGAACGGTGGTAGGGATGCCAACCCCTACAACGTTCACCTGAAACAAATTTAACTATGCGATAGACCTCCAGGATGTTGCAACATTCCCTTCAACGATCTAGGGGGATTTTACCCTCCCACACACGCTTGCTAGTTGTATAGGTTACGTGTGATTCGTTCCTCATACACCCCACACCAGAGTTTGTATGATCGACGGCACTATTCAATTTCAGACTACTTGTTCTTTCGCAGGTGCAACTACTCAGCCTTACCCTCGCAAGAAGGGGACTTCGGCCACACCGTTCCGTTTTCCTTTCCTAGTCGTGTTCGTATTCTTCTGTGGTGATTTCATGGCTTCTGGTGCTCTAATAAACGATATTCGTATTGATCGGCCATCTCTGAAACGATCCATTGTTTATTCAACCTACGCTCAATCGTAGTCAACCACACAAAGGTTTCGTAGACCTCTGTTTTGCTATGCTGAGTGATCTTAGTGTTTTTTATGAGACGCGGAAACAACACAAAGAATCGCTGCCACACATATTCCCCATCATACATGACTAGATCGTGGTGAATCATACAATTGTGTTCCAAATGCCTTTTTGCAGGCGTTGATCCAAAACCACTTTCTCAATTTTCCTTCGGCGCACGTCAAAACCTTCTTTAATCAAATACTCCGACACCATCATGGTATGCTTGTGGGCATCGGTCTCTTTATCAAAATGATTGGTGGCGTAGCAGAATATGAAGTCGCCGAGGAGGGGGTCACCTGCAATGCGGGAGAATGACCATCCATAAGTTTCAATGTAGGAGCGCAAGAAATCTATTCTGTGCATCAAACACTGAACGGTAATGTGGCACTCAAAGGTCATGCTGTCGCTTTCTTCTCTGCCATCTGTTGAGCAATCTTGGCGCGTTCCTTTTTGGACGCCCCAGGTGCCTTATCAAGTTTCGCTAGTCGTGCCTCAAGAGACATGGACGCATGGGCCCTCTGTCTATCCTCTGCCTCTTCGCGTTTACGACGAACCTCTGTTTTGACTTTCGTTGCCATTATTTCCCTTTCAGGGTACTTGTGAATAAATTCCAGGCATAATGCAGACACACAATGAGTCCTGATAGCACCAGCAATCCGAGAACTAGCGTGATGCAGGTTGCTACAAATTGTAGTGCTATCAGTATCATCGTTCAACTCCTAGTTAGGAATTAGCAGCCGTGAGCGGTTCCGCTTGAACTAGTGCATCCCTGTGAACTGGCGCTTCCACCCTGTCCACCATCGCCACCCTGTCCACCGTTACCACCCTGTCCACCGTTACCGCCAAGTCCACCCTGGCCATTACCACCGGCTCCGCCGTTTCCGACTCCGCCGTTTCCACCGCTACCGCCGTTTCCGACTCCGCCGTTTCCATTACCACCGGCTCCCCCATTACCCTGTCCGCCGTTATTGCTACCGGAGACTGACTGAGTGTTCCCGTTGGTGTTGGTTGTGCTGTTCGTGGTTCGTGAACCGGAGTTACCGATACCTTTACCAATTTCATGTCCAGCATACGCGACTGATCCGGCAATCATCCCTGTCTGAATGACTGGACCAACCACACCTGCGACCCAACCTGTGGTTGTGGTCTTTTGTGCTGTCTGAGTCAAGGCAATCATCGGTTCGCAATTGCGATAATCGGTGCTTGTCCAAAACTTCATGAAGGGACTTGTGACTCGGTCACAGACTTCCAACCATGAATAGCGTTCGGTTGGGGCGAGAGCGCCCGTATCAACGCCTGCTCGCAAGCCAATCGTCTGGCCTACTGGCATACCGCGCGGGTCATCTTCAATGACCAGGAAACCCTTGCTACTACAACCCACGGACGCGACAAGCGCCAGGATTACGAGCATTGTTGAAAAAGAACGATTAAACATAAAACCTCCAAAAAGTTAGTAAAAGGACCCAAGACACATTGTACATATACTATATCACAAGGCTTTTGGGTTGTCAAGCACTATTATTTAAGAGCAAGACGGTCGGGGTAATCTATTGATTTTATTGTGGTATATCGGAATGAGCGCCAATCCTGCTTTTCCACGTCAAACACAGTAATGATATGTGGGTCCCGGTCCGGGGTCTCCATCTCGGTAACCTGCATATCTGTAGAATTCTCTACAGGCTTATGCTTGGGGTGCTTCGCCTCAGGAATAAGCGCCAGTTGCTTCGTGCAAATCATCGTGCGCTCGCTGCCATCCTTCTTGGTGAACACCACCTTAACATGTCCCTCATAGAGGTACCCGGTCAACATCTTGACCCCAACATCAATCAAATCAGCATCAATAATCATACCTTCTCCTTTGGTTGTTCTTTTTTCTTTCCAGGATAGAAAATATCCTTGCCCTCGTCATTCTTGAGGACAAACCCGTACTCACTAGCATGGAACCACATAATCTCTTTCAAGAATTGTTCTGCTAATGCCAGTGAGACATGGTTTTCTTTTATCATGACCCCAGTGAATCCCGCATGAGCGACACGGCGAGCATACACAAATGGATCAAGAAAATTGGACGTAAACGGAATTTCAATATGCACTCTCCCACGACGGGCTGAGGAGAGAATGACATGGAAGGCGATACGATCTGCGGGAATGCTTGGATCGCCTGTCAGAGGACCATACTTCTGTGAGTTTTCATCAAAGAAGTAAAATTTGATTGTACCATCGTCATCACGAAAGAATCCGAATCCATCCCACACCTTGGGAATATCTTCATCGTTCGAGAGTGTGGAGACCGGTTGTGATTTCCTCATGACTTCTCTCTCCTGAACAATCCTTTGATCCACACAACGAATCGTGAGATTGCCATGACGACAATTGAGAGCCCATAGATCACCCCTGTGAAGGCGGTAATCAGAACTGCCATCACCATAAAGAGTATGAAGGCAGAGATTGCACAGGCAATGATAAGGGGCAACAGAAGCATTGCAGCAATCACCATCAGGATCACCATAAGAACTTCAACAAGGGTTATCATAGAGGCTCCTTACTTAAGAGAAATAGGTCCGGCTTGCTTCGTCTCAAAGGCAGACTCAGTATCCGCACTAGTGACGATGCCATACTTATTCATGTCAATCTTCGGGAACCCGAGGATTGCAAGCACAAACCCGCGGGGCATTTGTTTGTAGTAGACTTCGTAAATCTGCTTCTTGTCAATCAAGGTCTTTTGGTTTGCCTCAAAGTCATTACGATTGGCTTCAATGAGAGACTGAATCTTGGTATAGACTTTGGCATCAACCTGCGGGTTCTGTTCCTGAATCCAGGTGAACATCGCCTTAGCGCCATCCTTCCCATATCTCCCTTGAATGGCTGAATCATAAACTTTCTTCAATCCATCAATGTACATATCAGGCACTTGTGCCACTTCTTTAAGTGAATTGAACATCTTGGTATAGTTGTTCTTATTCTGATCGTACTGTGCGGTGATAGTGGTCTCCATCTGCACGGCGGTGTTATAATAGCCGAGGATGGTGAGGACCACGGTTAACACGATCACACCGAGGACTCCTGCCACTCCAATACCTGCTAACAAAAACTTATTCATGACAACTCCTATTCTTCGTCAAACACGTCTTGTGTGTAAAACACATAAGACAATCCGGTTGAAATCAAAATTCCAACCACTAACAAAATCCACATGACCGTCTCAGAGGGCTCCATTCCTGCCATCAGGTACTTATAGTCCTCCATGTTCATACGGACGAATCCGCGCTTGATCTGTTCATCCAGCATCGCTATGATGGCATCACGTTTATCAAGACTACCGATCTCTAACAGTGCATCGCGCACCTCCACTTTGAGTAATTCAGAATGCGACCATGATATCACACGCGCCCAATTGATTGTGTGTCCATCCGTTGATCCCACGATAATAATGAGGTCATTCTTTTTGCCACCGAGCCATGCGTTTTGGAGCGCATGGGAAAAGGACTCGCTCTCTTTTGTCACCACAAACACAATGTTGACTTTCTTTTCCACACCGAGCGCCGCATTGAGCACCTGGAGTTTAGTATTCCACTCAGCGGCAGACTCAATAGGGTCGACATGCACAAGACGGTCGACATAATGATAATCATAGACACTCAAGGGATAGGTAGGAATAGCGTACTGGGTGCCTTCCTCAGTCTTATTGAGAAGTGACCAGGGATTGGCTTTGATATAGTTGGTGAATGAATGTGTCAGGGCTGTGGGGTCTCCCATGCGTACCGCGGTCCATCGTGGAGGCTCTGAGGTACCCTGTCGGTCGATACGATCAATCTCAAAGGATTCTTTGGCAGTCGTATAGACATACCACGATATATCATAGAGGTGTTCGTAGCAGGTATCACAGTGAACGGTGGAGCAATTCTTTCCGCAACTCACAGGTCGGCAGCGGCAAGGATAGGAATGGGAACAGGAGACTCGTTGGTAGTCTTTACTTTCCACCTGAGCATTCCAGATTTCCGTATCAGAAGTTGATTGATAGCGAGCCATGAAGTACCCGCTGGTCATGAGGATAGCGACCACAGCAATTTGAATGAGAAATTCCTTCCAAGTGATCTGATAGCGACCACCTTGAAAGACGGAGAGAATATAGAAGCACAGACCCACGAATAGTGGGATAAAGAGTAGTGCTAGCAAACCCATGTCAACGGTCCTCCATCACGAATGGTATAAGTCTAACACAGCAGGGTGGGGTTGTCAAGCACTAAATAGGGCAGGAGGCACTATGAACTGGCAATATAAAGGCATTGATTTTATTGATCCGGCCGGATACTTTGGCTTTATCTACCGGATTACGTGCATACCTACCGGAAAAATGTATATCGGTAGGAAACTATTCACCAAAGCCAAGATCAAAGCGGTAACCAAAACGAACAAGCGTAAGAAGAAACTCAGGGTCGCTAATGACTGGGAAAACTATTACGGGTCCAGTGCGGACCTCCTGGAAGATATCAAGACGCTGGGTAAGGATCAATTCAAGCGTGAAATCCTCCACCTCACAACCATGCGCGGGGAAACGAACTACCTTGAGGCACTGGAAATCCTCACCTCGGGTGCCCTGCTCTCGGACAACTACTACAATAAGTGGGTGAGTCTCAAGTTACACAAGTCAAGCCTTGCTCACCTATCTTCGTCGCCCCAATCCTCAGCATCGTCTGCACCAGAAATTCCTGGCATATCCTCATAACTTGATTGTGTTTCATCGCTCAACTCTTCTCCACAGAATGGGCAGAACAATGGCGTCCCATCCATTTCATCATACTTGAGCGATACTCGGCGATTGCAACTCGGACAATCTTGTGAAAAATTCATCGTGTCTCCTCCGTTTGTTCTACTGCATTTCTCCATGCACTCATGGCATACCCGTGTTCATCTGCTTGACCACAACCACACGCCCACTCCGGTCGACTTAAGGCTGGGCAACCCACCTGGTGCCCGAAGGCAGCAACCAACATCTTGCCTGCCTCTATCAACGCACGTTCATTCTTGGTCATTAGCAAGTCTCACTAGCGTCTCAGCGTGACAACGCTTTGGGGTGCACCAACAGGCGAGGTTTTTTCCCACCAGTGGCATCAGCCATTGCGGGTCCACTGTGAGGCGCCACGTAGCATATTTCTCGTAGAGATTGCAGACCCGTTGACGTTCCGCCTCAGTGTGATTCTGAGGGATGAAGGGATTACCCCACTCGGTCCCCCGATCCACCCTCACATACTGGACACCTGACATGATGTTACGCAAACTCAGAATCTTTGGCATGTTAAGGTGCCTGCTCAATTGGGCGACCCCCAGTGCTTCGGGCACTTGGATTGCCAAACACTCTCACTGCATAATACACAATCTTAGCACGAACCCACCACATACCATCCTCACGAACAATGCGATAGAGTTCTCTATCAGCCAAAATACGCCACACATTTTTGTCTAAGTGTCCCTCTCGTATCAATTGATAGAGGGCATCATGCACGATTGAACCACGCATGAAATTCTTGGTGTCAATGGTCGGGCCTGATGGGCCGTCCCACGCATACCCTTCCTTGATAATTAGTCCTCCATCCTCACTAAGCCACAAAAAATTCGTTTCAATTTCATGAGGGACAAACGGATAAGTTAGCGGGAGTTGGTGAACATAATCAAGGAGCAACTGATACTTATACCCTGATTGATAATTGATATAGGACTTCATTTGGTATTCTCCTCGGTGGGAATGTGTGGTATTTCTAACTTCACAGCATCCTCTTGAGGCACGGACATGACTTCACACCCACTCACCTCATAGCCACGCCGATCAAGAAATTCCTTAACACTGTGGCATTCCTCAAGTGTGTAGGGACCAACCTCAACAGGCCACTCCCGCCACGTCACAATGATGAAAAGAAAATAGGCAACTTGTAACATTATATCTGGCAGACTCCGCTCGGGCATTCCATCACGGCCTCTGTCCCTGTAGTGTGGGTTTCCTTAAATCGTTTCTTGGCTTCTTTCAAAGGGATTGCACTCAATGGGGGTTCTTGTACCTCCCCAGTCTTAGGGTCCACATATCCTCGGGTCGCTTCTCGGTAGAATGTGGTGCCCTTGAGGTGCGGAAGGTACTCAAGCCACAACTTTTCCATGTCCTCAATGGGATAGTCGTGCGGAAGGTTGATGGTCTTAGAGACCGCATTGTCCACATGCTTCTGAATGATGCGCTGGACCTCGAGGTGATCGCGCACAGTCAAATCATGCGACCCAATAAAGTGGCTGACATCTTTCTTTTCCAACATGAACTTTTCAAACAACGGATGGAACACCAACTCGGTCTTACGTTTATCCATCTCCCAATAACGGCGCTCATAGGCAGGGGCGAACATCGGCTCAATCCCCGAACTGCAATTATCAGAGAGGATGCTCACGGTGCCTGTTGGTGCCTGAGTGAGGATCGCACAATTACGAATCCCATGCTCCATCACTAATGACTTGATCTTGTGCGGCATACGCTTCATAAATCCCGACTCAACATGCTTCAATGGGTGGCACAGTGGGAACGCGCCCTTTTCAACTGCCAATAACACACTTGATTCATAGGCAATCTTGCTGATAAATCGGTATAACTTCTCAATGAATTTGTTACCCTCTTCTGATCCATAACGGTGTCCTAATAGCGCCAGGGTATCAGCGAGGGCGGTCGTGCCTAGTCCAATGCGCCTGAGGTCATTGGACTTGATCTTCATGGCAGCAAGGGGGAAGTGATTCACGGATAACGCATTATCCAAGAAACGTACAGCAAGACGAATGGTATCGGCGAGCATCGCCCAATGAATATCACCATTGATTACAAATCGGCTGAGCACCACATGACCAAGGCAACACGGCTCCATTGCGGCTAATGCCAATTCACCACATGGGTTTGTGGTCACCAGGTTCTCAATGTAGTAGATGTTACTTTCGTGCTCCACCAATTCCCAATTCAGGAACCCTGGCTCGGCTGAGTTGTACGCATTCTTGACGATGGTATCCCATAGCGTTCGTGCCTTCACCTGCTTCTTGTATTTGCCTTTCCAATGGCATTCAATCTCTCCATCTTCCTTCACGGCTTTGATAAAGGCTTTGGTGTGGCGGGAGCGAACTGATACGTTAGCATGGGTGAGTTCACCTTTAGTAAGTTTCGCACTAAGGAATTCTTCAATGTCAGGGTGAGAGAGGTCGAGCGAGAACATAAGTGCCACGCGGCGCTGGCCCCCGTTGCGTACTGGCTGGGCACAGGCATCAATGAGCCGCATAAGTTCCACCGCGCCTGGGGCGGCACCCCGTTGTGAACCAATGGACGCGCCTCTGGGTCGTACATCTGAGAAATCGTCTCCACACCCACCTCCTGTCATACTGGTGACAATCATATCATACGCAGACTGCCCCCATCCTTCTTTGCTGTCTTTAATGGGATTCAACACAAAACAATTGAGTAATTGAGGATTCGTGCGCCCTGAGTTATACCAGATACGTCCACCTGGAACAAACAAATTGCTTGAGAGCACCTTGTAGAACCGATCCAGGTACATCTTTTGTTTATCGGGGGTCTCAGCGGTTGCCATCTGATGGGCAACACGCGAGCAGGCTTCTTGCCAGGTTTCTTCTGGAGTAAACGCATAGCGATCTTGAAAAATCTTTAGCGAAAACCCCGAAGGGTTGTATTCTGGAGCATCCATTGTAGAGGTTCCTATTTCTTTGTAAGTTGTAATTCTTCCCACGCCGTGACTGCCACTGGACAGATAGGGCGGATTAACTCAAGCATCGCAACGGCATAAACCCGAATCTCATATTGAGCATGGGAGTGAGTCCTGAGCCCAAGGAAATGGAAGAGGTTGTGCAAGTTCACTGTACCGAACATCTGACTATATGTAGCCACGGGTAG
>Ga0134121_10000627_pt1 | contig 38690 bp, 30 predicted proteins | sample KB301_FD_96463 | JGI IMG/M metagenome (GOLD analysis project Ga0134121, IMG submission 96463) | Terrestrial soil microbial communities without Nitrogen fertilizer from Kellogg Biological Station, Michigan, USA - KB3-0-1 | ecosystem: Environmental > Terrestrial > Soil > Unclassified ...
CCAAAAGGAACCGCCGTAATGAGATTTTTACTTGGTGTCCTCGTTGGTTACACACTACGAGGTAAACACAAACTGCTCATCAGAGTTCTTGTGACCCTGCTGGTTGTGTGCGTCTTTGTGCCCGCTGTTGTCTTGCCGGCAATTGCGCTTTTGTCACTGCGTCTCGACGTCCAACGTGAGCGCCGGTCTAGACCAGTTCAAACCAAGGTGCCAGCGCTCAAAGGACTTACCTATCAAGACGGCGAGAAAAGGCTTCACGCCGCTAACTTGAACATTCGGCTGTTGGCGACACGTCACGATCCAGCCGTTCAACCAGGATTGATTATCGACCAAACTCCTGCACCTGGGGAGGAAGTAATTGTCGGCTACTCAGTTGGAGTGACCCTCAGCAAGAAGGATTTCGCCGGTCCTGGTCCATAAAATCAAAGCTAAATGCTCTGGACCAGATAAGCCACACGCTGTGTTCTTGGCGTATCCAGCCTCCCTGTCTCTCAATAGGCGCAACACTACAAATCGTCGCCCCCCAGACATGGAGGCTTCACGTAATCAGTTCCTCCGAGGTTGCTAACATGAAAAATGTTTTCTCTCTTCGCAAGCGTTCATTTCTCTCGCCTGTCTCAACCGGATATACGTCGCATATCTTCGCTGAAGTTGAATCCTCCAACGAAGGCGAATACAGGTGGGGTCACAACATGCTTACCATTGCCGATTGCCGGCGCCGAGTCCAGATTGAATTCTTTTTAGGCACTAAGCGAGAGCGCCGTCGATCCCTAGCCAAAATCAATTTGCTCATTGCCATTCTCACGCGCTTTCGTGACGTCCTCGTTAAAGAGATCACGTTAATCGAGAAAGCCAAAGCCAAATAGGGAGTTGGAAAACGATCGCGGGCCAACTTACAGCTTTAAGCTAGTCATATTCTGAAAGTGAGTTGGACCGCGATTTTAGTATTCACTCGTGTCTACTCTTCTGCGCGAGAAGAAGGAGAGGCAAACTAATGCCAACGAATAAACATGAACTGCTCGATTGGTTACTGGATGTGCCAGAAGATGCCGAAATAGGAACTGATGGACAAGGACTAGCTTTGCTCGCAATTCTTGGCACCAACGTTCACTTGTTAGAGGTCGGTCGCATTCCAAATGCGGACGAACTCTATGCCGAGGCGATCAATCAGGCAATGATGGAACGGCTACGGCGGATTGATGCAGCAGATGGAGAAACGGAGACCGGCGTAATAGTAGTAACACTTCAAGGTTACGTATCAGGCGTTCCGAATCTGTTCTCTACTGACTTCAATACGGCATTCATATTCAAGAATACAGAACAGGCGGACGCCTTCATTACAGAATTTGCGGACGAGCTACACAATCCGCAGATTCTCGATTGCCCGTAATCCTACAGGGGGATAATTTGCCTTGAATTCTTTTGGATCGCCACCAGCTCAGCATATCGCCCGCTTATTTGAGCCGGATTGAGCGCCGGTGCGAGAGGCCACCACGTCTTGGACAGAAAACGGAGTTCTGCAGCTAATTCGAACAGGTGATTATGGAAGGCTTCACATTTTTAGCTTGCACCCTTGTTGGGCTGGTTATTGGAGCCGGAATAGTCTTCCTCTTTTCTAAGGGCTGGATACGATCAGTTGAGCAGAAGTCTATGGCTCAACTTGAATCTTCTCGCACGGCACTAACAGAACGACTAGCGGCGGTAGAGCTTCGGCTTGAGCAAACTTTGGTTCGCGCGACTGATCTTGATGAGTCGAATCGAAATCTGCAAGCCGAACTTATGACAGAGAAAGAGAGACGTGCAGCGGCGGAAGAAAGAAACACGCATGTCTCAGAACTCGAGGAGATGATTCGGACCCAGGCTGAGACTATGGTTAAGTTCCAGGAGGAAGCTATATCACTAAAAACTGAAAAAGTCCGCTTGAAGGCGGAACTTGAAAACGCAACAAAGAGTGCCGACGCGCGACTCGACGCCGCAAACAAGCACTTTGAGGAAAAGTTATCGCTTCTAATTGACGCACGTGAGGAGTTCAGTGCTCAATTCAAGAACCTTGCTAATGGCATCCTCGAAACCAACGCGAAGAGATTCACCGAGCAAAACAGAACTAACATTGATGCATTGCTGAAGCCGTTGAGCGACAAAATAAAAGATTTCGAAAAGAAGGTGGAAGACACTTATGACAAGGAATCAAAGCAACGCTTCTCACTTGAGAGCGAAATAAGGAGTCTTCGTCAGCTCAATACTCAGATAAGTCAAGACGCGGTTAACCTCACAAATGCGCTCAAGGGACAAACGAAGACGCAAGGGACATGGGGAGAGTTTATTTTGGAGCGCGTGCTTGAGTCTTCGGGCCTCGTAAAGGGGCGAGAATATGACGCCCAACTGTGTGAAACTGATGTGGATGGAAGGCGAATGCAACCGGACGTAGTTGTTCATCTACCTGAAGACCGACATCTGATTATCGACTCAAAGGTAAATCTTAGAGCCTATGAACAGTGTTGCACATTTCCATCGGGCTCTGATCGTGACGAAGCCGCTAAAAGACATATCCAAGGTCTCAGGAGACACATTGACCAACTCAGTACGAAGGAATATCAAAATCGATTCCAGATCAACTCCGTCGATTTCGTAATGATGTTTGTTCCGATTGAGTCAGCGTACTCAATGGCCGTCGAATTAGATTCCTCAATCTTTGATGAAGCGCTTCGTAAGCGAATCGTGATCGTAACGCCATCTACTCTACATGCAATGCTTCGCACGATTGCATTGATTTGGCGACAGGAATATCAAAGCAGCAATGCCATTGAGATCGCGCAACGTTCTGGTGCTTTGTATGACAAGTTTGTCGGTTTCACAAAGGATCTTGAGGAACTCGGAGATAAACTCCGCGCCGCACAAAGAAGCTATGATGAAGCACACAAGAAACTTTGCCATGGACAAGGGAATCTCGTAAGCCGCTCAGAAAGGCTCCGGGAATTAGGGGCAAAGGCTCGCAAAAGACTTTCAGCAAGTCTCGTAAGCGAATCCGTGGCGGATACGCCCAACGATAGCCCCATCGAACAAAAAAACTTGCTTGAACCAGATTTGCTTGCTTTTGACGTCGGTTGACATCTGAGCCCTTCAGAGATTATTTGGGAACCAAGTCTGGAGCGCGATAGCATTGAGGAACTAGTCCAAGTCTTCAGCACTAAACTTTCTTAACGCAACTGCGGGATTGCTTACAAGTCTTGGCAGATTTGCATTACCGCACGCAAACACACTATGAATTAGCCTCGCAACGTGATGTCGGCTGATAATGAAGAGTTGGATCGAGTTCGCTATCGTCACCGAGGCCAAGCGAACTGCATTTTGAGTTCGCGAAGTTCATCGGAACGTTCCAACCAGCAGCGGCATAACTCGAACCTTTCGCGGCAACTCGGGAAGTTCCATTACGGCTGGTAGCCTGATTGTCTCACCAACACGGATTCCACATACATACTCACTGCAAATACACTTTTGTGCCTTTGTGACACAAGGTAGTTGGCGAAAGAGATCGAACGCCAGTCATCACCGGCGCGCACGGGCGATTGAGGTTAAGAGATCTGTTGTGGTGCGCCTCCCTCGAAGCCGTTATCCCGTTCGTTTTTATTGTAGCCCGGCATCTTAGCTGAACCAACGATTAAAAATCCGAGAGCTTTGAAACGCGTGTTGCGTTGCCTTTGAGAGTAACCGACACGTCTTCACCGATTTCAACGTCAAAAGAAACCGGAATCACTGGGAGCCTCTAGACTTTCCCCTTTGGAACTGAACGAATCGTTCGTTGATTGTTTGCATTGTGAGGTCTAAGTTAGGTTAGGTTTCGACCTTTCTTTAGAATACAACTGATATTGGCTAAGTCACTTGTTCAGGTACTCCTCAACGACGTCTGGAGAGGCTTTAACTGGCTCAACTTCTTCATTCTGCCGTTGGACAAGTGCGGCCGCTTCCTGAGTTTCGCTTCTTAGCACTTCAATGGACCTGCGGAGTTGAGTGATTTCGGATTCAGCCCCGTTGCTGGCAATCGCCTTGATTAGATATTGTTCAAGCTTGCGAATCTCCTCAATTCTCGAAAGTTGAGTAGACATGTCCGCATCCCGTTTCTTTCTCTGCAAGTCAGCGTGTTTTCTTCTCTTCTCTTCTTCAAGAAGTGTCAGCTTTCTGCGAAGATTGTTGACGCTGACGAGTAAACCGAACTGCGTCAGCATGTAGTCACTGATAAGCTGCCCAATCTCAATTTTAACTTTGCTGGCTTCCGCTTCATCGAGATAGGTCAGTGAGACTGCCGCGCGAGTTTCCAGGTTCGATTCCAGGTTTTCAATCATCTGCTCCTTGACTGCCGTGAGATCAATCTTCAATGTGTGCAACCGCTTCCATGCAGTTGGATCAAGCGCTTCGATCTTGCAGAGGCCCTGAAAGCTTATTGGGTCCGGCTCGGAAGCTGTCAGGGAATTGATCTTTGCTTCGAAGTTTAGTGAAGCGCCACGGAGTTTTGTGAGCCAACTGGAAAACTCTGTGTCGATCGGCTCAAAATGGATTGTTGATACTTCGCAATCAAACTCCTTATTGAGAAGCGTCGTAATGTTCTCCGTCAACACTGCTGCCAGCGCCGGATCGTTCCCCGCAGGGAAACGAAAGCGGTTATAAAAATCCGCAGGATGAACTTGACGAAGTATTTTCGCGATCTCGGCGATAATGCGAGGCTCAATAAGTTGTTGCAGGCTATCTTTGCTTTTCAAGTGCTCCCGAATGCGATCAAGCTGTTTAGGTCGGACTGTAACTACTGTTTGCAGCTTGACGTGAAATCCTTCTATGTTTGACTCGAAGAGTGTTTCAGTCCGGATAGTGAAACGTTCCAATAACTGTGAAATCTCCGAACCCGGCAAGCTGAGGCTCTGGTGCAGCTCATATCCGATCATCGTTGCCATCGATTTCAGCCTATCGATTAGCTCGGCGGAGATCACATCAAACTCAAACAAGATCTCAATGTACCTTCTTGAAAAGAGCATGGATGAAACAAGGCTCTTGGTTGATTGCAGGAGCCACAAACGGATCTCCGGCGACCCACTATCGAGATAACGGGCATAATTCTGGCAAGTCATCTTTGCGATACTTGTGATGAGCAGCGGTTGCGTATTGTCAAACACTTGCTGCTGTATTTCGTCGACTGCGTCAGAGAATTCTTCAGGCAACCCTATTTCTGGATCCAAACTGAACCCTTCAACCAAACGGCCAAATGGCCTAAGTTTCTCGTTCAGATCACTCCTGAGTTTGGTTTCAAGCTCCCCGGTTTTGAGCTGACTAAGGAACTCCTGAGCGGGGATTGAGGCGAGATAATGACTGATAGCGCTCTGCATCAGTTCATCTTGCTTCTCTCCACTGGGATCGTAGACAAAGGCGTTTATGTTATTCGGCCCGTCCAGCGAGAGTTCAGCGCTTAGCCGTAGTGTATAAGGTCCGTTATGGTCTAGGAATGCAACGGTGAAGCTTGTTGGGCCAATCGAGATCTGAGGCTGCGGCGGACCACCACATAATGACAACTCTGCATTGAGTGTGAGTCCGACGTCAGTCAACGCGCGATTCGCGATGTGAGCTACTAGTGACTCTCGTTGGCGAAAGTAATCATTAATGAAAGCGGCAGGAGATTGAGATATATAGTCGTGCATCCAGCTCTTGATTAATGCATGAAAGACGGCGCTTGGCGAAGGTCCATCAAATAGAGCCTCAGCAACTCGATCCTCCTGGTTCGAGACGCAGGAAGCGCTATAGTTGACCTTGAGACTGAGCGCACGGCCGTTTTCCAGATCACTGAGATAAATAACTTGAGTCTGTCCGTGCGCCACTCTCCCCGACGTGCCTAACGCTACGAGGAAGTATTTGAAATTCGTGGCTGCTCGAAACCAAGTGCTCAACACGGCCTGACGGCGGTTGACGTCGATTGTTACTTTCTTTTCTAAGCCGGGCACAGGTTGGGCAGACTCGTCCACGTTAATAATTAGAGGCTGTAACGGATTACTGTGATCGATTTGGCTTTCCAAGATTCATACTCTACTTTCTGACGACGGAGATCTGATCTCCGGCCGCAATTGTCTTAACTTACCAAGCAATTCGACGATGAGATTCCGCTTCCAGGTCAGTTCTTCTCTCCTGTTGGTGTAGGGATACTCGCTTAATTCCAAGAGCATTCTTCGATTTGTACTTTCCCAATGGCTCACTAATGCCTGTAGGCGTGAGGGGACGGCATCTTCGACGATCCGCTGTAACAAAACCTGGCCCACGGTCGGACCATCAAGAAGTTGTAGGGACTCAAACCTGTCCCGATAGTGTGGGTCCGCAGGCATCTCCCCGCGCCCCAACAGCAAAAAGAACCATCCGGTAAGAAGAATGTTAATTTGGTTTCCTATCTCATTGGTTCGACGCCCATCTCTGAAAATATTTTCGACTCCGACGTGGAAAAGCCATTTCGTCAAGAGCTTTAGATTGGTGTCGGCACTAATAATGTCTTGAAAAGTAAACAGCGGATACTGACCATGCCAGTAGCCGAAGTTCTTCTCATTGAAACGCGATGCCGAGTGCAGGCAATAGGACGGTAAAAGCTGAAGCGCAAGTTTAGCGGAAACTGAATAAGATTGGGGCTGACGATCGTCCGGCGGCAACCAACTCTTCAGGCTGCGCAACACCTCGTAAATCCTGGTGTCCATCTTGTTTAGCAGGCCATAGAGGTAGAAAGTGACTTGCTGACGAATATCCGGATCGCCGCGATCAAGTAATTGCTTTAACCATTTGAACTGATCGAAGCCGGGAGCGAATTTGAGCCGCTTTATCAATTCCAGGAGAGCGGCATAATTCTTCGTCATTATGAGTTGTTCAAAAAGCTCCTCGGCCAACTCTCGCAACCGCTGTCTCTCTTCCTCCTTTCTTTCTCTCCCAGCAGCTTCATCGTAGAGCATAAACTGGACCAACTCTGTAACACGCTGGTACACCTGTCGTCTCACGATCCCTGGGGTAGCTGCCGGCAAGAATCCCCAAACCGGACTGTTAGACCGCAATGCCTCGTTACCAGGAATCAGTGTTTGCTCAAAACTATTGACGATTTCTGCTAGCCAACGTCCGCCATAGTATTCGGAATAGGAAAGCATCATCTCCAGAGTTTGGTTTATGACTGCGCTGCCGATTCTCGCAGATGGACTGAAAAGCAGTCCCAGCGCGCACAAGCGTTGGAATTTGCCTTCCAGGTATAAGCAATATTCATTCTCCAGATACTCTTTTAGGTTTTCGCTTAGCTTATAGTTAGTAAAGCTAATCCCTTTAGAATCCTTGATTGGCTTTGTGACGAGGTGGCACTCTTTTAGCAGCGTATCCGGGCTTTCTCTCCAAGTCTTGCGCAGCAGTCGTTCAGCTGCACCTTCATCGCCTGCCTGCTTTTCATTAGTCGCATCCGGGATGCTTTGCTTGTTCTCCGCATCATGATTGCTCAAGAGCAAGTCAACAATTTGGGTAAACTCATGCGGTGTGAGGTTGGGGAAAAACGTGGCTACATAAACAACGAGATCTTTTACCGAGGCATCACCCTGAAAGACTCGATTCGGCGGCGGGGGAGGGGGCGAAACTTCCCTTGCTTGGACAGCCGCGAGCAATTCCTGCCTCGCTATGTAATTTCTTACCTCATAGTAGAACTCATTGTCATCGGCCTTCCACCAGCCACGTTCACGTTGGGCCACAATGCTGCGTTCAAGTTCCTGGTGCTGTTCGGGGTAGTTGAGTTGCAGCAGATACGGCAGAAATGGGATGGACCAATAACTGAATCGCGAGTCATAAACTTGTGATCGCGCGCTTTCGGTGGCCGGCCCATCAGTTTGCGACTTCGCGGGCTCAACTAAGCAGAGCAAATAAAGGTTGTTACGCTTCAAGTCGTCACGCAGTGCCGCAAGAGACATCTTGCTCGAGTAATAGATCGAGTCGAGAAACGGCTTGGCACGTTCCGTAGCCGCGTCTACCAGCACGACGATTTCCGTATCATCTGCTCCTGTATTGCGGAGATGGTAGATATTGGGAATTTGCTGCTCATTGAGAGTCCGATCAAAGGTGAGGAGTCGCTTTTGGTCATGGTTGGCAAATCCCAGCTTATCTATAACTGCCAGGGCGGCGGATATTGTTAGGTCTTCGTCTGGGGAACTGATCAGAAGCAAACGTTCTTCTTTAAGTTTTTGAAGAAAGCCTGATACGGCGTCGGCGATAAAGGCGGGTGGCGCGATCTCTCGTGAGGGCAGAACGGTGGTGAATTCCAGAAGTGTTTTTTCTTCCTCATCCTTCTGCTGAGTTTCTTTTGCCTGATACAAATTGACGTATTGAATTTCCCCAGTTAGCGAAGCATCCTCCAAATTTGCTATTTGTCCAACCACTGAATTATTGCGATCGGCCGGCGGCATATCGTTAGCGAGGGATTCCGGCGTCGTCGCTTCGCCGGACCGGGTGGGACCATCGCCACCAACTATGAAGATATCCTCAGTAGAGGTACTGGAATCAGATTCATGAGTTGATATTGTTGACTCTGATTCGTCAGCAAGGATCTGAGCCGGCGCCTCCGGTTGTATGTCCGCGACTATGGCGCTGGTCGTACTTATCTCGTCTGCTTCTTCGTAACTGCCCGATTGGTTCACTTCTAATGGAGGTGGTTCGAACGGCAGCTCCTCGGTCAATTCCTCAGCCACGGAAGTCAATTGCTTAGTATCGACTTCGGCATTTTCAGTTAGGCACAACTCTCCGCAGATGTGGGGTATGTCTACGTCCGCATCACAGTTGGGACACCTCTCGCTCATGAACAAAGAGACCTCACGACCCTCGAAAGACGAAATAGCGGCATTATGATCAAAACCATTTCTGACTCTTCACAACGTTCGCGTTCATTCTCTCTATGCCGGAAATTGCCAAACGTTACGGAAACTGATCGATGTTATTTGCGCCGATGTAATGTCTGACGGCCGGCCCTCATAGCTGAGAGGAGTGAGGGCTTGAGCAATCGTTCTCAGGTTTAGGGTGGCCAAAACGGTTCGCTAACAGCCTTCCTCCGCTTACGAAGATCAACTATTTGACGCAGAAAGGAGCAGTAAAAATGAACGCAAAGAATGAAACCTCTGAAGGTGTGGCAGGGATGCGCGGAACAGGCGGTGATATACAAAGCAAGCGGATTAGCGGAGATCGAAACCTCGGTGGAGATGTTCAAAGCAAGAAAGTTGGCCAAAACAAAACCGATAAACATCCATCAACCAAGACAAGGCGGAAAGCACCAGCGGGAGCAACCAAAAGAAAGAATAGATAAGCGGTCTTGGCAAAGTCACTGCGCCAACATTGCCAATAGAAGGCGCTGTCTACGACAAAATGTCCTCGCTCCTCGGAGATAGCCCACCGGCTATCTCCCTCACCACAGTGGTGCCCTGATTGGCATATAGAGAAGCCGAAAGTAAGCCCCCCCCACCTCATAATCTTGCTAAATAGACAAAAATTGGGTAAGCAATAGGTAGATTCAACCTGATTCTCAACCTGTCCTGTAATGGACGCTGTCTACCCACATGAGTCTATTCAAAGTTCTACGCCTCTCGCTTAGCAGTTTGCCTTGTGTCTATCAAGTGCCAATTCTGGCAGCTTTCGTTTTAGCTTTACTGTTCTGCGTTGCTGGATTTTTTGGGTTAGAGGCCGCAACCGAACAAAGAACTTCACAAGATGTCTCCGTAGCTCGGGGCCAGTCAGTCACTAGAAGACTCTCTAACACCTCGGTAGACACATACAGGCTGGATTTGACCGCCGGCGATTATTGCAGCGGGGTAATCACCAAGGATGACCTGAGAGTGATGGTGACTATTGAAGACCCTACCGGCAAAGAATTGGGAACCTTCATCAGCGACGATTACGGTAACCTGTCGTTTTCGTTTGTGGTGGAGAGTTCGGGCCGGTACCAGCTAAAAGTCACCTCTCGAGAGCGCGAGACAGAATCGCGAGAATATGTTCTAACAGTGAAGGAAATACGCTTAGCAACCGATTTGGATCGAAAATGCCAATTTGCAGTGACATCAAAGACTGAAGCAGACAGGCTCAGCACCGAGTGGAACGAGAAATCCTTTCGCAGCGCGATCAATAAATATCTTGAAGCCGCGGAGATCTGGCCATCCTGTGCCCAGTCGCGGGAAGCAGCACAGAGCTTACGACGCGCCGGTGACATTTTTTTCATGCTGAGCGATTACGGCAAGGCGATAGAGCAGCATCAACGAGCATTAGTTTTGAGCCAGCGGATTGATGATGAGGACGGAAGTGCGAGCGCGCTCAATAGCATTGCGTATGTTTACGCAAACAAGGGCGATCAGCAAAAGGCTCTCGCGAACCTAAGACCGTTGGTCCGGCGTTATGCAGTCACTCTGGCCACCCGGAATACCGGCTTGCTTCGCATTAAGGCCGAGGTCACAAACAGTCTTGGAGAGGTCTCTTACTATCTCGGCGATCTCAAGAAAGCCACTGCTTACTTTGAAGAGGCGCTCGTGATGGGAAACGCCCTGAACCACCGGCGCATTCAGGCGTTGGCCCACTTGAATCTTGGTTATGTCTACATTGATTCGGGCGAGAATACCAACGCCGCTGCTCACTTTAATAAGGCACAGTCGCTCTCGGAATTGGCCGGTGATGAACGCGGAAAGGCGCAGGCGTTGGCCGCTTTCGGGATCGTTTCTGCTCTAACCGGTGAGAGGCAGCGATCACTCGATTATTACGCGCAGGCCCTTAACATCTTTCAGCAGATCGGTGACCGCCAGGGCCAAGCCGCCTTACTTAATAGTATCGGCAAAATATATGAGGATTCAGGAGAGCCCAATGTAGCGTTGTACGACTACATGCAGGCTTTGAAGCTATTTCAAGATACCGACAACCAGGACGCACAGGCTGGCACCAATTACTACATCGGCAGAATTTATCAGTTAATGAGACAGGATGAACAGGCGCTGATTTACTTTGAACAGAGCCGCGCGTTGAGTCATAAGATGGGCAAGCGCCGAATCGAGGGTTACGCAGCCACGGACATGGCAACCATCTACGGAAGTCGGGGACAAAAGCGAAGAGCTCTAAAACAGTACCTTAGAGTCTTGGAATTCTATCAACAAATTCGCGACCGGCGGGCGCAGGCGCATGTTCTCAATAGCATTGGCTATCTCCATCAAATGTCAGGCCGAGGTGAAAGAGCATTAAGGTTTTATCGACAGGCCCTGATTTTCAGCCGCGCAGCCCAGGATCGACGGAGCGAAGCTTTGACGCTTTATAACATCGCCCGGGCCGAGCGCGCTGCGGGCCGTTTGGAACTGGCCATAGCCGACATTAAGGCATCGCTGGAAATTAGTGATGCGCTGCGTACGAAAGTTGGTAGTGAAGATCTGCGCGCATCCTATTTTGCTTCAGTTCATGACCGATATCGATTTTATGTAGATCTGTTGATGCAGATGGATCAGATCAATCCGAATCGTGATTTCAAAATCATGGCTTTTGAGGTTAGTGACCGGGCTCGTGCTCGCTCGCTGCTCGATCTCCTAGCTGAGACAGAGTTGGAAATTCAACGAGGCGTCGATCCGAAAACATTGGAACGCGGACGCCAGTTGCAACAGGAACTCTCGCTCGAGGCTGAATATCAAATCCGTTCTCATCAGAATCCTTCCGATCCAGAGGAGAAATCACAAAGAGAGCAACGAGTGCGGGTGCTGACTACCGAGTTTAAGGAGGTACAAGCAAGAATCAGGGAACAGAGGCTGAAAAGCGCCAGCCTTTTGCCGGCACAACCGCTCAAGCTGAGGGACATTCAGGCCGAGCTTCAGGATAGCGACACAGTATTGCTCGAATATCAGTTGGGCGAAGCACGGAGTTATCTTTGGGCAGTCACTGCTGATTCTATCTATAGTTATGAACTACCAGGTCGCGCTGCTATCGAGGATACTGCGGTAACTGCGAATCGGCTTCTGAACATTCGGGATAACTCTGGTGCGGCGCCCTCCAACCTGCAAATGAGCGCGGAAGATGCTGAGCGCGCGTACTGGCAGCATGCAACTCGCTTGAGTGAAATACTGCTGGGAAAAGTGGCTGCTCAAATTCACCGTAAACGGCTGATCATAGTCGCTGACGGTGCGCTTCAATACCTGCCGTTCGCGGCTTTGCCTGAACCCAATGTTAGCGGTGTCACAAATGAAGCGAGCTCACCGATTCCGCTTGTAGTCGATCACGAAATTGTCACTTTACCCGCTGCTTCAATTCTCTCTGCGCTGAGGCTGAAGCGAGCCGACGCTCGTCGATCTGCTGACAAGGTCGTGGTAGTGATGGCCGACCCTGTCTTCGAGGTAAACGATCCACGAGTCGACGTTTTGCAACAACCAGCGTCGCGGCCAGAGCAAGCTGAGGCTCGCGCGAGTGCAGTTCCCGGTCCGCTGGAACTGGCCCGCGGGCAAAACCGCCAAGTCGGTTTGGCCCGGCTTCCTTTTACCGCTGAAGAAGCTAATGCGATTATTGCCGTGACACCAGCTAGTTTGGGCAGAAAACTTACGGGATTCGCTGCCAACAAAAAATCAGCGCTTAGCGGTGAACTGACTCACTATCAAATAGTTCACTTTGCTACGCACGGCATCATTAACGACCAACACCCGGAACTGTCAGGCATTGTACTTTCTATGATTAATCCAGACGGCAGCCAGGAAAACGGCTTTCTGCAACTCCAAGACATCTATGAGTTGGATCTATCAGCGGATGTCGTAGTGCTTAGCGCTTGTGATACTGGCCTGGGTAAGGAAGTTAAAGGTGAAGGACTGATCGGATTAACGCGCGGCTTCTTGTATGCAGGCTCACGCAGCGTAGTAGCATCACTGTGGACCGTAGATGATCATGCAACCGCCGAATTGATGCGCTTCTACTACGAGGCTATGTTCAAGGATCAACTTTCTCCGGCAGCAGCGTTGCAGCAGGCGCAACGAAACATGTGGCAAAGTCAACGCTGGCACGCTCCCTATTATTGGGCGGCTTTTGTCTTTCAAGGCGATTACCGAGAGAATATCAAGGTCACTGTCAAAGATGGTCCGTGGCTCAGCAGCCGAATGCTCTTTTTAGCGGCGCTTGCTGTGTGCTTGCTGGCCGGACTTCTCTTGTTTCTATCAAAACGTAGTCAAGCGAATGGTAGATTGAATCGATACTAGCGAAGAACCTAATGCAAGACGGAGGCCAGCCTGAGCCTAAATCCTCTAAATTGAGACCACCGGAACTTTGAATAAAGAAAGTTTTGACGCTCTACTTACCTGGCTAAATCCTGAGCCTGAACTGGCTGCACAGAAATATGAGCAGATCCGTCACGGTCTAATCAAAGTATTTCGCTGGCATGGGCATGACGATGCCGAGGATCTGGCCGATGAGGTTATCAGCCGCGTTGTTGTTCAAGCGATCGAACGGTCGAAAACTTATGTGGGGGACCCCGCACGGTATTTTTATGGAGTGGCTAAGAAGGTACTGTTAGAGTCCGGCCGTCGTCGGCCTCGGCCGACGACGCTGAGCCCGAAGCTCGAAACCATAGACGATTTCGCCAGGGCTGAAGAGAACACAAGAAAAGAGCGACTTGATTTTTGTTTAGAGAAATGTCTGAAGGAACAGAATGACGCGAACCGCGAACTGATTCTTCGCTATTACAGGGAAAACAAAGAGCCGAAGACTACCTTCCGCAAAATGCTGGCGACCGAGCTTGCAATTGATACTAATGCTTTGAGAGTCAGAATTTACCGCATCAGACATGCGCTGAAGCATTGCATCGAAGATTGCATGCGAGAATTCGAGACCCGTGAAACAAATTGACTATTCAGGCATGGTATGTAGAAAGTAACGTAGCTGCGCGCCAAAACTTGCTATGAATAAGCTCGATCAGGAACAGCAATTGGTCAAGCGATATCTCCTGCACGATCTGCCAGAGAATGAGCGCGAGCAGTTTGAGGAACGAGTAATCACCGATCCCGAATTCCAGGAAATTACAGCCCTCATCGAAGACGAATTGGTCGACGACTATATCGGTAATCGTCTTTCGCCCGACGAGCGAGAGAGATTTCGTCGGTATTACCTCATCACTACGCAACATCTGGAGAAGTTTCAAATCGCGTCACTGCTCTCGGAAAAGGCACAGACTGAAATACCGGAACTGATTCCTATCGAAGCGAATAAGACGATTAGCAGGCCACCCTTTATACTTCAATGGTCACGTCGCGCTTTGGTCGCTGGGGCAGTAGGGCTGGTCATTTTTGTAGGATTTTTCGCGTGGTTAGGTGTCTGGCTGGCGAAAGATGATCGAACAGCTCTCGAAAAAGAGATCATTGAACTCAATAGAAACAAGACCGGCGCGGCTGATCTGACGGTAAAACTAACGCCCGTGAACAGGGCAAGGCAAGAATCGCAAATCATAATACTCAAGGCCGGCGTCAAAGACGTGGAACTTGAACTCACACCCTTACCGGCAAAATACAATCATTGTGAATTTCGATTGAAGGTCACCGGCGGACCAGAAATATTCGCGGTCCCATGTTTGCTACCTGAACCTGGAAACGCCTTGACCCTAAGAATCCCCGCCCGAGTCTTACCCCATCAAGACTACCAACTCAGCCTATCAGGATCGCGCGATGCAGGCCCGCCGGAAGAGATCGAAAACTATTCTTTCCGAGTAGTTTTAAAATAATCGGCATTTCGTTCATCAGGAGTAATGTTTCTCATCGCACCGCATAGTAGTGCGAAGATGAGAGACAATTTCAAAGCTGAAAACAGCTCGACAGCCTCGCGTCTCTTTGCGTTGTTGATGGGTTTGGATTGCTATCTAAACAGCAATGCACGCGGTTACAGAAACTTTTCAAATCTCGGTGGGTGTGTCAACGACGTATCAAGGGTCGAGGACTTCCTGCGTAGTGAGCTCTCAGTACCACGTGAACGCATCTTCAAATTGACGGCCACCGATGTCGGCAAGCGACATCCTCAGGAACGGCCGGCGCGTTGGCCCACCTATCAAAACATCGTCGGTGGTTTTCGCTGGTTGGCTAAAAACGCCAAGTCCGGAGACTGCGTTTACATCCATTACTCCGGTCATGGCGGTCGTGTCAGAACGCCGGCAGCGCTTCAATCTTTCAAACGTGGAGACGGGTTCGATGAAGTCCTCGTGCCAATTGATTACTGCGAAGAAGAAGATCGACTACTGCGAGACTTTGAACTAGCACATCTGGTGTGGGAACTCACCAGCCGGCAATTATTGGTTACGATCGTACTTGATAGTTGTCATGCCGGTGGAATTCTACGTGGCAGACCGGCGTCAGCAACCGGCAACAACACGCCAGGCGCCGTGCGCAGCCTGGGCCGGATCGACCGAGTGTTTCCTCCGCGCAAAAGTCTGGTTGCCTCAGATAAGGAATTGGGCGCCACCTGGCAACGACTCGCTCAGACCGTCAGGGATAGAACTCAGGTTGACGATCCCTGTTGGTTTCTGGGAACCGGAAGTTATGTTTTGCTGGCAGCCAGCCTATCGTCGGAATCTGCTTATGAATTTACTCATAGTAATGGCAGAAAACACGGAGCTTTGTCTTTGGCTCTCGTCCACTCTCTGCGACACTTGGGCATCTCTTTGCCTGTCAAGGTGCTTTATGATCGCGTACTCGCACAGGTGCGGAGTCAGTTTTCAGATCAGACCCCACAATTACAGGGCAAACGCAATCGCGCCATTTTCGGAGGGAAACATATTCCGTCGAATCTGAGCGTCGTCGTTTTGAACGTTGATCTACCACGGCAAAGAATCACGCTCAATGCCGGACGTTCGCAAGGCATTCGGCGCGGTGCTCGCTTTGAGGTTTATTCTCAAAGTGCGTTCGATCTTAATTTGACCCAACCATTAGCCGTAGTCGAAATCACCGCGACGCAAGAAACGAGTAGTTCAGCTCAAATAACGGAACTACTTAACAAAGCACCTCTGCAACTAGGCGATCAGGCGGTTTTGGTTTCGTTGGGCAGTAAAAAAGGTCCCGGTAGGCGGCTGATCTTCACCCAACGGCATGTGACGAATCAGACACAGCGCTCTGCACTTCGTGAAATCGAACAATTGATAGGAGCACAGGGGAATGGGTTTCTGCGCCATACCGCCTCTCAAACGGGAGCTGATTTCTCTCTCTTAATTAATGCCAATAACGAATATGTGATAACCGGATCCAAAGGAAAGCCGCTGCCACATCTGCGACCGGCTATTCGGATCGAGGAACCGCGAAGTTCGCGCCGTGTCATGGAACGGCTGGTACATCTGACGAAGTACGAAAATCTTCGCCGGCTCACGAATACTGTTCCGTCGTCCTCTGTACGCGACCGAGTTCTTATCGATCTAGTCAAAGCAAAACCACCAGCTCACAAGCTGACACGTTCTTCACAGCGCCACATGAGCCTCCGGGAAAACGACTTGGCGTGGCTCGATATCAAGAATAACTATTCCGACGTGCTTAACTTCTCGGTCTTGGAGTTGCGCCCTGATTGGAGCATTCGACAGATCCTTCCTTCAGACGCGGCACGCTACGAATCCATTCGCCGAGGCGGTTCCACACGTCTGAGACTCGTCTTTAAGCTGCCGCTTGATTACACGAGTGGTATTTTCGTGATCAAGGTATTAGCCACGACCAGCTTCTCTGACTATAGCTCGCTTGAACTTCCGCCTCTGGACCAGCCGCTCGCCAATAGCGCAATCCTCTGGCGTGACGGCTCACCCACTTCTCGAGTGAATTACCTCACCAACCCTGGAGCCGGAGAGAACAATTTTCGTGACGGCCGCCTCACTATCACTAAAACCGGGAAATGGTTTAGCCACTGTATCGAGATCAGAGTGTCACGATCGGACACACCATAAGACGAGAAGGGAGACTGCTGTGATGAGAAAGAAGTCCAGCCAAAACAAACGTGCTTTATTGATTGGGGTCAATGAGTATCCAAAGCTTCCGAAGGAACTACAGCTACATGGTTGCGCTAATGACGTGGCGCTTGTGCATAGCGTACTTCGCTCGCTGGGTTTCCGGGCAGGCAACATCAAAGTTCTGTTGAACCGAGAAGCAACCAGAAAGGCGATTCTCAACGCATTCAAGGAATTGGTGGAAGATTGCCGGACGGACGATATAGTTGTGATTCACTACAGCGGACACGGATCGAATATGCCTTCTGTCAGACCTGATAAAGCCAGTGGTTACGATGAATCAATAGTTTCCAGCGATAGCGGTCGCAAAGGACACAACTATCCGGTGCAGGCTGAGAATCGTGACATCACGAATACGGAAATTCATTACTGGCTCTCGCGTCTGGCTAAAAAAACATCACATATCACGTTGATCTTTGACAGTTGTCACTCCGGCTCAATCGCTCGCATTAGAGACATTTCTGAAGCAGGAACCAGGCTACGCTGGGTTCCTCCCGATCCACTACCAGCCCACAATCAAGCCATCGACGTTTCTGCTCGCGACATCAGTGAAAAGGCGACCAGCGGCTGGTTGCCACTGAGCGACCGATATGCGTTATTAGCGGCGTGTTCATCACAGCAGGGAGCGTTTGAATTGGATGACAATGGAGGCAACTCCATCAAGCGCTATGGCGCGTTCACATTTTATTTGACCAAGGAAATCCAGGCGGCTACCGCACCGCGGACGTATCGGGATATATGGGAAATAGTCTCTCTCAAAGTCGCTAATCAGTTTCAGGGAAAGCAGACCCCACAACTCGAAGGCGCCCGGGATCGGTTGTTGTTTGATGTGGACGATGTTGTCCCTAGCAATTACTTGCTGATCAACGAGCGGAAAGGAACACAAGTAGAGCTGCAAGGCGGAGTCATCCACGGGCTTACCAGAGGGTCGCAAGGGGAAGTCTATCCGGCTGCAACCAAACAAGCGAAGTTACACCAGTGTCAGGGAACCGTTCAGATTACGAACGTCGGAATTAACGAAACGACCGCAAAAATAGTCACGGAAGTGAGGCCGAACGCGATCAAAGCTGGCGCGCGGGTTGTCGAAATACTACATGCCGCCGCTGAGACACGCATGTCTATCAGCTTCGCCCCGGTGCCCAACGGGTACGACCAGCAACTAGCGAAGTTAAAGCAGGAGTTAGCGAAGTCTGAACTGCTAAGAATCAGGAAAAACCCTGCCAACGGTTTGCAGATCGTCCTGTTGCTACCGGGAAAGCCGGGTTGGGAAATCGTCGAGACCATTAAGCAAAAGATGCGGCGAGAACCTTTATGGGCCGTTATCGGCCAGTCAGACAAAACACTTTGGATGGGGCCAAGCCCCCTGAGCCTAAAAGACGGCATTCGCAAGCTAAGAGATAACCTGGAAACTATCTGGCGTTATAAGAAGATTTCGGAATTGAGTAATGAAAAGAGTCGCTTGTTCGGGAAAGTAAAATTCACTCTTTTGAAACAAGACAGAAACCACAACTGGCGTCCTATTAACAGCCTTGGCCAAGTTACTTATCAGGCTGGAGAGCGAATTGCTTTTCGAGTAATCAATGAGTCGTCGGTCCCTATCTATGCCAGTGTTTTGGATTTGGGATTGAGCAAGCGGATTGACGTTTTATATCCGGCTGATCGAGGCAGTGAATTGATAGGGATTTCGCCGAAAGGCAGGGCGCTTACCGTCGGGGCAGACGACGAGTCGTCGATCAATCTCTACTTTCCGAAAGAACTGACGTTCCTGAGCGACCGCGATGGCGGGCAGTTGATGGGCCGCGAAGTTTTCAAGCTTATCGTTACAACCAAGCCGCATGATTTAGGCTTTCTACGAGCGGGAGGGCTGCGAAAGCAACGACCACTCGGCGATCTCAAACATCCGCTCGAAAAACTCGCCTACCTGGCAAGCAAAGGCGGCAGCAAGCGTGAGGCTGAACAGCGGCTCGCTCCCGATCAGGAGTGGCTCACGATTGAGAGATCGTTTTGGCTGAAAGAGAGCGACTGACTTTCCAGCGTTCAATCAACTACTCGATACTGGTCGAAATATCAGGAAGTCTTCCTGCGAAGAATTGCTGCAGCTCGTCTGTCACTTTTATACATCTCTTCCAAATATCGTGATACCAACGGTTGAGCAGAGCTAACGCCGTTTCTCGTTTGCAGTATGGTTATTCGCGCCAGATGTTGGGCCGCTGTTTCAGCTCTACCGGCACGGAAAGCTTTGTTAATCAAGTTCCCATTTGCAAGCTCTTCATAAACTCGGCTGGCAAAATCTGTTGCCCGATCATCGAGAATCGCTGCCGTACTTCCGATGATGAAATCAACGGTGGTGCTCAACACCGCAGCCTGTTTTGCTGAATAACATGCATTAAGGAATACAAGCCGAACCGACCGGTTCCGGCTGAATATCTCAGCCAAGGCACGATCATTGATCGGCTGACTGAAACCCCTAGCATTCTGAAAGATTAGTCCTTCGTGGCGATCTCCGTGGCCGCAAAAGTGAACTACATCCGGCTTATAGTCGGTCAGAAGCTCACGAAAGTCCGTCGGCGCCGTTGTGAAGCTGGCAAACGATGAAAATTGAGCGTGGTATTTACCTCTTTTTATTGCCTTCTGGATGCGATCATGCTCCAAGCCCCAACTTACTGGAGTTTTGTCTTTGGGACTGGCTGAGAGAAACAGAACTTTGATCTTTTTGTTCATACAGTTTGAATAACCAATCCGTTCGAACTCAGCTTGATGATTTCCTAAACGTAAGATAAAGAGCAAGTGCTACCTGACAGCCACCGGCAATTAGCACAGGTATGGCTATGGCCCTATTCGAAGTGAGCAAATTCGCACCGATAGATAATACGAATTGAGAGACCAGTAAAAGTAGCGTTGCGGTAAAGCGGCTTTGTGATTTCGATCTTTCGTCATTCAATTCCTTGGCTAAGGTTTCAAACCTCTTTTGTAAAACATTGTAATCATGAACCATCAGAGATATGGCCTGAGGAGAATCCTGGAGATCAGCGATTTTGACGTTTTTGAATCGACCTTTACCAAGGATGCGTCCCTTACTGTTTCTAACAGGCGTTGAAACTTCACCACCTGCTTCGGTAGTGGGAAATATGTGAATTGAGCTTCCGGCAGTGACACCAGCCTCCGCAAATGTCTGCTCACCTCTGAGGATGTTGCCACTTTTACTGAGGTCATAGCCGGATGGATGAGGAGGCAGAAAACTGTTAGCCAGTAATTCGCCAACGGCTTCGGTCACCGTCATCGAATCGTCTAGCGTCACGGCCATTATGCGCCCGTGTTCGGGATGTACAAAACTGACCTCGATATCAGCCATCGTCTGATTCACTTATGCGATAAGCAGCGTCAGAGTATCCAGCCGATCCTTTGATGGCGTCAACCCAGACGACAATCCGTAACGGCTCAACGGACTAACAATCATACAACCTCAAGAATCGCTCGGTAATTTTTTGACCCATACCGCATGAAGGACTGTAAGGGGAGAGCTTGAGCCAGTAGCCTGAGGGATGTTGAAGAAGTCGCATGAACTCTTTTCTTAACCGGATCGCTAAAACTTTTAAGGTCTGGTTTGGCCAGCCGCGAGCGAGGACGCGGAAGAAGTTTCAACTGGGCGCTGTTCGACGATTTGAAGCCCCGGGAGTTATCCGCAGTGGCAAACGATTCGAAATTAGAAGGCGAACATTCCGCGTCATACAAGCCGCGCGGAGCTTCGGCAGTCGTTTCAATGTGGGCGGGTTGACGCGGCCCAAGGTCTGTCCGTTTTGCCGTTCGCAGGGGTGTATCACTCGCGGTCAAGAGCACCAGTGGCAATGCCGGGAATGCGACTTTGAGTGGGGTGCTTAGAAATGACGAAATTCATAATTAACGCCATTGAAGATCCGGATACCAACCCTTTTGACCGCCAACAACTCATCTCGTGGTGGCGGCAGGACGAGATCGCTTCCGCCAAAGTGATGGTGGTCGGCGCCGGAGCCCTCGGCAATGAAACACTGAAGAACCTCGCACTACTCGGATTCAAGAATATTTTCATCGTCGACTTCGACACCATTGCCACGTCAAATCTGAGCCGCACTGTGCTATTTCGACGAGAAGACAAAGGCAAAATCAAGGCGGAAACCGCGGCTATCCGCACTCGTGAACTCTCCCTGACGAACGATGTTCGTATTGATTGGTTCCACGGCGACGTGGTCTGGGAACTCGGCACCGGAGTCTTTCGTCACATGGATGTCGTGCTTGGCTGCCTGGACAACGCTGAAACACGATTCTTCATTAATCGCCAATGCTGGCTTGCGCAAACGCCGTGGATTGATGCCGGCATTTTCGAGTTGAGCGGAGCAGTCAGCGTTTATGTGCCCGGCACATCGAGCTGCTATCAGTGTGCCGCCACGACCGAACGCATAGCGGCAGCCCGACAACGATATTCCTGCGACGACTACAAACGTGAGGTAGTAGCGGCAGGAAAGGTCGCGACGGTCCAGGTTTCGTCCGCCATCGCCTCAGCACTTCAAGTGCAGGAAGCCATCAAACTGATCAGCGGCCAGCAAGCTGCGGTTGGCAGAAAAATCTACTTTCAAGGACTGACGAATGATTTTGCGGTACTGAATTACACCTTCAATCCGGACTGCCTGGCCCACGTGGTTTATCCGAACGTAACGGTCCTCCCTCTGAGTTCCAAGTCAACGCTGCGTGAATTCTTAACAGTTGTTTCTGAAGAGAACCATTCCGGCCCAGGATCTGTGTTGGACTTTCGCGGTGATCGGACTTTCTTGAGGTTTGCGCCTTGTCAAAAATGCGGCGGCAAGGTTGAACTCTATAAACCTCAATTTCGAATTTCTCAATCTGAAGTCATCTGTAGTGACTGCAAAATCGGGAAGCGTTCCCGCGAGCTACCGCAAACCGTCACGCTCAAGACTCCGAGTGACACTTTCTCCCTGGCGGAAACAGAAGCACGTTTGCTGGAGATGACTTTGAGTGATCTGGGTGTGCCCTTACTTCACATCGTCAGTGTTGTCGATCGAAACGGCGATTACAAATATTACGAAATGGGCGCCGATCGCCAGGTCTTGTTTCCGAATATGACTCGCGACGATGCGCCTTCATTTAACTAAAGCAAAGGAGAGCTTATGGCTGACGTAAATGTAACTTTTGTTCACCCCGTCGATGGACGCGGGATGGCAGTAACAGTTGACGATACGATGACGGCAGCGGAAGCCGTCGGCGAACTGCTGACTACCAACTTTATGGCGCCCCATCCATCCGGCTACGAACTCAGTGTAGGCGGCAACATCATCGGAGGTGATCAAACTCTGGCCGAAAGAGGTATCAACAACGGCGCGAAGATCCAGATTATTCCAACGGCCGAGGCAGGAACACTCTTAAGGAGTTAAAAGCATGTCGTCTCCACAATCGACCAGAAATACTCGTCTCAAGAATGACTATAAGGAAATGTGCAACATCAGAGGCCCGATTATCACGTGGCGCGCCGTACGTGGCACTCCTCCTTTCGTAGAGAGTTATCACTTGACGGTCAATGTCCGGAGCATCATTGGACCGGGACCAAACTATAGAGATCAGCACCTGATCAACGTCGATATTCCGGCTGACTATCCCAACGGCCCTCCACGAATCGTGATGTTGAGCCAGCCGGTAATTTTTCACCCCAATTGGTGGCCATCTGATCATCGTTGGTGCTACGGCACATGGGTTTTCTCGGAAACCCTCAGTCAACACATCATTCGAATGATTCGGACACTCCAATTCGATCCGATCATCACGAATGAGGACAGTCCGGCGAACCGCGATGCTGAAGAATGGTATGTAGCGAATCTTAACCGGGGAATTTTCCCAAGTGACCGGCAGGTGTTGCCTGATCCTTCCCGACCCAGGTTAGTAGCGGCGCCAGTCATGAAAAAGAAGTTTGAAATCAGACACTGAAGAAACGCTGTCACTCTGATCAAACCGAAGGAGCGTTGCATGCCGATGATCAAAATTTCTACTGGAAAAAAGTTTGAAGTAACCGACGTCACCCCGCCTTATCAACCGCGCGAACGGCCTGAGCCAAAATTCGATTTGATCAAGGACCTTGACTCTGATTGTGAAGGTGATCGGGTCTCGAGTCATCGGCTGTATCTCACCAGAGAAGCGATGCGCCAGATCGCTGACCACATCGGCTGGGGACAACACACCAACGAAAATCATGTCGAGCAAGGAGGGATCTTAGTGGGCGAGGTGTTTACCGACACGCAGCAATCATCTGTCTATGGGGTTGTTGAAGCCGCGATTCCCGGCCGTTCGGCGCGCGGCACTAGCGGCTATTTGGAAATGGGTCATGATACCTGGTTGGAAATGCTGAACTCAGTCGATGGAATGCTAAACCTTGATCCTGAAAAAGCATCGCAAATAATCGGCTGGTATCACACGCATCCGAACAACCTCTCGGTCTTCATGTCAGGAACGGATCACGCTACGCAAAGCCGGCTGTTTGCTCATGCCTGGCAGTTCGCAATGGTGCTCAATCCGCAGCGGCGCAGTTGGCGCGCATTCTTTGGCCCCGATGCTAAAGAGTGTAACGGACACGTAATCCGTATAGCGGAATTGCGTTTCACCGAACCAGATTCAACTAACCAGCCGGATCAAGATCCGCAGGACCCTAAAGATCCGCAGGAAACAGAAACCACGCCAAGCGAGTCTGAAACCCCAGAACTTGTTTCTGCCGGAATTCCAATACAGGACGAGCTAGCGATGAAGACGCCCCGACTGCTTTGGGTTTGTTTTTTTTTATTGTTAGCAATTCTCGGACTCGATCTCGTGTTGGTTTACACGGTCATACATCTGTTGCGGAGGTGAAGGCTTGCACGAGGAAATAAAACCTCACGTCACCGTGATTGACGCTGCTCGCCATAAGGCATTCCTACATGAACAGCGAGTTGATCCCGTGACCAAGGAGCCATTCCGAGCGGGTGATCGAGTGGTGATTTGCGCGGCTGACAGGTCCGCATTTCTTGAAGACAGTTGGCTCGCTATTGGCGGAAGACATTGCGGGCAGACTCAAACGCTCACAGGGATTCCAGTGGTAGAAGAGGCACGGCCTTTCCGACGTCCCTCCAGTCTCACAGATGAGCCGCCAATCGATTACGAGGATAACCGCGAAAATGAAACCGAACTGGAATTCGATGAAGATTTTGCTCCGCCTCACGAATCGTATCAGGACAATGGGAGAGAAGTCGCCGAAGTGGGGGTGCCTAGAGCAATCAAACTCAGGGAGATACCAACAACGTTAAGAGAAATTCCGTTTCGTTTAAGAGAGATCATTGAACTTTGATCGATGAAAGCGGAACGTCAGAGGAGCTAACATGCAACCACTAACAAGGTTTTTCCAGTTTTTGTCAAAAACAGATCGGCGCGTCATCGAGAAATGCACGGACATCGCAGTCAAGACACAGGTTACAGCCGGCATCTTTGTTTTGCTTACCGGCTCGTTTGCGTTCCTCTCATGCTTCTATGCGGTCTACTCCACGTTCGGCGCCCTCAAAGCCGCAATCCCAGTAGCACTGCTGTATAGCGCCTGTATTGTTTTTGTTGACCGCGAAATCGTCTCCGCAACGAGCAAATTAGCAACTCTCCCACGTATAGGGTTAGCCATCATTGTGGGAATGGTTATTTCGGTGCCGCTTGAATTGCTACTATTCCAGAATCGTATCGATCAGGAACTGGTCCGAAACAACAGGACCGAGAATCAGGCAGCGCTGGACCAAATGCGGGAAGACCAGCAAAACTTTCAAAGGCGTATTACTGCGCTGGAAACTGAAATGGCCGGCTACAGACAAAACATTAACGAGGCAGGGTTGGCGATGCAGGATGAAACAACTGGAGCTGTTAGGGACAACAGGATCCGGACTGGCATTGCCGGAGAGGGCGCTGCCTACCGCGCCGCCAAGGATCAACTGGAGCGCAATCAGGCCTTGCTTGCCGCTTCCCAAACGGAGTTACAAAGACTCCAGGGCTCGGAGAGAGAGGTACTGGAAAGAATCAATCGTGCCTATGAACAGCGGGCGGTGCCACCAGTAAAAGATTTATTGTCGCGCTATGAGGCGCTTGAAAAAGTTAAAGTCGCCAGTCCATCAACTTGGACCATGGCCTGGGGGGTTAGGCTGCTAATTATTATGATCGAAGTGATACCAGCACTGATGAAGTTGCTACAGCAGACAAACGAGTACAACGTCATCCTAGAAGCCACTCGAAGAATTAACATCACTCGAGTGTATGCGATTGCGAATGACAGTATTGATCAGATCATTGCCAGTCCAAACGTACTGCCAACACCGACATTACTGCAACAACTTGAGACTAATCCGCTGACAAAATAATTCGGACCGCGCGATGCATAGGGCGTTCTGCTGGCATCTTCTGCAAACGCGCGATCCAGTCGTTCGATGAACTTGGGAATTGCCCTTTGGATTGGGATTTTGTTCATGAACGCCTGTCACAACTAAGGCACAACTGGGTGGTGAGAGTGAAGATTGTGTAAACAGTCTAAAACCGACGGATGCGTGAATTCCTTCGCAAAATCAAGAAACCTGCTAAAGCCCGCGACATTCCGAATGGGTCTCTCACTCCTACCTGCGGAGCCACGATTTGAAGAAGGTCGCTGGAATCGGCTCCGGCGGCCTTTTATTCTTTCCCAAGTTGTGTTCGTAATTGCAAGTAGATGAATGATTGGCGAAACGTCGCGGTGAGCATTTGTGTTCCGCACGTGAGGTTTTCGGCAGCGGATGCGCCTATGAGCTGTCAAACAGGTTGCGAACAGTGTTCACCGCGGGAATAGAAAAATAGAGTTGGAATTTGACTAGTCACGCTTGGAAGTTGTTTGATGAAAGATATGGCGTTCCCCCGTTGATGTTCGGCTGATCTAACTGTTGTTGCACAGCTAATGAGGTCTCACGCCCTGCATATCTGCCATTCCCGGAATGTCCGTTTCTTCGATCGTTGAAAGCACTTCATCATTCACGTACGGAAGCAACACAATTCGATTTGCTTGATTGTTGATGGTTAGTTCAAAAAGATTTCGTGCAAGTCTTCCATTGCCAAAGGTTTCATCGCGCGTTTCGTACAGAACAGAAAACAACCTTGTCAAGTCATCCATCGTTGATGAGGCGAAATGATAGCTTCCTTTTGTGCAGAACAACTGAAAAATCTCGACTAACTGCTCAGGCGTGTAGTCCTCAAACTCGAAATACTTAGTGAAGCGTGAACGCAAGCCCGGATTCGTTCGTAAGAACGCGCTCATCTTATCTGTGTATCCAGCTACGACCACGATCAAATCGTTTCGATTGTCTTCCATCATCTTGATCAATGTATCTATGGCTTCACGTCCGAAGTCAGTCTCACCTCCGGTACTCAACGTGTAGGCTTCGTCTATGAATAACACGCCACCAATTGCTTCAGTAACTACCTCTTTCACTTTTAGTGCGGTCTGTCCGATATATCCCGCAACAAGACCTGCGCGGTCCGTCTCGACAAGATGCCCCTTACTCAATACACCAAGGGATCTATATATTTGAGCTAGAAGTCGAGCAACCGTTGTTTTACCTGTTCCTGGATTTCCGTAAAAAACGAGATGACGTGAGAGCGGCTGAACAGCCATTCCTTTTGCTTGCCGCATTTGTTGAACCTTGAGAAAGTTAACGAGCTGCGCAACCTCATTTTTTACTTTGCCTAGACCGACAAGTGCGCCTAATTCACTTATGAGATCGTCAAGCTCCGGCTCATCATCGTTCTTACTCTTAAACGATGTATTACTGCTCACACTCTGACTATCGTCTAGGTCATTTAGTTGATAATTAAACAAAAGTTCTTTGTAACTCGAGAGAGAGAGATGTTCACTCGGAGATACGCATCCATCAGCCTTAATAACCGCATTAGCAAACCGAAAAAACATTGCCTTAGCCTGGGTTGCATAATCCGTACCGTAAGCATTGTCATAAGTCTGCAAGTACTCAACTGGTAATGGAACACTTAACTCATCATAAATATGCGGGTTTGTCAGGAATCCGTTTTGAGCTATTCTGCTGAGATCACGATTACTTAATTCCTCATAGTAAGGTCCGCCAAAAAAGACTTCTACATCATCCAGGAATGCCGCCTCTGCCTCGGTTATATCTCCATCTCTGCTGGCAAAGTGATTTCCAATCCAATCAAGTTCAAACTTTATCAGTGCAAGAGCATCTGGTGTGTCATCACCCTCTTTCCAGTTGGCCCAAGCGACTTTCTCTATTGGTTCGGTCAGAACCGAAATGGTGTTTTGAATATATCTCAGGATTGCGGGACTGTCTGGATGTCTCATGATTCTTTCTCCAATCCATACGAGAGTGAGTGATTATGCGTGATGTTCTAATAAGCTAGCTAGAGTTTACAGATGGGTGAAATCTGCCCGTGAGCAACTCTTGATCGGGTGATATGATAACCGAGATGCAGTGAATCTGCTCTCTGAAAAACAGCCCCCAAGCAACTCTTCCATTGGCCTCAAGAACAAGTTGCGAAGATTGTCCATTGTGGGGAGCATTCATCCAATAAATGAAAAGAGGCCACCCAGATGGTGGCCTTAACTTTGTCGGTCGGCACCAGTATGCTCTCGCCACCACGGAATAGTTCTTTTGTTCCACATAACAATTGCCATTCTTGCGATAAGGAAGCGCCCGTGAAAGTGATCCGCTCTTTCTGACAATAGCGAGCAGCTCTTGGTTCACGAATGCTGAACCATAGTACCTTCAAAACATTGACAAAGGTCCAGCGACGCAATATACCTTCTGCTGTCCTGCAAACTATTTCTGGACCGACCTTGCATACTCCAGGTCCAGTACCGGGTAGCAGCTTTAGTCCAGACATTCCTCAGTGTAAGGAAGCGTTCGCGACGGTGAAGAAAACAGCCAAAAATACTATTACGATCCTAAAAAAGCGTGCGTGCTGACTGAGGCGCTTTGAGTCTTTTTGCAGAGCCGATTTTATACGGAACCGGATAAGACTGCGGGCACTGGTTCAAGATGGGACAAGTGCCATAGTAAACAGACTAGTGGAATAGAACCGCCATTTTCTGCGGAAGGGGAAACGAAAGGCTAATACCGCATCCCCGATTTTATCCAGATCAAGATACACATAGTTACACGCTTCGCATGAGCATGAGACTTGAGCGTTGAGCGACAAAGTCAACACGAGGAGCCAATACAAATGGCAGTTTTTATAAGCCACTCTTTCGAGAACAAGCCCGAATTTGACAATATAGCGGATGCGCTGGTGCAGGCTGGAGTTCCTTATTGGAATCCGGATGAGGTCAAATCAGGCGGTTCCCTCAGAGATCAATTGCGCCATGCTGTTGATGCATGCAGCGTCTGCGTTTTCATTGCAACGCACCGAGCGATACAGTCGAGCTGGTGCGGTGCTGAGTTAGGTGCTTTCTGGGGAGCGGGGAAACCTATCATTGTCTATATTGCGGACTCTTCACTTAAAGAAGATGAATTGCCGCCGATTGTTCAGGGCGACGTATGGGAAAGAAGAATTTCCCGAGTCGTCGTGAGAGCGGGCGAACTCGTGAAGGAAGCATCTTTGGTGGTCGGCGAGACAAGTAGCCAGGGGTCGAGACATGTCGGCAACTTGACCGTGGAGCAACTCGAAAGAATTATAGTGGGAGCGGTGTCGCTGACTTCGGCAACTGCTAAGTCAGGAACAGGCGAAGCGACCATTGAGGAAATCAATCGCGTTGCGAAGGGTGCTGCTGATAGCGTCGTAGAAGGCATCAAAGCGACGAAGCGCAGAGCGCAAACAACGGCTGAGGGTTGGTCAACACACATACTCTGGGTGGATGATCGTCCTGATAACAACATTTACGAGAGGCGGGCGTTCGAATCAACGGGGCTTAGATTCACGCTTGCGCTCTCAACTAAAGAAGCATTGAAAATACTTGCGAAGGAACGCTTTGTCGCCATTATTTCCGACATGGGGCGGAAAGAAGGGCCTAAAGAGGGATATGTGCTACTTGATGCTATAAGAGCTAAAGGCGACCAAACACCATTCTTTATCTACGCCGGGTCTAATGCGCCATCACATAAGCGGGAAACTGAGAGCCACGAAGGGCAAGGTTGCACAAACAATCCTCAAGAACTCTTTGAGATGGTTACAAATACGATTACGAATCGAGAGATCCGAGCAACAGCCTAAAGGTGAACAGTCCTCAGTAACACTCAAAGGTCACGCGCACGGAGCTTGAAATGCCGACGTGAGAGGTGAAGAGGTAGAGCAACGCATACACACGACACCGCTTGTGAGCGAGGTTGATTAACTTAAAAGGGGGAAGGAGAATTCGCGTTTGGTAGGTTACAACGTTAGCTCAACGGGAGACAAGGTTCGAGTTGACTCAACTCACCAGACTCAAGGCGTTCCGCCATTGTTGGGAAGAAATCAAGCATTTCTATCGTGGGCGTCAAGAAAAAGTTGCGAAGATTGTCCAGTGTGGGGAGCATTAATCCTTAACAAAAGAAAGAGAGGCCACCCGCAAAAGTCGCCTCAGATTTTTGTCTTCAATCGCATACAGACTTCTTCTCACAGTTGACAATTAGAGACTTGATGATGGCGGTAACGTTGGCTCTATCGGCGCCGCTAGAGGATCCGGGGGATTAACATTTGACGGACAGGTGACTTAGCGAGGCTCGATCCTTAAGACCTGATGCTGTGCTTCTCTCATCGCTTGCGTTGGCTTATCAATGGCTTTATCCCTCATCGGTACCGTCTTCGCCATGCCATTTATCGTCTCGAACGTGAGAGTCAAAGCGATAGCTGGTTCCAACTGGTCAGCAAAATTCTCATCCTTCAACATCATTGTCATCGCAAGAGTGCACACGTGAAGGCTCCGCGCCGTGTCGGAGCTAATTGGTTGCAGCGCGGCGTCAATATTTTGCCGGGTATCGAACGCAACTCTCAACGGCAACCTTTCAGGCCGGTATTTTGCGGGCACCGACAGTGGTACCTTGCCCCACTCGTGCTTCGAAATTCCGCCGGCAAAACCTCTAAAAACATCTTCGAGCAATGGAAAGTGGTTCTGAAATCTGGTTCCCGCGAGCTGGTCTCTGATTGTGCCAAAGATCGAATCTGCACGTATTGCCGCAAGCTCGGTCGTCTGATCTCCCGTAAGCAGGACGTTAATCTTGTCGGAGAAGGCTCGCTGCCCCGGTTCAAAATCATGCGTTCGCACGGGAATTTCATCGGCCGTAGCGAGACAACGTTCACCTACCACCGCGCCCATCGCGGCAAGCGCCTCCTTTGAGTCAACGCGTCCGCGTCTATCCCGGCAATAAGTGACGACAACATCCTTTACCTGCCGCGCGATATGTTCATCCTCTGCGTTTCGTGCAGCCACAGCTGCGCGTAAGGACGTAGAGGACTTGTCATTCTCAACGCGCACTGAAGGGCGAAATGCGGACGTGCTCACCAAGACATAGATAATTGCGGCCACAAAGTAAACGATGGACCAATATTGAAGAGGTATGAACATCAGATGATCTCGAGGGCCGGAAAAAGCGATGAGCTTTACCGTCTCGAATCTTGGGCTTAGAGCGTTGATGACTTGTTCTTCCAGGGGAGCGTCGCGCTTTCTTTTTCTCTTGATCAGCGTGCCCGCCACCAGACAAGCAAGGCCAGCCATGATCAGCACGCTGAGCTTCGGCCATTTGTGCTCCTCATAATATGAAAAGCCGAAAATCCTAAACGTCAGAACATTGACCAACAGTGCGAATAGCAATCCGAATCCAGGCGCAAGCATTCCCGCGCCACGATGAACTGTGATCATAGACATTGGCCTTTCATCTTGATTGTTGCGAGGCAGATATGCCGAATAGCAACTGACAACAGGCCGGGCCGGAGAGCGAGTTTGCGAGGACGCAGAAGCTCGGTCAGCCTTCTACCGGAGAGAGCAGGCTATGCTTCAGCATGATAAAAGTCAATAGGTGGGCTTTGCAGAAAAAGTCACTCAAACTGTGGCCAATTCGTAGATAAAATAGGCAACACAGACTAGCCAGGACAGCTATTGAAAGAAACTGAGCATTTTTTTGTAGGCATCAAAAGCCAGTTGATCGCGGTAGGACTGCCAGTTGCCCGACAGCCCCCGCACAGATCCCGGCGTGCGGTTTTCCCGCACCGGGCTCTTCGTGGATACTCGCTTCCGCAGCAAGGCTAGAGTGCTTATCACTCTGCGCCTTGTTCGCTATCCCCAACAGTGAGGTTTGCACTGTTATCCGTTCCTTCATGCGCGGTCAGTGTTTCTTTTGTTGGCTTCGTTTCACGTCAGCCCCTTCCCCTTGTGAACGGCTCTCCCGCTCGCCGAGTACTATGAGCTGATCTGACTCCCAACCCGCCATCAGTTCACCTGTCCTTTTGGTCGGCTGCACTTACCTCGCTACAAACGAGGAACGAGTTGGGTCTCCCAAGTTCTCTGGTGTTTCTCTTCACACATGCCACGCTCTTTGGCGATCCCCGCAGACCCTCAGCAACCTCACCTTTTACGGTTGCTCTGTGTAAGCTTCTGAATCTTCGACTCCATCGCCGTCTGCTTTGTTGGCTTGACGAGGCTATATCAAGCTTCAGAGACTGCGGGCTCTCTTACGGCCTATGTGATGCCCTGTGGACGCTTCAATCGTTTCGTTCGATGATTACTCACCTCCTCGACGACTGCAACACTCGGTATGAGTGGTTGGTTAGACCTTACTCAATTGGGACTTGCACCCAATCAGAAACACCAAGCTTTGCTTGGCGCACCGAAGATTGTTCACTGTGGGAGAAATATCCCTTAGTAAGTCGACCAAGAGGCCACCGCAAGGTGGCCTCACTTTTTTGCGCGGTCGTGCCTCCAAATTGAATCTTCTCTTGCGCCTGCCTGCCCCTGAAAGGATCGGTCCGCAACGACAGCTCGTTTCACTTCGCATTGACGAAACCACTTCTGCTGTCTAGAGTGATTATGCTTCATAAACCAACTGCCTTTCCTCAGCGAGGGCGCTATTCAAACGATTGACAACTAGTGAACGCTGGTCAGTAGTTGTTGGCCGGGCCACCACGAATGGAATCATGACATGCTTTCACACGAGCTAGTTACGCGTTATCAGGTAGTCCCAACGGCTCTGAGAGATAGCCTGCTTGGAACGAGTTATCTACTTCCCGAATTTGAGGGCCAGGGCCCGGAACGCTTGAAAGGCTTCCGTGTAGCCCTGGTCACCACTCATGGCGCGGAATTGCCGGAGTTCCACGTTCCTCTGCACTATTTGCGTGACCGAGGAGCATCGGTTGAAGTGGTGACTCAGGATCGGTTGTTCGGTTCCGAGAAAGGAGAAGCATCGGGTATGGTGGTGCTTGCCCAGTTCTTGGCGGTTAACGTCTGCGTCAAGGCAAACAAAAAGATATCCGATGCGAAGATTGAGGACTACGATGCGATTATCATTCTTGGTGGAGCATGGAACCCCATCATGCTCCGAACAGATAAGCACATCCTGAGATTCATCCACGAGGCTCACGAACGCCGCATCCTGATTGCGTCGATCTGTCACGGTCCGCAAGTGCTGATCAGCACCCATGCCTTTCCTGCAGGTACCCGAGCGACTGGTGTGAACGATATCCGTGACGATCTCACCAATGCGGGTTTTGAAGTAGAAGATAAACCGGTTGTCTATGACGAAAGCGAGCAGCTGATCACTAGTCCCAGCCCAGAACCAGAAGCTCTAAAGGCATTTTGTGAGGAAATCGGCAAGCATGCTCGCCGAGTGGTACTGGAGAAGAATTGATGTTCAAACAAATACAATCGACAGCAGTTTTCTTGGGTATCGCATCTATCGAGGTCGCATTGCTCTACAAGCTAATTATGGGCCAAGCTGCAACGAATCCAACAGAGTTGATCATAGCGATTTGCATTATAGGAATTCTGTTCATGCTATCGCCCAACGTAGATAGTATGAAGTTAATTTCATTTGGAAAGGAAGGTTTTAAGGCGGAGTTGGAAGTACTCCAGAAAAAGACTTCCGAAAACGAGCGAGCAATAGCGAATTTAATCCTTCTGTCCATGGGCGAAGATGCATATCTCAACTTACGAAAACTTGCTACGGGAGCCTTTGGACCATTTAAGAAGCCGCCACATATGGGCCTTGAAATGGAACTTTATCACCTTCGAAATCTCGGTTATGTCGTTCTAAACAAAGAGAAGGCTCCCTCAATACATGAGATCCCAGAATCCGATGACGAACTCTCCGACTATATTGAAATAACCGACGCAGGGAAGAAGTACATAACGCTACGTGAGAACCGCGCTTAAGAGGACAGGCGTTTCAGGTCACTGTTGAAAGAACTCAGCGTTTCCGTCGATAGCCTCAAAACCAAGTTGCGAAGATTGTCCAGTGGTGACATATTATCCTAATGAAATAAGCCACCTACGAGGAGGCGTAGAGTTTATGTGATGTTGAACCTCACTAACAATTGCGTCGTCTCGAAACGTTGACTTTTTAACCGTTCCTGAATACTCTCCCGACGATTCGAAGGCTGACCCCCGAGCCTCTGCGTCCTCGCACACTCGTTGAATCCGGCCTTCTTCTTCAACCTGAATCTCATGGGCTGTAGGCGGTTTGCCACTGACTTCAAGATGGCCTACTTAAACGTGCTCTCTCTTGTGCTCGGCATCGCTGGTTTGATGGGTACCCTTTATTTTGGTATGAAGTCGATTTACCTCCAGCGGAAAATCAGGCGATTCGAATGGGACGACGTTGAGATCGGCGTAAAACATCTAAACAAAGAAATCTCCCGAAGGTTCGTACCCGAATTGATTCTGACTATATCGGCGCCGGGCGCGATTGTTACAAACCTATTCGTCACTCATAGGTCAGAGATTACGCCGGTTTATGTGGGAATCACGCTCCATAAAGAAGACCCTCGCTCTCTGAGTTTTACGACTGATCATCACATAATAACGACATCAAAGTGGAGAATCGCTGTTCCCAACGCCCTCCTCCGTCACAAGGAGAAGAGACTTCTGGTTCTCGATGGGTCGGTCATAACAGGCGACGCAATGGACAACCTATTGAAACTTCTAGTCGTGAATGGGTTCGATCGTAATAACGTAATGACGGCGTCTTTGATCGCGACAGACGTGGCGCTTCGGGCAGGAAAAGGACCCGATGTTTATTGGCGGAATGTACCCGACTGTGAAGTATATATGCCTTGGGGACATTTAATCGGACCCGGATATTGAATGTCGAAATTTGAAAACGAACTTTCCAACTTTCGGAGCACTCATTTAAAGGAGTGCTGAGTTCGGTGTAGTTCGATACCTTCTAACCCTCTTGCGTTAAACTGATTGGGAATGACCTCACAGGTTCGACTCGCAGATTTCGGCGCTCCTCACCACGATTGGAAGAAACTGAGCATTTCCATCGTTGGCGTCAAGAAAAAGTTGCGAAGATTGTCCAGTGTGGGAAGCCACGCTGCGTAACCACGACAGCGGGGGTGTCTTGTCTCATTATTCAGGTGCGCAGCACCTTTTTGGTTTTTCTCTCGAATTGAAAGTCGCAGGATTGTAACGAACGTGTGACTCGGAGGGCCTGATGCGGAGCCCGTGCGACGTCTGAGCGTTTGGGAAAGAAACGCTTGGTCTAACACCAAGGATTGAGGGCGGTGCGCAGTAGTGGCGATCACTTCACGGTGACGTACAGTTAAATCACGAACGGAGACAGTTCGTGAGAGAGTTTAGCCAAATTTTTCCACGCAACTGCGCCACTAGGCGCAGTGCTTTCCGGCCAAAAAAAGCGGTTCCTTCTCAGTGGATAGTTATGCTGTCAGAAGATCGATTTCGGAGCGTCCGGCGCGGATCATTTGATCGGCGGCGTGGAAGATCTTTGGGCGCTCTTTTCGGATATCGCTTCCGCATTTAAACCGCTATCACGACTCAACCAATTTTGAATATAACCTCTGCAAAACTCTGCCCCGTCAAGCCCCAACGATTCGCAACAAAGAAACGCCACGGATTCCGCTTCGACTTCGCGCAGACTACGCGGTGTCGTCTCAACATCTGCGAAATCCGCCTCGGTAGTGTGACCCAAGATTACGTGACCTTAAGTGGTCCAGAACATAAGGACATTTATGTTGTGTCGGTAGTTATGTAATGTTGGCCCGAGAAGTCGTTTGGTATGAAGCTCTGCCAGGTTCCGGTCTTTACATAACTATCTCCCCTCGATATCAGTCGCCTCTACTTCTCGCTGAAATGACAGAATGGGCCTAGCTGCGATTCCGCTTTTGCGCGACTAACGCCAAGGTCGATGGCTCTTGCAGGCAACTACATAGGGAGATTTAGGTCATCAACAAGAACGTTGCCCCCTTTGCACACGCCCACTAGCGAACCAATAACTATCGCGTTCTCGGTAGGATTAATCGAAATGCGGTAGTGACGCTTTCCCAGTTCTACACCTTCACGACAATAGTTATCGTGATCTTGCAGTTCAGCGAAAACCAGGAGATGTTGCAGTCAACACAAACCCTTCCGGTAATAGGACCCCCGCTCGTATTGTAACAACCGCCGAATTGTCGAGGTGTCGCGTCGGTAGCTGGTCGAGGTGGAAGTTCGAGAACGATTGTCCGAGCCAACTCGCCCTTGCCTGGTTTTTTATGAGGTCTGGCGTCGTACTTGATAGTATGACCTTCAAGCACCGGCGGGATCTTCAAGCCCGCTTTCCGCGCTATCTTAACCATGTCAGCTCCGTGACGAAGCTTTTTGCGCTCGATCTGGTGAGTGGCTTCGTGAAAGAAAGTGGCTATTGTCTGAAGCGTTTCTACTGAAGTATCTAACTCTGGTGTTGTCGGCATAGTTTTACCTATTCAACCTTTCAATAGTCCTAAAGTCGTGCGTCTGCAGCTATGCAACGCTTGTTCAGTGATTAGCGATTCCTTGGTGAGCCATTTGTTATCTCCTCGCGGGTGAAATATCGGCACGCAACACGGCGCCGCAGTTTTCCGACTACAATATCTACTTTTCTTTTCGGCATGGGCAGTTACTAAGTCTGTAGATATTGCTCATACGCTCCTCACGTTTTACAATGTGCTCCGCAAACTCTTTCGTTGAGCGAGACGGACCTTACTCCGGTACGCCTCATAAAGTCCTTCCCTCGCATGGAATTTTTCCCGAATTTTTCCTGAACGCAGTGATAAATAATCGATCCAATCGCTTCTATGAGTTCGGCCCCTTCGTCCTGGACCCGGGCGAACATACTTTGCTCCGCCATGGGGAGCCAGTCCCTCTCAGGCCAAAAGTCTTTGACACACTGTTGGTGCTAGTCAAAAACAGCCGCCACCTGGTCGAGAAGGATGAATTGATGAGCGCCGTGTGGCCGGGACAGTTCGTCGAAGAGGGCAATCTCAATAAGACCATCTCAATGCTCAGACAGGCGCTTGGCGAAAGCACGGAGGGAAACCACTTCATCGAGACGGTGCCGAAGCGCGGTTACCGCTTCGTCGCAGACGTACGAGATGTTAATGGCCCAACTGAAGACGAGTTGGTGGTCGAGACGCGGACACACGCGCGCCTCGTAGTTGAGGATGAGACTGATGACGAAACTGACGCGGCGGATAGCCCGATGATTGCCACCGCGGCCGCTCACAAGGGCGGGACACAGACAGCGGGGGGGTTGGCTCAACCAGCACTCAAGTTTGAGCGACGGTCCAAAAGCAGGTTGATGCGTCCTGCGGTAGCCGCAATTATTGTGCTCGGAGCTGTGGCTTACGTTTTCTACCCCGCTCGAAACCGCAGCGCGGCTATAGGCTCTTTGGCGGTCTTGCCCTTCACCGACGAAGCCGGCGATCCGGAGATGGAATACCTCTCAGACGGCATCAGCGAGAGCCTCATCGACAGTCTCTCGCAACTTTCCGGCTTGAAAGTCATCGCGCGCAGTTCTTCTTTCAAGTACAAAGGCAACGCAATTGACCCGCAGGAGGAGGCACGCTTGCTGGGTGTAGAGGCAATCCTGATAGGCAGAGTTTTGAGGCGTGGCGATCAGGTGCAAATCAGCGTTGAATTAGTTGACGCTCGGAATAACACTCGACTTTGGGGCGAGCAATACAACCGTCGTGCGACTGATCTGCTTTCCCTCCAGTCGGAGATTTTCAGGGAACTTGCCGCGAATCTCAACCGGCATCTGACCGCAGGCGAGCAAAGACAACTTACCAAACGCGAGACCATCGACCCTGTAGCTTATGAACTGTTGCTCAAGGGCCGCTTCTACGCGAACAAGGGAGGGACAGATAACCAGAAGAGAGCCGTCGAATATTTCAAGCAGGCGATAGACGTGGACCCTGCTTACGCGCTTGCCTATGCATCGCTCTCTTCGGAGTACAGTAAACTCATTAACATCACCGTCCTAGATCCAAGAGAGTTTATTCCCAGAGCAGAGATGGCAGCGCGTAAGGCGGTTCATTTGGATGAGAACCTTGCCGAGGCGCACCTCGCCATGGCGGATGTCAACTCAAATGCTTGGGAGTGGGCAGCCGCTGAGCGGGAACACAAGCGCGCCATCGAGTTAAATCCGAATTTGGCCAGGGCCCACCGCCGTTACATGTTTTATCTCGTCATTCATGGGCGAAACGACGAAGCCCTCGCCGAGGGTAGACGTGCACGCGAGCTTGACCCTCTCTCTCGCATCGCCACTGCTCCCGTCTATGAATTGCTGCTGGCGCGCCAACTGGGTCAGGCGATTGAGGCCGCGAAGAATTTACTCGAAGCGGATCAGAGCAATCCTGACCTGCACACTCTCGTCGGCTATACCTACGCGAGCAAAGGGCAGTACCCGGAAGCCATCGCCGCCTATCGGGAAGGGATCAGGCTGGGTGATGACAGTACAGACACGCAAACCTACTTAGGTGCCGCCTACGCGAATGCAGGGGAGACTGAGAAGGCAGAGGCGATTCTCAAGCAATTACAGACAGGGAAGGAGTACGTCTCGCCGGCGGGGCTGGCAACTATTCACGTGGCACTTGGCGAGAAGGATAAGGCGTTCGCGCTGCTTGAACGTGCTTATAGTTTGCACGACCAGCAGTTAATCTGGCTGGGTGTGGATGGAGGGTTCGCTCCTTTACACGCCGACCCGCGCTTCCAAGACCTCATGCGCCGCATCGGGCTCCCCTATAACCGCACCAACACCGACGACGGTAAGTAGCGCCCGGCACCCAATAAAGCGGACCCAAAGCAGCAAAGTTTCCAAATGCGATGCAGCGAATCGTAAGTAGATCTGACCAGTATCAGTTCTACCTAGTAGAAAAAGTTGCGAAGATTGTCCACTGTGGGCTACCTCACGACTCTTGTGAAGCTGGGTGTCTTGTGAGCCAAAACTACTGCTGAGCTCCTCCCAATTTCGCTACTGGCCTAAAATAGGAAAAGTTGGACCATGAGCCTCCCCCAATTCCGCTACCGGTCTAAAACAGAAAAATTTGGGCCATGAGAGTGTTGTTGGACCACCTCGTTCGGCGTCAAACCGGACCAGGCACTATGTGGTCTGAAGCCATTATACTCTTCCTTAAACAACCTGATTTTTTCTTTTGCATCCTCGAGCGAAAGGAACCAATTGACGTTCAGGCACTCATCGCGAAAGCTACCGTTGAATGATTC
>Ga0134121_10000628_pt1 | contig 38630 bp, 32 predicted proteins | sample KB301_FD_96463 | JGI IMG/M metagenome (GOLD analysis project Ga0134121, IMG submission 96463) | Terrestrial soil microbial communities without Nitrogen fertilizer from Kellogg Biological Station, Michigan, USA - KB3-0-1 | ecosystem: Environmental > Terrestrial > Soil > Unclassified ...
CATCATCATCTTCCTCATCATCATCGTCCTGTTCGGTGCCAGCCGGCTGCCGCAGATCGGCAAGGGCATCGGCGAGGGGATCCGCAACTTCAAGAAGGGGATGAAAGAGGGCGAGGAGCCCGACCAGATCCCGGAGAAGACCGGGACTCGAAACTCCTAGAACGGCGGCGGTCACCCACTGCCACGGGTGGTGACGCCGCAGCTTCCTGCCGGTTGCCGGAAAAGGAAAAGACCCGCGACGCCGTCGCGGGTCTTAGCATCGTCGAAACCTCGCCTTGCTGGTCCCAAGAATCAAGGGCAGTTGCCGAAGGCGCTGGTGTCCGTGACGGTGGTGAAGGTGTGATTCAGGGGATTGGGGTACATCTTGACCGTCCCGGTCTTCGTGTCGGTCACGGTGATCGTCACCTGCACGTCCGTCGCGCCGCTGATGAAGACCCAGAACTTGTTGTTGAGGCTGCAGGCGTTGAGCACCTTGAGGGTCAGCTCTACGTTCGACGGATCGAAGAACCAGAAATATCCGCTGTCTGGAGTCAGCTCCACACCCTGAGCCGAACCGGTGGCGCCGGCCGGTGTTTTCCAGGTGGCAACTACCTGGAAGCGGTTGGCCGAGAGGCAGAGGAAGGGACCGCCGCCCGCGCAGGCGGTGGACTTCTCGAAAGCGCCGATGTCACAGCGTCCGGCGCCCAGGGTTGCCGGCCGAGTGACGCCGCGCTGATCGGTCGCCTCGCAGGCCCTCGGCGATCCAGCGGCGCCAGGGTTGCCGGCGTCGAGAGCGGGACTGCCGGGCTTCAAGGGTTGAGTCAGAGTGGGTCCGCCGGCTGCCTGGAGAAGGTCCAGCTTGGGATCGATCGGCGTCGCGGCCGTGCCGACCAGGTCGTTGCGGGCGGCGGAGGGGCCGTTGCAGCCGGTGTTGATGCCGACCAGGTTGTAGCTCGAGTCGACGGGACCCCAGCAGTCAGGAAACGAGGTGCTGGCCGTGTTGCCGGCGATGATGGAGTTGGAGATCGCCGGCGCCGTGCCGATGAAAGGGTTGTTCTCGACCAGCAGGCCGCCGCCCTGGAGTGCGGTGTTGCCCGCGACGGTGATGTTGTTGGCCGTGGCGTGGGCGGTGCCGAAGATATAGACGCCGCCGCCGAAGTTGGTATTGGCGGAGTTGGCCGAGATCGTGACGTTGGTGAGGGATAGGTTGCCGCCGGCAGCGAGGCCGCCACCGCCGCTCTGCGAGCTGTTGCCGGTGATCGTGCTGTCGATCACCGTCAGCGAGGAAGTGGCGCCGTTGGAGTAGAGGGCGCCCCCGTAGCCGGGACCGTCCGCACCGGCGAGGCTCGAGTTTCCGGTGAGCACACTGCGCTCGATCGTCAGGCTGCCGTTGACCAGGATGGCGCCGCCGAGACCTGGAGCCTTGCCGTTGCGCAGCGTCACGTCCCGGATCTCGGCCGTGACGCCGGCCGGCACCTGGAAGATGCGGTCGAGGCCGCCGCCGTCGATGATGGTGGTGACGGCGCCGTCGCCCAGCAGGATGAGGTCGCCTTCGATATTCAGGTCGCCGGTGGCGCCGAGGCTCTCCCCGGTGCCGGCGAGCGACAGAGTGTAGGTGCCGCCGTGGAGCAGGATGACGTCGTCCCCGGGGTTCTGATTGGCGGCGAGGATCGCCTCGCGCAAGGAACAATTCTGCGGCGTGCAGGTGCCGGCGGAGTCCGTCGTCTTGGTGGGAATGAAAACTGCGGCCTGGGCGGTGGAAGCCACGGCCAGGGAGACGGCCGAGGCGGTGAGGAAGGTCAGAATCTTACGCATGATCGTTTCTCTCCTGCGAGATCCCTCTCGCTCTAGAAAATGGTTCGGAGGCTTGCTGCGCGGTAACCCGGGATCCCGCGTAAAGTTCGCATTCCGACGCCGAGCCTTCAAGCTGCTTCGTTCTCGTGCGTTTCTGTTTAGGTTTACGGCCGGTGCGGGGAAAGCGTCTAAGTGCGCTACTTTGATGCCTCCGAGCGCCCCCGCCCAAGACCCTCATCACCCCGACCCTCTTCTCCCGACCCCCTCCACCCCCTCACCGGGAGAAGAGGGAGAACAGCCAAAACACCCAGCCGGGTACCCCTCTCCCGGGGAGGGGGATGGGGTGGTCGGGAGAGGGGCAGGGGTGAGGGTCTTGGGCGGGCCCTGCTAGACTCCCGGCCGTGCCTTGGAAACCTCAGCGGAGCCCTGACGACATGACGCGACGAATCGCGAAGCCTCTTTCTACCCTCTTCCTTCTCATTTTCTTATTCTTGCCGCTGGCCTCCTTGGCGCAGCTCGCTCCGCCTCCCCTGGAGCCGGCTTCGACCGGCGGCCTGGCGGAGGTCGACCGCGCTTTGGCGAAGCTGTCGACCAACAAGCGGCTGCTGGTGATCGGCGCCCATCCGGACGACGAGGACACGTCGCTGATCGCCCTCGTCTCCCGCGGGCTGGGGGGCGACGCGGCTTATCTCTCGCTCAGCCGCGGCGAGGGCGGGCAGAACGTCATCGGACCGGAGCTGGGAGTGGGCCTCGGCCTGCTGCGCAGCCGCGAGCTGCTGGCCGCTCGCGCGGTCGACGGCGGCCGCCAATTCTTCACCCGCGCCTTCGATTTCGGCTACACCCGCTCGCTCGACGAAACGCTTCGCCTGTGGCCGAAAGACGTGCTGGTGGAGGACGCCGTGCGGGTGATCCGGCGTTTCAAGCCGCAGGTCGTGGTCTCCGTCTTTCCGGGCGTTCCCCATCCCAACCACGGCCAGCATCAAGCCGCCGGAGTCACCGCCTACGCCGCCTTCCCCCTGGCGGGCGACGCCGCGGCGCTGCCGCAGGTCACCGCCGAGGGGCTCCCACCTTGGACGCCCCAGGTTCTCTATCGCTCGACCTATTTCGATCCCAACTCCAGCACCATGACCCTGTCGACCGGTGCCATCGATCCGCTGGCCGGCAAGTCGGTGTTCCAGCTCGCCATGGCCAGCCGCAGTATGCACCGCTCCCAGGACATGGGCCAGATCCAGCGTCTCGGCCCGCAGCAGACCCGGGTCGCCTGGGTACAAGGGGGCCAAGGCAAAGAGGCGAAGGATCTGTTCGAAGGCATCGACACCCGCCTCTCCTCGCTGGCCGCCACCGTCGACGACGCCGGCCGCCGGAAGAGCGCCCAGGAGCGGTTGGACGCGGCGCAGGCTACGGCGGAGAAGGCGCGGATCGCGTTGACCCCGGCGCGCCTCGACGCGGCGGTGCCGGCCTTCCTCGACATCCTGAAGTCTCTTCAGGCGGCGCAATCCACGCTCAACCAGGACGCCGCGGGAGACCGCGCGGCCCGCGAGCTGATCGGCGAGAAGATTGCCGTCGCCGAGGCCGGTCTCGCCGCCGCCGCGAGCCTGGCCCTGGACGCCTCCTCCGACCAGGAGGAGCTGATCGCGGGATCGACCTTCCCTGTCCAGGTCTCGCTGTGGAACGGCGGCACCCACGCTTTGGCCGGCGTGACGGTGTCGCTGGTGCCGGCGCCGGATTGGAATGGCCAGCCCTTCCCGGGAGACTCCAAAGACGTGGCGGCAGGCCTCCTCGCCACCTGGAGCCTCAAGCCCACCGTGCCGGCAGCGGCACCGCCCACGGTCCCCTACTTTCTGCGCAAGCCGATGATAGGAAGTCTCTATGATTGGTCGATGGCAACTCCCGCCGAGCGCGGCCAGCCCTTCGGTCCGCCGCCGCTCACCGCCCGGCTCAGCTTCACCTTGGACGGCGTGCCCGTTACCCTGGAGCGCGAGGTGGTCCATCTGCACCGCGACCAGGCCGTGGGCGAGGTGCGCCGGCCGTTGCGGGTGGTGCCGGAGGTGGAGGTCGAGGCCGCGGACGACTTGCTGGTGTGGCCCGTTCAGAGTGTCCAGCCCCGGCGTCTCGGCGTTACGCTGATCTCTCACGCCAAGGGACCGCTCCATGGCCGCCTCGAGGCGTCGGCCGAAGGGAACGCGCCCGCCCCTGTCGTTGCCGCCCAGCCGTTCACCTTGAGCGCTGCCGGCGAACCCCTGAGCCTCGACCTGAGACTGGAGCCGCCGAAGACGCTCGCGCCGGGCCAGACAGTGCTGCGTCTCGCCGCCGTGCTGGACGACGGCCGGCGCTTCGACCTGGCCGTGCCGGTGGTCGACTATCCTCACATCCGCGCCACGCCGCGGCCGGTGCCGGCCCGGGTGGACCTGCGCTTCGCCGACCTGCGCCTGCCGGCCCTGAAGAGCGTGGGGTACGTGCGCGGCGCCTCGGACCGCGTCCCCGAGTTCCTGCACCAGGTCGGCGTTCCTCTCTCGATGCTCGGCCCCGTGGACCTGGAGTCGGCGAACCTCAGCCGCTACGACGCCATCGTCGTGGGGAGCCGCGCCTATGAGACCAACCCCTCCCTGCTGCGGGCCAATCGCCGGCTCCTGGACTATGCGAGAAACGGCGGCCTGGTGATCGTGCAGTATCAGCAGTACCCGTTCATCGAAGGGAAGTACGCCCCCTTCCCTCTGGAGATCGCCCGCCCCCACGACCGGGTGACGGACGAGACGGCAGCGGTTCAGATCCTCGATCCGGCGAACCCGGTCTTCAACGTGCCCAACAAGATCGGCCCGGCGGACTGGGACGGCTGGGTCCAGGAGCGCGGCCTCTACTTTGCCCACACCTGGGACCCGGCCTACACGCCGCTGCTGTCGATGAAAGACCCGGACACTTCGGACCTCAAGGGCGGCCTGCTGGTGGCCAAGGTCGACAAGGGGACGTACATATACACAGCCCTTGCTTTCTTCCGCCAACTTCCCGCCGGCGTGCCGGGAGCCTACCGGCTGTTCGCCAACCTGCTGGCGCTCGGCAAGTCTCCGGGAACGGCGGCCAAGCTCCCCGGCAAGCCGGTCAAGACGAGCAAGCCTGCCAAGCCGGGGCCGAAAAACGGATAGACTCGTTCATCCATGAACGGAATCCGACTCTCGCTCCGCGCCACCGTCCTGCTCGCCCTGTTCGCCGCGGGCTGCGGCGACGGCCGTCTGCCGCTGACCGTCTACTCGCCTCACGGCAGCGATCTGCTGGCCCTGATGGAGAAGGCCTACGAAACCAAGCATCCGGAAGTGGACGTCCGCTGGCTCGACATGGGCTCGCAGGAGGTCTACGACCGCATCCGCTCCGAGGCCGCCAATCCGCAGGCCGACGTCTGGTATGGCGGTCCCCAGACCATCTTCATCCGCGGCGCCGAGGATGGGCTGCTGGCGCCTTACCGGCCGGCGTGGGCGGACGCCATTCCAGCGGCCAGCCGAAACTCCCAGAACCTCTTTTTCGGCTCCTATCGCACGGCCCCCGTGCTGGTCTTCAACACCAAGGCGGTGAAGCCCGAGGAGGCGCCGAAGGATTGGGACGACCTTCTCGATCCGCGCTGGAAGGGGAAGATCCTGCTCCGCGATCCGCTGGCGAGCGGCACCATGCGGACCCTTTTCGGCACGATCCTTTCGCGCTCGGTCAAGGAGACGGGCAATCTCGACCGTGGGTGGGACTGGTTGCGCCGGTTCGACGGCCAGACCAAGGAGTACGTGCAGAACCCGGCCCTGCTGCTGGAGAAGCTCAACCGCCAGGAGGGGCTGGTGACCGTCTGGGAGCTCACCGACATGCTGTGGCAGGCGAAGCGCGGCGCTCCCCTGGGTTACCGCTTTGCGAAGAGCGGCACGCCGGTGATCGACGATTCGATCGGTATGGTGAAGAACGCGCCGCACGTGGCCCAGGCGCGGGCGTTCATCGACTTCATCGGCAGCGTCGAAGGGCAGGAGCTGGCGGCCCGCGAAGCCTTCCGCCTGCCGGCGCGCACCGACCTGCCGCCCGAGCGCCTGCCGCAGTGGGCGAAGGACGTCTTGAAGGAGATGGTGCCGGCCGACGTCGATTGGACCTTGATCGCCAAGAACGGCCAGGCCTGGATGGCCAACTGGGACCGCACCGTGCGCGGCCACGGCGCCCCGGCCGCCAAGCCTTGATGGTTTCACCATGGCCTTCCTCACCCTCGACCAGCTCGACAAGAGCTTTGGCGCCCAGACCGTCCTCCGCGGCTTGTCCCTCGAGGTGGCGAAGGGCGAGATCGTCGCCCTGCTCGGTCCCTCGGGCAGCGGCAAGACGACGGCCCTGCGCCTGATCGCCGGTTTCGAGGTGCCGGACCGCGGCCGGATTCAAGTCGAGGGCGTGGACGTTACCGGCCTGCCGCCCGAGCGCCGGCATTTCGGTATGGTGTTCCAGCACTACGCGCTCTTTCCCCACCTCACGGTGGGCGAGAATGTGGCGTTCGGGATCGCAGCCCGCGGCGATCGCGCGGACACCGCCCGCCGGGTGGCCGCGGCTCTGAACCTGGTGGAGCTTCCGGGTTACGAGGCACGTCGAGTGGGGGAGATCTCGGGCGGCCAGCAGCAGCGGGTGGCCCTCGCCCGGGCGCTGGCTCCCGAGCCCCGCGTCCTGCTGCTCGACGAGCCGCTCTCGAACCTCGATCCCACCCTTCGCGAGCGCACTCGCCGCGAGCTCAAGCGGTCGATCCAGCGGGTGGGAATCACCACCGTGCTGGTCACCCACGAACAAGAGGAAGCCTTCCAGCTCGGCGATCGGGTGGCGGTGCTGCACGGCGGCGTCCTGCACCAGGTGGGAACGCCCGAAGATCTCTATGAGCAGCCGGCCACCCGTTTCGTGGCTACTTTCGTGGGCCGGGCGAGCGTTCTCCCCAGCGTTCTGGAGGGGGACGGCGCCGTCTGGGTTCCTGTCCCCGCTCCCGAGGGAACCGCTCCGGCGCGCTGGACGGCGACAAGGGCGCCGGAGCTGGAAGGCGCCGCGCCGGGCGAGGAGGTGGATCTCGTCGTGCGTCCCGAGTCGCTGAGCTTCGCCGCGGCGGGCGACCCGAACGCCCTCGCCGGCAGGGTGACCGAGAGGCGCTACGCCGGTCCGGTGACCTACTATCAAGTGGCACTCGCGGCGGGCGGCGAGGTGGAAGTGCTCACCGCTTCCGGCACGGCCACTACCGGCGACGCGGTGCGGGTGGCGCCGAATCCGGCAGGACCGGCTCCGCGGGTGTTCCGCAGGGTGAGAGGTTTTACAGAACCTTGACGTTCCCCCAGGCGTAGACGAAGTACAAGGGAACGGCCGTGAAACGATCAACCACTTTAATCCCAGCCCTCGGCATCGTGGCCCTGCTCGCCTGGCTGGTGGGCTACCCGCTGCTGATGACGCTGCTCGAAGCGTTGGGCGGAGCGGGGCATTGGACGGGGCGGTGGTTCGGCGAGTTCTTCCACCGGCGGGACGAGTGGATGGCCCTGTGGCGGAGCCTGTGGATTTCCGCCGCCTCGGTGGGCTTGGCCGCCCTGATGGGCATTCCCCTCGCGTTCCTCTTCGAGCGCACGGAGTTCCCCGGCCGGCGGGTGCTGGGCGCCATCGTCGCGCTGCCGGTCGCCCTGCCGCCGCTGGTGGGCGTCATCGCCTTCCTTTTCCTCTATGGCGAGAGCGGCTTCGCCTCGCGGGCGGTGCAAGCGGCGCTGGGACTCTCTCAGCCGCCGTGGCGGCTGGTGGGACCCGGCGCCATCCTGCTGGTGCACGCCTACTCGATGTACGTCTACTTCTATCTCTTTACCCGGGCCGGGCTGGCACGGCTGGATGCGGCCCTGCTGGAAGCGGCGGCTTCGCTGGGCGCGAGACGGTGGCGAACACTCTATCGGGTCACTTTGCCGCTGCTGCGGCCGGCCTTGGCGGGCGCCGCGCTCCTCACCTTCATGACCGCCCTCGCCTCCTTCTCGGCGCCCTACCTTTTCGGCGGCGGCTTTCGGGTGATGACGACGCAGATCGTCGCCTCCAAGCTCAACGGCGAGCTCGGCCTAGCCCAGGTCGAAACGGTGATGCTGGCCCTTCTCGCGCTCCTGGGGCTGCGAGCGATGCGGCGGGCGGATCGCGTGACGTCCGTGGGCACCGGCGTGCGGGGAGTCGCCCCCGCCCGCAAGCAACTGCGCACACCTCTGGCGCGGGGCCTGGCGGGATTCTTCGGCTGGGTGCTGGCGGCTTTCCTGCTGCTCCCCCACGCCGTTCTCGCCCTGGTTTCGCTGGTGCCGCCTTTCACCTGGACGGCGGAGTTTTTCCCGCCGGTCCTCAACCTTGGTAACTGGGGCTCGCTCGTCTCCCAGTCCGAGCGCCTGCGGCCGGTGGTGAACTCGCTGTGGATGGCGGCCGCCGCCACGTTGGCGGCGCTGGCCCTGGGATTCGCCGCCGCCCGCTACGCCGCCGCCCGGCGCGACCGTCTGGGCGGCCTGCTCGAAGGGATGATCGCCGTGCCCTGGGCCGTCCCCGGCACCGTTTTCGCCGTGGCGCTGGCCACCACGTTCAGCGCGCACCAGCCGTGGCTCGGGCGCTTCGTGCTCATCGGCACGCCGTGGATCCTGCCGCTGGCCTACCTGGTGCGCAACCTGCCGCTCACCGGCCGGGCGGCCCTCGCCGGCCTGCGCCAGCTCGATCCGTCGCTGGAGGAGGCCGCGGCCTCGCTGGGCGCCGGCCGCTGGCGCCGGTTGTTCCGCGTGACACTTCCCCTCCTGCGCCCGGCCCTTGCCGCCGGCGCCGGTCTCGCGTTCATCACCGCCCTCGGGGACTTCGTGGTCTCCATCGTCCTCTACACCTTCGATACCCGCCCCATCTCCATCGAGATCCTCTCCAGCCTGCGCTTGCAGAACCTGGGGATGGCGGCGGCTTACGGCGTCCTCCTCATGACCGCGAGCGCCGCGGCTTTCCTGCTCTGGGGGCAGGGCGAGGCGGCCTGAAAGAGAGCCATGGAGTCCAGCTCACTCAAGCAACTTTCGGTCCTCATGGCCACGGTCTTCGTGGACATGATCGGCTTCCTCATGGTCCTTCCGACCATTCCGTATTACGCCAAGGACCTGGGCGCCCGGCCGGTGGTGATCACCATGATCATCTCGTCGTTCTTCTTCGCCCAACTGATCACGGCGCCTCTCTGGGGCCGTTTCTCCGACCGCTACGGCCGGCGGCCGGCGCTTCTCGTGGGGCTCGCTTCCTCGGCGATCGCCTTCGCCCTTTTTGGTCTCGCCCGCACCGTCTGGCTAATGTTTCTTTTCCGCCTGGTCCAGGGAGCGGGGGGAGGCACCACCGGCGTCGTGCAAGCCTACGTCAGCGATGCGGTGCCGCCGGAAGACCGGGCCAAGGCCCTGGGATGGATCAGCGCCGCCACCAACGCCGGCGTGATGATCGGCGGCGGCGTGGGCTCGCTCGCCGCCCATCTCGGACCCTGGGGACCGGGTTTCGTGGCCGCCGGCCTCTGCACTCTCAACGTCATCTCGGCCTGGATCTGGTTGCCCGAATCGAGCCGGCGGGAGCCCGTGGTTGAAAACGCGCCCAAGCCGGAACGCCGGCCCCTGTCGCAGTCGGTGCTCGCCGTGCTGCGTCACCCATGGGCTCCGGCGAGCTCGCTGATCTGGATCTACACCATCGGCATGATGGCCTTCATGGCGATGAACGGCGTGTTGGCGCTCTTCCTCCGCGCTCAGTACGGCGTCACCGTGACGACGATCGGCTACTTCTTCATGTACATCGGTGCCATCGGTTTCATCATGCGCGCGCTGCTGCTCGGCCCCCTGGTGCGGCGCTTCGGTGAAGTCGGGGTGACGCGCCTGGGCGCCCTGTTCCTGGTGCTGGGTCTCGCGGGCATTCCGGTGCCGGCCATGCTGGGGCTCGCCCCCAACCTGCGCCTCGGCCTGTTCGCCGTCGTGGCCCTGCTGGTTCCGGTGGGAACGGCCCTCCTGTTCCCCGCCACCACGGCACTCCTCTCGCGCAATACCTCGCGGGCCGAGATGGGGCAGATGATGGGCGTCCAGCAGTCCTTCGGCTCGGTGGCCCGGCTGATCGGTCCCGTCTGCGCCGGCGCCATCTACGAGATCAATCCGCGCTATCCCTTCTGGGCCGCGGCGGCGCTGATGCTCGGCACGAGCTTTCTGACCACCCGGCAGAAGGCGCCGTTGGCTGAAAAGAAGGTTCCCATCGACGTGCCGGCAGCGTAAGCCGGACTTACCCAAGGTCGGACCGGTCCGCCGGCGTCTTCGGACGTTCTGCCGCTAGCGGCAGACGGTTCACCGGTGGAGGCGGGAGGATCGGAGCTCGGGACGGACGTCCCACCGCTCGGGATAATCGGTTCGCCGCTGCCGGCGGACGACTCGCCGCCCGGGATAATCGGTTCGCCGCTCGGGAAAATTGACTCGCCGCCGAGGATAACTGACTCGCCGCTGGCGGCGAACGGTTCGCCGCTCGGGATAATTGACTCGCCGCCCGGGGGAATTGATTCGCCGCTGAGGATAATTGGCTCGCCGCTCGGGGAAATCGGTTCGCCGCTGAGGATAATTGACTCGCCGCTCGGGGAAATCGGTTCGCCGCTGAGGATAATTGACTCGCCGCTGGCGGCGAGAGGCTCGCCGTTCTTGGTAGACGGTCCGCAACAGCCGGTTTGAGACCCGCCGGTACCGCCGAGCGGGGGAAAAGCGTCAGTTGAGGCGCCAGTGGCATAGGCGGGCGATTTCCACTCGAAACGTTCTCGATACCAGAGTCGGGGATCCGGTCTTCGTCGGCTTGGTAACGTGCTTTCCTTGCCCGCGGAGAACTTGGGACCCTTCCAACTGGAGGGCGGCTCGCGGCGTCGACCGGTCTGCCATCGGCCTCGCCGCGCTCGTGATCCTTCCGGCCTGCGCCGCCCCTTGCGGCTCAGGCGCCGGTCTCTTTTGACACATACGCTAACATCGCCAGAATGAAGCGCACGACGGTTTACCTTGATGCGGACTTGGAGATCCTGCTCAAGCTAGATGCGATGCGTCGCAAGCAGCCCATGGCGGCGTTGCTGAGGGAAGCCCTTCGGAGCTATCTCTTAAAGGTGCCGAATCCGGCTCCCCCGGGAGCCGGAGCCTTCGACAGTGGCCACATGGATACGGCAGAGCGTGTTGAGGATGTACTAGGGGAATTAGGCTTTGGAGAGGGTGCTGGTTGATGGCAATCCTTCTCGAGACCGAAGTTCCTTACGCCCGCCGGACTCAAGCTGGCGTTGAAGAACGGGATCGATCGCGATTCAGCAGGGGCGGCCTCGCCACGCGGCGACACCCTCAGCGGACCCGGCGGGATTTATTCGCAGATGGCGTAGACGGTTAGGTTCCCGGTGACGTTCTGGAAGTTGCAGATCCAGCCGTCGTTCGCCCAAGGATAGGTGCTTTCCAACAGCGTGCTTCCCAGGACATCCTGGCAGCCGCCACCCAGGCTCGCTACCCTTCTCCGACGGCCTCCCTCGCGCGGCCGGAAGGCCTGGGGAACGGGCGCGCTTCTACCTGCCGGGCAACCGCCTGGAACACCGCAGAAAGGTCCTTCACCCGCTGACAACCGACCCGGAACGGGCGTCGAGCAACCTCCAGCGCCCTGGGCGCGTAGTATGGTCCTGGGAGCGAAGGAGGCTCCCGGCCATGATCAAGCTACTTCTCTGGTTGCTCCTCTTCATCGTCTGCTGGCCGCTGGCCCTGCTGGCGCTGATCCTCTATCCCTTCATCTGGCTGCTGTCGCTGCCGTTCCGGCTGGTGGGAATCACCCTCGAGGCAGTTTTCTCCTTCCTGAAGGCGCTGCTGTTCCTGCCGGCCCGCCTGCTCGGCGGCCCGAGAACGGCGTAGGCTTCTTCCCAGCCCGCCGGGGGCTTCCCCGGCCGGCCTCCTGAATCTCCTCATCCAGACCTGAAACGTTCGGGCCTGCCCCTTCGTCTTCCCCTTTGGATGCTTACGGCCTTCGACGATACCGCCCATCGCTATCGCGGCCGGGTCTACTCCTTCGCCCGCTACCTGCTCTCGAACCGGGAGGAAGCGGAGGACGTGACCCAGGAGGTGCTGCTGCGTCTCTGGCGGCACCAGGACGGTCTCGAGGAGGAGCGCCTCGGTTCGTGGCTGCTGCGGGTGACCCGCAACGCGTGCTATGACCTGCTGCGGCGCCGTCGTTCGGACGCCACGCAGCCGGGGATGGCGGCGAGCCTCGACGACGAAGCGGCGCAGGAGTTGGCGAGCGCCGAGCCCGATCCGCAGGCGCAAGCCGAGGCGGCAGATTTCCGCCGCCGGCTGCTGTCGGCGCTGGACGATCTCGGCGAGCCGTACAAGAGCATCGTCATCCTGCGGGAGGTGCAGGGCTTGGCCCACCGGGAGATCGGCGAGGCGCTCGGCATCCCCGAGGTCACGGTGCGGGTCCATCTGCACCGCGGCCGCAAGAAGCTGCGCGAGCAGCTTCGGGAGGTAGAGATATGAATGGATTGGACGACACCCTGGCCTGCCGCGACGCGCTCGACCTGATCGAGCCTTTCGTGGACGGCGACCTCGAACCGTCTGAGGCCGAGCGTCTGCGGTCCCACCTGGAGGCCTGCCGCGTCTGCGCCACCGAGCTTTCTCTGGCAGAGCGGATTCAGCGCGAGCTACGGGCGCTGCCGCAGCTCGACTGCCCGCCGGAGATCGTGGAGCGGGTGCGCCGCGAGGGGGCGCAGGTGCTGGCCTTCCGTTCGCCTGTCCGTCAACGCGTTGCCGGTCTGCCCTTCCGGATCGCCGCCGCGGCGGCCCTGATCGCCCTGGCGCTCGGGGGCGCGGCACTCTTCCTCCGCTGGCAGTTGCAACCGCGGCAGCCCAGCGCCGCGGAGATCGCCCGCGCCACCCAGGAGGCGCGCTATGCCCTGGCCTATCTCGGCAAGGTGAGCCGGCAGGCCAGCCTCGACGTGCGGGACGATGTGATCGCCCGCCGCGTCGTGCTCCCCGCCACCCAGAGCGTGTCTCACACCCTCGGAATTTCTCTTGGCGCGGCGCCGGAGAAGCCCGCCCCCGATCGGGACGAGCAGCAGTAGAAGGAGTCCAACATGCGCAATCTCAAGATCTCGGGCACCGCCCTCGCTCTCTTCCTCTCGGCAGCCGCCGGCCTGGCTCAGCCGCCGCCACCAGGACTCGTGCCCTTCGACGACCTCGAGCTCTTCCCGCGCGACAAGCTGAGCGTCGAGGTGAATCTCGAAGGCGGCATGCTGCACCTGATCGCGGCGGCCGCCAAGGATGATCCGGACTTCTCGGCGCTCATCGGCGGCCTGAAGGCGATCCACGTCCAGGTCTTTCCCCTGAAGGGAGTCAAGGCCGAAACCATCAAGCCGAAGGTAGACCACGCCGTCCAATGGCTGGAAAGCCGAGGTTGGAAGGCCAATGTGCGGGTCCGCGACCAGGGCCAGGAGACCTTCATCTATATGAAGGAGCAGGACGGCAAGATCGTAGGGCTCACCGTGCTCACTTTCAAGCCCGGCGAGGAGGCGGCCGTGATCAACATCGCCGGCCGCATCGATCCGGCCCAGCTCGGCCGTCTGGGGCAGAAGCTCGACCTGCCGCAGCTCGAGAAGGTGCCGTCCAAAAGCAAGAACCCGAAGTGAGATCCAGATCATTCAAGGATGTATTCAAGGAGATATTGACCATGAACCGCCATCTCGTTCCCTTCCTCGGCCTGCTTGCCGTCCTTCCCATAGCCGCGCTGGCCGCGGGCTGCTCGGGCTCTCCCTCCGTGGACACGGTGCGCTGGGAGATCGAGCGCCGGATCCCGGAAGCGCGCTTCGAAAAGGAGGAGCACATCCGCCTCGGCCGCATCTCCATGGGCCTCATCCACGGCATCCTGCGCCTGGTGCCTGACGCCGAGGAGGGCCGGAAGATCATCAACGAGGTCCACCGCGTGGAGGTGGCGACCTACAAGGTGAAGTCGCTGCCGAACCTCGACGGGCTGGAGAAAGAAACCGGCTTCGAGCGCGACCTCGCCCGCGCCGGCTGGACCGTGGCCGTGCACACTCGCGAGGCGAACGAGCGCACCTGGATCTTCCTCCACAACCGGGAGGACGGAGTCTTGAGCAATCTCTTCGTGGTCTCGCTCGACAAGAACGAGCTGACCCTCGTCCGCCTCGACGGCCGGCTGGACCGCGCCTTCGCCGCGGCGATCGCCGAGCATCCGCAAAAGATGGCGAAGCAGATCGGAGCCGGGGACTAAAACCGTCAGACCGGAGGGCCCGCGGTCGTCCCCGGGTCCTCCCAGTCCGGCCGGCACCAGGCGTTTGGCCGGCTGGGGAGACGAGCGAGGCCGGCCGCTTCCAGCCGCTCGCCCAGCAAGTCGAGAAATCGATGCTGGCCCTTGACCACCGCCAGGTTGAGAAACAGCTCGCGGGCCACCTGATTCTTCTCCACCACGAAGCGAAGGGCTTCGGTGCCCGGCCGGGGATTGCAGGCCAGGACGCGGGCGAACGGCACGCGGCGGGGCCGGAAGGTGTGAAGCGGCTGGTAGGCGAAGGCGTCGTCGTCGAGCAACACCGCCGGTTTCCCCGCCGTCCACCAGATCTTGATCAGCGTCACCCAGAACAGCAGGCTGTAGGCCAGCAGCACGCCGAACGCCCGTCCCCACGACTCGCGGTCGCCCGAGCGCAGGAAGAAGACTCCGGCGCCGACCACGATCACGACGGCCACGCCCCAAAGTAGAGCCCGTCGGCTGGTGCTCCGCACCCAGGGGCGGAAGGGGAAGGTGGTCGTCACTGGGGAGGTCCTTCGCCGGCCCTGAAGCTTGCCGGTTCCTTCTCGTTATCGCCCCCCACCCCGAAACCTTCAGGCTCCGACAGCATCTCCTGATCCTTCCGGGCCCCCACCCCGAGACCCTCACCCCCCGACCCCCTCTCCCGCCCCCTCCCACCCCCCACACCGGGAGAGGGGGAGGGTAGCTGAGTCTTCGACTTGCTCACCGAGGAACGATGCCAGTGCGGTGTGGCCATGAGGGCAACGTTTGCAATTTGCCGCAACACGGACTCGAGATCTGAAAAGACTCGTTCGTTGGGGAAGCGGATAACCATGTAGTCGTGGCCCTTAAGGTAGGCGTCGCGCTCGCGATCCCGGGCCGACTGCTGGTCCGAAGCATGAACTTCTCCGTCAAGCTCCACGATCAACCGGCGATCACGACAACAGAAATCCGCCACGAACGGACCAATCGGAACCTGCCGCTGAAATTTCAGGTTCGCGACCTTGCGGTCTCGGAGCCTCTCCCAGAGCGCATTTTCGGCGGGAGTCGCGTTCCTGCGCAGGATCCGAGCCAACGTTTTGTGCACCGTCAAGCCTCACCTCCTCCAAGGTCGGGATCGCATTCTCCTACAGAACCACAATCTTCTCCCCACACGACAGCTCTCTTCCTCCCCCTCTCCCGGTGTGGGGGGGTGGGAGGGGGCGGGAGAGGGGGCCGGGGGGTGAGGGTTTTGGGTGGGGGAAAGCGCCGATTTGGGAGGAGGGACTCGGGACAGAAGAACCGCCACTCCCTTAACAGAGCGGCGGTTCGCTACGCTACGTCCCTACAGGAACAGCCCCGCAACCGCCACGTACGCGTTCGTCCGTCGCCGGCCGGTGCGCCCAGAACACCGCCGCCGTGCGCCCGGGCACGAAGAAGGAGCCGCTGGTGAAGGTGGCGTTGCGCGCCAAAGCGTCGAGCGAGATCTGCTGGATGGGGTGGAGCCGCAGCGCCTTGCCCGTGAAGGCCGGGTTGGCGTAGGTCGCGGCATTCTTGTTGGCGTTGACCACCACCACCAGGAGGTCGTGGGCACGGTCGATGCTGCCGTCCGCGTCCGCGACGCTCATCACGATGAGGCCGGGGATCTGGCTCGGGCCGGCGTTGTAGAAGCGCACCCGGTTCTTCACGTCGTCACCCGTGCGCAGCCGGAAGAGCGGCGTGCTGCGGCGGATGGCCAGGACCTCGAGGAAGTGGGCGTAGGAGAAGAGGATGTCGTTGCGGTCGGGCTTCAACTTCGGATTGGCCAGCAGCGGCTGCATGATGGGCCAGTTGGACTGGTTGTCCCCCGCCGGCGGCAGACCGACGCCCCAGTTGTTGGCGTTGTAGGTGAAGTCGAGCTTGTTGAACCAGTCGCCGGAGTTGTAGCTGTTGCGGTCCATGGACTTGGAGCGCAGCAGCTCGACGCCCGCGTGGAAGAACGGAATGCCCTGCCCGAAGGCGAGGATGCTCATTCCCAGGTTCTGCATCCGCACCCTGTCGGCCATGGTGTCGGCGGGAGCGGCCTTCAACTGGATGGTATCGAACAGCGTTTCGTTATCGTGGGCCTCGAGGTAGTTGATGACCTCCCGCGGATCGGCGGTGTAGCCGGCCGGCTGGCCGTTGTAGTCGATCTGGCTGGCGTGCACCAGGCTGCCGTTGCGGTCCACGAGCTGATAACCGGCGATGGCGGCGGCCATGCCGGTCTTCACCCAGTCGCTCTTCAACTGCAGCTTGTCGAGCTGATCCGCCGCGGAGCCCTGGATGGTGTCGTTGGGATCATAGGAGAGGCCGGTGAGGAAACCCTGCTCCTGGAGACCGCTGAAGGGGCCGCCGCCGCGCACGCCGTCGCGCAGACGGTCATTGAAAGTGCCGACGCCGGTACTTGCCATGTTGGCCTGGGTGGCGTTGATGCCGCGGGCGTTGTTGCCAAGCTCGCCGAAGTTCCAGCCCTCGCCGTAGAGGTAGATCTTCTTACCGTCCACGCCGTCGGTGGCCGGAGTCAGCGCGTCGAGCGCCCCACGCAGCTTGAGGATGTTGCGCTTCATGTGGAAGCTCATGAGGTCGAAGCGGAAGCCGTCGACCTTGTAGGACCTGGCCCACGTCAGCACCGAGTCGATGAGGAGCTTCTCCATCATGTTGAGCTCGGAGGCGGTGTCCTGGCAGCAGGAGCTGGTGACGATGATGCCGTCGCCATTCAGCCGGTGGTAGTAGCCGGGAACGATGCGGTCGAGCACCGAGTGGCCGGTCTGCCCGGCGGCGGTGGTGTGGTTGTAGACCACGTCCATCACCACCCGCAGGCCGCTCAGGTTGAGCGCCTGCACCATCTGGCGGAACTCGAGCACGCGCGCCGGACCGTCGGGGTTGGTCGCGTAGCTCCCCTCGGGCACCGTGTAGTGCCACGGGTCGTAGCCCCAGTTGAAGCCGTCGACCTTCGCCACCGCCCGCAACCGGGACTGCTGCTCGGTGGAGTCCGGCGCGAAGCTCGGCAGGTCGCCCGCCGGGCTCTGCCACGTTGACTTGTCTTCGTTGACGGAAGAGAAATCGAACGACGGCAGCAGATGGACGTGCGTCAGGCCGGCGAAAGCCAGCGAGCGCAGGTGGCGCATGCCGTTGGAGTTGAGGGTGAACGCCTTGAACGTGCCCTTGAGGTTGGCGGGCACGCTGGCGTCGTTGGCGCTGAAATCGCGGACGTGGAGCTCGTAGAGGACGATGTCCTCGGGAGCGTCGAGCGGCGGCTTGGTTTGGGCATTGAGGCCGTCCCAGCCCGCCGGCTTGTAGGCCGGATCGTTGAAGCTGATGAACTGGCTGCGCTGGCTGTTCATCGCCAGGCTCACCGAGTAGGGATCGGTGACCAGATTGGTTTCCACGTGGCCCGTGGTACGGACGAAGACGTTGACCTCGTAGAGGTAGTACTTGCCGTACCAGCTCGCTGGGCCGGTGACGCTCCAGACGCCCGTCGCCGGGTCCAGGATCATGGGGTGGACCGTGGCCGTGGTGGCTGGATTGGAGTCCGCGAACAGGTGGAGGTTGACTGACCGCGCCGTCGGCGCCCAGACGCGTAAAGTCGGCGCGTTGCCGGCGCCGAAGGTTGCTCCCAGGGCGCCGTTGTAGGTGTAGAGATCGTCGAGGACGCCCTGGATCTGGAGACCGGTGGCATCCACAAGGGTATTGCCGGCGTCCTTGGCGTCGACCGCGATCTGGTCCTTGAGGGCCGCGGGCACTTCGGTCAGCCGGTTCGCCGGCACGTGGAAGGCCTTGAAGCCGGCGATCTGCGGGAACTTCGCCTGCACGGCGGCCGAGAGGCCCGTAGGATCCCAGGTCAGCGGAATGGAAGTGCCGCCGGTGACGCCGCCGGGATCGAGGGTGAGACTACCGTTGGCGTCGTAGTGCAAGGAGACGTTCCAACTCGCCGATACGGCGCCAGGGTTCCAGGCGACGGTCTCCGCCGTGACCCAGTAGGCCTGGGCGCGGCCGATGTTGCCCTTGGAGACTCTGTTGGCGCTCATGGTGAGGACGTGAGTGGTGGAGTCGGCGCAGGCCCTGCGGTACCGATAACTCCAGAATGGCATAGAATAGTGGCAGGAGGCTTGCCATGGCATCGAAGGCCTACAACTTTCATCTCCCTCTCTCTCCAGAGCTGCACGAAATGCTTCGCGCGGAATCCAGGGTCTCTGGGGAACATGCTACGAATCTGGCGCGCGAGGCACTAGCCGACTGGTTGAAACGACGCAAGAAAGAGAGGCGTCACGCCGAGATCGCAGCCTTCGCAGTGGAGCATGCGGGAACGGACTTCGACTTGGACCGCGACTTAGAGGAAGCAGGAATCGAGGTCATCGAGGCGGACCGTTGAGAAGGGGCGATCTCTACTGGGCGGACCTGCGTCCCCGATCCGGTTCCGAGCAGCAGGGCAGACGCCCCGTCATCATCGTTTCCCACGACGGCTTCAACGCAACGCCCGGGTGGGGATCGATCATCATCATCCCTTGCTCGACCTCTCGCTTCCAGAGGAGGAGAGGGCTGACAGTAGTTGCCCTGAACAAGGGAACGAGCGGGCTGCCTGCCGACTGCGTTGCTCTTTGCCACCAGATTACGACTCTGGATCGCTCAAAGCTTACCCAGCGGATCGGGGCGCTACCAGAGCCGGACCTGCTCGCCATTGAGGATGGGATCAGGGCGGCGATCGATCTCGACTCCTGATTCTTTCGAGCCAAAACCCGAATTGCGGCGAGATTAGAGGCTTCGACGCGTGTTAAGCCGAGAGGACCGCGAGCAGGCGGTAAAGAACCTGCTGGAGCTCTCCCGAAAAGGCGATCAGCGGGAGCGGGGGACGCCGAAGGCGCGGGTTGTTTTCCCCGCTCCGATGCGACACACTTCCCGGCGCTCTTCGCCGGCTCTCGGGACTCAATCTTCCCGGCCGCTTCCGATACGTTCCACCGCCTCATGTCCGAGTCCATCGTCCCCTCCGCTCAATCTCTCGGCGCGCCTCTTCGGTGGCGGGCCCGGCTGCTTCTCGCCGGCTCCGCGTTTCTCATCTTCTTTGCCGGTTTGGGAAGCTACCCGCTCCTGGAGCCGGACGAGGGGCGCTACGCGGAGATCCCGCGCGAGATGTTGGTGTCGGGCGACTTCGTCACACCGCGCTTGAACGGCGTGCTTTATTTCGAGAAGCCGCCGCTCTATTACTGGCTGAACGCGGCGGCTCTGACTCTGCCGGGGCATCCTGAGGTCCTCTGCCGGCTGGCCGGGGCGCTCTTCGGCCTGGCGGGGATCGGGCTCGCCTGGGCTCTCGGCCGTTCCATCGGCGGACCCGGTTTAGGGCTGATCTCTGGGGTCGTCCTCGGCAGCTCGCCGCTGTGGGTCGCTCTCTCCCGCGCCGCAACCATCGACATGACGCTGACCTTCTTCCTCAGTGCCACCCTGACCTGCTTCTGGCTGGCGCAGACGAAGGAAAAAGGAGAACGGGGAGAGCGGCTCCTCTGGTACGGCATGTTCGCCGCCGCCGCGCTGGCGACGCTCGCCAAGGGACTGATTGGCTTTGTCATTCCCGGGGCGGTGATCTTCTTCTTCCTCCTGTTCGCCCGACGATGGTCCATCCTGCGCCGGGTGCCCTGGGTGGGCGGCATCCTGTTCTTTTTGGCGATCGCGGTTCCCTGGCACGTTCTGGCCGCGCGGCGCAATCCGGATTTCCTCTGGTTCTACTTCGTTCACGAGCACCTGCTGCGTTACACCACGCCGGAAGCGGACCGCGAGGCGCCATTCTGGTTCTTCGCTCCTGTCCTTTTGCTGGGGTTACTTCCCTGGTCTGGGCAGTTCCCAGCGGCGGCGGCCCTCTTCCGGCGGGGAATGGAGCCGCTGCGCCGTCGGCCAGAGCTCATCTTCCTCGCCTCGTGGGCGGGCTTCATCTTCCTCTTCTTCTCGGCCTCGCATTCGAAGCTCGTCCCTTACGTCCTTCCGTCCTGCTTGCCGCTGGCGGTCCTGGCCGCGCTCGGCCTTCAAGCAGGGAGGGAGGGAGGGAGGATCCGCTCCTGGGTCCGCGGCGGCGCTATTGTAGGGGCCCTCGTCCTCGGCCTGCTGAGTGTTCCCCTGCTCTGGGCTGCCTTCGGGAAGGTGCCGCAGTACTCGGCGGATTTCTCGCCCATCCTCTTCTTCTTTTCGCTGGTGGCGATCGTCGCCTCGGGGTTCGCGTGCATCCTCTGGTGGAGAGGAGAGAGAGACGGACGCGGTGTGGCAGCTCTCGCCGTCTCGTCCGTCTTTTTCATCGCCTGCATCTGGGCTCTCGGTCCGCGGGTGGGACGCCAGAGGAGCTCGCTGGAGATCGCCCGCGTCCTCGACGCGCGGCTGCGGCCGGGGGACGAGGTCTACTCCTATCATTACTATCCACAGAGTCTGCCGGTCTACCTCGGACGGACGATCGGAGTCGTTCACTTTCGGGGCGAGATGGCTTTCGGCATCGACCATCTGCCGCCGGCGGAGCACCTCCGGCGTTTTCCCACGGCCGGGGAGTTCCGTCCGACCTGGGACTCGCCGCGAACCGTCTACCTGGTGCTGGAGCGGCGGGACCTCCGTCGCATGATCGCGGACGGCTTGGCTCCAGGGCCGATCCTCCTGGGACAGGATAAGCTCCTGCTCATGACCAACCGCCCGCAGCCAGAAGCCCGCGTTCCGGAGACCCACGAATGACCAAGCCTTTCGTCAAGCGCGACGTCTTCCTCCCGTTCTCCCGGCCGACCATCCGCCAGGTGGAGATCGACGAGGTCGTCGACACCCTGCGCTCGGGCTGGATCACTACCGGCCCCAAAGCCGAGCGCTTTGAGAAGGACTTCGCCGCCTACGTCGGCGCGCCGGAGGTGCTCGCCGTCTCCTCTGCCACCGGCGGCCTCCACATCGGGCTCATCGCCCTGGGACTCAAGCCCGGCGACGAGGTCATCATCCCCCCCATGACATGGGCCGCGACTTCCAACATGGTCGAGGCGCTCGGCGGCAAATCGGTGTTCGTGGAGATCGATCCCGACACCCTGCAGATCGATCCCGAGGCGGCCGCCGCGGCGGTCACCGAGCGGACCGTGGGAATCATCCCCGTCCATTTCGGCGGCGCACCGTGCGATATGGATGTCCTGCTCGCCATCGCCCGCAAACACTCGTTGTGGATTTTCGAGGACGCCGCCCACGGCGTAGGGACCTTATATAAAGGGCGGCACGTGGGCCTCTTCGATCGATTGGCCGCCTTCTCCTTCCACCCGATCAAGAACATGACCACCGGCGAGGGGGGCATGCTGACCCTCACCGATCCCGAGCTCGCCAAGAAGCTGCGGGCTCTGCGTTTTCACGGCCTGGAGAAGCAAGCCTGGAACCGCTATGCGGAAGGCGGAACGCCGCAGGTAGAGATCGTGCTGCCCGGCTTCAAATACAACTTCATGGACATCCAGGCCGCACTCGGCATCCACCAGCTGGCTTCAGTGAACGAGTTCAACGCCCGCCGCCGGGAGCTGGCGGCCGTCTATGACGAGCTGTTCGCCGAGGTGCCGGAAATCGGCCGGCCCAGCGCGCCGGCCTACGACCACTTCCACACCTGGCACCTATACGTGGCCAAGGTGTTGGACTCGGCCGGCATCAGCCGCGATCAATTCATGGCGGCGCTGCGCCAGCGCAACGTCGGCACGGGTCTCCATTTCCGGGCCGTCCACACGCAGCCTTACTACGTTCAAAAGTATCCCGGCGTGGTGCTGCCCAGGGCGGAGTGGGTTTCGGACCGCATCTGCTCGCTGCCGCTCTTCCCCGACATGACCGAGGACGACGTCGTGTACGTGGTCGACGCCGTCAAGGACGTGCTGGCGCACGCCAAGGACTGAGAGAAGGACTGAAGAATGGCCGACCTTTATCTCTCCGTGGTGATTCCCGTCTTCAACGAGGAGGAGAACCTGCCGGAGCTCCTGGACCGGCTGACGGCGACCCTGGTGCCGCTGGGAAAGCCGTACGAAATCGTGCTGGTCAACGACGGCAGCCGCGACCGTTCGCTTTCCCTCTTGCAGGAGGCGTCGGCCCGCGATCCGCATGTCGTGGTCGTGGACTTCAACCGCAACTACGGCCAGCACGCCGCCGTCTTTGCCGGCTTCGAGGCCTGCCGTGGAGAGATCGTCGTCACCCTGGACGCCGACCTCCAGAACCCGCCGGAGGAGATCCCCAAGCTGGTGGCCAAGATGGAGGAGGGCTACGACGTGGTGGGCTCGGTGCGCGTCCAGCGCCAGGATCCCCTGCTGCGCCGCGTGGCCTCGCGGATCATCAACCGGATGACGGCTGTGGCGACGGGCGTGCAGCTCTCGGACTACGGCTGCATGCTGCGGGCATACCGCCGGCCGGTCGTGAAAGTCCTCGCCTCCTCGCAGGAGATCTCGACTTTCATCCCCGTCCTCGCCGACCTGTATGCCGGCCGGGTCACCGAGATTCCGGTGGCCCACGACGAGCGCCACCACGGCGACAGCAAGTACAGCTTCTGGAAGCTCATCCGGCTGCAGTTCGACCTGATGACCAGCTTCTCGCTGCTGCCGCTGCGCTTCACCATGGGTGTGGGCGTGGTCATGGCGGTTCTCTCGACGATCCTTGCCCTGATCCTCATCACCGGCCGGCTGATCAGGGGGCAGAGCTGGGCAGTCAGCGGCGTCTTCACCCTTTTCGCCCTGGTCTTTTTCTTCCTCGGAGTGCAGCTCTTCGCCATCGGCCTGCTGGGCGAGTACGTGGGACGGATCTATCAGCAGGTCCGCGACCGCCCGCGCTTTGTGGTGCGCCAAGTGATCCGCGACGGCGTAGCGGCACCTGGCGGCGGCGGCGTGGAAGCCTCTCGATGAACAAGCCAAAGACGGTGGTGATGGGGTATCACACCATGGGGTGCCTCGGCTTCGAGGCGCTTCTCGCCCATGGCTTCGAAGTTGCCGCCGTCTTCACCCACCGCGACGATCCGCGGGAAGAGGTATGGTGGGAGTCTCTGGCGGCGAAGGCGGAGGCCCGGGGGATTCCCGTGCACTTCCCCGACGACGCGAAGAGTCTGACGGTCAAGAACCTCGTCGCGTCGTACGCGCCGGACTTCCTCTTCTCCTTCTATTACCGGTTCATGATTCCGCCCGATGTCCTCGCCCTCGCTGGCCAAGGAGCGCTCAACCTGCACGGCTCCCTGTTGCCGCGCTATCGCGGCCGGGCGCCGGTCAACTGGGTCCTCGTCGAGGGACAGACAGAGACCGGGGTCTCGCTTCACTACATGGTGGAGAAGCCGGACGCCGGCGCCCTGGTGGATCAGGAGCGAGTGGCGATCGATTTCGCGGACACCGCCTTTACGCTCTACGGCAAGCTGGAGGATGCCGCGCGGCGCCTTCTCGACCGTGCCCTCCCGGCTCTCGCAGCGGGTACCGCTCAGGCGGCGCCCCTCGATCTCTCCCAAGGCTCCTACCGCGCCGGCCGCAAACCAGCCGACGGCCGAATCGATTGGTCTTGGGCGCCCAAGCGCATCTATGATCTGGTCCGCGCCGTGACCCACCCCTATCCTGGGGCTTTCACTACCCTACGGGGCCGGCGTCTCCTGGTATGGTGGGCCCTGCCGCTGCCGGGTTCCGGCGGCGCCCCAGGAACGGTGACCGCCGTCGATGCGGACGGCATCACGGTGGCGGCGGGTACCGGCGATGACGGTGCAGTGCGTCTCGTCACCCTGCAACTCGAAGGGCAGCCGGAGCTGCCCGCCTGCTCACTCGCCCTGGCCGCGCAGATCGCGCCGGGGGAGCGTCTCGGCTCCTGACGGAGGTTGGTTCATGAAAGTGCTCATCCTCGGGGTCAACGGCTTCATCGGCAATGCCTTGACCCATCGCATCGTCACCACCACCGACTGGCACGTGTACGGCATGGACCTCGCGTCGACCAAGCTCGACCACTCCCTCGGCCACCCCCAGTTCCATTTCATCGAGGGGGACATCACCATCAACAAGGAGTGGATCGAGTATCACGTCAAGAAGTGCGACGTGATTCTGCCGCTCGTCGCCATCGCCACGCCCGCGACCTACGTCAAGGAACCGCTGAGGGTTTTCGAGCTCGACTTCGAGGAGAACCTGCGGGTCGTCCGCTGGTGTGTCAAATATCGCCGGCGGCTCGCCTTCCCCTCGACCTCCGAGGTGTACGGCATGTGCCCGGACGCGGAGTTCGACGAAAATTCGAGCCCGCTCGTCTACGGCCCCATCGACAAACAGCGCTGGATCTATGCCTGCTCGAAACAGCTCATGGACCGCGTCATCGCCGCCTACGGCCAGCAGGAGGGGCTGCGCTACACCTGCTTCCGGCCGTTCAACTGGATCGGCCCGCGGCTGGACGACATCTACGCCGCCAAGGAAGGCTCGTCGCGAGTGCTCACCCAGTTCATCGTCAACCTGGTGACCGGCGAGCCCATCCGCCTGGTGGACGGCGGCGAGCAGAAGCGCTGCTTCACCTGGGTGGAGGATGGCATCGACCTGCTGATGCGCATCATCGAGAATCCGGGTGGCGTCTGCGACGGCGAGATCTTCAACGTCGGCAATCCCTACAATGAGTGCTCGGTGATCGAGCTGGCGCAGAAGCTGGCGGCGATCCACGACGCGCATCACGACCGCCTCCCCGGCTTCGTCCCGGCGCGCCTGGAGTCCGTCAGCTCCGACACCTATTTCGGCAAGGGCTACCAGGACATGGTGGCGCGCAAGCCCTCGATCAAGAAGGCTCAACGGCTCCTCGGCTGGGACCCCAAGACCACTCTCGACGAGGCCCTGGAACGCACCTATGAGGCCTTCCTCGAAGACTGGCTGCGCACCGGCGGCGAGACCGAGTCTCCGGCTGCGGCCTCCTGATTCCATGACCGAGCGCGTCCTTGGACTGCGAGTCGACGTCGACACCCACGACGGCATGCGCCTCGGTGTCCCCCGTCTCTTGGACATCATGGCGGAGGAGGGGGTCAGGGCCACCTTCTACCTTTCCATGGGGCCGGACCGCAGCGGGCTTGCCGTGCTGAACGCTCTACGCCCGGGTTTCCTCACCAAGATGACCCGCACGGGAGCCGCCCGGGTCTATGGCTGGCGCACCATCCTTTCGGGCACGCTGCTCCCCTCGCGGCCCATCGCCACAGCGTTTCCCGAAATCGCCCGCCGCGCCCGGAGCGAAGGGCATGAGACCGGCGTTCATGCCTGGGATCATCGCAAGTGGCAGGATCGCCTGCTCGATTTTCCACCCGCCAAAACGGCCGGCGAGCTGGACAAGGGCTTCGGCGCGTACCAGTCGATTTTCGGCGACGCGCCGAAAACCTACGCTGCGCCGGCCTGGCTGACCAGCGACGACGCCCTGCTCCATGAGGAGTCCTACGGTCTCACCTATGCGACAGACTGCCGGGGGACCGAGCCCTTTCTACCGGTGGTGCGAGGACGGACGCTGGCGACGCCGCAGGTTCCTGCCACTCTCCCCACTCTGGACGAGGCACTGGGCGACACCTACCGGGACGCATCCTCCTACTTTGCGGCCATGATCGAGGAGTCAGAGCGAGCCTCCTGGCCGGTCTTCACCCTCCACTCCGAGTTGGAAGGCGGGCCCTATGCGGAAGATTTCCGCGCCTTCCTGCGCGCGGCGAAGGCGGCCGGCCTGCGTTGCGTTCCGTTGGGCGAGCTTCTCGCCGAGCGCCTGCGCCAGGGAGCGCTCCCCGCTTGCACGATGCACTACGCGCCCGTCCGCGGCCGGCATGGAGTGCTTTCGACACAAGGGCCGGAAGGATCCAACTAAATGTCGACCTCTCCCCATATCGCGGTCATCGGCGCCGGTGCTTTCGGTGGCTGGACAGCGCTGGAGTTGCGCCGCCGAGGCGCCCGCGTCACTTTGTTGGATGCCTGGGGCCCGGGACACTCCCGCTCCAGCTCGGGGGACGAGACACGGATCATCCGCGGCGTCTACGGGCCAGACAAGGTTTATGTGGACTGGGTGGCGCGCGCCTATCCACTTTGGCGCGAGGCCGAGGCGCGTTGGGGTGTGCCGCTTTTTCGGCGCACCGGCTGCCTCTGGATGTGCGGTGAGGACGACAAATATCTCCGCGCCAGCCTCCCCCTCCTAGCCGAGGCCGGACTCTCCATCGTCGAGCTGAGTCTCGCGGAGAGCCGGAAACGCTTCCCGCAGATCGATCTCGACGGCGTCGGAAGCGCCTTCTACGAAGCGGAGGCCGGCTTTCTCCTGGCTCGCCGCTCCTGCCATGCCGTGGCCAACGCGGTGGCCGCCGAAGGCGGCGAGGTCAGGCTGGCCGCTGTGACACCCGGGCCCATCGCGAAAGGCCGGATGGAGCGACTGGATCTCGCGGACGGCTCAGCGCTCGCCGCCGACCTTTACGTCTTCGCCTGCGGGCCTTGGCTGGGAAATCTTTTCCCCGAAGTGATCGGTGAACGACGGATCCTTCCCACTCGGCAGGAGGTCTTCTACTTCGGTCCGCCGGCGGGTGATCTCCGCTTCCAGGAAGACGCCTGTCCGGTTTGGATCGATCTCAGCGGAGAGCACATCTACTACGGCATTCCCGGCAACGAGCACCGCGGCTTCAAGATGGCGGACGACTCGCGGGGTGGACCCTTCGATCCCACCGTTACCGAGCGGACGCTTACGCCTTCTCTCCTCGCGGAGGTCCGCGCCGCCATGGCCCACCGCTTCCCTTCCCTTGCCGGAGCGCCGCTGGTGGAAAGCCGGGTCTGCCAGTACGAGAGCTCCTCGGACGGCCACCTGCTCATCGACCGTCATCCGGAAGCCGCCAACGTCTGGTTCCTCGGCGGCGGCTCCGGTCACGGCTTCAAGCTCGGCCCCGCCTTGGGCGAGTACGCGGCGGAAACGATCCTCGCGGACCGCCCTTCCCTCCCCGCCTTCGCCCTCGACCGGCCCACCTTCGACCAAGGCGCTGTGCGGACGCAGTTCGACGCGGCTGGCTAGCTTGGCTCCGAGAGCTCCTATCTAACCCTCCGCCACCTGGGTCACCAGGATCGGCCGGTCGCGGGTGATCACCAGGGTGTGCTCATAGTGGGCTGAGAGGCTGCCGTCGACGGTGCGGGTGGTCCATTTGTCGCCGTCCACCTTCACGTGCGAGGCGCCGGCGGCGATGATGGGCTCGATGGTGAGGACCAGTCCCTCGGTGAGACGGCGGGAGCTGCGGGGATCGTAGACGTTCGGCACCTGAGGCTCTTCGTGGATGGAGCGTCCGACGCCGTGGCCGGAGAGCTCCCGCAGCACGGTGAAGCCACGGCGCCGGACCTCAGTCTCCACTGCCCGACCAATGTCGTTGACCCGATTGCCGACGCGGGCGGCGCGAGCGCCTTTCCGGAAAGCTGACTGGGCTGCCTGGATGATGTTGTGCTGCAGATTTTCGACCGGCGGCACGGCCACGGTGATCGCCGCGTCGGCGTAGTAGCCGTCCCGCTCCGCCGTGATGTCGATCTTCACCAGATCTCCAGCTTCGATCCGCCGCTCGCCGGGGACGCTGTGCACCGCCTCGTCGTTGACGCAGATCATGATGGCGCCCGGGAAGTTATAGGTCAGCCGTGGCGCGGGATGGGCCCCATGAGCGGCTAGGAAGCGATCGCCGATCGCGTCCAGCTCGGCCGTCGAAACCCCCGGCCGCACATACTTCCTCACCTCCTGAATGGTCAGGCCTACGATCCGGCCGATCTCGCGCAACTTTTCCAGGTCTTCGGGTGATTCGATCGACATCGAGCTCTCCTACTTCCCCCGTGGATCGCCCGGCGGCAGGATGGGTATGGGGAAGGCGCGGACGATTCCCTCGTCGCCTTTGACCGACCGCATCCGGGCGACACCTTCCTGCTCCACCTCCTCGATACGGAGGACGGCGTGCATGGGAAGGTACAAGCGCTTGGCTTGGCCGAACTCGCTACGCAGCCCCTCCTCGGTGGGATCAACCACGACCTCCGAGCGGGTACCGAAGACCAGGTCCTCGATCTCGATGAAGCCGAACAGGCTCCCTTGGGCCACCTGGCGGGCGTAGAGCTCCACCACATTGCCCTGATTGAGGAAGACGATCTTGAACATACAGCCTTTGCTCATCGGTTTCGTCACGCGTAAAGGGAGGCGATCCTACCAGATGCTCGCCGCGCATCTGCGCCCCTTCATGGAGAAGACAACGGCAGCCGTACCTCGAGCTCACTTCCTCTTCCAGGCCCGTCGCTGCGGGCCTCAACTCGGCCGCCGTGCAACTCCACCAGGCTGCGCACCAGGGTAAGGCCGATGCCGAGGCCCGCTCCCGCACGGTCGAGGGCCTGCTCGCCCTGGGCGAAGAGGTCGAAGACACGCGGCAGCAGATCGGCTGCGATGCCGACACCGTCGTCGCAGACGCGGATCACCGCCTCGCCGGGGGCGCCGCGCCCGGCCGTGACCTCGATGTGCCCGCCTGGCGGGGTGAACTTGACCGCGTTGCGCAGCAGGTTGGAGAACACCTGTTCGAGACGGGTGGCGTCGCCTTCCAGGGGCAGTGGCTCCGCCGGGAAGTCCAGCCGCACGCTCAAAGACTTGGCCTCGGCCAGCGGCCGGACGGTATCGACGACGTTGCGCACGATCTCCACGAGGTCCAGAGGCTCCCGCCGCAGCTCCACCTTGCCGCGGGTGATCCGCGACACGTCCAGCAGATCGTCCACCAGACGCACCAGGTGCTGGATCTGGCGTCGAATGATGGCGACGGACCGGTCCATCGGCGGCGACGAGGGCCCGAGCTGCTCGATCAAATAGGAGGCGTTAGCGATCGCCCCAAGCGGATTGCGCAGCTCGTGGGCCAGCATCGCCAGGAACTCGTCTTTGCGCCGGTCAGCCTCGGCCAGGGCCTCGGCGCGGGGCCGCAGCTCGGCGGCCAGGCGCTCGCTTTCCCGGGTGCGGGCCGCCAGGCGGTCGCGCATCTCCCGGAAGGCAGAAGAAAGGCGAGTCACTTCGGTGATCGTGCTGTCGTCGTCCAGGGGCGCCGCGAGATTCCCGGCCGTCAGCTCATCGACCGCCTTCGAGAGGGTCTGAAGAGGGCGGGCGATACGGCCCGCGGCGCGAATGCCGCCGATCGCCGCCAGTGGGACGACCGCCAGGAGCAGGCAAAACGCCACGTCGCGGCCCCGGCGGACGCCAGCCAGTACGGCGCCGCGAGGCCGTTCGACTGCAACGGCCCAGCCGACGCCCGGCACCCTGGCGAATCCAGCGACACCTTTCTCTCCCTGCAAGGCACGGCCGGCAGGAAATGTGTGATCCCAGCCTTCCGGGAGACCAGGCAGCGGCTCGACCGATGGCGGGAGATCGTCGCGGATGGCGATGATCTTTCCGTAGCCGTCGTTGAGTACGACCTTGGAGCCTGGCCGGACGATACGCTCACTCAGTACCTCAGGATTGTGAGCGGCGACCAGCATACCTGCCAGCCTACCCGCTGCGTCACGAATGGGCGCTCCGAGGAGCAGTTGCGAACGATTGCCGGCCGGAGCGATGCGGATTTGAACTCGCGGATCGCGCTCTCCGGTCATCGAGGCAGCCAACCCTCGGAGTACCTGGGGCTGCACCGGCACGCCTACCGCGGCGATCACTCGGCCGGCCAAATCGAGAGAGCGAAAGCCAGCGACGTCAGGATACGTGCGCTGGGAGGCCGCGAGGAGCAACTCCTGCTGTTCGTAGGCCAAAGGCGTCCTGCCGGCCAGTGCTGCGACGGCAAAGGTACGGGCGCCGTTCATCTCAACGTAGTCGGAAATATTCTGGGCGATCGCCTGGGCCTCGATCCTTTGGATGGCCAGAACCTGGTCCACGGCCAGCTGCTCTTCCTGCGCCGTCACTACGGCAGTGGCGAGGATGAGTGCCAGCGAAGTGGCAATCGCCAGCGCCAGGGCCAGACGCGTCTGCAATGCCGTCGTATCCATCGCCGAGAGCCGGCGCCGCAACCAGGGCAGGACAGCCACCATGAGCCCGCCGCCACAGTAGAGGGCGATTCCCGTCCACAGGCGGCCGGGAAGCGCGATCAAGGCACCGAAGGAGACAAGCGCCCCGCCCGCAAAGACGTGGATTTCCCAGACATGGCGCCGCCCGAGCCGCGGTGTAAGTTGCGCCCAACTGAGGAGCAGCCCAGCCAGCAGAAGCGCGGGACCCAGAACCAGGAGAGAGCTTCGATAGGGACCATAGACGGCGCCTTGGAAGAGCCCTGGAAACACCGTCAGCGAGAAGCCTGTGACGGTGGCGACCAGACCGATGACCAGACCAAAAAGATCGCCAACGTCCTCGGCGGCTTGGCGCCAGTGCCAGCCAGCGACGACTGTTGCCAAGCCCACAATGGTGTAGGTGATCACTCCGGTTCGCGCTCCCACCCGCGCGAAGCTCAGGGCGAGCGCCAGGAGTGTCACGCCGGCCAGGCCATGGACGGCGACGGACAGCCACCGTCGTGGACGCAGCACGACCACCACCAGCAGCAACACCCCGGAGAGGAGTGCGAGCGATCCCCAGGCGAGCCCCTGGGACAGGAGGACTCTGTAAGGGCCGCCCTGAAAGCGATGGGGAGCGACGAGGAGAAAGGCGCCGATGAAGCCGCAAAACAAGCCGACGGCCCACTCCAGGCTATCCACTGAAAGCCCGGCCAATCTCGCGAGGAATCCCCCGCGCGATCTCCCCCCCGATCCCTCACCCTGAACCCGCGAACCTTCCGTCGTCAAATCCGTATCTCTCCAGATCGCTATGCAATCTCTACCGGGCGATACAATGCCGCCGCTGTCTCCACCCAATCTACGCACGCCGGAACGCGGCAGTGCCGGAGGAAACCGCCTCATGTTCGGACGACGTCATCTTGTGATTCCGGCCCTGGCTTTGGCTCTCGCCGGCCCAGCCGCGGCCCAACCCCCGGTTTCTTCTTCGGAACCCCTCCTGGGCTTCAGCAACGACCGCGCCAGCGAGGAGCGAGCCCTCGAAGCCCGCTTCGACTCGCTCTTGAACGCCGCCAACCAGCGCCAATGGATGCAGCGGCTCACCGCCCATCCCCACCACGTCGGCTCGCCCTGGGACAAGGAGAACGCCGAGTTCATGGCGGGCCTCTTCCGCTCCTGGGGATATCAGACCCAGATCGAGCAGTTCAAGGTCCTGTTCCCCACTCCCAAGGTGCGCTTGCTGGAAATGGAAGCTCCAATTCACTACAAGGCGAGCCTTACCGAGCCGGCCATTCCAGAGGATTCCACCTCCGGTCAGGCGACTGAGCAGCTCCCCCTCTATAACGCCTACTCGATCGACGGCGACGTCACCGGCGAGCTCGTCTACGTCAACTTCGGAGTGCCCAAAGACTACGACGAGCTCCAACGGCGAGGCATCGACGTCAAGGGCAAGATCGTCATCGCACGGTATTTCGGCTCGTGGCGCGGCATCAAGCCAAAGGTTGCCGCCGAGCACGGCGCCATCGGCTGCATTATCTACTCCGATCCCCATGAGGACGGCTACTTCGAGGGCGACGTCTACCCCAAGGGCGGCTATCGCGGCGACAAGAGCGGACAGCGCGGCTCGGTGGCGGACATGCCGCTCTACTCGGGCGACCCCCTGACTCCGGGTGTCGGCGCCACCGAGGACGCCAAACGGCTCGCCGTCAAGGACGCCCCGACGATTACCAAGATCCCCGTGCTCCCCATCTCCTATGGCGACGCCCTGCCGCTGCTCAAGGCGCTGGGCGGACCCATGGCTCCTGAGGACTGGCGTGGCTCGCTGCCCATTCCGTATCACCTCGGCGCCGGTCCCGCCAAAGTTCACCTCAAGCTGGAGTTCAACTGGAGCTTGTCGCCGGTCTATGACGTCATCGCCACGCTGCCTGGCGCCGAGCGGCCGGACGAGTGGATCGTCCGCGGCAATCATCACGACGGCTGGGTCAATGGCGCCTCGGACCCGATCAGCGGCATGGTCGCGGAGCTCGAAGAGGCGCGCGTTCTGGGCGAGCTCGCGAAAACCGGCTGGAAGCCGAAGCGCACGATCATCTACGCAGCCTGGGATGGCGAGGAGCCCGGCCTGCTGGGTTCCACCGAATGGGCCGAGACTCACGCCGCCGAGCTCCGCGATCACGCCGTCGTTTATATCAACTCGGACAGCAACTCTCGCGGCTATTTCGGCGCCGGCGGGTCCCACACCCTGGAAACCTTCGTCAATCAGGTGGTGCGCGACGTCCCCGACCCCGAAAAAGGGATCAGCGTTCTCGACCGCGCTCTCGCCGCCAATGCCATTTTCGGTCCGCCTGCCGAAAAGGGAGCCGACACCAAAGTCCTCCGCCTCGAAGCTCTGGGCTCGGGCTCGGACTTCACGCCGTTCCTTCAGCATCTCGGCATCGCCGCCCTCAACATCGGCTATGGCGGTGAGGAGGAGTACGGCCAGTACCACTCCATCTACGACTCCTTCGACCACTTCCTTCGCTTCGTCGATCCCAAGTTCGCGTACGGCGTGACCTTATCGAAGACTGGCGGCCGGCTCGTCCTGCGGTTGGCCAATGCCGAAGCCCTGCTGATGACCTTCGATCCCTTCAACACCGCCGTGGGGCGTTACGTGGACGAGGTCGTCAAGCTCACGGAGACCTTGCGGCAGGAGGCCGAAGAGCGCAACCGGCGGCTCGACGACAAGGTGTTCCAGGCCGTGGACGATCCGACTCAGACCTGGGTGGCGCCGCCGCGGCTGGAGGTCGGTCCCTATCTGAATTTCGCGCCGCTGCAGAACGCCGTCGCGACCCTCAAGAAGAGCACCGCCGCGTACGACAAGGCCTATGCCGCGGCCACCGCCTCTGGTAAAGCGCTGCCAGTCGAGACGGCCAACCGTCTGAATGCCATTCTGATGAAATCCGAGCGTGTCCTCACCCGTCCCGAGGGACTGCCACGCCGCTCCTGGTACATCCACCAGATCTACGCTCCCGGTTTCTACACCGGCTACGGCGTGAAGACCCTCCCCGCCGTGCGTGAGGCTCTCGAGCAGCGCAACTGGAAAGAGGCGACCGACAGGATCCCCGTCGTGGCCGCCACCATCGAAGGCTTCGCCGCCGAGGTCGACAAGGCGACGGCAGTGCTGTCGGTGAAGTAGACCCTCATCACCCCGGCCCTCTTCTCCCGCCCCCTCCCAACCCCCACACCGGGAGAAGAGGGAGACCATCAAGAACGCCTCAACCGGGCACCCCTCTCCCGGTGTGGGTTGGGAGGGGGCGGGAGAGGGGCAGGGGTGAGGGTCTTGGGTGGGGGAAACTCTGAGGCCGCAAAGTTAGCGCCTATAGGGGTGAGGGTCTCCTATACACTCCTCCCGAAATGCCGCCGACGCAGATGTTTCCCGACCTCCGCGCCTTCCTCGACCAGCTTCGCCGGGACCATGACCTCGTCACCATCGAGGCCCCGGTGGACGCGCGGCTGGAGGCGGCAGAGATTCATCGGCGAGTGATCGCAGCGGGGGGGCCTGCCTTGCTATTCACGAAGGTGAAGGGGGCGGACTTCCCTCTCGTCACCAACCTTTTCGGCACCGCTCGACGAGCCGAAATGGCTTTCGGCACCAGGCCTCAGCAGCTCATCCGCCGTCTCGTCCAGCTGGCTGAGACGCTGCTGCCGCCCACGCCGGCGAAGATCTGGGGCGCTCGAGACCTCGCCCGTGAAGCCTTGCGGATCGGTTCCTCACGCCGTTGCTCCGGCCCGGTCACCGAAGTCGTAACCTCGGACGTTCATCTTGACCGCCTCCCTGTCCTCACGACCTGGCCCGAGGATGGTGGACCGTTTGTCACCCTCCCCTTGGTCTACACCGAGCATCCGGACGGCAAGGGTCACAACCTGGGGATGTACCGCCTTCACGTCCACGACGCCCGCTCGACCGGCATGCACTGGCAGATCGGCAAGGGCGGGGGCTTCCATTACGCGGTGGCCGAGGCGCGGGGCCAGGCGTTGCCGGTCACCGTTTTCCTGGGCGGCCCGCCGGCCCTGATCCTCGCCGCCGTGGCGCCATTGCCCGAGAACGTTCCAGAGCTGATGCTCGCCTCCCTGATCGCCGGCGAGCGGCTGAAGCTCGTCGCGCCGGGCCTCGGCCCGCATCCCTTGGTCGCCTCGGCCGAGTTCGCGCTGATCGGCAAGGTGCCGCCCCGCGTAAGGCGTCCTGAAGGACCTTTCGGGGATCACTACGGTTACTACTCCTTGCAACACGACTATCCGGTGTTCGAAATCGAGAAGGTCGCCCATCGGCGGGACGCCATGTATCCCGCCACCGTAGTGGGCAAGCCCCGGCAAGAGGACTTTTTTATCGGCGATCTTCTCCAGGAGCTTCTCTCGCCGCTCTTCCCCCTCGTCATGCCGGCGGTGGAGAGCCTCTGGTCCTACGGCGAAACGGGTTACCACTCGCTGGCGGCCGTGGTCGTCAAGCAGCGCTACAAGCGGGAAGCGATGGCCAGTGCCTTTCGCATCCTGGGCGAGGGGCAACTCTCGTTGACCAAGTTCCTCTTCGTCACCGATCAGCAAGTGAATCTGAAGGATTTCCCGGCGACGCTCACGCATATCCTGAAGCGCACACATCCGGAGACGGACCTCTACGTCTTCGCGAACCTGGCGATGGACACTCTGGACTACACCGGACCGCAGGTGAACGAGGGTTCGAAGGGCGTCTGGCTCGGCCTGGGCGAGCCGGTGCGGGTTCTCCCACGAACATTCACCGCGCCCGAAATCCCCCAGGGGCTATCCGACGTTCACGTTTTTGTTCCCGGCTGTCTGATCGTGGGCGGGCCTACCTATCAAGAGGATCCCGGAGCCGCCGCACGCTTCGCCGCCCACCCCGCTTTCGCCGGCTGGCCCTTGGTCGTCCTTACCGACGAGCCCCGCCGTGCCGCCGCGAGCCCCATCAATTTCCTCTGGACCACCTTCACCCGTTTCGAACCCGCAGCCGATCTCCACGCCGCTGCCACCACGCTCCGCCGCCACCACGTCTCCTATGAGGCCCCGATCCTGATCGACGCCCGCATGAAGCCCTGGTACCCGAAAGAGCTCTTCGCGGACGAAGAAACCGCGGCAACAGTGACGCGACGTTGGAAGGAATACTTCCCCTCAGGAAAGGTGGAAATGGGGGATTCAGGGACGGGGCATCTCAGTCCTACATTGTGCTGAGCGGAAATCACGCGTAAACTGTCGGCAGGGAGGAAGTCATGGAAATCGGCGGAGCTTATAGTGCAGATCGGGCGGCGGCCCTCTCGGGAGTGCCCAGAAGCACGGTCTATCACTGGGCGCGCCAGGGTCACCTTGTCCCCTCGGTTTCCCAGAGTCCTCTGCTCTGGTCTTATACGGACCTCCTCGCGCTGAGGACGCTCTACTGGTTGCGCCAGCCCAAGAAAGCCTTCGATCGTGAGGTGCCGGCGACCTCCATGGCGAAGGTCCGGCGGGCCTTGAAAGAGCTCAAGAGGTTGAACCTCGATCTCTTCGAGGAAGGCCGGCCTGTCGTCGCGGTGACTCTCAAAGGCGAGATTACGATCGACGTTGATGCCGTTCCCCTTCAACTTGTGGAGGGTCAGTATCTGGAGAGAGATTTCGTGGACCTGATCGGCCCTTTCGAAGGTCTTGAGGGAACCAAGGGGCCGGACCTCGCTTGGCCACGGCCGACTTTGCAGATCCTCCCGAGGAAGATCTCAGGCGCGCCGCACATTGCCGGTACCCGGTTACCTACCCAATCCATATCGGCGCTTGCCGATAGAGGGTTTACTGTCGATCAGCTTGCCAAGATCTACCCCTTCGTGGATCATGCATCGCTGAACGACAGTATCGATCTCGAAGAGCAGCTCAAGCAAAACGTGAGTCTTCGACGGGCTGCCTGATCAGCGTGATCCGTTTTGCGCTCGATGAGGATTTTCCGGACACCATCATCAACGCCCTCGGGCTGGGCGTCCCGGAGGCGGATCTAGTTCCCATCCGTCACATCGATCCCAGGCTTCGGCAGATGGACGACTGGAAGCTGCTGCTCTCCCTCCATCATCTTGAACAATGGGATGGGCTCGTCACGACCGATTCCCGCATGCTCAAACTACCGCGAGAGCTGGCAGTGATTCATCAGACGAAATTGACCCTGGTGATCGTCGAACAAGCCGGTCACGATCCCATCCGAGCAGCTGGCCTTCTTCTCGTCCATCTCCCTACGATCTGCCGCAAGACTGTTCGCTCCACAGGGCAGATCTGGAAGCTGAGCGCCCAGAACCGGAATCATGACGATCCCTGGGAAGAACTCCAGAAGATCGCGAACCATATGAACATGAACGTGAAAGACCTCTTCCAGGCGCACAAGCTGTCCAACAATGAGCTGACACGGAATCCACTTGCAGATCAGAGGCTTGCCCGGTAGCCTCTGTGCAAGAACGGCCGCAGAGCTCCTCAGGTGCCCAACAACCCCTCCGCCCGCTTCACCACATCCTCCGGCAAGAACCCAAACGTCTTCTGCAGATCCTTGTACGGCGCCGACGCTCCGAAGTGGTTGATGCCGTGGACTTCACCGTCGAGCCCGACGTACTTGTGCCAACCGAAGGGGGAGGCGGCTTCGATGGCGAGGCGCTTGCGGAGGTTCGGCGGCAGTACGGAGTCACGATAAGCCTGAGGCTGGGCGTCGAAGAGGGCCCACGACGGCATACTTACCACGCGGACCCGCCGTCCCTTCTCCGTGAGCTGCTTCGCGGCGTCCAGTGCCAGCCAGACTTCAGAGCCGGTCGCCATGAGGATGATCTCTGGATCTCCCTGAGCCGGGTCCGAAAGAACGTAGGCGCCTTTGGCCAGTCCTTCCCGGGCCGACTTTGCCGTTTCTTCCAGGATGGGGAGGTTCTGCCGCGTCAAGGCGAGGGCCACGGGACCGTGGCGATGCTCGATGGCGACACGCCAGGCTTCTGCCGTCTCGTTGGCGTCCGCCGGGCGGATCAGTGTCAAGCCGGGGACGGAACGCAATCCAGCGAGCTGCTCGATGGGTTGATGGGTGGGTCCGTCCTCGCCCAGGAAGATCGAATCGTGGGTGTAGACGTAGATGGTTTGAATCTTCATCAGCGACGCCAGGCGCACGGGCGGGCGCATGTAGTCGTAGAAGATGAGGAAGGTGCCGCCGTAGGGAATCCACAGCCGGGACAGGGCGATGCCGTTCATGATCGAGCCCATGGCGTGCTCGCGAATTCCAAAGCGGAGATAGAGACCCTCGAGACTGGCGGCCTCGAAGTCGGCGCGGCCCTTGATGGCGGTGTTGTTGGACGGCGTCAAGTCAGCGGACCCGCCGACCAGCATGGGGAGCTTGCCGGCGATGCCATTGAGCACCTGGCCGGAGGCCGCCCGGGTGGCCACGGGCTTGTCGCCCGGTTTGAAGGTCGGAATTCCATCCTGCCAACCGTCCGGAAGCTTGCCGGCGAGTCGCCCGTCGAGGTCGGCGGCCTCCTCAGGATGGGCCTGCTTGTAGCGGGCATAGAGCTCGTTCCATGCCTGCTCCAGTTGGTGACCGCGCTGGCGGGCCTCCTCGAACGGCTTCGTCGCGTCCTCCGGCACGAGGAAAGTGGGCTCCAGCGGCCAGCCGAGCGCCTTTTTGGTGGCCGCCGCCTCCTCCGGTCCCAGCGCTTCGCCGTGCGCTTTCGAAGTGCCCGCTCGGTTGGGGCTACCGAAACCGATGACGGTACGGACGACGATCAACGATGGGCGCTGGGTCTCCGCCTCGGCCGCCTTCATCGCCGTCTCGACCTCGTCGAGGTCGTTGACGTCCGCCACGTGCTGGACGAACCAACCGTAGGCCTCGAACCGTTTGCCCACGTCCTCGGAGAAGGAGAGAGAGGTGGGGCCGTCGATCGAGACGTGATTGTCGTCGTAGAGGACCTTGAGCTGCCCAAGCTTCAAGTGCCCGGCGAGCGAGCAGGCCTCGGAGGTGACGCCCTCTTCCATGTCGCCGTCGCTGGCGAAGACCCAGACGCGGTAGTCGAAGAGCGGAAATCCATCGCGATTGAAGCGGTTGCGGCTCAGGCTCTCGGCGATCGCCATGCCGACTGCGTTGGCGAGACCCTGGCCCAGCGGGCCGGTGGTGGTCTCCACGCCGCGGGTCAGCTCGTGCTCCGGGTGGCCCGGCGTCCTGGAACCGATCTGGCGGAAACGCTTCAGCTCCTCGATCGGCAGGCCGTAGCCCGCGAGATGGAGCAGGGCGTAGATGAGGGCCGAGGCGTGGCCACAGGAGAGGACGAACCGGTCGCGGTTGGGCCAATCGGGATTGTCGGGGTTGTGGCGCAGGAAGCGCGTCCACAGGAGAAAGGCCATGGGCGCCTGTCCCAAAGGAGCACCGGGGTGACCCGACTGGGCCGCTTCGACCATGTCCACGGCGAGAAATCGAATGGTGTTGATGGCGAGCAGGTCCAGGTTCGGTTCGGCCATTTGCGCTCCCTCTTGCGGTAAAAGCCCATCGGGCGAAGACCAGTCTATCGCGGGATTTTTGACTCCCGGGCCCTGCTTCCCTACAATGTGCTCTCCCTGCCGGACCGCACGGAGAGGTGCTGGAGTGGCCGAACAGGGCTGCCTGCTAAGCAGTTGTCCGGGGTAAACCCGGACCGAGGGTTCGAATCCCTCCCTCTC
>Ga0134121_10000629_pt1 | contig 38619 bp, 32 predicted proteins | sample KB301_FD_96463 | JGI IMG/M metagenome (GOLD analysis project Ga0134121, IMG submission 96463) | Terrestrial soil microbial communities without Nitrogen fertilizer from Kellogg Biological Station, Michigan, USA - KB3-0-1 | ecosystem: Environmental > Terrestrial > Soil > Unclassified ...
ACTCGATACTCGTCTTCTCGAGTTTGCCGCCGCGCTCGATGTAGATGTTGTAGGGAGAGTTAACCAGAATGTCGGAGATGGAAGTGTCGGCGAGTAGTTGCTCGAGTGGCCCAAGACCGAAGAGCTCGTGCCGCACTTCATGGATCAAACGCTCGCGCTCCACGGTCGAGAGCGGCGTGTCTTCCTGGGCCAGCAGGCTCGATGCGAGGCGCGCGACTTCTTCGTGAAGCTGCTCCGGCTCGAGTTGGCCCAGCTTGGTCAGGTCCATCCGGTTGATAAGCATCCGGTGGAGTCTTGCTTTCATGTCCTGGAACCCTTGCTGATTGCTGATCATGTCTTCAGCCAGGGCGCCGGTCATTCCGCTTTCTCTTACTAACCGTTCACGTAGTGCCATATTGATTCCCTAACTTTGAACCCTGTCTTTGATCCTTATCCTGTGATCCCTATCTTGTAGATCCTGCAATCGTGCTTGGACACGGTCAGTACCACCTGCGGTAGCGGGTGGGTGCGTAGCGATTAGGCCTGTTGGGATGGGGTCAGTCGCTGCATGGCTGCGCACCCACCCGCTACCGCAGGTGGTACTGACCGTGTCCAACAAAGAGCCCGAAAGCCGATCACTGTCTTACCGTACCTCACTGTCTTTCTATCCTTCACTCAAATTCGCCCGCTCCAGGGCGGCGTTCAAACCAAAATCCTGCACACTCGTTGAGCTGCGTTTGAAAAGAGAATTGAAGGGACGTCTGCCACCGGCGGCCGGCGCCGGTGGCTCGACCTTATCCGCGAAGACTTTGCTCGCCAGGTTGAAGAGATCGGTCGTCACTAACGATCCGGGAGCCGAATCGATGAGCGGCTGGCCGAGGTTGATCGAATTCACCGCCGCTTTGTAGTCACTCTGAATAAAAGCAACCACGCGCTCGCCGAGGAAGTCTTCGACCTGCTTCTGGTCCAACTCGATATTCTTGCTGTAACGATTGACCACGAGCCGCACTTTCTTACGCGCGTATCCGAGCCGATCGAATATCTCGAGCGCCCGGCGCGTGCTGCGTATCGCATGAATCTCGAGTGTCAACACCACGAGGATTTGATCTGCGTGGTCCAGCGCCGAGATAGTGACCGAGTCGAAGCTGTGCGGGGTGTCGATGACGACGTTGTCGTAACGCTGTCGCAGCAGCTCCATCACTTCGTAAATGTGTTTCGGCTCGATGTCTTCAGCGCTCTCTGCTTTCGTCGGCGCCGCGAGCAACGAAAGGTTCTTCGAATGCGGCGTGATGTAGCTGGCCAGCAGTGCGTCGTCAAGGCGATCGCGATTCTCAACCACGTCAGCGAGTGAGAACTTCGGCTTCAAACCGAGCAACAATTCGAGATCGCCTGATTGCAGGTTGAGATCGACAAGCACTGTCGGACTCTTTTGCGTCATCGCCAGGTTCGTCGCGATCAGGCTGGTACCGCAACCACCTTTCGGTGAAAACACGGCGACGACACTACCGCGCTTCTTTGGCTCGTGATCGATGTGTTCAGCCGCATACTCCGCGGTCCGGCCGATGACGGTGATCAGCTCGTCGTCGTTGATCGGCAGGCGAATGAAATCGCGCGCGCCGGTGCGCATACCGCGCAGAATCAAATCCGGTGAGCAGTCGCGCGAAGCGCAGATTACGGCTGTCGACGGACACTCATTCACGATTCGCTGCACGAGTTTCAGCGCCGGCTCACCCATGTGATTCATATTGATCACCACTCCCGACGGACGCAGACGACAGGTTTCAGTAAACACCTGCTCCGCATCATCACTTGTCATCAGGAGGCTCGCGCCCGGGTGTGCGCTAAGTGCACGACTCAGCTCACGCGAGTCGGCGGCATCTCTACTGAGTACTATGAATGTTAAAGTTCGTTTCATTGCTTTTATGACTGCCCTTTTCCTTGCCCTAAAACCTGTTTAGAACTTTTGAGATCGATTACTAGACTGGGTCAGGTTCCTCGCCCGCACTCTCGGCCGTTAACGTGGTGACGTAGTTCGGCATGGTCAGTGTCTTATGCACAAACGGTATAGAAAGATTAAATGTGTAATTCGTTATCTCTACCGTAACTGTCCCGAGATTCATGCCGTAGTCTGTGGGATCAGTTTTTGGATCGTTGTCGGCGTCGGCCCCTTCGTAAGTGACCACTACTTTGTTGGGGTCGCTTAGACCGTTAATAAGTGGAGGTCCGGTCGGCGCGCATTTGGCATCAATGTGTGATTCGCCATACATCACAACATTCTTCACACAGGCTTTATCCACTTCCTTGTGAAGAGCTGCGTAGCGAGCGCCTCTGCGTGCCGCATCGGTCAGAGCGTTGTGGATGTAGAACAAACGGCCAAACTCGATGATCCCGAAGATGATCATGAAGAACACCGCCGAGATGATCACGAATTCCGCCATCGTGGTGCCTCTCTCGCTGGATCTTTGCAACTTGCGCATTGTCTTTTTTGCAGAGTTCATACTTAGTCGATCATGTAGTACATCGTTGTGCTGGGAGCGATTGGTAACGCCAGGGAGAGACTCGGATTATTCAGCAGCGCGCCGATGTTGAAGATGGGCGTATAGACGAACGGCGTGGCCGCGGCGGTGCCAGGCATCGGACTACAGTCACCGGACGTGCGCGGGACTTTAACCGTTACGTTGATGACTTTCGGTGAACTGGGCGACTCGAGGGCCCGTTCGATACAGACATTCGACGCACTGAAACCTGAGATTATTTTGCGATCAGCTACCCCACAAGTGAGCTTTCCACAAACCATCAGGTTTTGTGCGCGTCCGATCTCCGTCGCGTTCAGCTCGTGATTGGACAAGTAACGCGACGCGGTGCGAGTCGCTTTAGCCAGTGTGGTGTAGTTCTGGAAGTAACGCCCGAACTCACACACACCGGCAAGCATCACTGCAAGAAACGGAATCAGGATCGCGAGCTCCGCGAGTGCGCCTCCGTCTTCTCGGCGGAGCCACTGTCGCATCACAGTTATGAAGTTAACTCTCATGCGATCGCTCCTTAACGATACAGAACCGGAGTCACGATGTTGGTGCTGCTGCCACCGCTCGGATCGAGACCGGTAACACCACTGACGTCGCCACCAACGTATTCAACCTTGATATCGCCGTTCTTCTTCTTTCCGACCGGCTCCTGCATGAAGAACCCACTGAGGCTCTTGACATGCACGACGTCACGACCATTGTCGAACTCGCGATCCTCGATGATGGGAATCTTAAGTACGCGGCGTTCGGGCTGGCCCGTATGTCCATCAGCCGGCCCCTTGAACGGTGTACCCTTTGTGTAGTCGGAGTACTTAATCCCGTCATAGACATTCAAGTCCGGCGGAGTTGACTCACTGTACTTCACTGCGCCTTTGTAGTCGTCGAAACGAACGTTGAGTCCATCCTGAACTGGGCCAGCCGTGTCACCGGGTTTCGTATCAACGCCGATCTCATCGCCGGGGCTGACGTTGCCACACTTGCAACCTTCACCGTATGCGGCCAACGCATCGCGCACCGCATCACCACCGCTTCCCGCGCACGCGAGGATCTGATAGTTACCAGGCGATGGGTTGCTCGCCGGACCCGAACGGATCGTGTAAACACACCCTTTGCAGAATTCTTTCGTCGGATCACACGTCGTCTTCACACCCTTGTCGTCGACATATTCTTGAATACCGGGTTTCGGACAGGTTCCTTCTGAACCAGCCGGAAAAGACTCGCCTGGATTGGGAGCGACTGCGGAGAGCGGCGCAATGCAGATCCGCACATTTCCGGGAACAGAGAGGCCGGCGGTTGCTTTCGCGGTCAACGCCAAAGCGCTTCCCAAAATCGGTGACGCGAAGATCACACTTACTGGCTTTGATGGTGTGGTAACTCTTATAAAGCGAATGTCGTCAGGATTAGCGCGTGCTGTTGCCTCATTGACATAATTGAGCTGATCAAGATTTTCAGCGAACATGACGCATGCCTGGCCGGTGCCGCAGAGCTTGTCTCGCTCAACGCCAAAACTCTTGTTGTTGAAGTTGTACTTGTTGGCATTCAGAAGCTCGACGGCCCGATCGACTGCGGCAGTAATTCTGTCGGGGTTTGGAAGAGTAAGCGCTGAAGCCCCCGCAAGCGCTGCGGCGTCGGCGGCGTTTTGCATTTCGGTCTTTGCCAGATAGAAGTGGCTCAGATCAACGCCGAGTCCGACAGCCAAAAACAGGAACAGAGCTGAGAGCACAGTGTAGGCGAGCACGTTCCCGCGTTCGCCCTTGCGCCTCGAAGCTCTGGAATGATGTTTCGATTGCATGACCTTACTCCTTGATTATGAATAGGTCCTTCTTAGTGCCACGGGGTGATAATCAAGTGACCCTGATTACCACCCTCTCAGCAAAACTCACGCTACTGGGCTAAAGGGGGCATGACCCGTTTATGGCGTGAGTTTCGTGGCATTGCTGGTCGGGGCCGTTTTTGCCTTTTCTTCAGTTTTAACTGCGCCGTCGCCGGACGGTGATGTTGGTGTCACTGGTTGTACCGGCACGATCTTCTTCGGAGCTTCCGGTGTAACTGCGGGCGCTTGCGAGCCGCCCGTGCCGAAACCGCTCGCACCCGAAATGCCTTCACCCTTCGGCTCGAGACCGAGTGGCGAACCATTCTTCAAACCATCGAGAGTGCGCATCGTCGGTATATCGTCGCGATTGACTGGTTTGACGAGGTCAGCAGTGACGATGAACACGAGCTCTGTTTCGTTCTTCTGAAACTGGGTCGACTTGAAAAGGTTTCCAATGATCGGAATGTCGCCCACGACCGGCACCTTCGACAGGTTGCGCGTTTCACTGTTATCGAGCAGGCCGGCGAGAGCGAAGCTCTGACCGTCACGCAGCTCGACACCCGTGCGAGCGCGTCTGGTGCGCAGGGCGGGAACAACAAAGCCCTGGAATCTCACACCGTTCGCGAAGTCGATCGTCGAAACTTCCGGTTCGAGCTCGAGACGGATGTGATCTTCGTCGATGATGGTTGGCTTAAAGTTCAAGCGGACGCCGTATTCCTTGAACACGATCGTGACGGAGCTGTTGCTGCCACCGCCGCCGCCTTGAATAACCGGAATCGGAAACTCACCACCGGCGAGGAAGCTCGCGACCTGGCCATCCATCGCGATCAGGTTTGGCTCGGCCAACGCGCGCAACGCACCGTTCTGCTGCATGGCGCGAATGATTTGCAGGGTGTTGCCGCCCATCAGAAACACGTTCGCCGCGCTGCTGAATGTTCCATTCATTAAGCCGCCGACGATGCCACTGAGTGAACCAGGACCGCCGCCGCTGATGAAGCCACCCGCACCCGGGCTGCCCTGATAAGCGAAAGAGGCGCCGAGATCGCGTAGTCTGTTCTTGCTGACTTCCGCGACACGAATCTGAAGTTGGACCTGCGTCGCATTTTTCACCGGCGAGCCCAGCATGTTCACAGTCTTGAAACCGGCAGCCTGGACCACGGCGTCAGCCTGGGCCGCAGTCGCTGGATCGCTAACCGTGCCGGAAAGCACGACCGAGCCGTTGGCCTGGCTCAAACGAATATCGTCTTTTGGAAACAGTGCGCGAATCTGCGAATCGATGAGCGAGAGGTTTGCGCGCACAAACACATCGAAAACGATGAACTTGCTGTCAGACTTTTCCCAGGCGATGAAGTTGACCTGGCCAAATCCCTTGCCGTTTACGAGCACCTGGTCGGGACGGACCATGACGGCTTCTGCGATCTCCGGGTTGGAGATGGAGAACCGACCGATCGGCCGATCGAAGTTGATCACGCGAGATTGGCCCACCAGCACGTTGATCGGAATAGCTTCTTTGACGTTGCTGCTGAACGATGCGTCGTAAGTGGTCTCCTGGGCGTGAACTGTGTTCACCAGACCGAAACTGAACGTCGCAACTGTTACCAGCAGCAAATAGATGACGTAGGAACGATTAGAAAATAGAGCCAACATTTTCGGGTTCTCCTTGAAAGCGGAATTCGGAGTAGATGCCTTCTGCGTGGTCATTGGGGCGACATCCTCTTACTGTGGGAAATCCTGGATTTCTTTCTTTGCACCCTTGATTACCTCGACCGTTGGTCGTGGTGGTGCCTGCGGCTGCGTAGTTTTCGGCGCGGAAGCTGTTTCTTTAACAACCGGACGCGGTGCAATCCGGCGCGGTGATGTTGGGGCTGCTTTGGGAGTTGAATTTGAACCGAGTCCGGGCTCGGGAACGAGCAAGGCGCGCTCACCAAGTAGCAGTGTCTTCTTGTTCGCGCCTGAGGTTTGCTCGTCAGCCTGGTCCACCGAGTTGCGCATCACGAGCTGAAGCTTTCCTTCACTCGAAGCGAGCGCGAGTTTCTCGGCCTGCTCGGGCGTGACCTGAAGCGTGACGGCCCTCACGGAACGTTCAACCTCGCGATCGTTCTTTGGTTTGTCGATGTTCTGACCGCTCGCGAGCACCTTGATGTTCTGCAAGACGATCTTCGAGATCATCTCTTCATTCGCGGTGCCCTTTGGAGGTTGAATAACAACCACGATGTCAACGAGGGTGCCCGGCATGATGAATCCGGATACGCCAACCACGTCGTCAACCTTCACGGTCATCGCGCGGTATCCTTCAGGGATGACTGACGACAAACCGCCGAGTGAGCCAACCGGCGCCAGCTTGGATTCGGTAATCGGATCTTTTGGCGAGATGGCGGTGACCACCACCCGGCCAATCAAGTTTTCGTCGATCTTGCCGATTGCGCCTACCGGAGTAACATCCGCGGGAAACTGCGCGACTGCGAGCTGTTCGGGAATTATGCGTGAGCCGAGCGGGATATCGACTTTCGCGACAACGACGTTGTTGGTGCGATTAAAAGTCTGCGCGCTGAGCAGATACTGTTTGACGGAAACCGCGGCGATCAAGCCGAAGGTTATCGCAGCCAATATGGCAATGATTAAACGCTTATTCCGCATGATGATTAATCTCCATTTCGTCTCAAAAACTGCGGCCCTTGTTAACGCTAATTAGCGCTGAAACACGGCCGCGGCGATCAGGCTGCCCAGCATGATGGCGACGCCGTAGGGGATCGTGTGTTTACGATCGGGTGGTATTGCGAAACGTGGCATCTCCCAACCGGGCATGATGCCGACGAAGATTCTTAAAACGCCGTGTAAGGTTGAAAACATGGTTCCCGAACGCAGCATCGTGTAGATAGCGAGCACTGCGCCTAGCATCACGACCACCACGAAAGTCATCGGGACCATCGAAACACCAATCACGCTACCCACAGCGCCGAACAACTTCACGTCGCCCGCGCCCATGGCCCCAAACACGTGGATCAAAAACATCGGGAGGAACGCGAGGGCGAATCCTTCGACACTCGTCAACGCACCATTGAATCCGCCAAAACTGATGTTGATGGTGAGACCACCAATGAGTAGGCCCAACACGAACAGGTTAGGTATACGCCGATAGCGAACGTCGTAATACACGATGAACGCGGCCATCGGAATGAGGAGCAGTAGTTTCATAAGGTCAGGGGACACCGGCATTTTCACTCCGCACTCAACATGGAATTTGGCTGGTTGGACCAGCACTATTTTTGAACTTCATTTGCTACAGTACTCATCTTCACGTTGACCGCGTCGCCGAGCACTTTGTAGACAATGATTGCGACGGCCACCAAAATAGCTGTGCCAACCGCGTACTCCGCCAATTCCGCCCCTTGTTCGTCGTTAAGAAAATTTCTTAGATTGTTCATCGGTTATCCTCCGACGAGTAGAAAGGGTTCGCCACAGGTGCGTGGCGAACCTGGTCGACGTTTCCGACTTCAGAAACCGGCGTCAGTCTTCGCATTTGCTACCTTCGCTGCTGTTCCGCTATTGCTGTCGCTGATCGATTCTCCCAGGATTCTGTAAATAATGATCGCAATCGCTACCAGAAGCGCTACGGCAACTGCGTATTCGGCCAACTCCGCCCCCTGCTCGTCCTTAACCAGGTTTAGCAAGCTCTTTTTCAAGTTCATCACTTTGACCTTTCGAGAGAATGAGAATAGAAAGACGGGAGCCAGCTAAAGGCCAACCGGCTCCCGTTGGGGACCGAACGCTTCTAGTTGAATTTCGCGGTCTTGATGGTGCTTCCGGTAAGGCTGTTTGAATCGTTAATGGCATTGCCAAGTAGCCTGTAAACGATGATGGCGATTGCCACCAGCAGAGCCACGGCGACGGCGTATTCGGCCAACTCGGCGCCGGTCTCATCCGACAAAAACTTCTTCAGCATGGGTTTTCTCCTTAGGATTAAAGATTAGGTCTTTCGCGAGCCGTCGCTTCAGGTAGATGGACCACCGCCCGAAGGGACGTAGAAGCACAGGCGTCATCCCAGGAATCCTGAGCTGATCGCTTCCTGCCGATCACGGCAATGCTTCGTATGGGCGGGCTTATGGCAACGGTCATGCCAACTCGGGTTTGAGAGCGACGGTGGTCCAATTCCACCGCTGAACCCCGCGAAATTACTGGCTGGGAACGATCGGACAGGCGTGGTGCAGTCGTAGCAAGAATTCTTGGTTGAGCACACGCGAGTGCTCGCTGGCGAGCAGTTGCCACAAAAGAGCGCAAGAGATACAGAAGAAACTGGTCTGCTTTTTTGTGCCTTTTGTGGCTTTTTGTGGCTAAGACCCAACTTCTTCTGGGCATGGATGTTGCTCACGTCTACGCCGACGAGCCCAGCTTTTTTACGCACCGAACTCGGTTAAACCCTGTTATTCTGCTTCGAGGCAGCCAACCTGCCGGAACACACCGAGACTTCGGGTTTGGGCAAATCAAATGAATATCGACGTTGAGTTAGATCGAGTAAATGCTCCGGCGGTGCGCGCGACGGTGCTGGCGCCGGTCTTCGCGCTCGCCCTGTTTACGAGCGCGGCGCTGCTTTTCTGGGTGCAACCGCTCGTCGCCAAGATGCTGCTGCCGTTGCTCGGCGGCGCGCCGGCCGTCTGGAACACCTGCATGGTCTTCTTCCAGGCGTTGTTGCTGGCCGGCTACGCGTATGCGCTACTGCTTTCACAGCGGCTCACGTTGCGAAACCAGGCCGTTCTTCATGCGGTGTTGCTGCTCGCCGCAGGACTCGTGTTGCCGTTTACTCTTTCGAATCGCGTCCTCGCGTTGCTGCCTACACAAAGCAGCCCGATCGGCTGGTTGTTGATGACCTTGTTGGTGACTGTCGGACCGCCGTTTTTACTCTTGTCGGCGACAGCGCCACTCCTGCAACGTTGGTTTTCACACTCGACCCACAAAGCGGCACGCGATCCTTATTTTCTTTACGCTGTCAGTAACGCGGGCAGCATGCTCGCCCTCCTCGGTTTTCCGTTTCTGCTCGAGCCGGCCTTTGCGGTGCGCACGCAAAGCTGGATCTGGGCGGTGGGATATGCAGTGCTCGTTTTGCTTGTGATCTCCTGCGCGATATTGCTCAACGGCCGCAAGGCCGCAAGCACTTACGCCGCGGTTGCGGTAGACGAGCCCGTCGTAACAGTTGAACCAGCCCAACGGTTCGAATGGGTACTGTTTGCCTTCGTGCCCTCGACCTTGATGCTCGGCGTCACGACATTCATCGCCACTGACGTCGCGTCAGTGCCGCTGATCTGGATCATCCCACTCGCGCTTTACCTTTTGACTTTCATACTCGCGTTTGGAAACAAGCAGTTCATCAAACTGCCGTTAACGTCGATCCTGTTTCCGACCGCGCTGCTCGTCCTGGGCGCCTTCGTGATCCTCTCGCCGCCAATTTCCGTTTGGGTGACGATTAGTTTGCACTTGCTGGTCTTCTTTCTCGCGGCGCTCGTGAGCCATCAACGACTGGCGCAGAGCCGTCCGCACGTGAGCAAGCTTCCTGAGTACTATCTTTGGATCGCAGTGGGCGGCGTGCTTGGCGGGATCTTCAACGCGCTGCTCGCGCCGTTGCTCTTCTCGACGCCTTACGAGTATCCGGCAGCGATCGTCCTTGCGTTGCTCGTGCGGCCTGTCACGGCCCAGGAACAGAAGACCAGGTCGTGGGTGCGCATGACGTTTCCAACGCTCATATTTGTGTTGACGTTTGGTCTCGCGCTGACCGTACCGCGTTTGGGCCTGTCAGGAAAACTCGACAACGGGCTCGTGCTGTTGCTTCCGCTCTTGTTGTGCTTTGCGTTCGCTGTCCGCCGGCCGTTCGTCTTCGCCCTCGCACTTGCGGCGTTGATGTTCGCGTCAATTCCGTACCTGAATGCTGCAACGCAGACACTCGCGACGGAGCGAAACTTCTTTGGTGTCTGGCGCGTGACGACTAATCCGAACGAGCAGTTTCGACGTCTGTATCACGGCAGCACCGTTCACGGCGTGCAATTGAACGACGCTGCGCGCAAGTGTGAGGCGACGTCCTACTATCACAAGGATGGACCACTGGGCCAGGTGTTTGCAGTCTATAATAGTAAGCCTTCCATCAAGCCGGTCGCAGCCACCGGACTCGGCGCGGGCACGATCGGAACTTACGCGGCGCAGGGACAGGAGTGGGACTTTTATGATATCGATCCCAACATCGTTCGTATCGCCTCCGATCCGCGCTATTTCACGTTTTTGAGTGACTGCACAAAGGCCTCGTATCGTGTGATCCTCGGCGACGCGCGTTTGCGACTGCGTGAAGCACCAACAGGGAAATACGGACTGCTGATCATGGACGCCTTCAGTTCCGATTCAGTGCCCGCGCATCTTTTGACAACCGAGGCGATGAATCTGTATCTCGACAAGTTGTCGAGCGATGGTGTACTGGCATTTCACATCAGTAATCGTTACTTGAATCTCGAACCGTTGCTCTCGGGTCTGTCGCGCCGTGCAGGTCTTTCAGCGTTCGTACGTCGCGACGAAGAGCACAACGTGGTGGGAAGATATCCATCGGTTTGGGTAGTGATGGCGCGTAACGATTCCGCCCTCGGCACGATCGCAACCGACGATCGCTGGCGCAGGGTGCAGGGAGACATGGTTTGGACCGACGACTTCTCGAATATTTTGAGTTTACTTAAGTGAGTTTGTGCCTTTTGTGGCTAAGGAGATCCAGCGATGAAGCAGTGCCCAGAATGTAACGAGCGTTTCGACGACCATAAAGTTTTCTGCGACATGGATGGGGCGGAGCTGATCGATCAGACCGACTCGCTTCGCGCAGCGTTGAGCAATGCCAACGTGCCCTCGTCAGGAAACTCATCCGTCTGGGTCACGGGCGCGATCGGCGGACTCATCGGCGTCATCATTTGCGTTTTGCTGTACATGCTCTTCCTCCTGCCCGGACGCCAGAATGACCTCGAACAAGATCGACGCGCTGCGGAGACGAAAGAAACGACTACGGTCAAACCGAGCCAGGTCGCACTCGTGCCGGCAAACAACCAGGTTCCCGCCGCGGAACCGAGTCCAACCGAGACTGAGAGTCCGGCGGAAGTACCAAGCCCGAGTCCGGCGGCGCCTGCTGCAACTCCTCCACCTGCGGCGCTCAACAATGGTCCAATCGCGACCGGAACGACCCGGGAACTGGCTGGTGGCGATCATGCAATCATCAAGATGAAAGACGGTTCGACAGTCGAAGCCGATGCGGCGTGGGAAGACTCGCAGGGCATCTGGTACAGACGCAGTGGCCTCGTTTCGTTTGTAGAAAAGAGCAGAGTCGAAGCGATCACAGAACCGCAGCGGAAGGCGGCGACCGAATCGAAGACGCCTTAGTTCTTTGTGCATTTTGTGGCTGGGAGGCGTTGATGAGCCGAAGAACGCTGACCATTCTCATTACAATTCTTTTCATTCTGCTGGCGTGGGCTTTTTTCTCGCCCGAACGTGGCGTAGCTGGTGCGCTGGAACAGATAGGCGGTTGGATTTCCAAACTTTTCAGTTAATCATTTAGCCGCGATAGATGGACACAACGCTCAAACGCATCTTTGAAGTGTATGTGTTTGTCTTCGCTTTCCTCTTTGCCTCACGTCCACTCAGCGACGGCGATTTCTGGTGGCACTTAAAAACCGGCGAGTACATCGTCCGGAACTTCAGTATTCCGCGAATCGATTTTTACTCGTTCACCGTTCCCGGCAAACCGTGGGTGGCGCACGAGTGGTTGTCGGAAGTCATCTTCTATCTCGTCTATTCACGCGCCGGCTTCAACACACTGATCTTCATCTTCACCGTGTTGACCGTGCTCGCGTTTTGGATCGTCTTCAGAAGGACCAACGCGCACCCGTTCGTCAAAGGCTTTGCTGTCCTGCTTAGCGTGTGGAGCATTCTGCCGACGATGGGTGTGCGGCCACGTACGTTCACGCTCTTGTTCGCGGCCATCTATCTCGCCTTGCTGCACCGGTTTATTCGCGAACGCGAGACGAAGGCAATCTGGTGGTTAGTGCCGTTGATGATTGTGTGGGTGAATCTGCATGCCGGTTATTTGCTTGGGCTGGTTTTGATCGGTGTCGCAATCGCGGGTGTAGTGCTCGATGCGTGGTTTGCAGGTGAGAAGCTCACTTCACAATGGCCGCAACTGAAGACTCTCGGGTTAGTTTTTGTGGCGTGTCTGGTGGCCGTGAATCTGAATCCGCAGGGACCACGGATCTTTGTGTTTCCGTTTGAGTTCTTTCTGTCGCCCGTGCAACAGGACCAGATCGTTGATTGGCTGTCGCCGGACTTTCATCAAAAAGAACTTTTCCCGCTGTTGCTTTTGATCGTACTGACGATCGCGTCGCTCGCACTCTCACCGAAACGAGTCAGACCGAGTGAGTTGCTGCTCTACTTAGCGACGCTTTACATGACTTTAAAATCAAATCGCCACATGGCGATCTTCGCGCTCGTCGCTGGGCCAATGCTCGCGGACTATTTGCAGCACTGGCTGGATACAACGCGATTCACGCGCATGTTTGGTGGATCCCCCTCGCCGACCAGCAGGCGACGAAAGGCCATCTTCAATATTATTCTTCTTGTGCCGTTGATCTTCTGTCTGATCAAGTTGAAGTCAGTGATCTATTCGCCGCCTACACAGAAACAGGTTGGTGTTCCGCTCAAGGCCGTCAGCTATCTCAAGGCAAACGGAATCACAGGCAATACTTTTACTGATCCAAACATCTGGGGTGGATATTTGATCTGGGAAACGCCTTCAAATCCCGTCTACATCGACGGCCGGATTGACATGTACGGCGACGAATTCATGCGAGAGTATCTCGGCATCATCCACGGCATCACGCGCTGGCAGGAACCCTTCGACAAATACGGCGTCCAGGTCGCAATCGTGAGCCCAACATCGCGCCTCCACCTCCAACTCGAACAATCCGCGCAGTGGCAACAAGTCTATAGCGACGAAATGGCGGTCGTGTATACACGGCGGAAATAAGCGTGCTACACCATGACACGACTCAACAAGCGCACTATCTTTTTTGCTTTTGTGATTTTGAGCCAAGTCTTTCTTTATGGACTGAGATGGCAGACGTCAGATCCGATGACGTCGGACTTCGTCTACTTTTACGTCGTGGGCCGGCTCTACGAATCAGGGCAGAACCCGTATGATCTTGACAAGCAGTGTCGAGCTCAAGCCGAATTGCGACCGGGCGATTGTGCGGGCTATGCTCACACACCAATCCTCCTGCCTTTATTGGCACTTTTATTCAACGATGATTTTCAGGTTTCGTACTGGCGTTGGGCCCTATTTCAAATAGGGTTACTTGTGATCTGCGCGTTGCTGCTTTACCTCGCTTCGCGAAATTTCTTCGCCTCGCTTCAGTGCTGTTTATTCCCTCCGGTGATAGGTGGGTTACTAATCGCAAATGACACCATATTCATTCTGACAGCGATCTTGGGGTGGGCGATCTTGATGCTGCGGAAGGCAGATCTTTGGGCTGGGATTGTCCTCGCGTTCGTAATTCTCAAGCCACAGTTGGCTCTGCCCCTGGCGATACCGTTGCTATTTGTTCGCCCGAAGGCCTTTGCTGGTTTTTGCATTGGTGCCTGCGTGCTTACCCTCTACAGTCTACTTATCGTCGGCATAGATGGTTTTGCAGGCATTATTGAAGTCACGAGATCGCTCGCACGAGGCGGGACTTTCGGTGGCGTCTCGCATTCGATAATGTTCAATACGACTGGCATCCTTGCAAGGCTCGGCATAAACACACTTTGGGCATGGCCGCTATTCGCAGCCGGGATTGCTGGTCTCAGCATTTATCTGAGAAAGCATGGCATTACCCTATCCTCGATGTCGGTCGCTGTTCTCATAACCGTTGTAATTTGCCCGCACCTGTTTGCCTACGACCTTTCATATCTCGTACTTCCTTTGATCGTCGTACATCCGCTCGGAATTTTTGTTGGATCATTGGTTACCGTATTGCTGTCGATAGGCTCGCCCTGGTGGACCGTCTATCTCATGATGATGGTTGTGGGCTATCTTCTTTTAAAACAAATGCCAAGAGCGCAAAGTGACCATGAGTCCGCAGCAAAAAGTAATTAGCCACAAAGGCACACCAAAATGTTTTATGTGCTTTTTGTGCCTTTTTGTGGCTTAAGAATTTGTATGTAGCGGAAGCAGATAAACCCGCAGATGGTCCAGCAAAGCAATCCAGCCATGTAGCCCGCAACACTTGAATATGGATTTATATGCGACTCAGCGAAATACCATTGGCCCCCGGACCAATGATTGTAGCTTAAGAATATATAGAGGCCGGCGCTCGTGTAGTAAGCTAACGACCACCAGAACCCCAACGCCAAAATAAAGGGCACGGGCCACGACAGATATTGGACCGCAACGCCGGAACTCAAGAAAAAAAGGGCAAAGAAGATCAGTCCGATTTGATAAACCAGATCGATCTTTCGCCTGTTCAAATAAACTGCGAGCGCCAACGTCAAGACTATAACTAACGTTTGTGTAAGCCTGGCAGCTATTTCGTGGCCGGTTAGGGAAGTCGTAAACCCTAATAGAATTCGAGATATTCCCCACTGGCCGTACATGCCGCGATATCCGAGTGTCGCCTTTCCGATCGCCAACGGATGACTCACAATGTATGGCAGCGACAGCGCCAGCACGACAACGGCAGCAATACACCCAAACACAACAACGCCTCTTACCGATTTCCGGGACCATATATAGACCAGAATTGCGGGAACCAGGAGCAACGGAACTACCTTGATATTGATCGCCATTGCAAAAGCCGCCGCCGCCCAATTCAGCCGCCCCGTCTTTAAAAGATAAACGGTCAGCACTATGAAAAAGATCATCAGCGGATCAGTATTTCCATGAAACCCCGAGACTAAAATGGAAACCGGATTGAGAGCGAGTAACACAACTAAACGTGTCGAAATTCGTGGTAGCAATCTCGTAACCAGAAGCCCCGTGCCGATATCGGCGAGAATTGCCGGGAGTCGCAGCCAAAACGGAAACCATGTTGTGCTCGTTCCAATCAACTTGAGAAAGTGAATAATGAAAGGAGGATGATTGAATGGATCGCCGGTTGGTCCAGGGAATTGGTAAGCACATGCCCCGCACAGCATCGCGTTATCTGCAAAGGATCGCCAGGTCACCACATCGTTGGTCCCGATTGTTACCGCGGCGAGCACAAGCTTGACTAACGTTGCAATTCCGAGCGCGATGAGAAGAGGGCGCTTCATGATGACTACATCTCTGTTTTCTAACTTGGCGGTGTTTCGGCCTTTTCGTATTTCTTCAAACGTCGAATGAAGAGCCACCAAACCACCAGGACGACGATCCAGCAGACACCCATCAACCTTGTCGATTCGTCGTCTTTAATGAAATACAAGTAACTCAATAAAGACCCGCTGGCCAGATAGTAGAGTAGTGCGGGACCGAAACCGAGCACCACCGCAAATGGATCCAACCAGGGCATGTAATTCGTACCCCACGCCGGCGTGAATGCAAGGAATAGATAAGCCGTGAATCCCAGTTGAAACGAAAGCGGTGGTTTTGTTCCGCGATTCATGCGAATAGCGTAATAAGCTATGACTCCTAACAAAGCGTAAGCTGCGATGCGCGTGATCAAGCGGAACATGTCTCCTGGCCCGGTGAAGGAAAAAAGTGCTGTTGTCCAACCCCAACGGCCGGGAAATCCTCGATAGCCCAATACTTCTCGCGCTACCAGAATCGGAGATTCAAACAAAAAGGGAACTGACGCGATCAGAAAAGTTGCGGCTGCTGCAGCAATAAACCAGCGCCGGTTCCTGGTGAGGTAAAGCAGAAGCACAGGAACAAAGATTATGGGAACAATCTTGATGCTCAAGGCCATTCCAAACGCCACGCCCGCTGCTCGAGGTCGCTCTATCAATAACGCAGTCAGCAGAACGAAAAAGATCATCACGGTATCGGTGTTGCCGTGATAACCGGAGACGATGATTGTTGCGGGCGCCAACAGGTAGAGGAGAAAGGACCAGGGGCGCAGCAGTCCGTCTCGTTGCAGCAGCTTGTAAAGGACTACTGCACTGCCGGCGTCTACCAGAGATGTAATCAGTCGAAATGTGGTTTCAAACCGCAGGCTGGTAACGGTGGATACAAAGTCGACGATTCGCAGAAAGTGAATGATGAACGGTGGATGATTGAAAGGATTCAATCTGGTTCCACCCGGGTATTGCATGAGTCCTCCGGTTTCGTAAACACAAACGCCGCACGACTTAACGTGCACGAGAAAGTCTTTCCAGACGCTGATGTCTGCAGCACCGGCTGTCTTGAACGCCATCCAGGTCTTAAGCACAAATACGCCGGCCGCGGTAATGATGAATACAATCAGCCAGACACGATTTGATGCTTTTGTCATTGTCTTGGGATCCGTCGAAAGATCACTGCTTGATCATCTTCGTAGACCGTGGACCATTCGTTATCATTCCTCAACGCGGTTGACAACGCGACATTGGTATCGATTATCACTGTCTGAATGCCGTAACGATCGAGCGGTTCTTTCCAGTTTCCCACCCCGTCATATACCTGCATTGCCTCGGTGAAAAAGGCATCGCCATATACGTCCGCGCGCCCGTCAATGTAGACGCGATATTCCGGATAAAGCTGATAAATCAAATAGCCGCCCCACCCGTAGCGGTTATAAATCGGTCCCGGCAGACGTTGCGACTTGAGAAACTCAACCGCAGCGACGGGGTTCCTGAGCGTTTCGTAGTTTCGCTGGTGCGACGCGAAATGCGAGACACGCGTGACAGCCAATGCCACGGGCGCGAGCAGGAGGATAACGTTGATGAGTAACTTCAAGCCGGTGGGTCGCGCTTCTGCGCCGGTCAGCAATTTGTCCCAGCCGCGATCTTTGGCGATGGCCCACAGATGCTTTGCGAGCACTGGCACCGCGAAGAGAGAAAAGATCGGAATGTGACGGACCGATCGAAGTGCGCCGAGCGCCGTGATCAGCACGAGAAAGATCTCGCCGAGGCGCGGGCGTGTTGGTGATAACGCCATTGCAGCGAAAGTGCTGAGCAGGAGAAGCGCGAGCGGCAGGTAAGTAGTTTTATGAAAGTCTGGTGACGCCCATTCCTGTATGAATGCGGCCATCGATGGCGAGGTCAGCGTTTCGTAAGGATAAGAGAACATACGAAAGCCATTGGGATTGAGCGGCACGACTGCGGTGCAAACAATCAAAACGATGAGGAGCGGGCGTATTTGGTTCCACTCACCGTCGAGCACTGCGCGCACGATGTACAGGCCGATCAGAGCGAGGCCTAGCGCGAAACCGGCGTGAAGATTGACCCAGAGCAGCATGAGTGGTGCAAGCCACCAAATCCGCCGCGTGTCTGGTTTTTCAAGTAGAAAGATATAAATACTCGCGAGCAGTAGCGTGAGCATTTGCGGGCGCACACCAAACAACGGCGACGAAGCTGCTGCTCCGAGCACGATTGCGATACTGGCTGCGTATGGTCTGCCTTCGCAACGACGATATGTCAGCCATAACGCGATAACGATAATGAGTGAGAAGATCGTGACGAGACCGGTCAAACCGAGGACCCGGTAAATGCCGTCCATTATGACTTCTGAAAGCCATTCATGGGCCACCCACTCGCTGCCTTGTTTGGTAAATGAGTAGTCATCCGTGTGCGGAATGCTGCGGGTGTCGATCATCTGTTGACCGGCTTTGAGATGCCACCACAGATCGGGATCGATCGACACCGATTGACGTACGGCGAGCACAAACACCATCGAGAAAAGCACGATGGGGACGACGCGCCGGATGGTTAGCGAATCTGCGTTCATCTGCGTAAATCCGCAGCTAATACAATTCCCAAGAATACGAGCGCCGCGAAGGAGCACCACAACGCCCCGCGATCGTAGCGCGTTCGTTGAAAGTTAATGTTTGGACTTTGGTCGAAGAATCCGAACGTAAAAAACGGTGTGGCTGCATAGAGCGGCTCGTTGTCAGAACGAACCCACTTCGGATGAAATGTCTGCGCGATCAGCGCGGGCTTAGACTGTTCTGATAAAGCAACCGCCACTTTTTCGCGCTCCAGCGCGCCGCGGATTGCTTTCCACGTCTCACGAATCGAACTTCCATCATAGTGCTCGGATGGCTCGCTTGTACTAATCCAATCACCAGGCCCTTCTGGTGGTCGCTCGATAACAGTTGCCTGCGGAATCTCTGATTTGATTCGAGTGAAAAACGGCGAGTCGCTGGAAAGCAAGATCAACGTGTGATTTTGTGCGAAATTTTTCAAGTGGGCCAGCGCCTTCGCTTCATCCTGATATTCATACGTGTCGAGCACCAACGCGCCAAACTGATCGAGCTGCGGTAGCAAATCGATTCTTCGTTCCGGAGATCGGACCAGCAGAACATCGAACCACGCATCATTAAACTGCTCTTCTGCTAAACGAATAAAGTCGTACTGATTCCGCCGTCGCATCTTGACGGTGAAATCGCTCACGACCAGTGCCGGACGATACTGAAGCGTCCGAACGGTAGCGGCACTCTGCTGTATCTCAAATATCGTCCAGTCGCCAATATCATGACGCGCCACGATCTCACTCTCGCGACTCAACTCAGCTTTGGTTTGCGGCGTGCCGATAATGAGATAGCGAACTCCGGCAAACTGTAGCTGCTTGATATGTTGCGCGAACGGTTGATTGATGAAGTCGAGATCTGAAAGCAGCGCTGAGCTGATCCCGAAGTTTTCTCGATACACAGAAAACGCGTTCAACTCAGCGTTAAAGAAACTCGAGTTTGGCGATGCTTCACGATACACAATACTGATTGTTTGATTACCTTGGGCGCCGAGATAAGCGTTCAAGGCGAGACTGTCAGAACGCACGAGCCCGCTTGGGGCAAAGTTAGGTAAGACCTCAACGAGATAGCGCCCGTCTTGTCTGGTTTTCGCAAACTCGAGCACTTCCGAGATGCGTGGATAAGTCTCCGCGGTGTAGAACGCAAAAGCCTTAGTAAGTCGTTTGGACGACATCGAAAGGCCAAGCGCGATGAGAAGCACTAGCCCGAGACCAGCGAAGACATAACCCGCTCTGTTGGACTGGGCCGGCGAGCTCCAGCGCGCTCTTTTAGCGAGATAAAGCTGCATTACATATGAGAGCGAGATTCCAACCGGTACGCAAAGCAGGAAGTTGATCGTCGAGAAGAAACGAAAGACCTGTAGCGGAAACCACGCTGGGGCGAAGGTTCCCGAGAAGACCAGCAATACGAGAAGAATTAGACACGCGAGCAGGTATGGTCCAAGCCTGCCAATTGGAGTCCGCCACCAGAGCACCGCTCCGATCACGGCGAGAAAATACCAGCACCATAACGGCGTTGTGGTCATCTGGCTGAGTGGCCTGATCAATGGACGCGTCACGAGGTATTCGTACGAGCTAAGCATCGGAACCAGCCAGAAGGCAGACAGTACGAGCGCGAGCCAGGGCGATAAAAAGTGAAAGAGAAAATTTGTTCGTTGCTGTTGGCGCTGGGCTGGATCGGAGCTGCGCAGCAAGACAACAACGTCGCAAATTAGCACCGATGCGATAAAGATGATCGCTGTGATGGCATTGAAGAAGTTTGCCAGCACGGTGAGACTTAAGAGAACAGCGGCGACAGCGAAATGACGAACTCCTTGTCGCGGCAGCAGGTAAACCAGAATCCATGCAAGCATTAACACGAATCCCAAAGGCTGCGTGTAAAACCCGTCGAGCAGCGTGCTCGACATGTCTAGTCCGGTATTTGGCTGGAAGATCTCACCTAGACCATAAAGCGTGGCGCTCGCAATGGCGGTCCCGAAAGCGACGTATACGTTCTTACCTGATTGGACATACGCGACGGCCCAGAAGGCGAGAGGCATGATGATGAGCGGCACTCCGACCACGAGTTTGAACGCAGCACTGTATGAGAACAGGCCCGTGTGATGAAGTAACGAGACAAGCCAAAAAAATAACGGTGGGTAAAAATTCGGAAACGACATACCACCGAAGTATGCGTTGGTCCAACCGAAGGTGTCCGGAAAGATCGATTGATCGTAGATCTGTCCGATCGCGAAGTGCCCTGAGCCATCGATCGCGCGCGATACCACGCCGCGAATCACTTCGAGCCAAATGAAACTCGTCAGCGCAACTGGAAACAGAATAACCAGAGCAAGTGCGAAAGCACGCTTCATAGACTTTGCGTCAAAGGGGTCTACTTGATTCTGAGAACCTCGAAGTCATCGTCGCTGTAGACTGGTTCCAGATATCGTTCCTTATAAAGTGTGAATGTGGACCAATTGCGCAAAAGCGGATACTCGGGAGATCGCGAGGCGGCTCCGGCTTCCGGCTTCGCGAGCAAATTCATTCCGCCCGTCCCTTCGAGGCCCATTTGAGCGGCAAAAGTAAACAGACCATGACCATAAATAATGTGCGTGAATCCTTGTTGCTTGAGCCTCTCATTCACCGCATCAAGCGAATCGTTCTCAACCAGCAGACGCCGCCATTTGGTCGCGAACCAACTCTCGTCTGCGTAATAAGGGCGGTTCAGCCCGTAATTCATCTGGGCTCCAATTATCAACACTCGCGCTGTCGAGGGCAGTTCCCGGTTAACAAACTCGAGCGGTTTATAGAACGAAAGACGAGTTAAAAACTCATGGCGAGAGACAGTTCCGGTTACGTAGTCGAACGAGTGAAAGTATCGAAACAAAAGAACACTGTCTGTGATGACCGGCACGAACGCAAGGGCAAGCGCATACTCCGGAATTCTTTTCGCAATTGTTAGCCTTGGTCTTAATCGTGTGGACAACTTATAGAGCGTATCAGCAGCAACGATCGTCAACTCAGGATAAGCAGGAACGAGATAGCGAGATATCCATGTCGTCGCAGTCACGCTAAACACAAACCCCAGAGCCAGAATCAGCAACCACCAGCTCCATTTGCCTGGCTTCAGAAAAACGATGAGGGGAATGACTAGAAATAAATAGTTTGGGAATTGATAGGGTTCTGACATCAGGTAAGCCTTGGGCCTGAAAAAGAACTCCCACAACCTCATCGGGTGTCGCTCAAGACGCGCGTTTGCAGCATGGCTGAGTTCCTGTTCTTGCGCAGTGACAACGTCAGGAATCGCTTTGCGAGCGGCTTCAAAATGCGCATCGAGCTTTCGCTCATCCTCAGCATTAAAGTAACGAATACCATTCGGCCCAAACTCAGCGACCTCGCCCGTCACAAACGGATAAATCGGATTGTGAAACCAGATCGCGTTCTTGATGTACCACGGTGACGCCACCGCTAAAGCCAGCAATGTGTACATCACCCCATATTTTAGGACCTTCACAACCTGCTCCCGGCTTCGAATCGTCTCGACCAGATACATTATCCCGACGAGAAATATCCACAGCGCGGCAGTGTGCTTGATCCCCAAACTGAAACCCGCAAAGACCGCCGAAAGCCACAACCATGCACGACTGCGAGTGCTGAGATAATTGATCATCGCGTAAGTGCACGCGAAGAGCATTCCCGCCAGCGAAACGTCGATGCGCGCCGTGACTGCAAGCTCTACGATCATGCCCGAAGCGAAGAACGCAAATAGCGCAATCACACCCACATGACGTGCTATAAACCTGCTGCAAAACGCGTAAAGCGAAACCGCGGTAGCTATTGCTAAAAACAGACTGAAAAGTTTTGCGGCGATATCCGATCCTGCCAACAAGCAAAGTGCATAGATCATGTGGACCAGAAACGGCATGTTGCCTAAAGAGTTGTCATAAGATGGAAACACGCGACCGGCCTGAACAAATTGCTGTGGCACCGGTAAGTGATAGATGAGCTCGTCTGCGGCGTGAGGAGGCGTCAATGTCCGCAGCACCATCAAAACGAATAAACCGATGAATACGCCCGTGACGACCTTCGCTTCAAAGGCAGTTCGCGTCGCGCGAATCAAGCTTTGCCACAACTGAGGAAGATCGCGCATCGTTAATGCCAGCGCCAGAAGAAGCAGAATCAGTATGGGCCAACTGCGAAGTAGTCCCAACAATCCCATGAACAAAACCAGCAGACCAACCACTCCCGTACCAAGGAAGAAAGAGAAGGCCAGGTGTTCTGCTGAGTTTATAAATGGAAGCGAGAATCTTTTCGTGAGGCTGTGTCCGACGGAGAGTATTACGAATGAAAGTGTGACTGCCACCACCAGATCAAACAGGTGGTCCAAAATCGCCAACCCTCCCGTGGCATGCTCAGACGCAGCACCGAGGTAAATGTAAATTAGCGTGGCCGTCACTTACGCTTTAGGTTGGCATACCAGAATAAACTGGTATCCGAACAGCGTCTTTCTGAGCCTGGCCAAACCCCAATTCATAATGTGGAGAAAGCTTAAGATTCGACCTTTGCTGGTTGCCGGCAGGATTAGCGGAAGCGGTATCGGAGTAACACTTGTGCTGAGCACGTCCAGACCCGAGTCGTTTGCAATTCGTTTGGAGCTGGCGAGCGTGAAGAAGCGAAGGTGAGTTTCGTCAAGAATTCCCACGCGACTGTAATTGAATCGTCCGAAAAGCAGATTCAATCGCACCCAGATATTCGCCACATTCGGCAGAGACATCAGCACTTTGCCCCCGGGCTTGAGCTGCTGGGCCATCCTTTCCAGAAACTGTTGCGGATTACGAAGGTGTTCGACAACATCTCCCAAAACGATCGCGTCGTATTTTCCTAAACTCGAAAAATCCAACTGTTCCGCGTCGCCAACTATCATCCGCTGGCAATGCTGCTTGGCGATCTGCGCCATCTCGGGATCACTCTCGACGCCAGTGACAACACAACCGCGCTTTGTCATCTCTGCACTGAGATAACCGGTGGCGGTTCCTACTTCCAACACTTCATCAGGTCGCTCGCGCTCGATCCATTCCAGAATTTGTGAGTGACTGCTGTATGGATCGTCTCGCTTGTAGGTGTAGTGCTCTCCGTCGATATCGTATTTCCGCTCATACATCAGTTTGGCCTTGTGTAACCTGTACGTCAGCGCCGCTTTCACGCAGTTGAACGCATAGGAGATTCCGTTCACGTAACAGATCTCATCGCCATAGTAAGTCGGAATCGGCCGTTCGCAAATACGCAGCCCCGCCTCATGAAACTGGATCAGGATGTCAGTATCGAAGTGCCACTCGTTCGAGTTTTGGCGAAACGGAACTTGCTTCAATGCGGCGCAACTGTACAGGCGGTATCCTGAATGGAATTCAGAGAGACGCATCCCTGTAATCCGGTTTTCCAGCCACGTGAGGATCTTGTTGCCGATGAACTTATATTTCGGCATTCCGCCCGCGAGTGGATCTCCACCGTTGGCCATGCGCGAGCCAAACACCATGTCAGCCTCATCAGCTTCGAGAGGCGCAAGCAATTCGGGCAATACTTCGGGCGCATACTGTCCGTCGGCGTGAAGCATCACGACAACGTCGAGCCCACGGGCGATGGCATACTCGTACCCGGCTTTTTGATTGCCACCGTAGCGAAGGTTCTTCGCGTTTCGATGAATGGTGAGCTTCTCGACTGTTTTGGCGTGCTTGTATCCGATCGCGGCGTAATAGGTGTTATCGGTCGAGCAGTCGTCGAAAAGAAACACCTCGTCGACCTTGTCCCAAACCTCTTGAGGAATGCGATCGAGCGTCCAATCGAGTTTGTTTACGGCGTTGTACGCAATGACGAAAATGCCGATGCGCTTCTTGCTCACGAGACACCTCTTCTGACGAGATACACGTTTAGCTGGCAGATTTTGAGAGTCTGCTTCGCAAGCATTGTGCCGGGCGAAAAAGCCTAAATATTGGGGAAATTCGTGGGGTTAGAGTGTGCGCCCAGACAACAACTGCTCGCCAGCGCGCAGTTCAGATAGCTTCGACGCCGGTGTCTCCGACGCTGTACTTTCGGCCACAGCGCTCACAGGTGGCATTCAACTCAGGATCTGATTTGAGCGATCGGGCACAAAAACATACCCAACCACCATGTCGCGCCGGGTTTCCATAAACCAGCTCGTGAGGTCGAACGTCGTGAGTTACGACAGCGCCCGCTCCGATGAGGCAACGTGCGCCGAGTCTGACACCGCAAACGATTGTTGCGTTCGCGCCGATGGTTACGCCTTCTTCGATCCATGTTTCCACCGGCGTCCAGTCAGTGTCGCGACTGCGCGGTGTCAGATCGTTAGTCAGAACGGCGTTTGGACCAAAGAATACGTTGTCTGCGACGTGTACGTGCTGCCAGATGCAGACTCCGTTTTTGATGGTGACGTTGTTGCCGATGCTGACTCCGCTCTCGATGAAAGCGTGATCGCCGATGTTGCAGTGAGAGCCGATAACCACATTCTTCAACACGTGAGCGAACGCCCAGATACGAGTGCCTTCACCAATCGCATCTGTTTCTACCAGCGCTTTCTCGTGGATGAAAGTGGCGTGTTCAGGTTCGACCATAAGGTCGATGATAATAATCGATGTAGCGGCTAAGCCCTACTGCGGCGCTTCAAGATCAGGTATCCAACAGCGACAACAATCACAAGAATAGCTACGATGGTCATCCAGTCAAATCGCATCGGTCGGGTGTGCTCCTCTGACAGAATTTTCGAGCTCTTTTATCAAAAAACCGTTCTTAAAACTAATTGCGAACCGGCAGACGCGGAAACGCGGTCGGCGTTGCGGTGTTGTTCTGCTTCGCTTTCAATGATTCGGCGTAGTGATAGATGACGCGATCTTTCTCGGGCACCAGGCCCGCGATCTCAGTTTCATTTTTGATCACTGCTGCAAACTGTTTACTGCCACGCACGACTGCGTCGTCACCTTTTTTGAAGCCCCAGACGAGCGCTGCCGGCGCCGTGTAGGGAAAGATCAGTGCCGAAGTTGCTGCAACGCCCGCTGCCATCATGCCGGTGCGATTGCGACCTTCAGTGTCTGCGGTTAGCTGCACGGGGATCTTTGTGCCGTCGATCGCGACGATGTGTTCCATCTGAAAAGTCAGCGCGCCGCCACGGCCGAGGTTCGCGGCTTTCCTCACGCGCACGATCTTCGCGCGCGCGATCGTTCCGCGCGGGATGATCAGTGCGTCGTCAACAAAAACAGGACGCGCGACCGCGAATGCGATCGTGTTGTTGATTTGGATGTCGGCGGACGAGACTGGATAAAGCGTCTCGACTATGACGGCCGTGCCGCGCGGCAACTTAACGGTTTTGATGGGCGATGCATTTGGCTGACCGGCTTCGGGCAGATTGGGCGGACCGTTCGGCACCACTGACATCACTTGCAACACATTCTCCGGCACGCCTCGTCGCTTCATATCGTCGAGCACCGGAGGGAAGACGTCGAAGTTACATGACGTCGAGAGAATGTTGGCGATGATCAGTTCGGGGCGCATGCCCTTTTGAACCATAGTGAGGACGTCGCGATTGGTAAGGATGCGGACAGAGCGCGTGGGGTTTTTGGTGGTCTGTCCGAAGGTCTCCGCGGCGGTTGTTAAAAGCAGAACGAGAGCAATAATCAACCAGTGTTTCCATCTCATAGCCGGACTCCTGGCGCGCGCGCAAACTTACGGGTGAGAGTTCCAGTGGCAAGCAATGTGCCGGGAAAAAAGCTGGAAAATTGAGTGAATTCTAACTATTAGGGTGGGCGCACAGACCCAACTGCTCGCCAGCGAGCAGTCCGTTGGCTTGTGAGTTTAGTAATTTCCCTGGGCAAGTCTGATGAATCTTGAGTCGGCTATCTACCGTCAACGGTTAAGGAACAACATCGAACGTCGTAGTATTGGATTGAACGTGAGGGCCGTTTTGGTGAAAGCGATGCCCCAAAGTAAGTTCATAGTGTCCAGCTTCAAGGGGACCATACCACTCGACCAGATTAATATAGTCCACACATGTTTGTTTATTAGGTTCAAGTGATTCGGCGATGACTGGGCTCAGACCGTTCGGTCCATACTTATCCTTGGAATCAATACTCTTCTGGACGCCTTTAAGATAGTGGACTTGCTTGCCATCCTTAGAAAGGCGAGGCCTATAATGAAAAGACCGGTCGCCTTTATCAATCACCAGTGTTTCGTTTGAGTTGTTCGTTATAAGCAGAGCAACTTTAATCGGCTCTCCCGTCTTGAATTCTTGCTTTAAGACGTAGGTCCCGTCTTTGCGGCTATATCCTACCGGCATTATCGAGACTTCCATCACGCGATCAAGTCGCTCCAGTGACTGGTCATTTCCCTTTTGCGAGCCATTGACGGCTTTTTGTGTTCTGGCCCAAACAGAAAACAGCAACAGAGTCACGACCGCAAGAATTACTCCGCTTCGCATGTTAGTTTCTCCATAGCAAGTCAATATTCATAGCCAATATATTCACACGTGCACGTGTCTGGATTCCACTCAAATCTCCAACCTCGGTTACGACAGGCTTCCGCCTGCGCTCCGGTGGGGTCGCATGATGGCGGGTTGAATTCGGGGCAAGCGGCCCAGTCAATTTCCCGAACCTTGGCGACGCCAGTATAGGGCCGCATTGGATCGTTAGTAGGCGAACCAAAAAAGGTGGTGTTAAATAGATGGAAAGGATCAAGGTCGTAATCGCTGGCATCAGGCACAAAGATAACGTATCCGCCCCAGTACCACGATACTTTCCCGATAACCCGCGCAAGATCCGGATGAGACGGATCACCAACGAAATAGACTACATACATCTCGAACTGATCATTCACATCGAGCGATTGATATTGAACCGGATTGTTCAGCGGATTTGCCGGTGAATCATTGCTTGCGATCGTCGCGATGTAAGAATTCGTGAAATGCGCCACACCATGAACCGAATCATAAGGATCTGCTCCACCCAAAGCATCTCCATCCAAAGCCCAACCAGTAACAGTGTCAGCAATCCCTCCCGTACGCGAGGTGAGGCATTGGAGTCCATAAGGTGTGGTGTAGCGCCTTCGGTATTGGCTGACGAGCTGAACAAACTTGATATTACTATCTGAGGGTATTGAGATTGAATTCGCTGGGGCTTGAGCCGTAGCGTCGAACATTATTCCCAGGGGTGAAGGGAAACAGCCCAACGAGAAGGTGTCGCCTGTCAACCGGCTACAATTCCCATTGAGTCTGGTCTGCTCGACATTTTGCCGCACCATATAGGTCCCCAGTTGAGGAACAACGGCATTGACATTAAACGACGTCGAAGCTTGACAACTGCCGTCGCTCTTTACGAACGTGACCGTCACGCGGTGTGTGCCTTCCTCGGTCCACCTTATATCATTCGCGCTATTGCCGCTGCCTGATGGACTGTCCTGATGTGCCCCGGCGATGGACCAGCGAAACGCTCCCGCAGTGTTAGGTATGATTTGGGCGGCCAGTGCGGTTACCGAACCTAGCAGAACTGGTCTCGTTTGACCGGTGAGATCCGATCCGGCGTCGGTACCATAAAACGAGCCGACCTCGACCCTCAGATTCCCGCATTGAGGAGGCTGCGGTAACGGCGTAATGATCGAATCGGAAGTAGTTCCGAGGTAGATATATTCCACTTCAAGATTCGCTGGTGGGCCATAGCCGTAAAAGTACCACCAAGGGCCATAGTAACCCGGTCCCAGGAAACTAAAGCCCCAGGGATCCCACCAGGAATTCCTGTAGCAGCCATAACAGTAGTAATCACAATATGGATCGAGGAAATAGTCGAAACAATAATAACAATAGGGATCACATTCTCGAACATCAACCGTGACGAAATAACGAGCAACAAGATAGTGATCGCTGTAGAGCGTGTACTGTGTGATCGGAAAGGCAGGCGCAATCGTCACTACCTCAGCAAAAAAGTAATTCTCGTCATAACCGGAATCCAACAGATCGCCCGCTTGGTTGTACAAATAGCCCTCGACATAGGCGGAGTAATGAAAAGCACCAACGTAGTCCACAATCGTCGTTGAAAAACCAAAGACCGTGTTTGAGGTATCGTCATACACAACCTGAGAAAAGCCAAAAGTCTGTTGTGCATTGGTTTGCAGTGGTAAGGAGTAGAGGCAGAAAAAAAGCGCGGCGCAGCAGAATAGTTTCTTCATGGCTTATCTCCCTGGCTGCGGAGGATGCGGCTGTAGATGTTGCTGATGGCGCGGGCCTATTCGCTCTGCCGGACGTTGACGATTTCCCGGATCTATTGTCATCCGGGCCTCGACGTGGCTCCGGACAAATTCCTCGAGTCGCTTAAATTCCGGAGGCCCAAACGCAGCTTCCAGACGATCTTTAGCGCGAAGTATGATTGTGTTGCGCTGGTCCCAAAGATTCTTGAGTTCTGCCGGAGGCTCCGGCGGGTTGGCATCTTTTGGCAGTTTACCATTAGCATTCTTCGCCAACGCTTCGTCGATAATTGCTCCGGCTTTTCTATCCAGCTTCGATACCTCTTCGTCACATTGTGAAGCTATCTCGTCAAACGTCCGGGCTTCTTGATCACTTAGCTTCGCTTCTCTTTGATAAAACCCGTGCAGGAATTTTCCGTCTTTACCGAGTTTCTCTAGGTCGTTAGCCTTTTTCTTCAGGGCGACGTGATGGTGGAATAATTGATGGTAGACCTCGTAGTCGGGAATCGACTTCATAGGAGGCTTTTGTTGCTGCTGTCCTTGTGAGGATTGAAACGTAAAGGCCAGACCAGCCGTTATGGCTATGGCTACTAAGAGACCAATTAACGCTTGCTTCTTTTTCATGCGGACCTCCAGAAACTTCAAAGAAAAATCGCACTCTTCTTTCAACGGAAGCCGATTTTCGTTTTGCTCAAGGGCCAATCCGGCGCTACAATGCGTTCACTTAGCTCCTCCCCGAAGAACAACTGCAACCTCGTCTCACTAACTTTTTCGGGGAAAAAAATAATCGGAAGGATTCATGGAAGTCCCTAAAAAGTCCCAAAAGACTTCCAAAAGAAAACCAAAAAACCTACCTGCAACACCTCAGGCAGATGTAGATGCATTTGTCTATGAGTTTGGCCCTTTCGTTCTTGACGAGAAGGAACAACTCTTGACTCGAAATGGCAACGCTGTGCCTTTAACACCAAAGGTTTTTGACATTCTGCTTTTGCTTGTTCAAAACAGTGGTTCCCTGGTCTCAAAACAATCGCTGCTAGGTAAGATTTGGCCTGATGCATTCGTCGAAGAGGCCAACCTCAATGTCAACGTAGCCACTTTGAGAAAGGCTCTGGGCGAACGCCCTACTGAGCATCACTTCATTGAGACTATTCCTAAGCGAGGCTACCGCTTTGTGGCGAATGTAGTTAAGTTAAAAGTCGGTTGTGATTCCAGACACTGCATTTCAACCAAGCCTGATTCAAAACCTGCAGAGACAAATCGAAAGCGAAAGTCGAAGGTCTTCAACTCTCTGGCAGTCTTGCCTTTCTACAACGAAAGCTCCGATCCAAACGCGGAATACCTTTCTGACGGTCTGACTGAAAGTATTATCAACAGCCTGTCGCATTTAAAAGACTTGCGAATCATCGGCCACAACTCAGTATTTCGTTACATAGGTAAAGAACACGACGGCAGGGTGGTTGGAAAAGAATTGCGCGTGAAGTTAGTCGTGACGGGAAGGATTTTGCTGTTGGGTGAGACGCTAATAGTCAGAGCCGAACTGATAGACGTGCAGACGGGATGGCATATCTGGGGAGAGCAATATCATCGCAAATTCTCAGACGTTCTGAAGGTAGAGAAAGAGGTGTCTCAAAAAATATCGAGTGCCTTGAAGCACAGACTGACACGCGAAGAAAAAGTGGACGTAAGCAGCAGTTCCACTGAAAACGCGGAAGCTCACAAGGCCTATCTGAAAGGTCGCTATCATTGGAGCAAATTTGATCTGATCAGCTCAAAGAAAGCTGCGGAGTATTTCCTCCAGGCGATTGAGATCGATCCCACTTATGCTCTCGCCTATGCCGGACTTGCTGATGCTTATTACCGTTTGGCTAATGTGTACGCGCCCACAAGAGAAGCAATGCCCAAAGCCAGGGCGGCAGCAATGAAGGCCCTGGAGATCGATGACACCTTGTCAGAAGCGCATGCAGCGATGGGTATCATCAAAATGTTCTATGAATGGGACTGGTCCGGGGCCGAAAAAGAATTCAATAGGGCGATCGAAAGCAATCACAATAACGCGATTGCTCATCAGCGATTTGGATTGTACTTCAACTTGCTCGGACGATTTGACGAAGCGACACGAGAATTGGAACTGGCGATGCTTATCGACCCGCTCTCACCGCATAGCTACTGGAGCATCACCTTAACTTACTTTCTAACTCGCCAGTATGAGAAAACAATAGAAGAAGTTCAAAGAACTCTGGAAATGGAACACGATTACAAGCCGGCGCTATATCTTCTGGGACGAACATATGAGCAGTGCGGACAACTGGATCAGGCGCTTGAAGTATTTAAGAGAATCTTAGCTTTGAGCAACGTGCCGATGTTCCTGGGCGCGCTTGGACACTCTTATGCGCGGAGCGGTGAGCATGAGAAAGCTCGAAGGGTGCTTAAAGATTTACAAGAGCAATCAAAGGAACGCTACGTGTCAGCATATAGCCAGGCGATCATTCACCAGGCTCTTGGCGAAGAGGATCAGACTTTCTTGTGTTTGGAAAAGGCCTGCGAGGATCGCTGTGAGATGATGACCTGGCTCAAGATAGATCCAGACTTCGAGTCCGTTCAAAATGACCTTCGATTTACAAATCTTCTACGGCGAGTCGGGCTCAGTAATTAATGCGAGTTTCACAGCGTCTCTTTGAGTTTGTTGCGTGAGGTGTTGCCCCCGCGCTCGGGTGCGCTACTACTATGCGTACTCATATCGTTAGCCTTTCGATGGAAGGTTAATGGTTAGGGCTGGCTTTGTGTTGAAGGCACAAGGTCGGCCCGCTGCATTTTTAAAGAAGGGTTGCGGCACTCTAGCGCTCAGATTTACGCCTATCAATGAGAAAGTACTAGGAGTACTGCCCCCAGTTTGAAATTTGGACGTGGGAGTTAAATGGTCATCCGTTCCGTTGCCACCGTGTCCAGTTCAGTCAGCACGCCTTTCTCGAGGTGCATCTGTTCGGAGGCGAAGCTGGCCGCGTGTGGATCGTGGGTGACGAGCATGATGGTCTTCTTCAGCTCGTGATTCAGAGTTGAAAGGATTTGCAGGATCTCTTCGCCGGAGCGGGCGTCGAGGTTGCCGGTCGGCTCGTCGGCCAGAATTAGATCGGGATCGGTAACGATCGCGCGCGCGATGGCCACGCGCTGCTCCTGTCCACCGGAGAGTTGTTTCGGTTGATGGTGCATGCGGTCGCTCAAACCAACGAGGTCGAGCGCGGTCTCGACGTTCTTTCGTCGCTCTGCTTTCGAAAGCTTCGTCAACAGCAGAGGCAGCTCGACGTTCTCAAACGCAGTCAGTACGGGCACGAGATTGAACGTTTGAAAGATGTAGCCGATGTGCGTGTTGCGCCAAACCGCGAGCTGGCTCTCCGTCATGCGCGTCAGTTGCGTTCCCATGACTTCCACTTCGCCGCTCGTCGGACGATCGATTCCCGCGAGTAGATTCAAGAGCGTCGACTTGCCCGAGCCGCTCGGCCCCATCAGCGCCAGAAAGTCGCCTTCGTTCAGCTCGAGATCGACGTTATCCAACGCAACGACTTCAAAACCGTCGCGATTGAAACGCTTACTCACATTGCGCACTCGCACTATCGCTTCAGACATATCGTCTCCATCCTCAAACTATTGAACTTTGACACGATCTCCATCGCGTAGCTTATCGACGCCCGCTACAGCGACAGATTCGTTGCCACTCAATCCATCGAGAACTACGTAAGCGTCACCGGACTCTTCACCGGTCCGGATTGTTCGTTGCTCAACCTTGTTGCCCTTTACGACAAACACAAACGAGCTGTTGTCTTTTGTCACGATCGCAGTTTTCGGAACAAGCACACGCGCGATCGTCTTGTTCTCAGTTGCAGACGGTTTGTCAGCGAGGAAGTTCACACGCGCATTCATCTCCGGTCGCAACTGTTCGTTCGGATTCTCGACCTTCACCTTCACCTGGACCGTAGACTTTGCGCGGTTCGCCTCAGGCGCGATCTCTTCGATGAAACCCGTGAAGCGCAGATTCGGGTAAGCTTCCGGAATGATCTCGGCGCGTTGCTCCGATTTCAGGCGCGCAAAATCAGTTTGGCTGATGTCGAGCTCGACTTGTAAATCGGTCAGATCCGCGAGATCGACGACCGACGTTCTTGCGCCAGAGCCGCCGAAAGCTGACGGGCTCACCATCTCACCACGCTCGACGATTCTCTGTAACACTGTCCCGGTGACGGGTGCTTTGATCTCGGTAGCGGCGAGCTGCGTGTTGGCGTAGTCGAGTGCGGCGCGCATCTGCTGCACTTCTGCTTCGGCGGCGCGAATCTCTTCTTTGCGCGGGCCAATGTCAGTCATCGCACTCGACTGTCGTGCTGCCTGAAGCAGTGCGGCGGCGCTATCGCGGTTCGCGAGTGCGCGATCGTATTCCGCTTTTGAAGAAACGCCCGAGCGGTAGAGTGATTCGGTGCGTTGGAATTCAGCTTCGGCGTTCTTCAAGTTTGCCTCGGCTTGCAGGACGGCGGCTTTGTCTTTCAACTTCTCTTCGGGACGCGAGCCGGTGCGCAGACGATCGAGTCGGGCTTGTGCGGCGGCGAGATTCGCCTGCGCCTGATTCACTTGTGCGCGAAACTCGCTGTCTTCGAGACGGACCAGGACTTGTCCTTCCTGAACGTTGTCGCCCTTCTCGACGCCGATCCATGCGACGCGTCCCATCACCTTCGCGCCGACCGCGATCTTGTGATGGGCCACAACGTAACCGGACGCGGACAACACGCTCTCGCCCGCCGATGCGCCGCCACTCTCGACGCGCACCGCAGCGACCGAGATCGTCTTCGCACCGGCAAACAGGAAAACGTAACCGAGTGCGACGAGCGCGAGCAGCACCGCGATACCGAGCATTAAAAGCTTTGGCGTGCGATTGCCCGCGGCGGGCGACGGCGCCGGACCACGATCGATCTTCAAGCTCCGCAGACGCTTGTTGAGGTCGTCCTGACCTTCTTTTGATTTCGTGCTGGTCACCATCTTGGAATCTTGAAATCCTGTCTAACTATGCTCGCAGTGCATCGACGATCTTGAATCGCGAGGCGCGAATCGATGGTAACAACGATCCGATCAACCCGATCACGCCGCCAAAAGCCAACGCAATGAGCATCAAGTCATACGTTACGCGGAAGTTGAACGCGATCTCGCTAAACGTCACCCAGTTTGACGTACCCGTCGAAACAAAATTCAACGGCAGCGCCAACACAATTCCGATCGCCGCGCCGATCAATGCGATGGCCACTGACTCCAACAAAAACGCAATCAAGATACTGAGCCTGCCAAACCCGAGCACACGCAACGTCCCAATCTCTTTCGTGCGTCGCGCCACCGCCGCGTACATCGTGTTCATACCCGCGAAGCCCGCACCGACGGCCATGATGAACGAGATGAACACAGCCAATCCCTTGAGCGCGCCGGAAGCGACGCCCTGTTGGTCTTCATAGAAAGTGCGCTCTGACACACCTTTCAAATGCAGTTTCGGATCATCAGTGATGCGCTTGCTGAGCGCAGACAAAGCGTTCGGATCCTTCACGCGCATCAACACCGACGAGTAGTTCTCGCGCTTCGTCGTGCTCGCGAGCGAGTTGATATCAACCCAGATCTCCGATTCGAAAGCTTTGCCCGCTGAGTCAAACAAACCGACGACCGTGTAGTCAGTCGTTTGAATTCGAAAACGATCGCCGACCTCGAGCCCCTGAAATCGTTCGGCAATGCGCTTCGAGACAACTGCTTCCGTTAGTCCGGGTTGGAACAGCCGTCCCGCAACCGTTTGAAATCCCGACCGCAGTTTGAACGACATTGGACCAACACCGCGCACCGTCACATTCGATCCCTGGCTCATTCCTTTACGAGCCTTGTAGATCAACGTGACGAGCTCGCCCGCCGCGAGTGGCTTGTCAGCCTCACGCTCGACGCCATCGAGATACATCAGATCGTTGAAGTTCTCGCGCGTGAGTGAACTGTTCAACTCGGCAGTGCTGCCTTCACGCAACACGATCATGTTCAGCGGCTCGCCACTGCTCGACAAAGTCAGGTCGATACCGCGTGCGAGCGCCATCACCATCAGGAAGACCGCCACCGTCAAACCAATCGTGAACGCAGTCGCGAGCGTGCTGCCTTTTCTGACAATGATGTTGCGAATGTTGTACTTGAGCGGTAGTGCCATCTTATTCAGTGCTCCGCAATGCTTCAGCGATCGTCAAACCCGAAACGCGATAAGCCGAGTAGACCACGCTGATCAGTCCAACCAGAATCGACAACACAAATGCAGCGGCCAGCGTTTCCTTCGTCGGCACAAACGAGATGAAATTCGGAATGTAGAGACTCAGATCGATCGAGCGGAAAATCAACGCCGCAGCGCCGATACCGATCGCCGCGCCAATGAAGGCAAGTGTCAGTGCCTCACCAAGAAACAGCGCCGTGATCGTGCCGCGCTGAAAACCGATCGCTTTCAACGTGCCGACTTCTTTCGTGCGTTCGCGCACCGTCATCGCCATCGTGTTGCCCATGACGAGCAGGAGTGAAAACGTGATCGCGGCCATGATGCCGTAAAGAAACTGTTTGACGCCGCCCATCATCGTCTGGAAGCTCAACGCAAACTCGCGCTCGCTCTCGGTCTTCGTCGGCGCATCCGTATTGGCAAACATTGAATCGATTGCCTGGCCCACGCGTGGCACGTCTTCGGCTGTGTTAGCGAGAATGCTGAAGGTGCTGGCCTGGTCCTTGGCCCAGTCGGGCAGCAGCTCGTTGAGATAATCTTGATGAAAGTAGAGTGTCTTTTCTTCGTTGCTGGTGTAGACACCACGAATGATGAACTCGACGCTCTGGTTGTAGATCGGGCTCTTCAAGGTGATGCGTTGACCGGGAGTGAAACCATAAAGCTTGACGAGCTTCGCTCCGACGATCGCGCCCTGCCGATCGTTGATGAATGATTGCCAGTCGGCGTCTGACATTTTTAGCTCGGGTTTCACGTCGCGTAGCTTGCGCGCATCGACGGCGAAGTTGGCGAAGAAGTTTCGCTCGTCTTTGTAGATGCCACCGAACCAGTTGAACGGCATCGCTTCTTTCACGCCCGGAACAGTCTTGATCTTCTGAAGATGGGCCATTGGGATGACGAAACCGAGCGAGACCGCATGGCGCGACACGAGTCGCAGTGGGCTTGTTTCATCAGTACCGCGGTCAAACTCCGTCAGGATCGTCGCCAGGCTGACGATCAGGAAGAGCGAGACCACCAGACTCGAGATCGTGAGCAGTGTGCGGCGCTTATTCCGCAGAATGTTCTTGAAGATCAGCTTCGCATATTTCATACGAGTTCACCTTGTTAAGAACTGCTGGCCGGGATGTAAACGTTATGTGCGATACGCACGAGCCGCCGAAAGGTTCTCTAGATTTTCCTGGAAACGAGCTAACATACGTTCAACCCACAACATCCGCAAGCGGAAATGTTCCCCTTTCATTCTTACGTCGAACGGCGGGTACCGAAATCGACAGAACCCTGAAAGAAAATTATTTATAGCCTAGCTTGGATCGGGTCAGTACCACCTCGCGGTAGCGGGTGGGTGCGCAGCCCTCAACCGACGCGGGACGGCTAACGCACCCACCCGCTACCGCGAGGTGGTACTGACCCGATCCAAGTTGAGGCAAAATTTGTTTGTAGCCCGCGGGCGACAATTTTAGACCATCTCGCGGTGTTATTCGTCTAAAAACATTGGTCGCTGCGAGAGTCAAAGATGGTATATTGACTCAACCTGGTTACTGACCATGGTGGCCCCTCGACCGATGCGTTACCTCACCTGAACAACGAGCATGTCCGAAATCGTAACGGAGCCCTTCGTTTATGCGAACCGCATGTCGTGCTTTTAACTTCTTCTTTGTTGTCTTAGTTTGCTTTGTTTTCAGCAGCCTCGTTGAAGCAGCTACAAACAAAAAGCCCGTGCTGCTCAGTCAGGCTGCAAGCACTCGTGCGATTGCACTCGAATCGGTGACGTTCAGGGCAGAGCCGTTTTCGCCGACCCAAAGTCCCGCCTTTAGCACCGACAACCGAACCCGAATCTGCATTTTCGCCACAGATCTCGAACTGCTGTCGGGTGAAGGCGCGAATGCATTTTCATCCGATGTTCAGGACAGCACCGGCAAGTTGTATCCACTGCGCGTCGAATTCGTCGGTCAGGTTCCAAACTTCCCCGGCATCACCATGATCGTCGTCCGACTCGCTGACGATCTGGGCGACGTCGGCGACGTCTTATTACGCGTTAACCTGCACGGCATGTCTAGTAATCGAGTGCGCGTTGCGATCGGACATGCGGGCGGTGGACCAGCCGACGATGCGGGCTCAGTACCAACTCCCGCTCCTGCCACGCCCCCTGGCGCCGATCCGCCGCTCACTCCAGATCCCTACACCGGTCCGGCCACAGACGCCGACACCGTGCGTTTTCTCGAACAAGCGAGCTGGGGTCCAACGACCGCTGAAATCGCGCGCGTGAAAGCGATGGGTTTCAAGGCTTATCTCGACGAACAGTTCAGCCTGGCGCCAACGAACCCCGGTAAAGGTTCAAATTATCCTGATCTGGTGTTCCCGCTGGACGATTCGAGTCAGCAGTGCCCGACCACGAATCCTGCCGATCCAAACTACAACCAGGCCGTTTGTCTACGCGATAACTTCACGATGTATCCGATACATCGAAACTTCTTCAGCAACGCGCTTTACGGAAACGATCAGTTGCGACAGCGCGTGGCTTTTGCCCTCCACCAGATTCTGGTGGTGTCGGCAAACAGCGAGGTCAACCGTCCGAGCTGGATGACGCCTTATCTTCAGGCTCTCGATCGAAACGCTTTCGGCAGCTACAGAACGCTGCTCAACGAGATCACGCTCACGCCGGCTATGGGTGAGTTTCTCGATATGCGTTTGAGTACGCGAACCAGCCCCAACGAGAACTTCGCACGCGAAGTGTTACAACTCTTTTCGATTGGCACCGACGTGCTCAACCCGGACGGCACGCCACAACGCGATGCGCAAGGCAATCCGATCGCAACGTATACGCAGGCGGACGTGAATGAGTTTACGCGTGTATTTACCGGCTGGAACTTCGCCACCGCTATCGGCGCGGGTATCACAAACTTCCGCGACCCGATGGTTCCTCGTGGTGGTCAGAATCACGATGCGGGCGCGAAGACGCTTCTGAATGGATTTACAATCGCGGCGTGCTCGAGCCCGAACGGCACTGCAAACATCGCTTGCGCCCAATCAGACATGACGGCCGTGATGAATCATCTCGCCAACCATCCGAACGTTGGCCCGTTCCTCAGCAAGCAACTCATTCAACACCTCGTGACGAGCAATCCGAGTCCTGCTTACGTCGAGCGTGTGGCGCGCGTCTTCAATAACGATTGCAACGGGCTTTATTCGGCGGGATGTACGAACGCGCGCGGCAATCTGAAGTTTGTGGTCCAGGCGATCCTGCTCGATCCGGAAGCGCGCGGTGACGTGAAGACCGATCCAAACTACGGCAAGCTGCGTGAGCCGGCGCAGTACGTCAACGGCTTCCTGCGTGCTTTCAACGTGAAGTCGTTTGATAAGACGACGACGAGCGACGGAGTCCTCGGTAGCAGAGGCACCACTGACTTCACTGGTACCCTCGACCAGACGATCTTCGCCCCGCCGACCGTGTTCAGTTACTACCAGCCCGGATACGAAGTCCCCGGCACGAAGTTACTTGGTCCGGCGTTTGGAATTCTGTCAACGACGACCACGTTGCGTCGCGCCAACGACATCAACACGCTTGTTTATACCGGCGTCAGCACTAACAGCACGCCGACGGCCGGAAGTCCCGATCGACCGCGCGGCACTTCGATCGACATCAGCAATCTCGAATTGCTCGCGGGCAATCCGGTCGATGTAGTCAACGCGCTTGACGCGTTGTTGTTGCACGGGACGATGCACCCGCAGATGCGCGCGTCAATCATCACGGCGATGAACGCCATCAACGATGCCAACGTCACCACACGTAACCAGAAGCGCGCGCGCACGGCGGTCTATCTGGCAGCAACTTCTTCGCAGTACGACATTCAGAGATAACGATCATGGCAATCACACGCAGAGACTTCTTACGCAATAGTGCCTGCGCCGTCGGCAGTGTGGCGCTGGC
>Ga0134121_10000630_pt1 | contig 38605 bp, 30 predicted proteins | sample KB301_FD_96463 | JGI IMG/M metagenome (GOLD analysis project Ga0134121, IMG submission 96463) | Terrestrial soil microbial communities without Nitrogen fertilizer from Kellogg Biological Station, Michigan, USA - KB3-0-1 | ecosystem: Environmental > Terrestrial > Soil > Unclassified ...
CGCTTCGCAAAGAATCCATTCAGCGTTTTGCCGAGCTGGGTTTTCCTACTACAAAAAACGAAGAGTGGAAATACACCAGCATTGCGCCCGTGCTCTCAAAAGATTTTTCTTTTTCAATTCCTCAAAATAAAATTTCGAAAGAAGAAATTTTACATCGCTTCCCGTTTACGCGTGACGCTATCGTAGTTGTCCTTGAAAACGGACAGGTCAACCATGAGGCTTCCGGTTTGAAAATCATTCCTTCGGGGATTGAAATTAAAAACCTCGGAGAAGCAAAAGATATTCCCGCTGTCAGGGCCCATTACAACCTTTATGCAGACGTGCAGGCAGATGCATTCTCGGCGCTCAACACGGCCTTCACGAATGACGGGCTGGTAATCCTTGTTCATCCAAAAGCAGTGATCACACAACCGGTTTATGTGATCCAGGTCTCTTCTTCCAATGAGCGCGCTGTTATTTCACATAGCAGGATCCTGGTGCTGGCGGAAAAAAATTCTGCTTCGAAAATTTCATTTCTTTCTGTTTCCAGGAATGAGCAGACTGAAACTTTTTCAAATGCCGTGATAGAAGTTTATACCGGTGAAAACGCTTCTCTTGAGCTGGACATGCTCCAGGATGAAAATGAAAAATCATTCCAGGTCTGCGGAACCCATGTATACCAGTCTGCCGATTCAAGATTTTCTGTCAACACCGTTGCCCTGGGAGGAAGCATATTAAAGAATAAACTGCACATCAAATTGGACGGCCTGAATTGTGAAACCCACATGCATGGATTGTACGTTGCAGGCGGTACTCAGCTCATCGATAACCACACGGCCGTTTACCATTCCAGGCCGCACTGCAACAGCAACGAATTGTACAAGGGAATTGTGGGCGGCAAGGCACATGCTGTTTTCAACGGGAAAATTTTTGTAGAAAAGGACGCACAGAAAACCAATGCCTACCAGAGTAATAAGAATATTTTACTGAGCAACGATGCCGTAGTCAATGCAAAACCGCAGCTCGAAATTTTTGCTGATGACGTTAAGTGCACCCACGGAGCCACCACGGGACAAATGGATGAGGAGTCACTTTTCTACCTGCGCTCCAGGGGCATCAATGAAAATGACGCCAAAGCCTTGCTGAACCTGGCATTTGCAAATGATATCCTTACTAATATTTCGGTAGAACCTTTCAGGGATTATATTTCAACCCTGGTAGAATCAAAATTTAAAGCATTGGCGCACTGATTCGCCCTGACAGCTTTTATCTTTACCGGAAAAAGCAACCATGAAATTTCTTGCCCAACTGATTGTAAGCGCGCTGGCCGTGATCATTGTCTCCATGATTCTGCCCGGCGTTCATGTGGACAATGCCTTTACGGCACTGATCGTTGCCGCAGTGCTTGCCTTTCTGAATGCCATCGTGAAGCCGGTGCTGGTGATACTCACGATACCGATTACCATTTTTACACTCGGAATTTTCCTGTTGTTCATCAACGCCTTCATGATTTTACTCGCAGCAAAAATCGTGGATGGATTCAGGGTAGACGGATTTTGGATCGCTTTGCTTTTCAGCCTGCTGCTTTCATTGGTCAGCTCCGTGTTTGAGTCCATCGCAAACAGGAATAATAGGCAGGAAAATTAATTTACTTCACCTTGATATCCTTCACATTCAATTGTATGGAAGTTTTTCCGTTGAAAGTGTTTTCCTCCAGGGTATAGCAAATGTCAAATGGAATTTTCCGGCGGATAAAAGGATGGTACTGTCCCATCTGGAAAGCAATGCCGTCTATTCCATAGCGTGTATTCTCATCCTGTGCCAGGTTCAGCTTGAGGTGATTGTTCCCGACGATGCGCGACATGCCCGTATCGCGCACGCCCTCGCTTTTAAAAACGGGATTCATATTGCCCGGACCGAAAGGGGAGAATTGTTTCAACACATTATAAAAATTAGGCGTGATGTCAGTCAGCTTCAGCTCCGCATTAATTTCCACTTCCTGCGTGAGCATTTTTTCTTCTATGGTTGCCGCTACTACTTCCTCAAAGCGGTCCATGAATTTTTCAACGTTCTCCAGCTTCATCGTGAGCCCGGCTGCATACATGTGTCCGCCAAACTGTTCCAGCAGGTCGCTGCAGGATTCAATGGCATTGTAAATATCAAAATCTTTCACCGAGCGCGCAGAGCCCGTTGCCAGTCCGTTGCTTTCTGTAAGGATGATGGTGGGACGGTAATATTTTTCTGTGAGCCGGGAAGCCACAATGCCGATCACGCCCTTATGCCATTCAGGATGAAAAAGCACCGTCGTTTTTCTTTTGATGAATCGCGGGTCATCCCTCACGATGGCCAGAGCATGTTCTGTGATGGTTGAATCCAGCTCCCGTCGTTCATCATTGTGTTTATTGACAAGCACGCTGCTGTCATGCGCACCTGAATGATCGTCGGCAATGAGAAGGTCCACGGCATGACGCGCATCATAGATACGGCCGGCTGCATTGATGCGCGGACCGATCACGAATACCAGGTTGGTGACGTCCAGGTTGTATCGCTGTGAAATCTCGCCGGTGGCTGTGTCTACAAAATCCTTCTTCAGGATGTTGTTTGTTTTCAGGATGGCTTCAAGGCCATGGCGCGGTTTCTCGTTCAACCGTTTCAATCCATAATAAACCAGGATGCGGTTCTCCCCTGTGATCGGAACTATGTCGGCAGCGGTGCTTACTGCCACCAGGTCTAAATATTTTTCAAGTCTTGTAAAAGGCACGTTGAGCTTTTGCGCATAGGCCTGCACCAGTTTGAAGCCGATGCCGCAGCCGCTGAGTTCCTTGTATGGGTATTCACAATCATCGCGCTTCGGATCGAGCACAGCAACGGCAGCAGGAAGTTCGTCGCCCGGGCGGTGGTGGTCGCAAATGATAAAATCAATGTTACGTTCGTTTGCATACACGACCTTATCAATGGCTTTGATGCCGCAGTCGAGGGCAATGATCAGCGACATGTTGTTCGCCTGCGCATAATCAATACCGGCGATGGAAACTCCATAGCCTTCCTTGTAGCGGTCAGGCAAATAGAAATCCACTTTATCATAAATGGTTTTCAGGAAAGAATACACCAGTGCAACGGCCGTAGTGCCGTCGACGTCATAATCACCGTAGACTAAAATTTTTTCTCCCGAAGCAATTGCTTTCTCAATGCGTTCAATGGCTTTGTCCATGTCCTTCATCAGGAAGGGATCGTGCAGGTCCTTGATATCAGGGCGGAAAAATTTTTTGGCTTCTTCGTAGGTGGTAATTCCTTTGCCCACAAGCAGGCCTGCAAGTATGGGGCTGATGTTGAGCGTGCGTGAAAGGGCTGCTGTTAAATCCGCGTCACCCGGCTCTTTTAAAGCCCAGCGTTTTTCAGTAAGTGATGGTTCCGCAATCATTCAGGAGGCGAAAGGTAGGGAATCGGATTCGAAGATAAGGCTGAAATAATAAGGATTAAAAAAGTTATAGGATGTTTCAGTTACAAAATGAAGTCGCCTTAGTTTCCACCACCAAATCACCAAAACACAAACCCCAATGGGCTTCGGCGTGAGCTACCCTCAGCCTGAGCATTGTTGGAAGGCAGTCGAATGCTATCGGTATCACCAAAGCTTTTGGTGGTTTTTGGTGATTTGGTGGTGAAAATTCTTCGCTATTATTTCTGAAGGGAAAATAAATTTCTTGGCGGGGTACTTTACTATTGTAATTATTTTTCAATCACATCCAGTCCCCACGGGCCGTTGGTCGATACCTGGATTTCAGTTTCTTCTCCTGCTGTAAAGAAGTAATGGTGAACGCCGGCGGGGTTCATATAGAAGCATCCTGCCGATAATTTGATGGCCTGCGTCGTATCCAGCTTTTCTCCAAAGCCGATGTAGATGGTTCCCTTCAGTACCGTTGATCTTTCATCCACCGGGTGAACGTGCGCCGGAATTTTATAGTAGGGCGGAAATTTTAAGCGGATGGTAAAATGTCCTTCCGCTTTCGGGTTGCCTTCCACGATGGCCACCTTTGCTCCCGGCAGCAGCGGGGGTTTGGTATCCATCCATTGCAGGTTGCTCTCGCAAGTCTGCAATGGCTTTAAAGGAGCGGGGGAGGAAGGTTGTTGGGCCTTTACGTAAAAGCCGGATAGACAAATTACTATGATAAGAAGTTGCTTCATTTGATTGTATTTTTCTTCTTACAAAAATACTGATGAAATTCAAATTGGTTAGCAGTAAAAAATAATACATATTATTTTATTCATTGATGCGCAAGAGAAAGGTTACTCATTTACCTCATATAGCTGTGAGTAAATCAGGTAATAGGTTTATCTTTGAATCTGTCAGGTCTCGCCCCCACTAATACCATCATGCGAAGACCTGACAGCATCTAAAAAAAAAGTTAAATTTTACTTGCACTTTTAAAAAAAATATTATTCTTTGATAATTATTGCATTCACCATTGAATAGGAGATTGCCATGGATACAAAAGTGATTTACCGCTTTCTTGCATTTTTTATGCTTTCTGTTTATGGTTGCAGTTGTGATAAGGAGGGTGGTGGACCCAATAATGATAATTGGACAATACCGCAAGAGGTAAAAGATTATTCTCTCTTTAAGCCTGGCACTTATTGGATCTACGAGGATAGCGCAAGCGGTGCGCTCGATTCCGTTTATGTTTATGATTTACAAATGGGGATTGATTCGACTACCTCTGGAAACTTCGAATATTTTTACGAATATAGTATGCATAATATTGATGGCTATATTGATAACATTTATGTTCATACCAAATGGACCAAGCAATGGAATTTGCATGTCGTTTGGAAGGATCGGTTCAAACCCGGAGTCGTAAATGAATGGCAAAACTTTCTAATGGTTTATCCATTTGTTCCTAATCACAATTATTATTGCTATACATCAGATGGAATTCACACCTACGTAAAATCATTTAGCAGTTTTAATGTTCTTGGGCACGATTTTACAAACGTTGCAGTCTTTCATGATACAGAAAATAATACAGAGTACAATTCTGCAACGAATTATTATGTCTCTAAAAACATAGGCATAATTCGTAAGGAAATTTTAGACAGCTCAAAAGTGTACAATCTACTTAGATACAACATAGTTCAATAAATTAAACTTTTAATATCAGCTTTACCATGAGAACCAAAATTGCACAATATATCTTTGCGTCTCTTTGCTTTGCTTTCGCATTGGATTGTAATAAATGCGTTGCACAAGGACCATCACAATTTCCAGTAATTCCCCCTCCCTGGGCGTAGCATGTTGCTACGCCTGTTACCTGAATGCTAAATGGGATGAATGATTTCTACCTGAACCATTTCTGATAGATATCAGGATTCTTTAGTCGATGTTCGATATTGCTCTATAGGCAATAGGGAATAATGAACACCGAACAAGGAACATCGAATGAAGAAGTTTTGGATTTATTTCATCATTCGATATTCCCTGTTCGACATTCGATATTTGAGGTAAGAATTAATTGGTGTCAAAGGAAAAAGAATAATGAACACCGAACAAGGAACACCGAATGAAGAAGGGCTGTTCTATTTCCTCATTAATGATTCCTTGTTCGATATTCGATATTTGAGGTAAGAATTAATTGGTGTCAAAGAAAAAAGGAATAATGAACATCCAACAAGGAACACCGAATGAAGAAGGGCTGTTCTATTTCATCATTCATGATTCCTTGTTCGACATTCGATATTTGAGGTAAGAATTAATTGGTGTCAAAGGAAAAAGGAATAATGAACATCCAACAAGGAACACCGAATGAAGAAGGGCTGTTCCATTTCATCATTCATAATTCTTTATTCGATGTTCGATATTTGTCTTGAGGATTGCGCCGAGCTATTATCCGAACAACAACGCAAACACGTCTTCCACCCTTGCCACCGGCCTGACATCAATTTTATTTTTGTGCTTCTCCAATCCCTTCAGGTTGTACTTCGAAATGAGGATCTGAGAAAACCCCATCTTCTCCGCTTCAGAAATGCGCTGTTCTACTCTGGTCACCGGGCGGATTTCTCCATTCAGTCCAACCTCTGCAGCCAAACAGATTTTCGGATCAATAGGCAAATCTTCATTGCTCGACAACACTGAACAGATCACTGCAAGATCAATGGCTGGATCCTCCACTCGGATGCCGCCTGCTATGTTCAGGAAAACGTCCTTGGTACCGAGGTTAAATCCGCATCGCTTTTCCAGCACGGCCAGCAGCATGCTCAGCCGCCTGAGATCAAAACCTGTCGATGACCGCTGCGGAGTTCCATACACAGCACTGCTTACCAGCGCCTGCACTTCGATCAGCAATGGACGGATGCCTTCCATCGTAACAGCAATGGAAGTTCCGCTGAGCTTTTCATCGCGCTGTGAGATGAGAACTTCACTGGGATTGCTCACTTCGCGCAAACCATCTCCGTTCATTTCATAAATACCCAGCTCTGCAGTGGAACCGAAACGGTTTTTGGTGGCGCGCAATATCCTGTACATGTGGTTCCGGTCGCCCTCAAACTGCAGCACCGTGTCCACCATGTGTTCCAGCACCTTTGGCCCGGCAATGGTTCCTTCCTTTGTAATGTGCCCGATGAGGAATACAGGCGTTGAAGATTCTTTCGCATACCGGAGCAATTCCGACGCACATTCCCTGATCTGCGATACGCTGCCTGGCGATGATTCTATCTTAGAGGTAAACACGGTCTGGATCGAATCCACGATGAGCACATCGGGGCTGGTCTCGGCGATCTGCAGAAAAATATTTTCCAGTGATGTTTCAGTCAGCACGAGTAGCTCATTGCTTTTGGTTCCGATCCTGTTTGCACGCAGCTTGATCTGCTGTTCGCTTTCTTCTCCGGAGACATACAAAACTTTCAGACCGGCAAGTTGAAGTGCCAGTTGCAACAGTAAGGTTGACTTCCCGATTCCGGGTTCGCCGCCAAACAGAATGACTGAACCCGGAACCAAACCACCTCCAAGAACGCGCTGCAGTTCATTGTCTGCGATTTTCAACCGGTGCTCGTCGGCAATGGAAATATCATGGAGCAACTGCGCACGTGGAGCTTTTTGCTTTCCGGTAGCGTTTGTTTTCCAGGCAGCATTTTCTGCTTTGGGCTGGACAATTTCTTCAACATAAGTATTCCACTCCCCGCAGGAAGGGCACTTACCGATCCACTTGGGAGATTGTGCTCCGCAATTCTGGCAAAAAAATACAGTGCGCGTCTTGGCCAATGTAAATAATCAGGAGAAGGAAATAATGGAAATCACCGGACAAAAATATTCCATCATTTCAAATAAAGAAGAAAAATAAAAAGGATGATTGTTTGTCCTTAATCTGTGCGCACAAATTCGCGCTCGTTGATTCCGCCTGCTTGCGGGTCTTCAGATGCGATGACAAGTCCTGAATTGTCAAGAAAGACCACAGTCCATTCCGCATTCAGCCAGTACCATGCTGCATCATTTGGAAAAGAAGATGTATTGATGAATACCTTGGTGAGAGTCGTATTGATTGAATACTTTCCCCTGAATACATCCATCGGAGCTGCACTGCTGCTGATCAAAGAATCACAAGTCAACTCAATTACGAGGGAGTCATCTTTAAAGGTCCAGATCATGTAACGCGTTGAAGGGTATTTCTTCACCATCAGAATTTCCCTCCATGAATAAGAAAGCTCTTTTTTGATTTCGCTTTCAGATTTCAAATACTCCTGTTTTTCACAACCGGTAAAGGCAATGGCGGCAAGGACAATTGCAAAGAGTGATATTGAATACTTCATGGTGATGAAGATTAAGTTGAGGTAAAGATAAATGAAAAAAACAATTGATTTACAAGCCCATAGGTGTTTTTATTTTTTCTTCTGTCAGTGTCGTGGAATATCCTGCCAATAACGGAATAACGTGGACGAATCCTCCGGCGGCTGATACGAGATCTGCCCCGATAATGTTCGCAACGGTGTAATCACCTCCTTTTACAAGCACGTTGGGCTGAATAGTTTTGATGAGCTCGTAAGGAGTATCTTCATTGAAAAGGATGACAGCATCCACAAAGAATAAGGAAGCAAGGATCTGCAGGCGCTGATCTTCATGATTGATGGGGCGGCCTTTTCCTTTGAGCCTCCTCACTGATTCGTCAGTGTTTACGCCTATGATGAGCACATCTCCCATCTCTGCAGCCTTTCCCAGGTAGTCGATGTGGCCAAGGTGCAGCAGGTCAAAACAGCCGTTCGTGAAAACAATTTTCTGATCCCTGAATTTCCACAAACCCAGTTTCAGCCTGAGTGATTCAGGTGTAAGTATTTTAGTTTTGATTTTCTCCGACGTATTCATCCGGCATGTCTTTAGTTGCAAGGAACAATAATAAGAATGAAATGGCCCCGAAAAAAATAACTACCAGTAATTGTGATGAATGCAGCAGCGTCGCAAACGCAAGGCCATCCTGTGGACTCAGTCCGTATAGTATCAGGCCCTGCGATACCAGCAGGTGGTAAGCACCAATTCCGCCCTGCACCGGGGCAGCCATTCCGAACCCGCCGACGACAAGGATGAACATGCCCGCACTCCAGCTTAAATTACTTGTAACGGGCAGGGAGAAGAATGCGAGGTAGGCCATGAAAAAATACATCGTCCAGATCAGCAGCGTATGCGCCACAAAAGCCCACGGCCTTTTGAGCTGACCGATGGAACGCAACCCGTCAATGAGGCCGGTGACGAGGTGAACTATTTTTGACATGCCGGTGGAATCTTTCTTTTTCATTGCCCAGAAAATAATTCCCGTCAGGAGTATAATTCCTGCAACGGCGAGCGTAATGAAAAGCGGCGTTACTTTTTCTGACAATGGCGTAACGATTGAATCCATCAGGAAATTTCCGAGCCGGTTGTATTCAATCACTGCTGTGAGGACAAGGCAGATGAGCAGGCTGATGACATCCACGACACGTTCTACAATCACGGTTCCGAGCAAACGGTTGAAGGGGAGTTTTTCTGCTTTGCTCAACGAGGCACAGCGTGTCACTTCTCCCAGCCTGGGCAGGGCAAGATTGGCCAGATATCCAATCATTAATGAATACGTCGTATTCATAAACGATGGTTTGTATCCAAGCGGCTCGATCAATATGTTCCAGCGGTAAGCGCGGCTTGCAAAGGCGATCAATGAAACGGCGATGGATGCCGCAAGCCAATAGAGATTGGCTCCTGAAATTTCAGCAGCTATTTTTCGAAGATCAACACCCTTAAAGGCCAGGGAAAGTAATCCGAATGCAATACCCAGGAGAACCAGGTATTTTAAAATAGAAAGGATTTTTTTATTCAAACAGAAGTCAGTTCGCTAATTTATTTCCCGCTCCGGGGAAAACAAGGGTGGGAGAAAATTTCTTTGCCGATTCGAAATCCATGGTTGCATACGAAACCACGATGACAACATCACCTACAACGACCCGCCGGGCAGCAGGACCATTCAGGCAAATTTGTCCGCTGCCGCGTTTGCCTTTTATCACGTAGGTCTCAAAACGCTCGCCGTTGTTCACGTTGAGCACTTCCACCTTTTCATTTTCAATGAGGTTTGCAGCATCCATCAGGTCTTCATCAATGGTGATGCTTCCCACGTAATTCAAGTCCGCTTCTGTAACTATGGCGCGGTGTATTTTCGATTTTAAAACCTGGATGTCCATTTTAAATTGTTGACATTAAAGTTGAACGTTATCAATCAGTCTTATGTTTCCCGCCTGCACAGCTGTTAAACACCTGTACGATTCATGGGAATTGAAATTCACAGCGGGCTGCAATGTTTTTTCATCTGCAATTTCAAGGTATTCAACTCTGAGTTTGCCCGAGCTTTCTATCATAGCGATCGCTTCTTCTCTCATTGCCGGGATGGCTTTTGTCTTTTGCATGCGTTGTACATGAAACAACGCCTGTGATATTTTTGTTGCCTCGCGCCGCATTTCAGATGTAAGCAACAGGTTCCGGGAACTCATGGCCAGTCCGTCAGGTTCACGTACAGTCAGACAGCCGATAATCTTTACCCTGAAATTCCGCTGGCGAACCAATTCCCTGATGACAGCGAGCTGCTGAAAATCTTTTTCCCCGAAATAAGCCCTGTCAGCGTCCACGATCTCAAATAGCCGTGATACTACCTGGGCGACTCCTTTAAAGTGACCGGGCCGGAAGGTGCCTTCCATGACATTTTCAAGGCTTCCAAAATTGAATATCGACTTATCCTGTCTGCCGCCGGGATATATTTCTTCTTCATCTGGAAAAAAAATAACATCAATACCCGCATTTTCAAGTATTTTAAAGTCTTTTTCGGGCATCCTGGGGTACTTTTTAAGGTCCTCGGGGTTATTGAACTGGGTCGGATTCACAAAAATGCTTACCACTACACAGCCGTTTTCTTTTTTCGCCCGTTCCACCAGAGAAACGTGGCCGGCGTGAAGTGCTCCCATTGTGGGAACAAAGCCGGTTTCCAGCGGGGCCTCCTTCAATTCAGATAGTTTTGATTGCAATTCGGCAACCGTTTTTGCTATGACCATGCTGGCAGAATTAGGCGCCAAAGGAAGCAAAAAGCAAAGTAACAACGGGGACCTGCACGTCCATATCAGAATCTCGTCTTAATCAAACAGTTGAGCAGAAAACACAAAGGATTTTTTCGCCCGCCTCTTGTTTTATTTGCCGCAAACCCTTAAAGTGAGTATCTTTGCAGACCGATTTTTAAATTAGGACAGATGAAAAAAGCGAAGGTTCTTTTTATTTCACAGGAGATCATGCCGTTCCTTGAGGCTACAGAAGTTGGAAAAATAGCAAGGCATTTACCCCAGGGTACGCAGGAGAGAGGCAAGGAAATCCGGACATTTATGCCGAGGTTCGGAGTGGTAAACGAAAGACGAAACCAGCTCCATGAAGTTATAAGGTTAAGCGGGATGAACCTTATCATCGACGACAACGACCATCCTCTTATTATCAAGGTTGCTTCTATTCAGAGCGCCCGTATGCAGGTTTATTTTATTGATAACGAGGAATATTTTCAGCGCAAAATGGTTTTCCGTGATGCGAAAGAGAAATATTTCAAGGACAATGAAGACCGCATGGTGTTCTTTTGCCGCGGCGTATTGGAAACTGTAAAAAAGCTTGGATGGCCGCCTGATGTGATCCATTGCCACGGGTGGATGACTTCGCTGATTCCTTTCTTTGTAAAGACCAGCTATAAGGAAGATCCCCTGTTCAAGAATTCAAGGGTGGTATATTCTTCCTATTTGCAGGACATGGATGAGAGCTTCAGCCCGAACCTCTCGAAAAAGATAAAGATGGAAGGCATGGGCTCTGACGACATGAAATTGTTTAAGGACCCGACGATGGCAAACCTGCACCTCGCTGCGATGAAAATGAGCGATGGTATCATTAAAGGAAGTGCTGAAAAGCATACTGCCATTGACAACTACCTGAAGAAATGCAACAAGCCGATGCTTGCCCACCAGCCGTTCAATGAAGAAGGTTCTGATTCGTATCTCGATTCAGTAAACGAATTCTACGATGAGCTGATGGAAGAAGAGCCGGCTTATGCCGATTAAAATAACCAGCACCAATTGATTTTTCTTTGCGTTGACCAGACTTAATTCCGAATTCCCTAAAAGTTTTTTTTCCGAATACCTTTCCTCTCCAGTAAAAACGGGGAGGAAGTTGTTTTTATCCGGATGGGTTCTCCTTTTTTTATTTTCGTTGAGCAACTGTAAAAAGCCGGACGACATCGGGCTCTCAACTTTGCCCGCCGACGATTTGCTGTATACTGATTATGCTGATTCGGCAACCATTCTCACCACCACGATTCGTGAAGACTCTTTGCGCGCAGACGAACTTTCAAGGATACTCTTTGGAAGCATACATGATGCAGTGTATGGTCAGACCAACGTGGATTATTTCGGACAGATCCTCCTGAGCAGCACACCTAATTTAATTATTGATTCTGGACTGACACGTGTAGCAGATTCCCTCGTTCTCTCACTTGTGTATTCAGGATGGTATGGCGACACCACGGTTCCTCAGCATGTGCATGTGTACAGGCTTACGGAAGATATGTACACTGACAGTACCTACTATTCTGGCAGAACATTCCAGACAGATGTCAATGATCTTGAGGCAAGCCAGGCACCATTTGCAGTGCTTCCCAACACGCAATTGATTGTAGGCACAGATTCGTTTGCAGCACCGCAGCTCAGGATCAGGCTGAATGACAGTATTCGTGATTCAATATTCGGCCGGAACTCACAGCCCGAATTTGCAAGCAACGACAACTGGAAAGTTTTCTTCAAGGGCGTGCATATTACAGTTGATCCCATCACCAGCGGGGGCGCTCTCCTGTATTTTAACCCTGCAGCCGCATACACCAGGATGACTTTGTATTATCATGAAGACACCATTCCAAAGTCATACAGCTTTACGCTGGCAGGCGGCGCAAGACTCAGTCACGCCAGTCATGATTTTACCGGGTCGGTAGTAGAGGCGCAGCTGAATGATACTGTTACACAATTCGACTTTAATTATCTTCAGCCGTTGGCAGGATTAAAGACGAAGGTTACTTTTCCTTACCTGAAACATTTTAGCGATTCAGGAAGTATCGTGATCAATAAAGCTGAGCTGGTCATTACGGTTCCTGAAGGCACATCGACAACCAATACCCCGGCACCTGATAATATCCTGCTGCTGGCCAGAAATTCGTCTGACAGCTATGATTTCCCCATTGATTATTATGAGCGCAGTTACGGGGGGGCTTACAATATTACGAACCGTACTTACACATTTGGCATTACACGAACCGTCCAGCATATTGTTGACGGCACTTCCGTCGACTATGGTTACACGTTGAACGTACTCGGCAGCATGATTATGGGAAACAGTGCAACCATTGGAAGCGGGAAAACCGGGGACTCACAAATGAAGCTCAAACTTTATTACACCAAACTTCATTAACTAACATTATAACGCAATGTGTGGAATTGTAGCATACATCGGTAAGCGAGAAGTCTATCCGATCCTGATCAAAGGATTGCAGCGGCTTGAATACCGCGGATACGACAGTGCCGGAATTGCCATCCTCAACGGGGATCTTAAAATTTTCAAGAAGGCGGGAAAGGTCAGTGACCTCGCGGAAGCCGTAAAGGGCCAGGATGTAAGAGGGCATTTGGGCATGGGTCATACGCGGTGGGCAACACATGGCGAGCCCAACGACCGCAATGCGCATCCTCATTTTTCGCAGTCAAAGAATTTTGCCATCATCCACAACGGCATCATCGAAAATTATTCTTCCATAAAAGAAGAGTTGAAAAAGCGCGGGCATGAGTTTGAGAGTGACACGGACACAGAAGTGCTTATTCACCTCATAGAGGACATTTATGAAAATGGCCAGGTGGGAATGGATGAAGCTGTGCGCCTGGCGCTCGGAGAAGTGATCGGTGCCTATGCAATTGTTGTCCTGGGGAAGGACCATTCTACAGAAATGATCGCTGCCAGGAAGGGAAGCCCGATCGTAGTAGGCGTGGGCAAGGAAGCGGGGGAATATTTTATTGCTTCCGATGCTACACCCATTATTGAATATACCAATAACGTGATATACCTGAATGACGGTGAAGTTGCTTATGTAAGAGACGGCAAACTTACGGTGAAGACAATCGAGAATCAGGTAAAGACGCCTTATGTGCAGGAGCTTGAAATGAAACTGGAGGAGCTTGAAAAAGGCGGCTATGATCATTTCATGCTGAAAGAAATTTATGAGCAGCCGCGCTCGATATGGGACAGCATGCGGGGCCGTATTGATGCGCAGAAGAGTTTCCTCAGAATGGGAGGCATGTCAGAATACGAAAATAAGTTCGCCAATGCCAAGCGCATCCTCATCATCGGCTGCGGCACTTCTTGGCATGCGGGGCTTGTGGCCGAGTACCTGATCGAAGACCTGGCACGCATTCCCGTGGAAGTTGAATATGCTTCTGAATTCCGTTACCGGAACCCGATCATCAACGAAGACGATATTGTGATCCCGATTTCGCAATCGGGTGAGACGGCAGATACACTGGCGGCCATTGAACTAGCCAAGTCCAAGGGCGCAACCATTTTCGGTGTGTGCAACGTAGTAGGGTCATCCATTCCGCGTGCTACACATGCTGGCGCATATACGCATGCAGGGCCAGAGATCGGCGTGGCGTCTACAAAAGCTTTTACTGCGCAAGTCACTGTGCTTACACTCATGGCCCTATACCTGGCCCGCCACCGCGGAACGATTACGGAATCACGTTTCCAGCAGATCGCCAGCGAGCTGGAATCCATTCCGGCAAAAGTGGAACAGGTGCTGAAGCTGAACGATAAAATAAAAACCCTGGCTGCAAAATTCAAGGACGCGCGCAACTTTTTATACCTCGGCCGCGGCTACGGATTTCCTGTCGCTCTTGAAGGCGCCTTGAAGCTGAAAGAAATTTCTTACATCCATGCAGAAGGTTACCCTGCTGCGGAAATGAAGCACGGTCCGATTGCGTTGATCGACGACCAGATGCCTGTGGTGGTCATTGCCAATAAAAATTCTTCTTACGAAAAAGTCGTCAGCAACATCCAGGAAGTGAAAGCGAGGAAAGGTGTGGTGATTGCGATTGTTACAGAAGGCGATGAAGTGGTGAAGAAGATGGCTGATCACGTCATTGAGATTCCGCACACGGACGACGTGCTGATGCCGCTCGTATCTGTAGTTCCGCTGCAGCTTTTATCTTACCACATCGCCGTGATGCGCGGATGCAATGTAGACCAGCCGCGGAACCTGGCGAAGAGCGTTACCGTTGAGTAAGCATTACAAATTCCACCATTCCTTATCAGGATAACTGGTACCCACGACAACGGGCTCACCTATGACGGGAGTAGTTACTTTTACGCCGAGTTCCTGCGCTTTTTTGAGCAGACGCATAACAGGTTCGTTCCACGGATGAAGTGAGAGTGTGAACTTTCCCCAATGCACGGGCAGCAAAACTTTTGCTTTTAAATCAATACTTGCCTGCACGGTTTCTTCAGGCATCATGTGGATGTTTTTCCAGTTCGGGTTGTACTGCCCGCTTTCAAGTATGGCAATGTCGAACGGACCGAATTTTTCCCCGATCATTTTAAAATGCCTGTCGTATCCCGAATCTCCGCCGAGGTAGAGGTTATACTCGGTAGTTTTCAGAATAAATGAGCTCCAGAGTGTTTTTCCCCTGCGGATTCCGCGTCCGGAAAAATGACGCGCCGGTGCAGCGGTGAGGGTCATGCCCGGAAAAATTTCTGCCGACTCCCACCAGTCGAATTCCGTGATGATATTTTTGTCAACGCCCCAGTATTCAAGGTGCGATGCCACGCCCAGACTTGCGCAGAATTTTTTTGTTTTGCTTTTCAGCTTGCGGAGACTTTTATAGTCGAGGTGATCGTAGTGGTCGTGGGTGAGGAGGATGATATCCAGCTCAGGAAAGTCATTTTCGTTGAACACATCAGTGCCTTTGTAACCTTTCACCATGAATGAAAAGGGGGATGCGCTGTTGCTGAATACCGGATCGACTAAAATATTTTTTCCATTGATGTTGAGCAGGTAGGAGGAATGTCCAAACCAGATGATGATGGGTTGTTTGCCGCCCAGGGTTTTCAGGTTGGTTTTGATGCTGGGCAATGGTTTCGGAGGCTCGGTTGTTTTTGGCTTGTGGTAATAGTCCTTTAAAATTTTCCTGAAGGACGCATCTCCTGCCATCACCGGCGTGGCACTGAGGTTTTGGAATACGCCGTCTTTGTAGTTGGGACTTTGTTTAATGCGCTGCAATCTTTTTCCCGTGGGCAGCTTACCGAAAATTCTGGACATACTTTTTAAATGTGGTCGTGAAGTTACAATAGGGTAGACGAAAGGACGGAAGAAATATTTTGAAGAGACCCGGTGTGAGTAATGTGACCGGAACCATGCCTCTCAGCCCCGATTGCAATGTAAACCACGCCAGGGGCTGCCTGTGTGCAGGCGCGGAGTTGAAATGGAAAGCGGGACGGAATGTGATAAGGGCAGGATGCTTTTGCTGCAAAATGAATGTCAGCTGGATTATTGGAAGATTCTTCTTCTTAAAATAATGGGTCGCAAGTGCCGGCTAAATTAAATCGCTAAGTCGTACTTACTGCAATTTCCTCCTTCGTAAAATTTCTTCTTATCCATCTCGGGAGCAGGATGACACCAATAAAAATGTACGGGTAGTAGCTGATGAGACGCCACAGCAGTCCGAGGGATGCGCTGAGGCCGATGGGAATGAACTCGCCGAGGTATTTGGTGAACATGAATTCTGCGAAGCCGCTGCCCCCGGGAGTAGGCGTAAATAAAATAATGATACCCATCACTACCTGCTTTCCGAAGATAATGAAGTTCTCAGTGGGAGCACTCGTGAAGGCCATCACCAGGCAGTTCACGATGGTGTAGCGTGCCGTCCAGGAAACGAAGGTGCCGCCGAAGGATTCGATCCAGAACCTGCTGCTTTTATTTTTTAAGCCTTTGCTTGCAATGATGAGCTGGTCGCCGGTTTCGCGCACGCCCGGGCGCCACCGGTTGAGAAAAGGCAATGAGAATATTTTCAGCAAGGCCCACTTCACAAACCGCGGGTTGATGAAAAGGGCATAGGCGACAAAAATTTTATAGGCAAGGATGATGAAATAAACCGTCCAGAAAGTAATGAGGAAGCCGCTTCCGAAGTTGACGGTTGCAAGCGTATTCAGGTTCAGCGATGAAAAAAGTTTTTCCTTGCCGATGACGAAATAAACGAACGGGGCCACCAGTGCGAGGAACACGCCATCCTGGAAAGAGGAAAGCGTGATGGCCGTAATGCTGCGGCCGGTATTTATTTTTTCGCGGGTGAGGATGAAGATGGCGAAGAAGTATCCGCTGCCGAGCATACCCGGAACGAGCGCCGAGCAAAATTCCCAGAGCATGATGATGGTAAATGACCGCCACCAGTTCACTTCATGGTCTGTGAGCGCGCGGATTCGCACCATGTAAGCGAAATCGCGCACGACCATGGCTACGAGCGCCATGAAAATCCAGAAGGAGGAATTCCATGTCCAGCGGATATTTGCGAAAGCCTGGCGGTCGAAATTCTGGATCAGAAGAAACGTAGCGGTTCCAAGGCCTATTAAGATGGGCAGCAGGATGCGCGAGGGGCGAAAGGTGCGTAATAGTTTCCTGCTGTCTAACTCCATACCCGGTAGATTAACAAAACCTAATTGGCGGCACCTGGCAATTCGATGGGTTGCTTGTTTTCGGAGAGCCAGAAATTATTGAAGCCCATGCCGATGGTGGCCGTGATAATTTGTTCCTGGAGCAGCTCAAGGATGGCGAGGAAGGTAAAGATGACGTGGATTTTATTTTCGCAGGTGAAAAGCAAATCGGTGAACGATGTCTTCTCTTTGGAAGAAATAAAATTGCGCACGAAAGATTTTTGTTCGCTGATCGTATAAGGATATTGCACGACCCGGTGGCGGACCTTGTTTTTCTCGTCGTCGAAACGTTTCACCACTTTCTGGAAAGCGTTCAGGAGGTGGAAGAGGGTGAGGTTCATGAGCTCTTCCGACTGCGCATTTTCCATGGCGATGTTGGCCAGTTCGCGCTGTACGTTTCCGCGTTCTGCTTTGCGGGAGCGGTCGTCTTCCAGGGTTTTGAAATCCTCGCAGGCTTCCTTGTATTGCTTGTAGAGGAGGAGGCGTTGCACGAGGTCTTCGCGCGGATCGATCTCCTTTCCGTCTTCGTCAAATTCAGGTCGCGGCAGCAGCAGCTTGGCTTTGATGCGCATGAGGGTGGCCGCCACCAGGATAAACTCGCTGGCCACTTCGATGTTGAGTTCATTCATCTGGTGGATGTAGTCGAGGAAGTCGTTGGTGATTTTAGAGACGTGAATGTTCTGAACATCAATCTCATCGCGTTCTATAAAAAACAGCAGCAGGTCGAAAGGGCCTTCAAACTGGGGAAGCTTAATTTCAAATTGCTTTTCCATTTAGCGGAATTAAGTTTTCAAAGATACAGGAATCATTGGATCAGAAAAACCGCGTAGCGTTGCCTGATGAACAGTACCGGCAATGCATGGGGCCGATGAAAACAAATCAGAAATTTCTCTTCACTGTTTTAAAGATTAGAATATATTTGCAGCCCTTTTTAAGGAATGTCTCTGTAGCTCTCCCGATGGCTATCGTGATGGCAGAGCAAATGAAGTCGGGAAAAGTTTGAATAGTTGTCTCCGTAGCTCAGTTGGTAGAGCAAATGACTCTTAATCATTGGGCCGTGGGTTCGAATCCCTCCGGGGACACTGAAGTAAAAAATGCCTCGTCTTCGTATGAATTCGGGGCATTTTTATTTCTAATTGGAACCTGTAAATAGATCAGAAAGGTTACCCCTGAACGATCTAGGCGTTTTCTAGAAACGTGGACAAGTCTCTATAAGCGTCAATTACAATGCTCGATGTTTTGCCACCATCGAAATTGAAAATTCTGTTTCGAGAAAGCATTTGATGGGAAGAGTATTAACCTCATCAATGTTAGGCCGAATTGGAATAGTCGTAGGTTTTACTGCTGAAATGCAAAGAACCTTTCTAAACTTGTACCGATACTTTACCTTTTTGCAAAATGTTGGGAAGCCAACTTTTAAGTCCGACAACCTTCTGATATCGCCCGCAGATCAATTGAGTAGTATCTGTCACAAACACTAGCATGTGACGAAGAAGTTGCAATTGAGATAGTGGTTTTTTTAAAAGAATACAAACTATCAATCTATAAAATTCCATGAAAATATTTCATGAATTTTTTTATTATCGATTTGGCCGCCTACCGTTTAGCTTTGCGTTAAAATTTAATGTCATGAATGAAAAAAAATCAACTCGTGAACTTAACCTTGTGTTGATTCCGCTTGCAATTGCCTTAAACATTGGAATAGGATCTCTTGTCAATGCCCTCAAACTACCGTTCTATCTTGATGCTGTTGGTACTGTTTTAATAACAATTTTACTTGGCTTAGCTCCCGGAATTATTACCGGAGTAATGAGTTTTGTTCTTATCACTGCTTTCGGATTAAATCCATATGCAATATATTTTGTAGGCACACAAGCTGTGATTGCAGTATTTACTCATTTTGTCGCTTCCAAAAGTGGTTTCAAGAATTTATGGAGAACTATTTTTTCCGGAATTGGCTTAGGAATTGTCTGTGCGTTGGTCTCGGCACCGGTAATTGTATTTTTGTTTGGAGGGATTGAAGCCAATGGTCCAGGATTCGTAACTGCATTTCTTGTAAAGGCGGGAAAGACAATTTATCAATCAGTTATTTTGAAAGGGGTCTCCATAGAGCCGATTGACAAAACTTTGCAATGCTTATTGGCTGTTTATTTAATTCGTAGTTTGCCAGCAAGTGTGTTACAAAGATTCGCTTCTCCATCTCTGACAAAAAATAATTTTATTAAATGAGAAATGCTGCCGGACAATCCATTCATCCTGTCACTCGTCTGGTAGCAACAATCTTTGCGATAGCCAGTATTTTTATCAATCATGATTTATTGCTTTCCTGTGGAGCGTATTTAATACTCTTTCTGCTCTTACTCCTTAATGTTAAATTACTGCGTTCACATGTAAGGTTTCTTCTTGTTGTCGGGCTACCCTTTCTTGCAATGTTTACCCTTGTGTACGTTGTATTCTTAAACAATGATCCGCAGGGAAGTTTTCCCGATGGCTTTTCATTTGCTGCATTTGTATTCCTGCGATTGGTTTTACTCACTTCCGTTTTACAGTTATTTTTTTTTATTCCACAAAATTTACTGTTTGCAACATTCAGTTATTACAGGTTGAACGGAAATTTACTTTACATCTGGGTTGGAGCAAATGTAGTGTGGACTGATATTGCTTCAAGGTCTGATCAAATCATTACAGCCCGGTATTCAAGAGGGCTTGTCGCTAACAGAAATTTCCTGAATCGCTTAAAACAATTGCCTTATGTGATTAAACCCCTACTTGCCGGAATTTTTGTAACCGCTTTTGAAAGGTCATCAAGTTGGAAGCAAAAAAATATCTTAAAACATATTGAAGAAATGCCGCGCGAAAACTTCTCTTTCTCATTCTTACGGGATATTCTTATTTTGCTCGCTTCAGTTTCATGGTTTACATTGTCAATACTTACAATTAGCTAATGCTCACAAGTACAGAAAACATTTCATTGATTGAAGGAAATAATTTTTCCGGTCGTTCAGATTATCTTCGGACTGTAACCTCTTTTAATGAAAGTGAAACAAGTGATGCGAAAAATGTTTTTATTGGTGCAGTTCCTAGAAACTATATTAGCGGACTTAGCACCACTTCTGCTTTTGAATTAAAACTGCATTCCAAAAATGAAAATGTAAGTCACAATAATTCAGTAAACGTATTTTTGAAAGAAATCGGATTTGACCATCTATTAAACCATGATCCCTTTAAATTGAGCGGTGGTGAACAAACTATTCTTACAGTTGCTTCTGCTATGTTGTTGGCGCCCTCAACACTTGCAATTGATTGCACATTAGAGCAACTGAATGAGCAATGGAAAAACCCTCTGATTAATTTATTCAGAATGAACAAGGAAATAAATTATTTAATTGCTGATAACAGAACCGAAGAATATTCTAACCTGATAAAACGAATAAGAATTTCTGATATTGATAAAAGAGTTGACGACGAGAAAATAAAATTCCGTGACATTTCTATTCCTGATGCTTTGCCTGATATTATTAAAAAGAATATTGCAAACAAATTTGAGATACGTAATCTTTCATTTGCGTATCAAAAAAATAAACCCGTACTGAAAGATATTTCTTTTAATTTAGAAACAGGTAAAATTTATTTTCTCGAAGGTATGAATGGCGCAGGTAAATCGACATTGGCTAAAATTCTTACTGGTGTTCTGAAGCCCGAAAAAAATACTTCATTCTTTATGGATGGCAGAAAAGTAAACCCTTACGAACATCCAGGAAAAATATTCGGATATTGTTACCAGAATCCCGATGAACAACTTTTTTAAAATACTATAATAAAAGAATTAAATCCGCTAAATAATATTCCTTCTGTTTATCTGAATTATTTAATCGCAGCATTTGACTTTAAGGATGTTTTAAAAATGCATCCCATGGATTTGCCCTTGGTGATGAGAAGAAGATTGTCTATTGCTGCTACACTTGCCCAAGATCGTCCATTTTATATTCTTGATGAACCGAATTTGTTGCTTGATAATGAAAACATAAATGTACTTTCAAAATTATTAAGCTCGCTGGTCAAATGTGGCAAGACCTTTATTTTAATCACTCATTCTGAAATTTTCAAAACTCTATTTTCAATAAAGGAAAATCTTTCGTTGCATAATGGGTATTTAAAATATTGAAATCATGAATCAAGAAAAAGAAATTGTGCTAATAAAGAAGAAGTGGAAAAATGTGAGAGAGAATATTCTTGCTCTCGCTAATTCTACTGGAAAAGGAATAGATTCCGCTCGCAAGAATGAGATAATTGATTTTACTTTTCATATTGACAAGGTTGCAGGCCAACTGGAAGAAAAATATTGCGACTATGTTTATGAAATGGTTTTTGACTATGGAGACAGAATTATTGAGGATGGACAGGCAGTTTTCTTGAAAAAGGAAAACCTAAATAAAATAAAGGTGATAGATGAAACGGGATTCAAAAGGAAAAAAGGAGAAATCGTTAGTGGAACAGATTCGAGAAATAAGATGCAGCTTATCGATGATTGTGACCCAAACACCGACTTTCCCCTTTCCATTGTTACGGAAAATTTTATTGAAGTTTTTACTGGACATGCGACTGGTTTCGGAAAGTACTCAGATTACTATGAATTTCCACTGAATATAATTGAACAGGGCAATTTTTTTGGAGTATGGGGTAGTTTAGATTTCATTTCCGAAAATGTAAATAAAAAACTTCAAAAATGGCATGCTGTTGCTGGAAGGCGGTCATTCGTTAGTACGATGTTTAACGTCGAATATATAAGCAACGATTATTTAAAATTTATAAATAGCTTAGTAGCAGGTTATGAGTTTCAACTGAATACTCAAGATCAAAGTGAGATTTATAAAAAGTCAAGCTATTTTAATGATTTTTTTTCGTGTTTTATCAAAAAGGTTATTAGAGATAGTAGCCTTGATTGGAAAACTAAAATAATTATTTTCCCACATTTTTACTATAAATCAGCAGAGAAGGATAGCGTTATTGAGAAACTGCAACTTTTACTTTTTAAAAAGGGGTGGTCACAATCGAAGAGATTACGGGACAGTTTATGGGATGATAAGACATTGCATAAAGCTAAAATTACAGATAAGAATGGGAATGAGAATGCCCTTGTTATTGAATATGGGTTACCGATTAGGATTGTTTCTCATATAAACTCGATAATAGAAAATGAAAATTCAGCTTACCTCTTAAAGCAGATTGATGACAGGGAAAATGAGCTCATTGTTAAAGCGTACGAAATTTTGTGTGATCACTTTAAAAATAAAACAGTATCTGGTCAAGGTTATAAAAACTATGCTGAATATCAATTCCCATTTACATTTATTTTTAGTAAATTCAAAGATGTAAAAAATTATGGAGTGGTGCAATGTTTGTCACCTGCCCTAAACATTCCATTAGAATCAATGGCAAAGCCATCTAATTTTCTTGAAAAAATAAAGGCCGATCAGCTTGAATTGCTTTTTGCAAAACACAACGTGACCATTGAGTGCTTTGCGCAACATAAATTACAAACTGTGATAAAAAATGGAAGTTATGATGACTTTATGGAAATGTATCTTAAAAAGAGTACAAACTACCTTAAGAATAAGGATTCAATAAGAAGTGGCAAAGGACATACCAACATTCCTCATTTATTTAATTCACCATTCTTAATTTTGAAGCACAAGTGATTTTTGGTTCATTAAAATTATTCGGGAGTATTTTTTCTGAATCGACCCATAGTTCAGAAGCTACTCATTTCAAGATCATGGCTGTCCAGCATCTGATGGAAACAACGGGTAGCTTATTTGAATATCTTATTCACCTGGGTTTTGTACCGCAAAATATATTTCTCACTGGGAAAGTATACTCAACTCACAAGCCAACGGTTGAGAAGTTAAAGCAGCTTGGAATAAATATTTTTGAATCAACAGTTCCAAAAGAATTAGGCACATACGGAGTATGTTTGGAGAAGGATGTAAAAAGAATGTGGGATGAATTGGGTAAGCAATTAAAACCAAATGATGAAGTTGTTGTTTTGGATGATGGTGGGTTTGCTCTGCAAAATGTACCAGGCAGTGTTTTGGGAAATCACAAAGTTTATGGAATTGAACAAACAAAGAGCGGAATCCGGTTTGAAAATACGTTTAGTAAAATGCCTGTCATCAATGTTGCTGCCTCCGCTGCTAAAACTTTAATTGAACCTGCATTTGTTGCAGAAGCTGTACACCGAAAACTGGGAAATAAAATACGAGACCTTAATCCAGCTTCAATTGGTATTGTAGGATTAGGACATGTCGGCAAAGCAATGGCAGATGATTTAGGAAGCAAATTTGCTCTGAATGTTTTTGATGAGAATAAAAACATGATGAAGCAGAGATTATCAGGTGATATAAAATTCTGCAAAAATATTGCAGAGTTATACGAGAAATCAGAATTGATAGTTGGCGCGACCGGCAATGATATAAGTAATGAAACATGGATAACAAAATCATCTGGAAGCAAAATATTGATGAGTGTTTCGTCCGGTGATATTGAGTTCAAGTCGTTGTTGAAACTCGCTTCTAAGTATTTGGTAGAACCTTTTCAATCACCACTGGATGATTTGAAGGTGAGGACACCAAAAGGACACAGAATAATTATTTTGCGGGGTGGAATGGTTTCTAACTTTAATGGTGATGCTGATTCCAGCTCGAGCGACTCAATTCAAATGACGCGCGCCTTACTTTATAGTGCCTTCCTTCAAATCATTAGAGATAAAATAAAACTCAATGGGGGAAAAGGGAATATCATGCTTGCCCCCGATTTTCAAATGAATGTTGTAAATAGTTGGTTCGAGTTGCTGCCCGAGAGAAAATCATTGTATAGCACAAAGGTTGTAAATGGTTTTAGGGAGTATGACTTCGTGCAAAAAAATTCATCAGGAAAATTGCTCACTTAAAATAAAGTGAGTATATTAGTTTCACTCTCCTCTCCCCCCAATAATTTTCAGGAATTTTTTTCATCAATTTTTTTCATCAAAATTTTACTTGTAAAATTTTGATGAAATCATTTTTTGTTATGTTCGATTTTTTCGTTATTTATTTGTGGTGCCCCAAATAAAATTAAAAATGGGCATCGAATGAAAAAGTTTTACTCCGCAACTCTTGCACAAAATGCAACAGTGCAAATGGCTCTCGCAAACTGCGCCACTAAGGTTTGCCTTCTTGTAGTGATCCTGCTATTCACTGCAAGCATCTCTAACTCACAAACTCTTTCGTCTTCACCTTCGGTGGGGAATTGGAGTAGCACGAGTTCAACTTACAGTGGTTGTACTTCTAGCGCGAATGTTATCCGTGCCACTGTGACCAGTATTAATGGTAGCACAGTGAATTTCCAAATTGCCCGTGTAGATGGAATGGCGTTTCAAAGTTCCGGCTACGCTTATGTTTGTGTTTCTACTCCGTGCGGGTCGACTCTCACGAGCGGATATTACTATGCCGGAAATTACAGTACAAATCTTTCCTGTTCTGTAAGCATCAATCCGGGAAGCAGTATGTCCGTAATATTGACTACGGTTTCGACTGCGGGAAATAAATGTCATAGTGGAGCGATCACTCTTACGATGAGCAACGTTGTTTCATTTAATGTATCTCCAAGCAGCACAAGTGTTGGCAGCGGTTCGAGTTCATTCACTGCTTCCATAATAACTTTAGGTTATTGGAGCGGGTCAAGTAATCAGAGTTGGTGCTACTTAAGCCCACTATCGTATGGTTACAACAATTCAAGTGTGACAGTATTTTGCCAGACGAACACTGCTTCTTATTCCCGTTCTGCAACAGTGACTTTCAGTTCACAGGGTCAGACAAAATACTTGTATGTTACGCAAGCAGGGGTTGTAAATATTATGGTTTCGCCTACTTCCATCAGCTTTGGAATCAATGGAGGGTCGCAAACCGTTTCTGTGCAAACATCCGGTACGGCGGCAAATATTTCTATGTCCGGTTCTATACCGGGTCTTAGTGTAAGCGCCAGTTACATTTCTGCCAACATGAGCTATCCATTAACTGTTACATGCCCCGCAAACTTTGGTGCTGCAAGAAGCGCTACGATCACCATTTATGGAGGCGGGATTTACCGGTATGTTTACGTATCGCAGAGTGCAGGGAACTGCCCGATAAACGGGCAATGGTTTAGCCAGGTGAACCCTTCATGGGCAAACATTTATATGTGTAATTACACGATTGGAGCAAAAGGATGCGCGGAAAACTGTGTTGAAATGCTTCATGCTTCAGAAATTACCAGCAGCTATCCGGCTGACCCTGCTCAACTCAATTTATATTTGTTGTCCAATGGTGGTTACAGTACCTGCGATATTGTCTGGAGCGTCGCCGCAAATGCAGATGGAACGGGCGGGCTGCAATATATAGGACCAGACTACACTCAGAACAATTGGAGCTATCTCGATAATGAGCTGGCGCAATGTCATAAGGTAATTGTGCAGGTTAACGGTGGCGCTCATTGGGTGCTTGTGTTTGCCAAAATTGGCACAACCCAGACCGGATCGAGCTATAAAGTCTTAGACCCTGGAACTTCTATTTACACAGTTAAAACGCTGGCTAATTTCTCCAATACGTTTTTGCAATCGAGAAGTTTTGCTGGTAACTGGGGGACAAGTTTTGCATATAGAGAAGCTGAGGAACTTGCATTTGATCCATCAACTTTTGAAAATAAATTTTATCCAAACCCAGTTATGACAGGCAATGAAATAAAGTATGAAATTGCAAGTAACCGGCTTCAAACTGTTTCAGTAAGGATATTTGACATAACCGGAAGAGCAGTGTCCGATCAAGTTGAGTATTTTGGAGAAGGTCCTAACAGCGGTACACTAGAGACACCTGACAAGCCCGGATTTTACATCGCAGTGTTCGCTTTTGATGACAACACTTACTTCACTAGGAAATTCATTGTGCAATAATTAACGTAGATTGATGTTTCAGAGCCACAGTAATGTGGCTCTGATAACTTAGCGCCAATGTTTAGCTTTTTAGCACCTAATTAGCTAAATCATATTGAATTCATAGAATTCATATAACCTCCGGCGACACCCAAAGCCGACCCGAAGTGAAATCGTAGATTTCTGCTTCGGGTCGCTTTATTATATTATTATGCAAAGTTGAACTCAGAGATGTGACAGATGTAGCAACCTGCTGCCCCCAGCAGGGGTGCACCTGTCTAAAGCCATTGCATCTTCTTAATTTATGTTTGTATTTTCGTCCACCTTTCCAGTCCCGCAAAGCAGGACTGACTGAATCCTCCGCTTATGAAATCACTTCCTCTCCTGATCCTCATCCAGCTGATTTTGATAACCAGTTCCATGGCTCAATTGAACGGAGTGAGCAGGGTTACTCCCGGAACTACGCGCGTATGGGATGGAAAAATTTCGGGTACAATCATCGAAAGTACTACGCGGGAGCCCATTGAATTTGCAAACATCAGCCTTTATCATTCGGGCATTGAAGTGCCGATGGACGGCACAGTTACCGATGAGCAGGGATCTTTTAAGTTCAAGAATCTCAAAACGGGCATGTACATGATCGAAGTCACCTTTCTCGGCTTCGAGACCCAGTCAATCGATTCGCTCAACGTGACTGAAAAAAAATCGTCCGTATCTACCGGTACCGTAATGCTGTCTCCTAAAAACAGGGTGCTGAAGGAGGCGACGGTGGAGGAGGAGAAGGCGCTCATCGAAACGAAAATTGACAAGCTTGTTTACAACGCCAGCAAAGACCTTACTTCCAAAGGCGGAAATGCCAGCGATGTGCTGCGCAAGGTTCCGATGGTTACAGTTGACCTGGATGGAAATGTAATGCTCCAGGGAACTCAAAATGTAAAAATCCTGATCAACAACAAGCCGTCCTCACTGCTGGCGGGGTCTGTGGACATGGCGATGAAATTAATTCCTGCTGATGAAATCGAAAAAGTGGAAGTCATCACAAGTCCTTCGGCAAAATATGACGCAGAAGGCACGGGCGGCATTATCAATATTGTTACGAAGCGAAAAAGTATGGCGGGCACGAATGGATCGGTGGAAATTGGCGCCGGGAACCGATCCAGCAACGTCTATGGAGATATCAATTATAAAAACGGCCGCTTTGGTTCCGGTCTGAGCCTGGGCGGCTTTGGCTACGGAGGACATGGAGACCTTACTACCACACGTGTTACCACCGATTCTGCTACCACAACTACGCTTCATGAAGAAGGCAAGAACAGTCTTATCGGAATGGGCCCCTTCATCCAGTGGACAACTGATCTGGATATTACCAGCAAGAATACGCTCAGTACGTCACTTCAATATTATGGCTCTTACCAGCGTATAAAAACGGACAACTCAAATTACATCAATGATGAGAACCAGTTTAATTCGTCGGGTAATACCGCCAATGATGAACTGGGGCTGGATGCTTTGCTCGAGTACAGGCGGGCATTTGAAAACCAGGACCGGGATTGGACCATTACCCTGCAGCAATCCAATAACACGGAGATTACGGATTATGACGTGGAACGGATCTCTATGCTGCCTGCAAACGGTAGTTCTGTTGAGTCCAGCAGAAATGATAACGCGAACAGGGAAACAACGCTTCAAACAGATTTTACAAATCCGTTTTCAAAAAAAATTACGCTGGAGACAGGAGCGAAAGCCATTCTTCGCAAGGTAACCAGCGATTCCAAAACGGACATCTCTTTTCCATCTTCAGGATTTCCCGAAACAAATATTACATCAGCCTTCAATTACGACCAGAACATCTATGCCGCTTATGCTGTAGGGTCACTGAGCCTGAAAAAATTCGGCTGCAAAATCGGCGGACGATTTGAACAAACCGAACTGCACGGTGACCAGGATTCGGACAGCACCAAATTTAACGGAAGCTACAATAACGTGATTCCAAGTGTGACACTTTCTTATAAGGAAGATAAATACCAATTCAAACTCAGCTATACACAACGCATCACACGGCCGTCGGCGACCTTTCTTAACCCATACAGGAATACAAATGATCCTTACAATGTGACATACGGAAACCCATACCTGGATGCGGAAACAAGCCACGCCTTTGAGCTGGGATATTCTTTTTTCAAAAATAAAGTTTCGATGAACATCACGGCCTTTCATCGCTTTACGAACAATGCTATTGAACAATACAGCATCGTTCGCGGGTCGGTATACGAAACAAGCTATGACAATATAGGTGAAAATTCTTCTGATGGTGCAACGATCAGCGCCAGTCTTCGCCACCGCGGGCTATCTGTTTCACTCAATACAAACGTTTTCTACTATGAAGTAAAAAGCACGCATCCCGATATTCCCGCAAACAATTCGGCCATTAATTACAACGTCAATCTCTTCAGCAGCCTCAAGATCAATGACCGCTGGAAGCTCCAGGCATTTGGAACTTTTAACGGCCCCAGGTATTCCGTGCAGGGATATACGACTTCATTTTTTTATTACAACGTGAGTGGATACCGCGAGTTTAAAAACGGAAAAGGCGGCGTCGGCTTCGGCCTTGATAATTTCGCAACACCTTATATTCACCTGGCGAGTAAATATGAAGGATCAAATTTCCATTATACATCAGACAATAAAATATTCTTTCCCGGGATAAAGCTGAATTTTGATTATCGCTTCGGGCACCTGGATTTCGGCTCCAAGCGGAAGAAGAAGATCAAAAACGACGATCTCAAACAAGGTGAGAATAACGGTTTCGGCAACGGCGGAAACGACGTCGAAAAATAATCCAGGCGGGCTTTTTTTCCTGAACCACTCAGGAGCGACGTTTGTGAAATATTTTTTTTCTTTACATATTAAATCTGAACTTTACTTGCCGTTTTGGAGATTATTCTGGTTTTAATGGACTTGGAACAAATAAAAAATATTTTTCTTCTTTCTTTTTTTATCCTCTCCTCTCTTTTTTCTACCGGACAAAATCCGCTGATGAAAATGTGGGATTACAGGTATGGAGGATATGGGATTGATATACCTACCGGTTTTCAGCGAACGTCAGATGGCGGATACATCCTGGGTGGGAAATCCCGGTCGGATATCGGCGGAGATAAAACACAAAATACCTGGGGAAATATTTACGACACTGATTATTGGATTGTAAAACTAGATGCTATGGGTATTAAGCAGTGGGACAAAGATTTCGGAGGCACTGAAGCGGATGAACTGTATTCAATTCAGCAAACCGCCGACGGCGGATATATCCTCGGCGGATATTCATCCTCAGGTATAAGCGGAAATAAAACGCAGCCGCTGGTCGGGAGCATTGATTACTGGATCGTTAAAACCGATGCTTCGGGAAATATTCAGTGGGATCATGATTACGGCGGAACTGAGGCGGATTGGTTTACTTCATTGACGCAAACCGCTGACGGGGGATATATTATCGGGGGAACCACTTTGTCAGGCATTGGTGGAAATAAAACACAGCCGCTATGGGGAGGAATGGGCCAGGACATCTGGATATTGAAAATAGATTCTGTCGGTAATATTGAGTGGGATAAAGATATCGGTGGGACAAATGGTGACTGGCTGGCTTGCATCAGGCAAACCGATGACGGCGGATATGCGTTGGGATGCTATTCCGCATCTGATATCAGTGGAGATAAATCAGAGGGCTGTTGGGGAGGTTATGAAGATTACTGGATTGTAAAGTTGGACTCTACCGGTGTTAAGCAATGGGACAAAGTTTTCGGAGGCACAAATTCAGACCGGCTATATGATATCATACAGACCACCGACCATGGATTTCTTTTAGGAGGCAGGACGCAATCGGATCTCAGCGGCAACAAGACAACCCCGGTATGGTTTGGGAGCGGAAATTATGATTTATGGATTGTAAAAACGGATTCGCTTGGAACCAAGCAATGGGAGAAAGATATAGGTGGCTATAACTTCGAAGATGAGTTCGGATATTTTTTTAAAACGAACGATGGGGGCTACCTGCTATCCGGCACGTCTTATTCAACTATCAGTGGAGATAAATCAGAAAATAACCTGGGCTATGAGCAAAGCTGGATGCTAAAAACGGATGCACTCGGCAATATTCAATGGGACAAGACAGTTCTTACCGACGGGCACGATGAAGCAGGGTATGGGGTTCAGTCCATGGACGGATGCTATGTTTTGGTGAACTACTCAGCGTTCGGAAGCGGAATAGCGGGACATAAAACCCAGGCTAATTGGTCTGCCGATGCTGATTACTGGATTGTAAAATTCTGTGACACCACTGCAATCCCTGTTGCGGGCTTTACTGCTCCGCATCACATTTGCCCCGGCACCTGTATCGATTTTGTTAACCTTTCTGTAAATGCTACTTCCTACCAATGGATTTTTCAAGGCGGCACACCGCCAATGAGCGTGACCATGCAGCCTACCGGGATCTGCTACAATACGCCAGGCACCTACGAGGTAACACTGATTGCGATTAATGGCAGCCAGGGTGATACGATTTCATTGGCAAACTACATTACGGTTTATCCTTATCCGCCTCCCCAGGGGATTCAGCAAAATGGAGATACCCTGTTTGCGAATGCAGGAGCAGTCACTTACCAATGGTATTTCAACGGTAATATATTAGCCGGAGCAACCAACAGTTTTTATATCGCACCCGCCTGCGGAGACTATAACGTTGTCGCCGCTGACTTCAACGGATGCGAAGTGGAAGCGGCTATGTATAACGTGGTTGCAAATACTTCGTCGTGGAGCAATCGTTTGTCTATTACTGTTTTTCCGAACCCGGTAAATCAATTCCTTGTAATTGCCGGTATGTCTGAAGTATCAGGCATTGAGTTAGCTGTTTCGGATATACTTGGTCAAATAGTACCATTGCATTTCTCTTATGACTCCCAGCACCGGTTAAAAATCGATGTTCACACGCTGCCCCCTGGTATGTACTCGCTGGTAATAAGAAATGCAGAAAAAAGTTTTCGCTCTAAATTTGTGAAGGAATAATTTTCAGAAGCTCACGGCAGGGAAATTCTTTTTAATTGATTCAAATTAGGTTACAAGCATACCGGAATCGCAGCTGCGGTTTAAAAGAGGACTGTTCACGCTATAAGGGATGAACGAAAATTAAGCCCGTCTAGGTGTGGTCACCGGCTGGCCCGTCACTGGCAATGGTTTTGTCAGAAAAAAAATATAATTTTGTTGCTGATGTGAGCCTTTCCTTTCTCTTTTTCTTTTACCGCATTAATTTTTGAGACCATGAAAAAATATTTTTTACTCAGCGTCTTGTATCTTTTCATTCTTCAACCCGTCGGTGCCACCGGCTGTGATTCAATTGTCGTAAAGGTCAGCAGGAGTTTCTCCTCTTATTCAGGTTGGACTACATCCGTTGTGTCCTATACTTTTAATGACGGACTTCTGAGAATATTTAGAGGCCCCTACAATGAAATCACCTATTATTATGATTCGCTCAACAGGGAGTCGGAAGCAATAAATAGCCAGAACGGAACGATTAACTCAAAAAATGTACATTACTATTCATCAGTGACCGGAAGCGATACAGCAGCGATTGCCTTCCGTTTCAATGGCCAGAACTATTACTATTCCAGCGGCCAGTTTTATTTTTACGATGCGAACCAAAACCTGCAAATGACGGTGTTTGAAAATTATGATACACTTTCGATGCAATGGGATACAACCTCATATGAACTTAGTTTTTATTCTCCTGACAGTTTGACCCGCATGGATACCGTTTATTCATACCCTGGCAATTCAGTGGTTTATTACGACGCCACAACCTGGGATTCACTTGGAAGAGTAATCAGCAGTTCTTCTTATGGCGGATTAAGCTGGGGATCAAGCTCGATTATTTACGACACGCTTTGTACTTCAGGTATTTCATATGCAATTTATGACAATACCCTTGCAGGACCGGGAGGCTCCGATACACATGATTATTCTTCCTGGTACTATGACAGTTTATGCCGCCCGGTTCATGTCATCGATTCTGTCTGGATTTTTCCCAATAACCCGCAACTGCCATATATGAACCTGAAGCTAACCGATTATTATTATGCTGATTGCAATACCATCGTTGTGGCGGGGATGGATACTGTTGTCACATGCCCGAATCAACCTGTTGCACTGAGCCTTTCCGCCTATGGTGGCACCGGGCCTCTTTCTTTTTCCTGGATATCTTCCGACTCACTTTCGGATCATTCAGTTTTGAATCCTGTCGTATATACAAACTCCGGAAGCATCTGCCAGTTGACGGTTACTGATTCGCTGGGGAACAATGCTCAATTTCAAACAGTAGTTGCGGTTAATTATTTTACTGCCGCTGTCACGAATGCAAGTTGCGATACTTGCGGTAACGGCAGTGTGACAATCCAATATCCACCGGTTCAAGCCTACTGTTACCTTTCAGTTTCTCCCAATGACGGAAGCTGGAATGGAACAACATTGTCAGGCCTTCACCCGGGTGATTATAAAATTTGTTCAAGAAATGGTTCCTGCACCTACTGCGACTCTGTGCATGTTTTATCGCCTACATCGGTCGGGGAAATAGGGCAGGAAAATTTTATTCATGTTTCTCCCAATCCTGCTGTCAGCAGTCTCCTTGTAACAGTTGATTCCGGTCACCGTGTTTCAACCATTTCCTGGATCATGCGCAGCATTGACGGAAGAATTCTGAACCGCAACTCAGAAAACCAGTCACAGTTTGTTGTTCCTGTTGAAAGCCTTGCAAAGGGAATATACTTCCTGGAAATAATGATGGGCTCCTCCAACACTATAAAGATCATAAAGGATTGAAGACAGACCATCATTTGGGCTAGGGTATTTTCCATGAATTCTTAAAGTTGACGTCGATGGCATGACTTTTTTTGTATTTTGTGCATGAGAATTTTCATGTACAATGAACGCCTGTTGAAGCAATTCTTTGTCTATGCGCTATTATTAAGTTGGAGTTTTGCCATTGCCGGAAACGGATCTCCGACGCGTGCCTTACTGGTGCAGCACATAACCACGCACTATCCCGAACAGCTTACGGACCCTCAAAAGAAGACCAGGAATACCATGTCGCAGTTTGGATATAATTTATCCTACTTCACGATCCCGCTTTTTCCCATCACGGCATTTATCAACCCGGAAAATTTCGGGATACACTCCTATTCAAAGCCTGGCCGCAAGGAAAAAAACGGATGCATTTATTCCTGCAGAGGCGGCTTCATAGACTTTTCCCACCTCCGGGCTGCTGTTGACTGGACGGTTTATCTCACCTTTAAAATCCTTACAGATCCTGCTGACATTGAGCTGGCACCTGAGTCAGGCACGCTCCATCTGCACTTCACGAATACCGATGAACTCAGCACGAAAGAAATAGCCGATATGGCGCAGAAGATTGCATTTGAACGGCTTGAATGGCATGAAGCCGCAAGCTGGCACTATCATCCTCCTTACCACATACGAACTGATCAGCAATCTGCATTCACGCCTGAAGACACTTATTCAAATTTCCTGGGGACTGAAATCGGTAAAAAGATTGCGCTGCGTATCCTTAACAATTTTGAAACAAAACCTTTTGCTGAGATTGCCACAGAAGAAATTGCAAAGGAAGTGGATGCCCTCATGCCGATGTCAACCAAAAAGGAAAGTAAAGAGGCTTATGATATCGTGGACAGGAATAAGCAGATGAAGCTGCCTGCAGAAGAGAGAAATAATGACGTGTGGTGGGACAGCAACATACTTTTCCGCGACCAGCGGTATGTTTTCAAGCGCGACATCGACATGGGTCCCAGGATTGATCCATGGCTTGTGCCGCAGTCTGAAAGTTTAGGCTGTCCGGTCAAACAGGACCCCGAAATTTTTGAAGTCCCTTCAAAAACAAGGGCCGGTATTTCCTACTACCACTATTATGAATTTACAATTGTCCCGGACACTGCCATGTTTTATGGCCGGAAGGGCAAGCTGGTTCACACGCCGTTCCCTGAGTTCACCACCAGGCATTTTGATAAAGTAGTTGCTATCATTGCGGGAGAAATGGAAAAAATATTTCTTGCCGGGTTTGACGAGAGAGATTGTTGCGATCCCGTATTTGATTTTAAGAATGTGAGGCGGGTAGGCATTGCAATGGTATTGCCGGGACGGCATAACTAAATGAAAAGTTAATTTTTGCCCGCTGACAGCTCAGTGGTTTTTCTTCATGGTTCTGAACTTAATGTTGCGGTTTCATGTTGTAACTTCGCCCCCGTTTTTAAAAATTTTTTATGAAAGGTCTCCGCACGCTGATCGTCATTGCAATCGTCATCGCCGTACTTCTGCTGGTCAAATTGTTTTTTATTCCTTCACAGAAAGCCAACGTCCCAAAGCAGGGAAGTGCAATGCCGGCGCTGCCTGTGAATGCAGTTATTGTAAAGCCGTCAGTGATCAACCAGGAAATCTTTGCAACGGGAAGCGTGCTTGCGAACGAAGAAGTGGACCTTCACCCCGAAGTGTCGGGTAAGCTGATGCAGATTCTTTTCAAAGAAGGCAGCAACGTCAGCAAGGGAGAGCTGCTGATAAAAATCAACGATGCCGATTTACAGGCGCAGCTGCATAAGAACCAACTGGATATCAAGCTTGCAGAAGACAGGATCAGGAGGAATGAAAAATTGCTGGAGATGAAGGGAATCAGCCAGGAAGAATTTGATGCGCTGCAAAATGCCGTTGCTTCACTGAATGCTGACAAGGATGAGCTGATTGCACAGATTGCCAAAACAGAGATCCGCGCCCCTTTCAACGGTTTAATCGGTTTGAAAACGGTGAGCGAAGGAAGTTACGTAACGCCCCAGACGATGATTGCTTCACTTCAGCAGATTGACCCTGTAAAAGTGGATTTCTCTATTCCGGAAAAATATTCAGCATCGGTAAAGAAGGGAGATGTGATTGTTTTTACTGTTGGAAGCAGCAATAAAGAATTCAAAGGAAACATTTACGCCATCGAACCGAAAGTGGATGACGTAACGCGCACCGTTCAGATCCGCGCCCTGTGCCCGAATGCGAATTCAGAAGTGTTGCCCGGTGCATTTGCAAGAGTCACCCTGCACCTCAGCCGGGAAAACAATGCGCTGATGATTCCCACAGAAAGTATTGTTCCTGTTCTGAAAGGCAAACAGGTATATGCTTACCGTGACGGAAAGGCCGAGGCAGTCATGGTTGAATCGGGGATCCGCAATGATTCCACCATTCAAATTACCAAAGGCCTGAATGAAAATGATACCGTGATCACCACGGGTGTGATTTCACTTCGCCCGGGTGTACCGGTTAAACTGGCTTCTGTAAAATGAATCTCTCTTCTGTAAGTATCAACCGCCCGGTACTAGCGATCGTTATGTCGCTGGTCATTATTTTATTCGGGGGGATCGGTTATACTTTTTTAGGTGTTCGCGAATTTCCGTCCATCGATCCACCTGTAATAACTGTCCGCACCAACTACACAGGCGCCAGTGCCGATGTAATTGAATCCCAGATCACAGAGCCGCTCGAAAAAGCAATCAACGGAATCGCAGGCGTGCGCACCATTTCCTCTGCGAGCAATCTCGGCTCAAGTACCATCACCGTAGAATTTAACCTGGATGCAGATCTTGAAGCTGCAGCAAACGATGTGCGGGATAAAGTCTCACAGGCCGTGCGCCAGCTTCCGCAGGACATTGACGGTTTGCCCATCGTTACAAAGAGTGATGCCAACGCCGACGCCATTATTTCTTTGACACTGCAAAGTGAAACGAGAAACCAACTGGAGCTGAGTGACTATGCGGAGAATGTCATTGCAGAAAGACTGCAGACAATTCCCGGCGTGAGCACCATCCAGATTTGGGGACAAAAAAGATATGCAATGCGGTTATGGCTTGACCCGGCAAAGCTGGCGGCATTTCGCCTCACACCGCTTGATGTAAAAAATGCGCTGGACAGGGAAAGTGTAGAACTGCCCGCGGGAAAAATAGAAGGCAATACCACGGAGCTCGTTGTGAAAACAGCCGGACGGCTGGTAAAGGAAGATGATTTCAATGACCTCATTCTTGCAAACTCGGGGGATAAGACTGTCCACCTTCGTGACATTGGCTATGCAGTGCTGGGGCCTGAAGTGGAGGAAACCAACCTGAAGAACAATGGTGTGCCGATGGTTGGATGCGGCGTGGTTCCGCAGCCGGGTGCGAACTACATTGACATCGCAGATGAATTTCACAAACGTGTCGATCAAATTGAAAAAGAACTTCCGAAAGACATAAAGCTCGGAATGGCACTTGACAATACCAGGTTTGTGAAGCGATCCATCAGTGAAGTAAAGGAAACTCTGCTCATCGCCATCATCCTTGTGATACTGATCATCTATCTTTTCTTCCGCGACTGGCTGATTGCATTTCGTCCTTTGATCGATATCCCGGTTTCACTGATAGGCGCATTTTTCATCATGTACCTGATGGGATTCTCCATCAATGTGCTCACGCTGCTAGCCATCGTCCTGGCCACGGGACTGGTGGTGGATGACGGGATCGTGGTGACAGAAAATATTTTCAAAAAGGTAGAGAAGGGTATGAACCCGACACAGGCGGCGCATGAGGGCACGAAAGAAATTTTCTTTGTCGTTGTTTCCACTTCCATCACACTCGCTGCCGTTTTCATGCCGGTGATTTTCCTCCAGGGATTTGTGGGAAGATTGTTTCGCGAATTCGGCGTTGTGCTTGCGGGCGCCGTATTGATCTCTGCTTTTGTTTCGCTCACGCTTACGCCCATGCTCAACGCACGGATGCTGAGAGCCAACAGGAAGCACAGCCGCTTTTATGAAATGACAGAACCTTTCTTCGTGCGGCTGATGAGCGGTTATAAAAGTTCGCTGGCAAATTTTATGAAACGCCGGTGGCTGGGCTGGGCCATCCTCGTGGCTTCCATATTCCTGATTTTCGGAATCGGTTCCTTGCTGCAAAGTGAACTTTCACCGCTGGAAGACCGGAGTTGGTTCCGCATCATTGCAACAACGCCGGAGGGAACTTCTTATGAGGCCATGGATAATTATATGGACAGGCTTGCCGCCATGATCAATGATTCTGTGCCTGAGCAAAGAATTATTCTCACCGTTACAGCGCCGAACTTTGCCGGCTCCGGCTCCGTGAACAGCGGCCTTGGCCGGGTCATGCTCACTGACCCTGACCAGCGCAAGCGGACACAGCAGCAGATCGTCGACAAAGTTTCTGGTGCGCTCAAACAATTCCCGGAAGCAAAAACTTTTGCCATCCAGGAACAATCTATTTCTGCGGGCGGCGGACCTAAAGGAACCCTCCCTGTACAGTACGTGATCCAGGCGCCCAACTTTGAAAAGCTGAAAGAAGTGCTTCCTAAGTTTATGGCCGAGGTCAACAAGGATTCTATTTTCCAGGGAACGGATGTGAACCTTAAATTCAACCGGCCTGAATTGCAGATTACCATTGACCGCGACAAGGCGCGCGCGCTTGACGTGAGCGTGATGGATGTAGCGCAAACACTTCAGCTTTCACTGAGCGGACAGCGCTTCGGATATTTTCCGATGAATGGAAAACAATACCAGGTGATCGGGCAGTTCGACCGCGCCAACAGGGATGAAACGCTTGACCTCAAATCAATTTATGTGCGCAACACTGCCGGGGATCTTGTGCAGCTCGACAACGTGGTGAAGGTGGAAGAGGTGAGCAGTCCGCCGCAATTGTACCATTACAACCGTTACATGAGTGCAACGGTATCTGCTGGACTGGCCCAGGGCCGGACCATCGGGGATGGCATTGCCGAGATGAATAAGATTTCAAAAAAATTGCTGGACGATTCATTTTCTACAGCGCTCACCGGTTCTTCGAGGGATTTTGCCGAGAGTTCTTCCAACATATTGTTTGCATTTGTGCTGGCGCTCGTGCTGATCTACCTCGTACTCGCCGCGCAGTTCGAAAGTTTTATTGATCCCATCATCATCATGCTCACAGTGCCGCTGGCTTTGTCAGGCGCGCTGTTTTCTCTTTGGTATTTCAACCAGACGCTGAATATTTTTTCCCAGATCGGAATGATCATGCTCATCGGGCTGGTGACGAAGAACGGCATCATGATAGTGGAGTTTGCAAACCAGTTGAAGGAACAGGGAAAGGATAAAATGGAAGCGATCCTCGAGGCGGCATCGTTGCGCCTTCGTCCCATCCTGATGACAAGCATTGCCACGATGCTGGGAGCATTGCCTATTGCGCTGGCGCTCGGTGCAGGTTCCCGCAGCCGTGTATCGATGGGAATTGTAGTCATCGGCGGATTGATGTTCTCATTGATCCTTACCCTATATGTTATTCCTGCTGTATATTCTTATTTATCCCGAAAGAAAGTCC
>Ga0134121_10000631_pt1 | contig 38531 bp, 32 predicted proteins | sample KB301_FD_96463 | JGI IMG/M metagenome (GOLD analysis project Ga0134121, IMG submission 96463) | Terrestrial soil microbial communities without Nitrogen fertilizer from Kellogg Biological Station, Michigan, USA - KB3-0-1 | ecosystem: Environmental > Terrestrial > Soil > Unclassified ...
TCGAAGCCACATCGTCGGTGGCCGGCGTCGGGAATTACACTATTTCGGCGAGCCTCGCTCCACCTGTCATTACGGGCAGTTTGCCCGCGAATGCGGCGCCAGGCGCCATCGTCGATGTGACGTTACGCGGACAATTCTTCATCGCTCCCGTAACGCTCGATGCTGGGGCCGGGATCACAGTCAGCAACGTCAACGTTGTGAACGGAACAACGTTGACCGCAAAATTCTCGGTCGCAGCGGGCGCATCGCTGGGAGATCGCCCTGTAACGGCGACCTCCCTTTACGGAACAGGCGACCCGATGTATTTCACAGTGACGGCCGCGTCCGTGTTGAATTTTCCAAGATTGAACACGGCCGCCGAAATGAGAACGACCGGTTTCGCCATCGTCAATCCGGGGCCGTCGAATGCAGCCGTCACCTTCACGATGTACAACGCGGCCGGCGTGCCACTGGGCGTCTCCAACCAGATCGTGTCCGCCAAAGGCCAATTCGCCAAGGTCGGCAGCGAACTCTTCCCGAACGTCGTGGCATCGGGATGGGTGCAGGCGACAAGCTCGACTACGGGATTGCAGGCACTCTGGCTCGGCGGGGATTTCACAACCATCATGGATGGAGCGGACGCTGCTCCCTTTAACCGTGAAGTGATCTTCCCGTTGATCAGCCTGTCCGCGACCACGGGCGAAATCAATATCGCCAACGTCAGTTCCGCCCCCAACGTGGTTACCCTCAGGATTTACAATACTGCCGGTGGTGAGGCCGCGCCGTCTGCCACGGTAACGATTCCGCCCAATGGGGTTTTCAGGAGTCCGTGGCTGAATATCTTCCCGGGAGGCTCAGGCACTCCGAGTTACATCAAAGCTACCGGGACTCGCAACATTGCGGCGACGTCGGTCACGCCGAATTATCTGATTGCTCCATCGTGGACAGTCCTCAACGGTATGGATACTGCGCGGCAGGTCACGGAAATCGATTTCCCACACGTGCCGAGCGGTGGAACGCCGGCGTGGACTTCCATGCTTGGCATCGTCAACATGTCGGCCGCGGCCCAGCCGGTGACGATCACGTTTACGCCGAATGCCGGCTCGCCAATCGCTGTGACGCGCGTCCTGCTCGCAGGGCAACCTTTGCTGGATTCGGTGCAGAACATTTTCGGTTTTTCACCGGCGGTCTACCAGGAAGGATGGGTGAAGGTCACCGGAACACAGCCGCTGAATGGCTTCAGCTTCTACGGCGTGGCCGGCTCAAACGGCGCAACCACAGTCCCTGGGCAAACTACCGCGCGCACGCAGATGATGTTCGACCACGTCGCGACGGGATCTTCCTGGAATACCGGGCTTGCCCTTTTGAACAACACGACAACAGACGCGAACGTCGAGATCTACGTCATGCGGTCGACGGGTGCGCTCGTTGGCAGCACTTCGTTCATTTTGCCGAAGGGAACGAAGATCGCGAAAAACCTGCCCGAGTGGATTCCGGCGTCGACGTTCGACGACGGGTTCGTTTACGTCCGCACGACAAATAACGTCCCGTTATACGGCATCGAACTGTTCTACAGCCGCGACAACCGCGTGATCGCAAACATCCCCGCCGCGGGGATTGATCCGAGCATCACGTTTACGCCGCCGACGCCGTAGGCTTTAAACCGGGGCAGTGAGCTGTTTCTTGGGTTGCAGAAATAGCTCGCTGTCTCCGGTTTGAAACCGCCCCTTGGCGTTTCTTGGCGCCGTGGCGGTTCGAGCGCCACCACAAAGTCTGGAGGATTCGCGATGATATTTAGCGAGGGGCTCAGAACCTTCTTCGCCCGATTCCCTTTTTAAAATGCCAGAGACACGCGAGACCGACGAGGGAAAGGGTGAGCGTCGAGGGTTCCGGAACCTCGGAGAAGCGGAAATCGCCGCTATGCAGGATCTGCAATTCGCTGCCAGCGGGCATACCCGTAATGAGGAGCGTGCCGAATGCGGAATAAGGCACGTCGCTGCCGCTGACACGAATCGGGGCGACGGGGCCGAACGTTGAGCCGGACCTCGTGTCAAAGGGAAGAAAAGAGTTGGTCAATACACCGTTAACGCTCAAGTCCAGCGACAGGTTTCCGGTGATAAACGTACTCGCAGGGAGCGAAGCCAAAACGTCGGCGAGCAAGAAGTCGAAGACGAACCTCCCGTCCAGGCGCCCGCTGAATGTGAACCCGAGCCCCAGCGATGTGCAGTTCGGTCCGCCGGCCGGACAGACCAGGTCGACATCCGTGAACCGGATATCGGAGAACACTCGGGAAGTCCCGATGTGAGGGCACGTCGGATCGGTGGTGACACAGACTCGCATGCTGTTTAACCGGGCTCCTGTGTCGACGCCCGCAGTGATTACGGGGATGGGAGCCGAAAACGATGCGTTGGGCAGCGCCGCATTGTTGGTTCCGAAAGCACAAACCGACTGGACGCACACACTGGTGTGCTCCACCGTGATGCTGGACGCACTGGCAGGGACAGCAAACACCAAAAAGAATGCTGCCGCGAGGCAAAGAGCGATTGGTCGCATGGCAACCTCCGATGACGATTTGTTTCCGCCACTATACGCCTGATGCTATTTCGCACCATATGATGAAAAGAGTTGTCTGGCCCCATTCCGGCCCATTCCGCTTGTACAATCCCCCGGTATGTCTCGCATTCGCGTTCTTCCTGACGACATCGCCAATCGCATTGCGGCAGGCGAAGTTGTGGAGCGGCCGGCATCCATCGTCAAGGAATTGATGGAAAACTCGCTGGATGCCGGGGCCACGAGAATCGCCGTGGATGTCCTCGAAGGGGGGCGCCGGCTGATTCGCGTTACCGATAACGGCGAGGGCATGGCAGCCGAAGATGCGCCAACGTGTCTGCTGCGGCACGCCACGAGCAAACTTTACAACCCCGACGACCTGTTCAGTATCAAGACCCTTGGTTTCCGAGGTGAGGCTTTGCCGTCGATCGCTTCGGTTTCCCGGTTGACCCTCGAAACCCAGGCGGAAGACGGCATCGGCACCTCCATCGAAGTTGCGGGAGGACAGATCGTGGCGCACCGCGAAGGCGCATTCCCTCGCGGGACTCAGATCACGGTCGAGGAACTTTTCTACAACGTTCCCGCGCGCCGCAAGTTTCTACGATCGGAGTCTTACGAACTGAGCCAGCTCACAAGCTACTGCACCCATTACGCCCTGGCGTTCCCGGAGATTCAATTCATACTAAGGAGCGGAAGCTTCGAAGTGTTGTCCACGCCTTCGGTGCCGGATTTTCGCGATCGAATCTTCCAGGTCTTCGGGGGCGATTTGCTCGATGAGCTTGTGGAGCATCGCAAGGAATTCGGGAGATCGGGCCTGAAGGTTCATCTCTTTGCATCGCGCCCGCATATTCAGAAATACAACCGTAACTCGATGTTCTTTTTTGTGAATCGCAGGCTGGTGCGCGACAAGATGATCATGCACGCGGTCAGCGAAGCGTATCGGAACATGCTGCCGTCGGGAACATTCCCGGTGGCGATTCTCTTCCTGACAGTCCCTTATGAGGATGTGGACGTGAACGTCCATCCGGCGAAGACCGAGGTCCGATTCAAGCATTCGGGATTCATTCACGATTCGATTCGCGACGCAATTCTTGCCGGATTGACGGCCGACAAAACGATCGTTGCGATGGAGACCGGGACGGGCCCCGGAAACCCTTATCGCCTTCCCGAGCCGCCGCCGCGCGTGCCGGATTCGTGGTCCATTGACGATCCGCTTCTGAATGCGCCCTTCGCCTTGCAGCCTCCTCCGGTTGTCCTCGAGGGACAGGAACGCTTTCTCGAACTTTCGTACGGGCCGCCGCCGGATGCAGCGTTGGGCTCACAACCCCCTGCCTATGCGGATTTCGACCGAGTCAAGCGAGAAGTGCGGCCACTGGGACAATTACGAGATAGCTTTATTGTCGCAACAGACTTGACAGGACTGATCCTCATAGACCAGCACGTCGCGCACGAGCGTGTTCTTTTTGAGAATTATTTGCGACAAAAGCTTGCTGGAATGCTGGAAGTACAGCGATTATTGATGCCCATAGTCGTCGAACTACCGCCTCGCCAGCTCGTAATCCTGGAACACATCATTCCCGAGCTGGCGCAGAACGGTTTCGAAGTCGAGCCGTTCGGGCCGAAGACTATCGCGATCAAGTCTGCCCCGGGAATCCTGAAGGCAGGCGCGGTCGAGAAACTTCTGCGCGAGCTGCTGGATGGGCTTGAGCGTGAGACCCAGGTTATGAATATTGAAGCGCTCAAGAGAAAGATTGCGGCAACGGTTTCATGTCACGCGGCGATAAAGATCAATACACCGCTGGACGAGACCAAGATGCTATGGTTGGTTGGGGAACTCATGAAAACAGACGTTCCAACGGTCTGCCCTCATGGTCGCCCGATCATTCTGCGGTACGATCTAAGGGAAATTGAAAAGGCGTTCAAGCGAGCTTAGCCGTTGACAGATGCGGGAACACCCTTTATCTATTGGTGGTCCCGAATGCGGCTCTTATCATTGGCAAACTGAAAAAGGAGAATACGAATGGCGAAAATGACCCAGACCCAGATCATTACGGAGATGTCGACGAAGAGTGGTCTGTCGAAGAAACAGACCAAGGATTTCATGATTGCGTTGGTTGACCTTGCGCATCGCGAAGCGAAGAAGGGCGAGTTCGCGCTGGCGGGACTCGGAAAGCTGGTGAAGCAGAAAAGGAAGGCGCGCCTCGGCCGGAACCCTGCAACGGGAGAAGAAATCAAGATCCCTGCAAAGACCGTCCTGAAGTTCCGCGTCGCCAAGGCGGCGAAAGACGCTGTCCTCGGCGCGAAGAAGTAGGCCTGCCGAAAGGAACCCAGGCGAGTTTTGAGGATCAAAACTCGCCCGTTTTCCTGTCATTTCATTGGCTGCGCGCTATCGCGCTTGCATTCGCAGCGCTTACGCATTAATGGCTGCGGGGCGGTCGCGGTTGCATTCGCAGCCGCCCATGCATATGACACGCGCTATTGCTGAAGTTTTGCACTATGCGCTCACGCATCGTGCGCGCTTGATACGCTCTATCCCGTGAGGTGCCGCGCTCACGCGTCGCGCCTGCGCCGCATTACTCGATGATATCGCCCTTTCGGGCTCACATTCGCTCCGCTCATGGCAGCCGCTAATGCGGGGTAGAAATGTTACCGATTATGGCGCGTGGCGACACAATTTCGAAGGTTGGCCGCTCACCCAGATGTCGGGAAACTAGTTCACTCTGGTTTTGCGAGTCGATTCCCAGCTGGTAAAGTCGCGTCCCAGAATGAAGAATTTCCGCCCAATCTGCACGATCGGAATGCCGTCTTCTTCAATGATTCTGCGGAAATGACGAAGGGAGAAGCCCGCCATCCCGGCGGCAGTCGGAATGTCCATAAACATTTTCGGGCGTTGGGGGGTTGCGGTTGTTTCTTGGCTCAACATTGGTCCAGATCCTCCTAAGATGCCCCTGTTTATGCAACTGGCCTGCCACGGGAAAAATGAGTGTTCACCCGTCGCTATCTCGTAGACATCACACGAAATAGGCTTTGAACACCCCTCCGTCGGATAACGAACCCTGTCGAGGGCTTGGCTCCCGCCCAGCGAAAAGGTCAAGAAGCCGTCATTTCCAGGAGTTCGCGGGCCTTATCGTGACTGGGATCCAGCGCGAGGCAATCCCCAAAATGACACCGTGCAGACTCGTTATTACCGAGAGTCGTTTCGATGACTCCAAGATGGTATGCGGCGCCGGCCCAGTATTCTGTGTCGTTTCGCTCACGAACCAGACGGAACAGCCGCCTCGCTTCGCCGGGCTCTCCGATTGATTGCAGGCGCGACGCCTCGTTGTAGAGCCTGAGAGTCGTGTCGCTGCGCCGTTCTCGCCGCAGAGTTCCAAAGTTCGCCAGGCCATTGACGATTCCCTGCAGAAAGTAATGCCGGTAAATCAACATGAAGAGATCCGGTGTTCTGGACGGCCCGCGGCTGGAGTCTGACATTTCGAGCAGGGTCAGCTCCTCCACCGCGGCCGTGGCTTCCTTTTCACGCTCAACGTTTCGCATGAGATTCTCGACGTCGCTGACCTGGGGGATGAACTCGGGAAATTTCGCATGCAAATAAACGGCGGAACGGCCCTCCTCCAGTTCCCGGCGGATCAGATCCTGCACCCGCATCGTCTGGTTGTGATAACCCACTGCCGATGCAAGAAGCCGTGTTTCGAGTCCCTGTTTCCGGAGGCGCAGGCCAAGCTCAACGTCTTCGAGTCCGCTGTGTGGAAAGGTCTCATCGAAGCCGCCATGCTCCAGAACAAAGGAGCGCCACAGGATGGTGTTGCCGGTGGTCAGGTTCGCCAACAGGCCCGAGCGGTTCGAAGAAATGTCTCGAAAGGGCCCGAACTCTTCCATCCACCGCATCGTGGGCGTAAGGCGAAGTTCGGGATCCCAAACCACTCGCCCCACCAGAGCGAGCTTCGGATTGTTCCAGATGACGAATTCATCCACCAACCGCACGATCATGTCTGGTGACGCATAGATGTCATCGTCCAGGATGAGCACCATGTCGTGCGACGCCGCGCGCAAACCCGTGTTGAGGGCCGCGGCACGCCCCCGGTTGCTCCCGTGACGTATGAGGCGCACAAGGGAAGGAACTTCCACCGGCATTGTGGAGCCATCGTCAACGACGATGATTTCCGCACCGTTGTGTCCGAGCGCCTCCATGCATTCAGCAATCTTCTCGTTTCGGTTGTACGTCGGAATAATGATGCTCAGATCCATTGACACTCCATTTACTTGGGCACCGCGGCGCGGTGCGACGAAACTTGTGGCATTGCCCCGGATGCGGTGCGAGGGACTTTGCACAAAAAGTCCGGCACGTGTTCGCGCGGCCTTCTCCCCTCGGGAGAAGGTGGCCCGAAGGGCCGGATGAGGGTCCATTCGCCCGCCCTCACCCGGCCTTCGGCCACCCTCTCCCGGGGGGAGAGGGCCCGCTCGAAAACAGTCCTCGACTTCTGTGCAAAGCCGGTGCGAGGCGACCGATTTGGTTCTCGATCCCAGGGGTTGCGCGCTTCGCGCTTACCCCTGGCTAATCTCCAGCACCTCTTCGAGGTGTTCGCGGATCACCCGCTCTCCCCAGGCGATCTTTCCTTCAATTTCCGCATTGTTCTTGTGAATCAGATATTCCTTGGCGGTGAGTTCGAGGAATCCGTTGAGGCAGTCGCAACGTCCCCTGCGCGAGTTCAGCATCTGTTTCAAATGAGCGATGGCGACGGCAGGATCGCCGGGAGTCCTGGAAGGACGGCAACAATCGGCGAGAATGCCGGCGATGTCCACGGGTGCGGTGCGCAAGCGGCCAAGAGCGTCCCGCAAGGGCAGGATCTCCGCACCTCCTGACAGGATGCCTCCTTCGGTCGCGTTGACAAAGCGGACGCCGGGCGATTGCTTCATCCTGCGTACAAAGAAGTCGCGGTAGGCGACAAGGTTTTCGGTTGTATAGACGTCGTTACCCCAGAGGTCTGGCCGTCGTATGGTGACGGCCTGCGTTACGACAAACGTCTTCCCGTGAAACAGTGTGTGGCTCGCATAATCGCGGTCCCACGAATAGGCGAAATCCTGGCCGACAAAAATGATCGGGTTCGCGCCCATCCGGCAGGCCAGGTCCAGTCCTGTTGTTGCCACGGAACCCCAGGCCTCCAGCTTTGTTTTCCCAAATCCAAATTTTGCAAAAAGAGAATCGGGAAACAGTCCCAGGCCAAACAGAAATCGTTTGGCCGCAGATTCCAGAGCTTCGGATTGAACCGCCTGCTCGGCGATCAAATATGCCGACTGTGGCATGACGCCGGTGACATGACGAGCATTCATCTCGCTGGGGTCTGCCGTGATGACCGCATGAGGTGTGAGGCCCGCCGCAAGCAGCGGCCGCAGCGCCGTGTCGACAGAGAGAATGAAACAGCGATCCTCGATGCCGTGGAGTGCGTCTATGTTGCGATCCAGAGAGGGTCCGGCAGACACAAGCACGAGTGGCACATCACGAAAGCGACCGAACAGGCGCCCGGCGTCCGCGTCGCGCTGATATTTGAAGTTGCGAACTGCATTCTGAAAATAACGCTCGCCTCGTTGAAAATGCGTCAGAAGGTTTGCCGCTCGGTCTCTGATGTACTGCTTCAACTGCAGCCGGAGTGATTCGGCGAGCGATCCATGCTCGCGCAGGGCGGCTGGCCACTCGATCCAGAGAAATTGATCGGTTTCCTGACAGTTCCCGAGCGGCCATTCGTCGAAAAAATGACGCACCTGATCGCCAACGACGAGCTGGATACGGCGATCCCCAAGGATTTCGGGAATGCCTGGTTCCATGCTGGATAGGGCGTAGAGATCTGCGTCGGGCTCGAACACGATGATGCGCGCTCCGGGTTTTGTGCGTTTGCGCAGAACGTTGCCGCAGTAGCCCAGGCCCCATCCGAAATGCAAGACGACGTCGGCCAGTTCAAGCTGAAAACCTGAATAGAACTTCTGCGCTTCCTTCTGCGGATCGTACGCGCTGTGATACGCAAAGCCATCGACCTGGACATTCGGTTGTCCGGATTTCGAGAGCACACGTTGGAGACGGGCTGTGGTCATTCGTTATCGGGAGTTTGCAACTGGAGTGCCGTAGGGGCTTAAGTAGTGGTGGTTGTAATTATGGTGACGTATTCGGGCGGGCGTCCCCTCCTCTTGAGGAGGGGTGGCCGAAGGCCGGGGTGGTCAGGCCGGCCAAAACTTTTCGCATGTCTGACCACCCCGTCTGCGCTTCGCGCAGCCACCCCTCCTCAAGAGGAGGGGACGCCCGCCCGAATACGTCACCATAATTACAACCACCCCTATTTAGCAGGGACCCCTCGCCTGTGCTTTTCTTGATTTTCGCCATAACTTTGACAAACGTGACGGTTCGACAACGGGACAGACTGAAACCGACCTCCGAAGTTATTGATTCTAAGTAGCCCCCTCTTTGGCAGCCGGTGTGCCATGTCCTCGCGGGATGAGCGACTGCGAATGCAAGCCCGCGCGAAGCGTGAGCGCGGTAGTGCGAAACCCCAAGCGATAGGGCGCAGCCATAAAGAAAATGATAGAGAGTCTCGTAATTCGATCTTTGCCACTGGATGTCGCCATCGACGCTGTATTTTCCCTGGCAGAGCACCTCGGCGACGAATTCGATGTTCTCGACTACGGAGAGCACGCACCCATCTGGCGCGAAGTCGCGCAGAGCCTGGGCCGCAACATCAATGTTCGAGCCCGGCAGAGAAGACTTCCTTTGATCGGGCCGTGGGATCTTCCCTCCACGGCTGAAAAGTACCGCGACGCCTATGTTCTGGGCACGGGGCCACGGGCAGGCCTCGATCAAGTCATGGCATTGGCCAGAGCGGCGTCCGAGCATCCCGCTTACTTCGACGTCGGCACGAAGTCGCTTCATTCCATCGCAGAACTCACAGACATCGAGCGCATCGATACGGAGTGCCGCTTTCTTCCGTCTCCCGCGCCCGCGCCGGCGAGCCCCGGCATTGATATGCGCGTGATTCGCATCGACCTCCTTGGCGACATCATCTTCACGATCCCTCTGTTGCAGTTGTTGCATCAGTTTTTTCCCGGGAAAAGATTGTCGTTGGTCGTCGATCGTCGATTTGAGGAATTCGCAGGCCTTATTCGCGCCATCGATCAAGTCGAGACCATTGATACGGAGAATCACGCTCGCTTTCACGCCGATCTCTCGCGTTGCTTGGCAGGAACTGCCGATTGCCAGATTCTCCCGATCGGTGGGGGATGGCGGCCCGACATGGCTTCATTCATTCACCGCATGCTGCCGGCAAAGCAGAGGATCAGCCGGTTGAACATCGATACGAGCGATCTCCAGATTGTGCAGGCTTCACGCAGACAGGAAGTTATAGAAGTCGCGTCGCTCGCGATGATGTTGCGCCATCCCGCGGTGTTTGCTCATGGCAGGGAAACATCGCGAATGGTCGACACGATCGACACCGTGAGAAAACATATGAGTCCGCGGCCGCTTGAAGAGCTGTTCCGGATCGATGCTCCGCCTTCGTTTGTCAGTAAGCTTGAAATCGACGAAGACGACGTCCTGTTCGCTCCGTTGGGTGGTTCGGCCGAGAGAGACTGGACACCTGGAGGCTGGTCGGAGGCTGCGAAGTCCGCACTCTTCGCGATTCCCGGACGCCTTATTCTTGTCGGCAATGACACGGTACGGCACCGCGAGTTCAGTAGACGTCTGGTGAACCTGGTGTCCTCTGACCGTGTTGTCGATCTCACTGGTCGGACCAGCCTTAAGGATCTTCTCTATATCGCGGCGCGTTGCGGCGGCTACCTGGGCACAAACACGGCACCGATGCACCTGATTGCGCTTCAAGGGAAGAGACTGGTTGCGCTCAACAGTCCATTCGAGTCCGTCGACTTCTGGCGGTATCCGTTTGAGAACCAAATGCTCGTTGCGGGCAAACGTCTGCTGCGTGACGCACAACAGTCCGATCTCACTGCCTGTATTGAAAAAATCCGGAAGCGGCACGTTGCTCCTGAAACCGAAGACGCCCTCTACCATCCGGCCGACGTAGCCGATGCTTTATGCACGGTATTCGAAAGAAAGCTGGCGACTCAAAGGCAGGCCTCATGATTGCTGGAGAACGACAGGTCTGGGCTGCATCATCGGACGAGGTTTTTGAACTCGCCTATAACTACAGGTACGAAGAAGCCCTCCTTGGTTTTGTCCTGGCGCTGAATTCCGGGCGCGGCGTTGAGGAATACCGCAATGCCTATTCGCTGCATGGCGTGATTCGCGGCGCTTATCTCCGGATCATGACAGGAATGCCGACCGGTGGAACCGTTGGGGCCGCCATACTCGATGCGGCTAGCACGGCTTATCGCGCACTGGAGCTGCTCTGCACGCGAGAGGGATTTACCTCCGAGTACTACAAGGCCGCCCGGATGATGTCTGGCATGTTGATCCGTTCAGGACGGTTCGACGACGGATCCGTAGTGATCGACGAAGCGTTCAAGAATGGAGCCGGGCGCATTCCCGGTGTAAGGATTGCTCTGTTATTGCTGCGGATTCAGTTGTTGCGTTCGTTTGCTGGACAGCAGGAAGCCGCGTTCGATCTGGCGGAGGATCTCGTCGCCCGCCCGTTCCAGATTATCGAAGCTCCGCAGGTTGCGGAGTTGAACATTCTTTACGGGCTTCTGTGCAAGGAGACCGCACGCCTGGACGCCTTCCAGTTGGTGATGTGGCGAGGTCTTCGCGTTACGCGAGGCAATACTGCTCTTCGCAACCGAACGCTGGACAATCTTGTTGAGATCTATGGCAGCAGGGAAGCTGTCGATGTTCAGGCTGCGCCGGGCTCGGTAGAAGAAACCGTCCTCCGTCTTGCATGGGCAGCACGTGCTCAGTCGAGCGACCGCGCGGGAAAGGCAACGGCAGCGGATTTTTGCGACCGGATCGACGCTTATCTCGGGCGACATAACTACGCGGGCCCGCGCGCCCAGCACGAAGTCTATTTCAGCGGTCCTGCGCCGCGCATCGGAACTCAGCATCGCATTCTGGTAACGCGTGGAGTTGGGGGTATCGGCGATCTTCTGATGATGACGCCGGGAATCCGCGTTCTGCGCGAAATGAATCCGCAGAGCGAAATTGTGTTTGCCGTTCCAGGACATCTGATGACGTTGCTGAACGGCAACCCTCATTGCACTGCGGTGGATATCGCGGCAGAGGGCCTCGACGTGCGGGACTTCGATGCCTGGTACAACCTTTCCGATTGTCCCGCAACCCGTCACGAATCGGGGACCGCGCCGCTGGTAACCCTTTCGCGCATCGAGCTGTTCGCGGAAGGAATGGGCGTTGAACCCTCGGACCTTGCGTGCTCCGGACGCCGTCCGGTGTATCTCGTCAGCGAGGAGGAGCAGGAGTTTGCGCGCAGCTTCCTGAGCCATCGAGGCTCCGGACCCTTTGTTGCAGTTCAGCTCCAGGCCGCCGATCGTTATAGGGACTACCCGTATCTGGAAACCGTCGTGAAAGCGCTGGCCGAACACTGCGATGTTTTCGTTTTCGGCGACCAGCCATTCTCAGGATTCGAATCCGATCGCGTGACGCGCGTTCACGGCCTTGAGCTCCGGCAAGCCTTTGCTGTGGTCAGCCAGTGCAATGTCGTGCTCGCTCCAGACTCTTCGTTCATCCATCTTGCGGGTGCGCTGAATCTTCCGTGCATCGCGCTCTTCGGGCCTATCGATGGCCGTATGCGAACCCAGGACTACCCTCGCTGCATCACGCTCGATGCCTCGGATGTTCATCCGTGCATGCCGTGCTGGCGAGACGAATTCACCAAATGCCGTGTGACCGATGGCCGCCGCAGTCAATGCATGTCGGATATCGACCCACGGAAAGTTGTGCAGACTACTCTAAAGGAGATTGAAAGATGCCGACCCTGACTGCCGAAGCCACCGAAGTCCGAAAACTCGAAATCGGTTCGGGCAATCGCCCCACACCGGGATTCGAACACCTTGATTTCGATCCCAACCTTCCCGATCTTCAATACTGCACCGACTTCCGGAAGCTCGAGTTTCTGGAGAACGACACGTTCGATGAAATCCTTTCCGTCCACTGCATCGAACACATTCCGTGGCGCGAGATCAAGCAGACCGTGGCCGAATGGGTTCGCGTGCTGAAGCCGGGCGGCAAGATCCGGATTGCCACACCCAGCCTGCGTTTCATCTGTGAGGCTTTTTCGAGCGACAGCGATCTGTGGAAAAAGGACTACGACATCATGAACGCGGAAGAGCAGGCGCACCTCCAGGTCGACGGCGTGCCGAACAAGGCTCTCTGGGCCAACTTCAAATTGTTCTCTTCAGGCGCAGGCTTCGACAACCACTACGCGTGCCTTACCGGTGAGAACCTCGTGGCCTATCTGAAGGAAGGCGGGTGCTCGAGCGCCGTAATCACTGCGGATGTGGACTGCCTGGTGATTGACGCGGTCAAGTAAGTGAAACGCGTTTACCATCTGGTCACCCACCTCCGTCTCGGCGCGGGCCGCTATATTGTCGATCTGGCTGTCGAACAACTCAGGCGCGGAGACGGCGTCTTCGTCTGCCTGAGTGGCGATGCAGAGGGGAACTGGAAATCCGATCCTGCCCTTGTCGCAGAGTTGCAGAAGGCCGGCGTGAGCGTCATCGTTGTGGGTGACACGTTTCATCGAAACGCGGAAGGGCTTCGCGCTGCTTCGCGCTGCTTGAAAGACTACGCGAGGTTCTCGACCGGCAACAGTATTGTTCACAGCCACACGGCAACGGGTATCCTCGTGGCAAAGTGGGCGGGCGCTCCGACCGTCGTCTCCACGTGCCACGGTTGGAATCCCACGAGGCCGGAAGAACAGGATCTTCAGGATGCCATCGCATTCACAATGGCCGACGGCATCACGAGTCCCTCCACGTATTGGGCCGAACGTGTAAATCGCCTGGCCGGGATCGGCAACGTGAAAGTGCTCCCCTACGGCCTCGACCTTGCACGGTATCCTCAGGATTCACGACCACAAAGAAAACGGCAAGTGGTCGCGCGTCCTTCTCCCACCGGGAGAAGGACGCCCAAAGGGCCGGATGAGGGCCCTCCGTCACGCGCCCCGTTTGCCAAAATCGTTTGCCTCGCAGAATTGACCGTTCGCAAGGGGCAGGACATCCTGATTGCCGCAATGCCGGGAGTGTGGAAGATCCATCCCGATGTGGAACTGGATTTCGTGGGCGATGGGGACGCCCGGGAAGCTCTGCAGACTCAGGCGCACAGAGTTGACCGTCGCGAAGGGCGTATCCATTTCCGGGGATTTATCGAACAACCCTACAAGCTGCTGCGCAACTTCGATCTGATGTGCCTGCCGACGCGATCCGACAACCAGCCGATCTCGATTGTGGAGGCGATGCTTGCGGGGTTGCCGGTGGTTTCGACAACCGCAGGCGGAATTCCTGAACAAGTCGCCATGGGTTCCGGTGGGATCTGCGTGCCCCCCGATGACGTCGAGGCCCTGGCCGATGCGCTTATCACTCAATTGGAGGCGGGCCCGCCCGGGGACGGACATCTCCATGGGCTTCGCCGCCGTTTCGATATCCGCATGCACGCCTTGGAGTTGGATCGATGGTACGGCTCCGTGCGTCAGACTCCCGCGGCGTTCTGTGAAAGTCTCGGCGTCCGGTCGTTGCCGGAGTATGTTAGGAATCGCGCTGGCAGCATGACTGGCGAAGACCGGCGGTTACCGCTTCGATAGACGGCAACCCGCCAAGCTCAAAGTGTTTTCGGATCATCGGATAGTTTCATCGAAATTAGACGCTTTTTGAAACCGGCGATCTGCTTCAATTTGTATCGCATGATGGTGACCACCATCATCACCCCGGTGCGAATTGCCCCACTCAGGGTACCCGTAATTTTCGATTCGCCGACGCGCCCTCGATAGTTCAGCGGGATTTCAATAATAGGCGCTTCCATTAGCAGCGCCAGGATCACCATCTCCGGAAGAAAGTGCGAGGCGCCCACAGTCAAAACGGGGTTCATTGCTGCGACCAGGTCTCGCCGGACGAGCCGAAAGGTGCAGCCGCAGTCGCTTAGTGACGGGCCATTGAACAGGATCTGAAGTAACTTGCCGACAAAATAGTTTCCCCAGCGAAGAAACCAGCCCATGTTGGCTTGGCGCCAAATCAATTCGCGCGTTGTCCGGGTGCCCATAACCATCTGAAACTGGTGTGAGTAACTGAGAAGCTTATAGATGTCCTGGGCTATGAAAGTTCCATCGGGTTCACACAGAACGATGTAATCGGTGTTCGCTTCCCGCAGGCCTCGTCGCAGGGCATTCCCGTAGCCTTGATTTACTTCATCCAACACTACCGCCCCGGCTTCTTTCGCGAAAGCGGCGGTTCTGTCTGTGGAATTATTGTTAACGACGTAGACCTTGTCGATGGCCTCAATGGACAGGAACTCGCGTACCGCTTGAGCGATGCCCTCCTCTTCATTGTAAGAAGGGAAGACAATCGAAACCGTTTTCTCGTGATACATGTTGCTACTGAATCAATCCCATCGATTTCAGTTCGCTCATCGCGACCGGAACGGAGTCTTTTCCATTTTGAGCTGCCATCCACGCAATCAGGTTCGAAATACCTCGTTCCAGCGTCATCTTCGGAGAGTAGCCGAGCAGGTTCTGAATCCTGGATATGTCCGCATAGCAGTACCGGATGTCCCCCGCGCGGAAACGATGGAGAATTTTCGGCTTGCGGTTGAACCCGAGGCGATCCGCCAACAGTTTTGCGATCCCGAGGACGCTGGTCGGCTTTCCTGTTCCGACATTGAATACCTGTTGATTCGCTTCTTTTCTGGTGAGCGAGAGCACGCAGGCTTGAACGATATCCGAAATATGCGTGAAATCCCTGCTTTGCTGGCCATCCTCAAAGATGATTGGAGGTTGATCGTTAATCATTCTGCCGGAAAAGATCGCAGCGATACCCGTGTACGGATTTGAGAGCGCCTGCAGGGGACCATAAATGTTGAAAAATCGCAGAGCGACCGTCGGAATACTATACGCTTCACCAACAGCGAGGAAGCTCTCTTCATGGTCCCGCTTGGTTATCGCGTAAATCGACCTTGGATTGAGGGGCTTGGTTTCAGGAGTCGGTCTCGGTGTCAGTATGGAATCGCAGATGTTGCAATGAACATCCCAGTCTCTTCGCCTGAATTGGGCGACAGTGCGAATTCGAGGACTCACGGGTCCGCATTTTGGGCACTCGCAGAGCCCCTCGCCGTAGAGCGACATCGATGACGCAACGATGACTTTTCTGATCTTGTCGCGATGACGAATCACCGATTCCAACACTGTGGCGCCACCCATCGAATTCGTATTCATGTAATGTCGAACCTGATACATCGATTGTCCGACGCCGACTGCAGCGGCGAAATGGTAGACATAGTCCACTCCAGTCATGGCTCTTGCGACGTCAGCGGGCCGGGTCACGTCACCCTTCATCCATTCGATCGTGTCAGGTAATGCTTTCGGTTTACGTAAGCTTTTACCGTGAACCTGGGCATCCAGGTTGTCCAGAACGCGGACGGTGTATCCGAGGCGTACCAGTTCACAGCAAAGATGTGTGCCGACAAAACCGGCTCCCCCGGTAACGAGGATTCGTGGTTTTTTCATTTCGAAGAATTTGAGAGATAAAGGCGTTCATAGGCGCTCTTGAAAGACTGGAAGTGTTCCGTGGTCTTCTCCGCATCAGGGCGAGACTTGCCAATCGATATGAGGTAAGTCTGAAATGGCCCGGCGCGAAGGCGACCGGTTTCCGGCTCGACCAGATCAGCCTCCACCAAACGTTCGTACAGGTACTTCGTCTGTCCGCGTAGATTCCACGCCTCAAACAGGTTTGCATTCACGAAGTACGTTTCGACGGAGTAGAAGGTTTGCAGTCTCACGAATTCGCTTCGCTTTCCGTGTATTAGTTGCGAGTAGTAGAGTGCGTTCAAGCCCAAAATGAGTGTGCAGATTGCGCCCGTAAACAGCTTTTTATTTCCGAGAATCCCAAAGAGAAGGCACGGCAGGCTTCCCACGATCAGAACCGGGCCGAGCGCCGCCGCGAACATGATTCGGGGGATTGGCAGAAAACAGCAGATCAGGCCTCCCGCCAGTGTAACGGCCGATCCCACGATGATCTGCTTGTCGGTTGGATCCAGGGCGCGAACCTTTTCAATGGAGGGCAAGTGCGCCACACCTCGCAACGTACGAATCAACCGAGCCACTCCCCATGCGAGCGGCGCGAGGAGCAGAAGAAAATCCAGCCTGAGCCAATCCTTCCATGAATCATTATGGGAATAGCGAACGGGCAGATCGTAGAACATCCACAGTAGAAATCGCAGGTAGTTCACGGCGTAGTCAATAATCGGGGCGTTGTTATCAGGGCTTGCCCCTTGCGCTCCCCAGGAGCCTTTGAGAACGATAAAACGGGCCGTTATGAATATCCCGGTGAGACCGAGAAACGGGAAGGAGAAGGCAATGGCGTTCTTCCATTCCCGCCGTCTTCCGAAGAGAATCCACAACAACGGAAAGACAACGCCGAGCGGAACAACAACTTCCTTCGTCAGAAGCGCCAGTGCCCAGCAGCTGCAACTCAACACAAGCGACCGGCGTCTGTCCGTCTCGAGGTAGTGGTGCGTCAAAATGAACGAGAGCAAGAGCCAAATCAGCGAACTGATTGCTCCGATCTCGGTATTCCACGTAAATGCGTAGAAGTTCGTCGGAAACACGAGAAAAAGCAGGGCGCCGAAAAATGCGGTGGGTTCGGTCTGCCCCAGCTTGCGGATCCAGACAAAGAGGCAAAGGGCGATCGCCCAACACATCAGAATTCTCGCGACGAGCAGGCCTTCGGGCTTGAAGCCGAAAATCTCGAAAGTCAGCGCATGAACAAGCAGAGTCATGGGCCGATAGACATGCACCCACAACTGCGGCGACGTCAGGACGGCGATGTCGCTCCACCAACTCTGAATCAATAAGCTCGCGTCATAGTGACGGAAGACCAGGAAGTCATCGTAGAACAATCCGACGGACCGTGCCTGCCACTGCATCGCGGTGCTGGCAATGAAAACTCCAGTGACGATGGCAAGTAACTGCATTTTCTGACGGAGCATGCGCGCGTGATTATACGTTGGAGCCAGGAGTGGGCGACTTCGATTATGGGCCTGTGGGGAGAGGCCCGTTGTCACTTTGAATCAGGGCCCGATTTGGCGGATCAACGACAGGAACAACTCCACGTACTTGTGAACCACTCCATTGGGGTAAGTCGTGGGTGCAGGGTCGCCAAATGGAGAGACGGCATATAGGACTGCCAGAACGTGGGAAGTCCCCATCTGAACCCAGGAGGAGTAGTCGATGGCGTTATTTATCTTGCCGGCGAGGCCGGTTCCGAGGTGTCCGTATTCCGATACCAGCCCGTAGAGTCCGAGAAAGGCGACAAGATCGAAGAGCGGATAAAACTCCATTCGATACCGAAACGCCAGGCCGATGGCCATGCACGTAATCACTATCGGTGTTATCAGGCCGGCCATCACCGCTGCTGCCTGAGTCAAGTTCACATCCCCCCAGCGCTTGAACCGCACGAGCAGCCAGATCGACAGAATGCAAAGCAGCATCAACATGGGATCGGAAACAAAAAACGAACTTGGGGGAAGCTCTGGCCCATCAAGCATTCTCGTCTGGAATTCATGGAACAGGAATCTGCCATCCGATCGCGTCCACATGTTGATCGGCAGAAAGTAATAAAGGAGGGCAAATCCGATGCGTCGAACGTTCAATGCTCCCTGTTCATTCAGCCGCTCGAATCGAATGGGCGACTCCTGCATCTGCAAGCTGAGACTCAGATCGATGAAGGTCGCAGGGTTACCCCAACGGCCATAGTTCACAATTCCGGCGATAATCATGAAACCCAAAAGGATTCCACCCGCGCTCCAGGCTCGCCGTCCTTCTTTCCAGGCCAGTACAAGGAGGAGCAATCCCGTCGAGGCGTACAGACCAAAGCCGGTGGAGACCCGGGTCAGCAAACAGAGTCCGGAAAGCAGAGAGAGCAGCGCCAGCGTTCGAGAAGAAAACTGCTTGTGAACGACGAGACTGTGAAAGACAACATAGACGTAAGCTGCGGCAATTGCCCCAGACCAGCTGACAACCTCCTGGAATATCGAAGGTTTCAGGAACTGAACCTGCGGGCCGCCAAACACCATTGCCATGATAACGGCGCCGAAAACATATTGTAATTTGCCGCTGGGAACCTTCTTCTGAATCGTCGCCACCATGGCCACTTTAAAATAGGCGGCCAAGCTCGGCGCGAGCACACACGCGAGAATCGTCAGATCGGTGGTCCTCAGCGAGCGGCTAATCAACAAAGGCAGACGAAACAGCGCGGGAAGGATTCCGAAATACGCAAATGTCCTGCCGTTGCGAACGAAAGCTTCGGCCTGAATTGCTTCGGGATCCACGTCGAACTGCCCGTGCAGCAGATGCGAGAGCATGCTGTTGAATGTCAAACCCATTTGGTGAGGTACAAACAGTTCGAACGTGCCGAGGGTGGCGAGGAAGGAGTAATACCCAAAGGCGAGAAAGAAGCAATAACCCGGCGTAAAGCGGAACTTTGGCAGGGTCAGATGGAACTTCGGCATCGCGGGGATAATACAAAGATGGTCAAAGACGCTGCAACGAACTATTGGTCTACCGTAGGCGGGACTTCAAGTCTCCAGCAGCTACGGCCCCGCGAACATCAGGCTCGCCTGCGGTAGAGCCGATACAGCCCAACCCGGCCGATATCGTCGTAATTGCTGAAGAATCGGACGAACCGCGGGTCCTCTCCGAAATACTTCAGGTAGTCCAGGCGCGCAGCTCCGCCAGCGGAGCGCATCGCATCATCAAGTTCAAGCACTACCAGGAGCCTCGGGCTGTATCGCTCGAGATCCTCGATTACAGCATCGTGAAACTGCCGCTCCAGGCCGGTCCGCTGAGGCAGCGTGCGGAATACAACCGGACCGTCCTGATCCCAGAGCTCATGGTGGTACAGGGCAGCCAGCTGCCAGAGGTGGAGATACCGGGACGACCATAAGGCTCCGGCTTCAGTCGTGAGAGGCCACCCCGAAGCTGGATTTGAAGAGAAGACCATGATGCGTTGCCCTGCCGCTTCGCGCCGTACCACGGGCAGTAGCAGATCCAGGTTAGGGTCCTCACGATACTGGCTTTGGTCGGCGGCTCGAAGCTCCAGCAGGGTTGCAGCAGACACGCTTATCGTCACCCCCAGGACTACCAGCCATGACAGGCGGACGACCATGGCTGAGATCATGACTGAAACCTGCCTTGACGGCCGTTTGACGGAGCGCAGCACCACTGCCGCCAGGAGCATAAAGCCGTAGCCCAGGGCCGCAACATAGTGATACCGCCAGCCCTTCTGTTGCGCGATGGCTCCGAAAAAAAATCCCAGCGTCGCCGCGAGAAGCACATCGCGGACCGCGTCCGGCTCGCGATCGACGTTCCAATGCGCCAACGCGGCAAGTAGGAACAATGGGAGGGGAGTGATCAGCGCGAGGACTATGGCTCCTACCACGCCATTGTTGAGATATGTCTGGTAGAGCGGCCGGACTGCGAGAGCGAATGGCAAGTAGCCCGGCGTCAGCACCAACACCGCTGCGACGTAAATGAGGCCGGCTCCGACCAGCGTGATCAACTCGGTTCGCATAAGAACGCGCTTGCCTGTTCGGTAAACAAGGTAAGCCTCGACCAACAACCAGGCGAAGAGGAAATACGGCTTGAGAGCGAATCCGATCGCTCCGGCCAGTCCGATCCCCGCAGCAGCGCCTCGTGGCACAGTTTTTCCGGAGCTGCGCACCATTGCGAGGCACATCCAGGGCAGCGTTAATACCAGAGCCAGGTGTTCGCGTTGGGTAAAGTCAAGACGAGGGAGGATGAATACCGCAAAACACGCACTCAGAACGAGCGCATTCCGGGCCGTGTGAGGAAGGTTTGGCAGCCGTGCCAGAAGGCGTTCTGACGTCACCAGACTGACGGCAGACAGGACCAGGAGCAGGATCAGCATGCCGTAATAGGGGGCGATCCCGGTCATCCGAGTGCCGGCCACCGGCGCCGTGGCGAGCCAAACGATCAACGGCGGGTTATTCTCCAGGTAATCCACATCCAGCCGGGCTCCATCCAGGTTCTGGGCCGCCAGATAGAGCTGCCATGCGACGTCGGCCAGTGGAGGACGCCTGAGAGCTGAAACCGTCCCCATCAATGCCAGGGCTAAACACAGCGTCACGCAGACAGGCCGCGAGAGCCAGTTCACCAAACCGCCGGATTTGTAGTCGGTCACTGCGTCTGGAGTTATTGTCGACACCGGCCAACCCCAATGGTTAGAGTGATGCTTCCCGGCTCATTTTTCGAAGGCAAGGGGATCGAAGAAATTTCTAGGAAGGGCACTTTCACCTTCGAAGTACCTCGCAAAACTGGGCACCAACCCGGAGCAGACCAGTTTCGAATCGTCGGTGGGGCCAGTACGCTTGAAAACTGTCATGCGGGTGATGATTTCGCCTTCCATCGACTCGAGTTCGAGAATTTCCTCAATTTGCCGGCGGCCATCGCCAATCTTTCTCAGATGAATGATCATGTCGAGCGCATTTACGATTTGCCGACGGAGTGTTTTGAGTGGAATCTCCGCACCGGCGTGAAACAGGATCAGGGACTCCAAACGAGTGAGGGCATCTCCTGCCGAATTGGCATGGATAGTGGTCATGCCCCCATCGTGTCCGGTGTTCATGGATTGGAGCATCTCGAGAGCCTCGAGGGATCGGCACTCTCCGACCACGATGCGGTCCGGACGCATGCGCAGGGACCCTGTGACGCAGTCTCGCAAACTGGCGCCACGCTCGCCGTGCACGGATACGAGCCGTACCCAGTTGGGATGGTTGAGCTGGATTTCGGGAATATCCTCAAGGGTAATAATTCGTTCGCGGATGTCGACTTTGTCGCAGAGCGCGTTCAGAAGGGATGTCTTGCCGGCACTGGTGCTGCCGGAAATCAGAATATTCAGGCGGGCGCGCACGCAAGCCTCCAGAAACCGTGCCGCTTTTCCAGACAGCGCCCCGGCCGCGACCAGATTCTCCAGCCCCCGATGGGTCAGAACAAATTTGCGGATGGTCAACGTGGCCCCGTCCGGCGACTGTGGCGGCAGAGTCACGTGGAAACGGGAGCCGCCCGGCAACATACCGTCCCACTGAAAAGCCCCGGTTTTCACCGTTCCGCGCAACTCAGCCAGGCTCTCAAGGGCGCGCTCGAATTCCTGCTCGCTGGCGAACGGCGAATCCATTCGTTCCAGCCTTCCGCCCCGCTCGCCAAACGCGGAGTCGTAGCCGTTGAACATCAGTTCATTCAGCCGTTCATCCGCAAGCGAACCCATCAAGCTTTCTAATTCCGGAGGCAACATGGGTACATTAACGCATGAATGCGCGAATTAGTCACCTGGACAACTTTGGCTTGAATTCGCGACTACAGCCTCGGATCCCGCCGCCGCGAAAACAGGACTTTGGTGCTTTTCACCAGAATACGGTGGGTAACCGTCACTGCAGTCAACGTGCCCAAAAGTAGTGCGAACGCATGCAGGATCCCGGTCGGGATTGCTTTGAAGAGTCCAATGAATACTGTCATTCTTGCCTCCTTGCCCAAATGACTTAAAACGGTCGTGGTTTGTTAGAGGTTCAACCTCGTCGAATTCCGCCAATCAACTTTATTGACAACCCCCCGCGAGATCATTGCGCGCAACAGGCTTAAAGCCTGTGTGCTTCGGTATTTGAGCGGACGGTGAGCCGGCTCGTAACCCTGCAACCTCCATTCGAGGTTGATTGAGCAGTTGGGATGCCAAGGATGTGATGATTGAGGGTGATCCAGGACCGCGAATCAGAGGCTGAGCGACGGTTCGATGTACACCTGATCGCCGGCTTCAGTGTAACTTTTCGAGATGGCATCTGCGCGAAGCTCGAGCACACTTCGGGCACGAAAGTTGGGCCACGTTATGGAGAAGGGCCGAATTCGCTCGTAGAGCCCGACGACTTCCTAACCCTTGTCGATCAGGAGAACGTCGAATCGGAAGAACATGCCGATTGTATGGATAGAGTTGGCCGGCAGAATCCAGATGCCCATATCGGGCTGGAGGGATCTCCTGCCGAGCAATCAGTCCATCGGCTCAACAGGCGGTCCGCGACCATGACTCGCGCCGCCAAAGGTGTTCGCCTGGTCTGGTTATAGACCGATACACCCGGAGCGCCGCGAGTCATTGCGTCACAGGTCCCTTATTTACGAGAAATCTTTTTCATTCGCATGATCAGAACAATGAGCACGATAACAGCCAGAACTCCGGCGACGACCCGGATCAATGTTGTTGTCTCCATTCTTCACCTTTCCGTTGAATACGAAGCGTTCCTGATGACCGTTATTGCAGCAACGCTCCAAGATTTTTGAGAAGCCCGATGACAGCCGGTCCAACAGTCACGATGAACACCATCGGAAAAATAAAAAGGACCATCGGAAATACCATTTTGATTGCCGCCTTGGCTCCCATTTCTTCCGCCTTTTGCCTGCGGGTGGTCCGCAGCGACTGCGAGAACGTGTTGAGAGCCTGGGCGATCGGAGTTCCAAAACGTTCCGTTTGCACGAGCATGGCGACGAACTGGCGCAGGTCGTCGAGATCGGTGCGGCTTGCAAACCCTTTCCACGAATCAAGTCGCGGCATGCCTGCGCGTTGCTCGAAGATGATCTGAAGAAGCTCCTGGCTGAGATCACGATGAACAGTGCGTATCTCTGTTCCCACGCGCAGAATCGCCTGATCCAAACCCAATCCTGCATCCATGCAGATCGACATGAGGTCCAGGCCATCCGGAAGGCTGTAAGCAATTCGGGCCCGCCGGCGATTGGTCGCTTGCGCCAGCCAAAAATCCGGAGCAAAAAAACCGAGAACGAGCGAGATGATGATGAAGAAGAAGGTGCCGTCTTTGAACGACAAGGCGACCAAAATCGCAAGCACCGCCGGGACGGCGAACCTCGACGCGAGAAAAATGTCGGCATGGGCGGGTTGCCGGTAACCCGCGCGCGCTAGCCGCCGTTGGAGGTTGGAATCGGGCTGCTGGGAGAACAGGCCACGAAGCAAGGATAAGGGCTTGGCCAGCCATTCAACAGTTGCGGAAGAATCCGCACCTTCAGAAATGCGTCCCCGTCTGTCTGCTCTCGTCTGCCGATCCACCTCATCGAGCATGGCGCTCTGCGGAGAACTCTGCGTCTTCAAGACAATGAGAAACAAAAATAAGAGCAGGAGAAAAAGGCCGCTTCCAATTAGCAAGGCTAACGATGTCATGGCTTAGACCCTAACAGTTGCAATATGCTTGAGCAATAGAATGCCGGTCACCCAGAATGCGGAACCCACGTAGAGTACCATTCGACCGTTCGGATCCGTAAACAGAGGTCCCTCATATGTGGGGTTTAAGAAAGAAAACAATATCAGCATGACCAAGGGCAGAAGGCTGATGATCCATGCGGTTACGCGCGCTTGCGCGGTGTAAATCTTGACCTGGCCTCGAACTCGGACCCTCTCTCGCATGACAAACGACACCGTCTCCAGAATCTGGACGATGTTTCCGCCCGTCTCCTTCTGCAGAAGCAGTGCTGTGGTGAGGAAACGCATATCGTCTCCCGGCACTCGCTCCATCAGATTTGTCAGTGCGTCGCGCAAAGGCAATCCCAGGGATTGTTGATCGTGAACCATTCTGAACTCGGCGCCTAGCGGCTCCGGGATATCTTGCCCTACCATCTCGAGTGCCGAATTCAAAGCCTGGCCCGCTTTCAACGCCCTCGCCATCAGCTCGACAGCCTGCAAAATCAACGCTTCGCAGGCTTTCAGTTTCTGGTATCGCAGAAAAAGAAGATACGCGATCGGCAACACCCCCCCCACTACGGCCATCAGAGCGACGACCAGCGGGAGACCGTACCAAATCCAACCAACGAGAGCGCCTACGAATACGCCAACCACGCAAGACAAAAGGACTGAAGAGACGAACCACGACGGGCCGGCCTGCTTGATGAGGTTCTGCAGCCGCCAGGAGAGGGGAACGCTGGCGAGCAGATCGTGAATCCAGGGAGTCGGGCTAAGCCGTTCGTGCTTCAGGATAGTGGTTTCGCCCGGCTCGGACCATTGATCCGACCGTTGTTGCGAGATGCTGTCCAGGCGGCGCCGGAACGCCACTTCCGTCTCGCTCGCCCGGGTGAAGAACATCGCAATGCCAAAACATATCAGCAGGACCACAGCGAAGATCAGCATCAGAAACATGGAAGCCCAGCTCCTTCAGTGATCCGGCGGCTCGAAGGCGTCCGGTGGAAGCACAACACCAGACGACTTCAGCTTGTCGGCAAATCTGGGACGGACGCCTGTTGCCCCAAAGGCGCCCAAAACCTTGCCTTCAGGAGAAACCCCAGCCTGAATGTAAGAGAAAATATCCTGCATTACTACGGAATCCTGTGTGACGCCGGTGACCTCGCTGATATGCGTCACCCGGCGGGAACCGTCGGGAAATCGAGAACACTGGATCACGATTGAAATAGCCGAAGCGATTTGCCGCCGGATGGCCTTTTCGGAAAGGCTGATGTTCCCCATCATGGACATCGTTTCCATGCGGGAGATCGCGTCTGTCGGGTTGTTGGCGTGAACTGTCGTCATGGAGCCATCGTGACCGGTATTCATCGCCTGGAGCATGTCCATGGCCTCTTCGCCACGGCATTCTCCCATGATAATGCGATCCGGGCGCATGCGCAGGCTGTTGATTAACAATTGCCTCTGCATGATGGCGCCTTTGCCCTCGACGTTTGCCGGCCGGCACTCCAGCCGAACCACGTGGCTTTGTTTCAGCTGCAACTCGGCAGAGTCTTCAATGGTGACGATCCGCTCCTTGTCTGAAATGAAGCCTGACAACACATTGAGCATCGTTGTCTTGCCGGCGCCTGTTCCGCCGGAGATCACAATGTTGAGGCGTGCCTTCACGGCGCCGCGCAGGACTTCCATCATGCTCGGCGTCAGGGTTTGTTTCGCGAGCAGGTCGTCCTGCGTAATCGGTACTTGTCCAAACCGTCGTATGGAGAGCTGCGCCCCATCGATCGCAAGCGGCGGAATGATCACGTTCACGCGCGACCCATCGGCCAGCCGGGCGTCGACCATGGGAGATGATTCGTCCACGTGCCGGCCGATGGCCGAAACAATGCGCTCGATGATGTGCATCAGGTGGGCGTTGTCCTTGAACATCGTGTTGCTTCGTTCAAGAACTCCGAATCGTTCCACGTAAACGCTCTTTGGGCCGCAGACCAGGATGTCATTGACGGTAGGGTCCTGCAAGAGAGGCTCAAGCGGTCCCAGTCCGAAAACTTCATCCAGCACTTCGCGCGCAAGCCGGTCCCTTTCGGCGGCGCTCATCGCGGTATTGAGATTCTCGACGAGGTCCTGAACCACCGTGAACACCTGCGAGCGCACCCGCGCGTCACGGACGGTGGCGATTTTCTCGAGATCGACTTTGGTGATCAGTTCACGGTGGACGGAGGTCTTCAGCTCCTGATATTCATGGAAGCCCAGACCGGTTGCCCGTTTTCGGTCCCCATTCCCGTTGATCAAAGCCGTCACCTCGGGTCACCGAACAGGCCGAGAATTCCCCGTTTCTTCTTAGGGTCGACCTTGACCTCGGCCGCTGCCTTGGCGCCGACGATGGAGTCCGCCCATTCCTTTAGATTCCGTGTCAGTTCGGAACGCGAAGTTGTGGCGGACTCGCCCGCGGTGATCGTCTTGACGGCCTGATGGTACTGGTTCGGCACCGACCAGAAAACCTTTCGCTGGGTTACTTTCTCGATCTGAGACTCCGTTATGGGGCTGCGTTTGTCAAAACGGTTGAGAACCAGCCGGATTTTTTCCGCCGGAATTTCTTCCTGTTTTACATAATCGACAATCCGGCTCACATTTCTCAGGGCCGATACCTCTGCGACAGTCACAATGTAGACCCAATCGGAATAACCGATAAGTTTCGCCGTCTCGTCGTTCAGTCCTGCCGGCGCATCAACCAGGATGAAGTCATACCAATCGCGCAGTACGTTGAAAGTGTGCGCCATTGTGCCTGATGCGGCGTGCCGTGCGGTTTCAAAATCACTGGGCGCCGGGACGATGTCAAGACCGCTTGAATGATGAAGAGCCATGCTTTGCAATAGAGCGGCATCGAGGCGGTCCGTGTTTTCCATCAACTCGTACGAATGATATCGAGTTGCCGTAAAGCCCAGATACAGCGCGGCGTCTCCCGAGGTCGGATGCAGGTCCAGCAACAGGGTTTTCTTTGAACTTGAACCGGCCAGTATCGTCCCAAGCTGCGTCGCCAGAGTCGTCGCTCCGCAACCGCCTTTGGCGCCAATGAACGTCAACACCTGCGCGGTCGACCGTTCCTTGCGTTCACGCCGACGGTTACTTACTCGAGTTACGGCCTGGAGGAGTTGATCCCGGACCAGAGGCTTGAACAGATACTCGCGGCAACCACTGCGCATCGCCTGAATAATGATGTCCAGATGCGCGTCGGAGGAGACCGCGAAGACCGCGGTTTCGCCGTTTTCAGTGTGAATACGCTCCGCGATCTCTAAAGCCTGCTCGGGATTTCTGTCGAAATCGATAATGCAAACATCGAGCCCGGGATCGCTGTTCTCCTCGAGAAACGAATTATCATCGACATAATCCGCCACCTCGCGGACATTTGCCGATGGCAACCAGATCTTCAGCAGTCTTTGGGTGTCGCGGTCGAACGCCATGGTGACAATCGAGAGCGGAGGAGCGGTGTCAATTGCGTCGTTTCGTGAGTTGTTGTCCGGATGGCTGAGAAGCATGGTGGCCTATTTCGATGACGGAGTTGTTGGGGCATTTTGGTTGCCCGGGATTGTTTTGTCAAATGAAGAAGAATTCAGGAATGGCATTGGATATTCGAGACTTGAAGGAGCCCCGGTTATCCCCTTTATAGGGTCGACTATATGAGGAGTCACGATCACGATTAACTCCGTAGTGCTCTTGTTGGTCGATTTTGACGTGAACAATCGGCCCAGAATTGGAATGTTACCGATACCCGGAATTTTGTTCAATTGGGCTCGTGCCCGCGAATCGAGAAGACCAGCGATTCCGAAAGACTGTCCGTCTTTCAGTTCGATTTCGGTTTCCGTGCGCCGTGATGAAATAGCGGGAACAACAAAGCCCGAAATCGAAATCGAATTGGCGAAATCCAGGGTGCTCACTTCAGGAGCGACGTGAAGGCGAATCACGTCATCACTGTCGATGGTGCCCGTGAAATCCAGTTTTACACCAAACGGACGGAACTGAATCGTCACCGCTCCGGCATTCGCGCCACCCTGTACCGTGGGAAAAGGAAACTCGCCGCCTGCTAGAAAGCTGGCTTTCTGCCCACTCAAAGCCAGGAGGTTCGGTTCCGCCAGAATCTGGAGAAGCGCTCTCGATTCCAGATCTTTAAGCGTAACCGCAAGGTTGAGATCGGGGCGAAACAGGAAAATGTTCAGGATATCCGTGAGCTGAAAAGTCCCGCCGCCCGTCCCACCAACTCCTGAACCGCCTAAGGTGGGGGCGCCGAATTGCTGCGTTGAAATCGTTCCGATCGTGTTGGTCGCGCCGGTACTCAGGATATTCAGGCCCAACTCGCTGATCTTGACGCGGTCGACCTCGGCAAACTTGACGGCCAGCATCACCTGCCGGTCACGCTTCGCAGCCGAAACGCTGAGTGAATTGATGACTTGCGCCGAATACAGGGTTGCCATCTTGGTCAAGTCGTCGGCGGCCTTTTGCGAGGAAACGGCGCCCGAGAGAATAATGCGGGCCCCGTCGGTTTCGACACTGATCTGCTGGCCGGGATAGCTGCGCTCAATCGTGGCGCGGATCGCGGAGATATCCGGCTCTACGAGGACGTCCAATTGCTGAGAATGGTCTGGCGTGTCCCAAATAATCAAGCTGCTTGCGCCGGGCGCCTTTCCGGTCACGACAATTTGCGTCGGTGTCGTCGCCACGGTCTCGATCGCCGTTGGATTGCCGGTCATGACCCGAGTGACCGGAGCCTGGGTGTTGATCACCACAGACTTGTTCACGAGAATATGCAGGACTTGTCCTTCTGCGGCGGCTGCCGGCTGTTGGAGTGCGCCTTGAATCGGCGCGACCACAAGGACCAGGGCCGAAAGAAAACCTGCGATTTTTAGAGCGGGCCGGCAGACCATTTTTTCCCTCAAATTCCTCAAAACTTTTGACTCGATCGTTGAGTTCCCTGGATCATTTCAATGACGTGAGGTTCGGGTGCCTTTGGCGCCTCGACCACGGGTTGTGGGGGCGGAGCTTCAATTCGCGCAGGCTCAACCTTGGGCGGCGCTGGGCGCAGCACGGTGGCTTTTGGCGCGACGGGCGGAGGTGCCGACCGATCCGTGAACAGTTGGTCCGTCCGTGTGGGTGGAATCTCGACCTTCTGCTGGTCGACACCGCTGCGCAACACGAACTGGATGGTGCTTTGCGCACTGGCGAGAAGCAGTTTTTGCGAATCTTCGGGACTAAGGAGCAGCGTCACCACGCTGACCGTTTGGGGCTTGCCTTGAGGATCCGGCTCAGTAAGCGTACCGGTTGAAAGAACTTCGACATCCTGCAACACCGTTTGTGTCGCCGTCTGGGACGTTGAAGAGGATGTGTGTGTGGCGACAACGTCCAAATGCGAACCCGGATAAAGGAATCCGGCCACACCGACAATTTCGTTAGAGCGAACGGCTGTGGCGCGCATGCCCTGCGGAATCTTGCCTGCGAGGCCGAACCCGGACCCGACCGCGGCAAGATGCCTCTGCAACAAGGGCTGTTTGGCTACCACTGACACTATCAGAGGACGGCCTACCGCATCTTCCACCTTGGCGACCGATCCTTCCAGTACCAGGTTATCCGGCCAGCTCACGGTGGTCAGATCCATAGCAGTTAAGGGCACACCCGCCGCCAAATCCCGAGCTGCCGCAACAACAGAAACCACACCGGGGCCCCTGGAAGACGGGCGCAAGCGGCTCGAAATCAGATAGGTCGAGCCGCCCGCAATGATTGCGGCCATAATAAATGCGACTAATACACGACGTAGGTCCGTAAATCACCCCCACCCGAGCGTTCGGCCCAGGCAGTAAAACGTTCCAATGGCGATTGCCGGTGCAAAGGGCACTCGCATTGAACCAGATTCTTTGATGTTTAATTCAGGATGCGGATGGAGTCCCGCCGTCAAGTGGTGACGAAGCAGCTCGAGAGAGTTCACGAGAGTGGTCCGCACCCGCCCGTGGAAAAACATCATACCCACGGCCATGAGACCACCCGCGATGGCGGATGCGAATAGAAGGTTAACGATCTGTGAGCTTCCTGCCCAAGCGCCTACAGCTGCCATCATCTTGACGTCACCTGCACCCATTCCTCCTACAACAAAGAGAACGAATAACACACCGCCCGCTGCCAACGACGCGACCAACCCTGCTTTCAGCCCGGGCCACCCCAAAAGAAGCAATCGGACTGCCAACCCGGAGAGGAAAGCAGAATATGTCAACCAGTTTGGAATTCGTCTGCTGCGAACGTCCTCAACCGCGCCAAGCCCGGCGACAATCAAGGCGCAGATCAAAAGATATCTGTCCACAAGGCGGGGCACGATTAAACTGCCCCGATCTCCCTTCGTGTATTCGTGGAATGGCGATTCGAACTCGCCCGGGACCGGCGGAGATTACTCCCCGCCCAGGCCCTGGACGCGAACGGTTCTACGTGCCAACCGCATTCGAGAGCTTGGCTCCAATGAAGAGGAACGCATTGTTAATATAGCTTGCGGCCGCGCTCATGCCCACCACTGCAGCCAATGCAACGAGTGCGATGACTAGCAGATATTCAACCAGCCCCTGGCCGCTTTCGTCGTTATGGAAACTCTTCAGTAGATCTAATACCGTCATTGTTTTCTCCTCAATCCTTTTGGAATTTTCCCGGAATCTTTTCCCGTTTAGCGGGCCCCAACTTTACACAAGGCATAAACTACCGTCAACGAAGAAATGGGCAGGGAAACCGCGCAAAAAGGCGTTGCAATGTATGAAAGAGCCTCGCTCGATCGTCAAGAATCGTCAAGGAACCGTCAGAAACGCGGCTGCCCTGTCAAGGATTAGGATGCGGTGGGAGAGGCATTCATTTCAGCTTTTTCCTGTCGCTTGACGGGTCGAGTGCCGTTTCTGCGAGTGTACGATCCTGTCGAGAGCCCACACCATCGTGTCCCCCCACCATACGGTCCACGCCTGCAGAGGTGATCGCGAGCTGTCCAGTGCTCTGCCGCTCGATCAACTGCTTTTCAAGCAAATACCAAATATGAAACTCCAGGTGTTCCGCTGGGCATCCCAACAACCGCTCAAGCTGGATTACGCCCATGCCTCCTCGCTCGGGATCCCTGCGCCTGGCGACATACAAGAGCGACAAAACGCCATCGAATACCCGGAGGTCGTCTTCGAATGAATTCGAGGCCGACGCGTCCTTGAAGATGTTCAGGACCTGCGCCCGGTTTTCTTCGTACTTCACGTCATACGCAGCTCGCTTTTCCGGGTCAGAGAGAATTCGATAGGCTTCCAGGATCTCAGTGAACTTGTCCTGGTTTCCGGTCTGCAAATTATCGGGGTGATAGCGTTTGATGAGGGTACGGTAAACGCGATTGATCGTTTCGTCGTCCGCGTTGGGACTCAACTGGATGGTTTCGTAGTGATCCCGGAATCCGCTTGCGTTTGGAGTTTTTGTGCTCACGGAACGAAATCATTAAACGCATGACGCGAAGTCCACAAGTGAAAACTGGATAACGGCACGTTCCGCCGAGAAGCCGGGATCTAAGCGGGACCTCGCCGCCGCGAACGGAAAAGTACGAAGCCGTAGAGGAATAGCGAAAGGAGCGAGGCTCCCGCGCCTGAGATGAGGTAGGGAGGTTCGAAATCGAGTTCAACGGTGTGCGTCCCTCTCTCCAGAATCAAACCCAGAAAACCTTTGTCAACCAGCAACAGTTTCGCCTGCTTACCATCGATTCTTACCGACCATCCCTCATCGAACGGCACGGAGAAGAACATGACTTTCTTTTCAACCAGTGAGACCGTTCCACGAATGTGATTTTGCTCTTGAGTCTGGATTGTCAGCGTGTCTCTTCGCCGGCTGCGAATATCATTCTCGTAGTCCTGCGCCGAATAATCGCTTTCCCCGTTCACTTCGAATTCCGTGAAGTCCGGAAGCCGCTCCCGGTCGATATCTTCGATGACAACCGTCTCCAGAAGTGCACGGTCCTTCTGCTCAGGAGCAAGCTTTGCGAACCGGCTTGCCGGCATATACGTGTCGTAGCAGAACCCGAGCGGCAAAAAATCGCGATTCTTGTACGCATGGACGTCATTGAAGTCGGCAAGCCGCTCGTATGAAGGGCCGAACGCGTTGGGTTCGGGCTTCTTAGTCAGGGCGTACTTGACGCTGACAAGCGTTTGAAGGATAGGCCTGTGCGCCAGCCCCTCAGCCCACCGCGTACGGCGTTCGTCGCCCGGAGGGATAGTGTCAAGAGCTTGCAGAAACCGTATGTAGGAATTCTGGTTGAAGGAATGGTACGAGCTGATGCCCCGATAACCCTGTACCTTTCCATCATTCAAACTCGGGCTCATCGAAGGACCGGAGGAATAGTCTTTGTGGATTCTGAAAAACTCCTTGTCGCGCGAGTTGATCAGAGCCAACGCGTCCACGGTGTAATCGTTGTATCCGGTTCGCTGCTCGAGTTCGCTCGCGGACAACACATCGCGTTGATTGATCGCGATGTTTGAAAGATACGCAGCCTCGACTGTCACCGTTAGAAGGATGCCTACCCTTGCAATCTGGAAGTACCTCTCTGAACGCATCGACATTATGAGAAACGTGTAGAGGAACAGGAAGACGGTAATGACGGCTCTTAAGCCACTCTGGACTTCGGTATATCTTTCGTAGAGAGACGACGGCACATAGAGAACAGCCAGCGCCCCGGCCAGCGAAAGAAACAGCGTGGGAAGCGAGACGCGCCGATGCTGATCGATAAAACTCAGGCCCCGAATGGCAAGGTACAGCAGGACAAGCGATATAAAGAAAGAGAAGACTCGGAAATAATCACCGGCGAAAAACCAGAACGCATAACGGAAAACCGGAAAAATCAGTGGGATGAAGCACGAACCAACCAGGAGGGCATATGCGGCCTTTCGCTTTCGGTCTAGAAATGAAAAGAATTGTGGCGCCAGAAGAAGCGTGACCAGGCCTGTATACAGGAGTGGTGCTTCAAGGTAGTTGCCCCACCCCTTGAAGTGATTCCCCGTCCCCATGAGGTCGGACGAAAACAACCGCAAGATTTCCGAAACATAGTGGTCCGGTGTAGTGAGCCCAAAAAGAGGTTGGGAAGAGAGACTTGTGACGTACGAAGCGTCCCCTCCCACTCGCGGGCTTTGAAGTATTTGCGAAATATTGCTGAAGAGAAAAACGGAACTCAATCCCAGACCCAGAAGGCAAGGCGGGATCAACCGGAACAGGTAAGCCGCGAGGTATTTCACCTCCCAGTCCCTGCCGCGAGGGCATCGGATGTGCGCATAAACGAACAGTAACAAGCCGTAATGGAGCAGCTGAAAGGGTTGATAGGCGGCCGTCAACGCTATCGGAATCGGCAGAAGATACCAGACGTTCTGCTGGAAAAGCTTCTCAACGGCATAGAGCAGTAGCGCAATGCAGAGAGCGTCGTAGGAAAACCAGTACCACGCGCTGCCCACAATCATGTAGCCGGTGAAGGAGTACAAGACACCGCCAATGAGCGCGGAGTAGTTCGACACCGGCAGCTGTTTTAGATACAGGAAGAAGAACACTCCCCCCAGGACTATCTTGAGGATCTCGACGAAAGCGAGCGCCGGAGCAATACGGCTGCTGCCCAGCGCGTAGAACAGGAGCAGAAAGGGATCGAACGTTCCCACGGTGAAAAGGCTCTGCCCCAGGCCCTGGTTGAAAGACCACTTCGGAATTCCTGTGGTTCTCAGATAGTCGACAATATGAAAGAGAGTGGGATACGTGTCGTTTATCGAGTCACTCGCGATGTCCTTATAGAGGTAGACCTTTTCAAGGAACAGGAAGTGTCTAAAGACCACCACTACGATGCAAAGCAACGTGATCAGTAGAATCAAACCACTCTTTTTGTTGAAGAGTCTGTCGATACCTGCTGAAAAAAACACAGGGCGCTCTTGAGTTCCCGCGTCTGGTTCGCCGCTGTGCATTGTCATGAGGCTTTTTCTCTCCTCAAGAGTATCGAGTTCCCGGTCCCCGGAGGGGCGCAAGGAAAGTAGCCAGGGGTTAAGCGCGATAGCGCGCAACCCCTGGTTGGTCGTGCACCCGAATCCTCGCACCCCGCAGGAGTGCGAGGAGAATCGCAGCACTTGAAACCAGGGGTGACTCGCTTCGCTCGCTCACCCCTGGCTACTTTCCTTGCGCCCCTCCGGGGCGACTGGGACCACCAACTTATCGAGAACTCGGTAATCACGAGTTAATTCACGTATGGCGAAAGTTTGGCGGGACTCTCGTCCGGCTCGGCCAGCCACACCTGTCTGTCTTTGAAATAGCGGATCAACTCCTGGTTGTCCGCTGGCGACATTTCCCGGGCCCAGACTACTTTCGCATCATCGATGTCCGCCTCGTTGTATACCCATTCATTGAACATCACGTCATGGTCCGGCTTGTAGCGGACGATGACCAGGTGCCGCCCCGGAGATCGATTTAATTTTTCCAACGCGAGTGCCCGATTCAGATTGATCGATCGCGGCGAACTCCAGGTTCTCAGAAACTCAGATCGCGTCGAACCGGCCGGAACCGGCTTACCAAAGAGGGGAATTGCCGTACGGACCAAAAGCAATGCGACGCAAACGAGCGGTATCGCCAACACGATTACCCGTCCTGAGGGCTGTTCGTTCCAGCGCCACAACCGCGCGTGACGCATCGCTTGTAGCACAAGGGCATAAACGACGCATGTCAGCGGCGCCACATAATGAGGCTGAGGTACATAGATCGTCAGCAGCGGCCCGACGACTGAAATCATGCACACCGCTAGGAAGAATTTTGTCTTGCGGCTCAGAAGGCCGCGGAGCCGTGGGGAGGATCCGGCTGCGGCCCAAATGAGAAACGGAAGGGTCAGCACCGGCCCGAGGAAGAATAGCCACAGGGACGTCAGCGTAATGGCAACCCTTTGTATAGGATGGGCGCGCGCTTCGTTATAGAAACCTGTGCTGTACTCACGATAGAAATCGCGCATCACCGCGTGATGGAACTCCGGCGGGGGTTTGAGCTCCTGCCAGGGGAAATACAGCAAGCCATAGGTCGCCATGTTGACTTGATAGGGGATACGGAAGGGGCTCCCGGTGACACGCCAGAAGTAGTAGCCCATTCCTCCGATTGTGAGTGTCAACACCAGGCCGACGGGCAAAACGATGTGGAGGAGGGAAGCCTGGAGCCGGTACCTGTCGGCACACATCCATACAACAAGGGCAACGGCCACCGGCAGCAGGAAAAACAGGCTCTCATACGGGCGTGTGTTCGCCAGGATGGCAATACCGAAGCCGAGCAACAAGGCATGCCAGACGCTTTGCCGCCGCCGGATCCGAGGCAACGCTCCGAGGACCAGCGCACCGCCAATTGCCGGGAGAGTTCCGCCATAGTAGCTGTCCGCCCAATAACTGAAAGTGGCGAGGCGGATGACCGCCAGCAGTCCACCGATCAGTGCCCATTTGCCGGGTAACCATCCCTGCAGCATCCAGCAAATGGCCGCGCACATCAGACCCACGCTAAGCCACACTCCAGCGAATGGATGTCCGAAGGCTACCTTACCGGCCGCCAGGAGCAATCCCTGGGCGGGGTAATACATCGACGCATAAGTAGGGTTTTGAATGATGTGGAAGCTTTCGAAATGGACCCACATCGGATGAGTCGGATTCGTCAAGCGCCCATGGACAAAAGTATCCGCAGCCAGAAGGAAACTGAATTCATCGTGGATCGTAGGTTGTGGGATAGGCAGTACTGGCAGAACAGCGGCGCGGGCGCCAAGGCCGAGCAGGCCAATCGTCAAAATCGCGAGGCGGGGCCGCTGCGTCAGGGGTCTGAGGAAGCGTTCAAATTTTTGAAGCCAGCGGGAGCCTGCGCCGGGTATCGCGTACGCCGCTGCGATCGCGGCGCAGGTCAGGCAGAACTCCAGGGCTACAAACAAGCCGGTCACGTGTCAGTGGGATTCCGCTAAGCTGGTTCTTTCGAAGAGGACACTGACGGAGTCGCGATAGTCGACCTTCCACTTCGGGTCGTGCTCGAGCAAATACGTCAGCGGGCGGTTGACTGAGAACAAAACGTAACGGATTTGGTATTTGTCGATGATCCGGTCCACGTTTTTGACGCCCAGCAGATCGATATAGTCCGCAAACACGCCGCCATACTCGAAAATATCCACGCGGCTATCGATAAACACCTTCAAGTCACGCTCGTACCAGATGAAATAACCTCCCCAAAAGTAGTCATTCAGGACGCGGCCTGCCGGCGGATGCGCCTTTAAATAAGGAAGGATCTGCGCGGGAAATTGCGTCGCCGACGTTTTCTCAAACGAGGCTTCAGAAGGGAGCGGGAAGTAGTGAAGGGCAAAGTAACCGAATCCTGCCATGAAAAGGAGATTGAGCACAGGCTGATCCGCTTTTCGATCGTACGGCGGAATGAAATCCAGAAACCTCGCCAACATTGGCGCGGCGATGATCGCGAGAAAGAACAGGAATCGAGCATACGTCAATCCCAGATAGAGCCCGAGCACAAGCCAACCCACCTCGGTAAGCCGCCACCGCCGGTTCTGCAGCAACGCCACCGCCAGAATGCCGATCAGCAGGACAAATATGATTTTCCCATGGGCGTCGTGGAAATCGATCGACGCCCATTCTTCGATATGCGCGACATTCAGCGTTTGCTTGGCTCCGAAATCGAACGGGTATTGCACCAGCAGCCACCCGAATGGATTCACGAAGACGGCGCCAACGCTGACCAGGCCCGTCGCGATCAACTTTATCAGGCTGGATCGACTCCAGCGCACCGCTTCGATACGTCCCCATTGGCCTTCGATCAGACCGCCCGCAACAAAAATTCCAAAAACCAGGAAGCCAAACATCCACGAGCCGTGCGTGTTGATCCACAAGCAGAACAGCGGCGGAATCAGCCATAGAGGGCCTCGGCCCAGCGAGCGAAAGCGCTCCAGAAGGATTAGCAAGGCGACCATGCAAGCCCAACCAAACAAGATCGTGCGAGGCCCGAAATTCACGACGGCCAGAAAGGAACAAAATCCGCACGCGATGATCGAGGCCTTGAAATTGCCACTCGCCTGCCAACAGCGATAAAGCAGGCCAGAGAAGATCAGCAGGGCCACTCCGATCCAAAGAAGATTGAGGCCCGTAAAGCCGTAAGCCCGCCAGGCTAGAAAAAACGGTATTTCCGCCAGCCAGGCGTGGTTGATCCAGTCGGCACCCGGGACCGTAAACGAGTACATGTCATGGTTCGGGAAGTGGTGGGTTTGCAGCAGGATTTCGGCGTTCCTCAAGTGCCACCAGATGTCGGGATCGATCATCTTGCCGCTCGCCAGCATCCAGAGGAGGACGGCGAGCAGAACTGTGAGCATGGCCTGAAATGAGAATATCGCGGAGAGTGAACTGCGGATCCTATTGGACGACACGAAGGCGTACTATACCGCATAGGTCCTGACCCCGATCCGGGTTGTTTTTTTTCTGTCCCCTTACTAGAATGGCGTCTCCAGACAAGGCTATGCGAATTCGAAGACTATGGTTTTTTAGATCCGATTCCGGTCAGGCTCTTCTCGAGACTGCGTTCGTGTTGCCTGTGTTACTGACGCTCATCCTGAATTCGGTCAACATTGGTTTTTTCTTCCTGGTCGCGTTGAATGTTGCCGTTAGCCCTCGAGCGGGCGCTCTATACGCCATCATGGGTTTCGCCACGCCGAGCGGAGCATCGAGTGTGCCAGCCGTAATTGACGCCACAACGCCGACTACGGTGCCTTTCCTGGCGTACGAGGACATGCGTGGGGCGCTTGCCGCGTATGCGAGCGCGACGGTTCAGACCTGCTCGAAGAAGGTTCAGCCCTACATCAATCCAGGAGCGAGTAATCAGCGGGCGGACTGCAAGACGTGCACGAGTTCGAGTGATTCCTCCTGTACTGGGACTAACGTCTACACTCCGACGTCGGATCCCGAATCTCCCGGGTTTGTGTTGCATCGAGTGGATGTGACGTACACGTTCAGCACGCTCATTCCTGGAACGGCATTTAATCTGGTTTTACCGCCTGGACTTTGTACTGCCGGCACGTGCATCTTTCATCGCCAGGTCTCCATGCGGGCGATGGATTAGATATGCGGGCGCTCAGAACTGGAACTCGTTCGAATAATCGAGGTCAGGCGACCGTGGAGTTCCTCCTGTCCTCGGTATTGCTCCTCACGACGATCTTTGCGGCGTTGCAGATGTTCGTTTTGATTTACACCTACGTCATCATGGCGGAAGCCGCGAAACAAGGCGTCCGCTATGCCGTCGTTCATGGATCTCTCAGTTCAGTGACCGGCACGACAGCTATTCAAGATGCCGTGAAAAAATATGCCGACTATCCGGGAATGACGATAGCGGTAACTTATCCGGATGGGGGCACCGCTCCCTCTCAGCGTGTCGAAGTCACGCTGAGCTATCCTTCATTCACCCTGTTTTCGCTGGGATGGGCTCTGCCGACGATTAACGCATCGGCACGGGGACGCTACTTCTACTAGCAGGCAAAGACTGCTAGGAAGGCAGTGGCGGGCGACGCACTATGACCAAGATGGTTCCGAACAATCTGCGCA
>Ga0134121_10000634_pt1 | contig 38460 bp, 39 predicted proteins | sample KB301_FD_96463 | JGI IMG/M metagenome (GOLD analysis project Ga0134121, IMG submission 96463) | Terrestrial soil microbial communities without Nitrogen fertilizer from Kellogg Biological Station, Michigan, USA - KB3-0-1 | ecosystem: Environmental > Terrestrial > Soil > Unclassified ...
CCATGGAGAGATTGCACACGAGCAATGTCACACAAAGTCTTCTGCTTCATATTTGACAACAAAGAAAACAATCTCAATATGGATTGGAGTCGAGCCGAACGTATAGAATTCGACATCTGGACAAAGGATAGTTATTCCAAAGCCCAGAAGTGGTATGAGTTGGCAAGACGTAAAGGTCTTTGTGTTTCCCATTTTTTTGTGATACGATAACACTAACAACTATATGCCTGAAAATAATCAAAGTCTATTTGCACAGCAATTCAACCCAAATCTCTTTCAAAACAATGGACCCCAACAGTTGACGGACGAACAACGGGCACCATCCTATTCGGAAATGGTACCTCGTATTTTTACTGAGACACGAGTAACAGTTCAAGAAGTTTTGAACGATAATCGTTTTAGTGCCATGTTGGAACGATTTCAATTTATTCCGAGTCGTCAAAATACAGGACAATTTACAATCATTTGCAATCGCAGTCAAAATATCGGACTATTCTTACAACAGGAAAGTCAGGATTATGTTCGAATTTCTGTTCGCAGTCTTGTTTCCGCTACGACAGATGAATTTGAGAGTCGAGTATGCTCTTCGTTAATGGACGGACTGCAAGCATGTTATGATTTTATGAAGATGTATCAAGGATATGATGCGTTTCAAAATTCAAACAGATTTTAAGAAGTAAGATGGTACTTAAAGTTATCATTGCATCAACCATTCCTGATTCTCAAAAACTAGATACGAGAAGAACTGCGTACATCTATTCTCCTGAAGCAGTTGAAGAATTGGCAAAACAGGTAGAACAACGTCATGATTCTGGTAAACCTGTACAAGTGCTTTTGAAGTCTCCAACGCGTTCTAAGGACGACAACACTTGTTCCATTTTGTTTGGAGACCCGACAAAAAAATATGAAGAAAATAGGTTTGTTGGGGAATTAATTGGGGCAACAGTTCGACCGGTACCAGAATTTGACACAGTTCAATGTGTAGCGGACATGTATATCTACGACATCAATGTTGCAGAGGGATTGATGGATGAGGCGGCACGAAGAGCACTGTGTGTTTTCCCGATTATCAATTATGAGGACCGAGAAAAAAGCTTGAAAGACATCCCGTTGAGTTATACAGATTTGACGGATGTTCTTTCTGTTTTACAACCTTGTTTCAATTTGATTGGAGCAAATATCGGAGAGAAAAGAAGCTCTAGCAATCCGTTTCTTTCATTTGAATCGGAATAGTTGGAAATATTGGGAACGAAGTTGGAGAGATTATAGTTTATATCGCTCGACTGCACGAAGAGTTGGTGTTACAAAGAAAGAGTTGTGCGTTTCCCAAATTAAACGCATAGTTATGCAGAGGAGTTTATACTAAATTGAGTTGGCTCCTTAACAACAATCAAATCAACGCAGTGACATCCAACATATAAACGTTGGATGTTGTCAATCAAATCAAACACATACATATATGCCAGACACAATCAACACAGTCCAATCCAAAGATGCCGATTTTTCCTACTTCCAAAAAAAGCTCGAAGAATCAACAAAAAAGTCTTCTTTCCAAGATTCTCTCATTTTCAAACTCGACAAGCCAGAAAAGAAAGGTTCAGAAAATTCAGCAGTTGTGCGTATTCTTCCGTATAAATACGCCGACCGTAATTTCCCTTTTATCGAGACCTTTTTCCATTATAGTATTGGCACTGCCGGTACAGTAGCATGTCCAAAAAACAACTTTCAAGAAAAGTGTGCTATTTGTGACCACGTAGATGGTCTCTATAAGAAGAGCCAAAAAATTGGTCGCAAGCATAGTATCGACACCAATAATCGAGACAAGATGCGTTCCATTCCGGAGATTAATGCTTTGTGGGATACTGCAAACAATCTTCGCGTAAAAAAGCGTGTATATGTTCCAATCACTGTTGTATCTGTCAATGGAAAAGAGCCAACAGAAGAACAGGGCGGTATTAAATTCCTTGGAATGTCACCTTCTCTATTTGATACTAAGGTTGTTCCGGCGCTCTCAAAGCAGAGAAAAATCAATCCTCTCGACCGTTATAACGGCTTTGCTTTTCAATTCTCAATGAAGAATGATGGTTCTTCTTTTGGTAAGACAGATTTTTCTGTCATTACGGATGATGATGCGTCACCAATTCTATCGAATACGACTCCGGATGAAATTGACGCATTTGTTGATACTGTTCCGGAAATTTGGAGCACGTTACTCAAGCGCAAATCAAGTCAAGAAGTACAAGACATTCTAAGTGATGTGCTTGTTGATGATGAAACCGAGCTTGAATCAACATCTAACGGAGCAAGTGTTGATATTGCTTCGGAAATGTCGGCGGACCTTGATGATGAATTTAGCGCCGAAATCAGCGAAAGCCTAGAGGAAGTTGTAAACGACCTCGATTCTCTCCTCTCTTAAAACACCGATATAAAAAAATTGCAACTTGCTGTCTGTTGATGTGAAAAATCGCAGACAGCAAGTGTGATTCATTGATAGTAAATTCAGGGCTGTAAAATGGCAAAGAAAAAAAAAACAGAAGACGACGAAATTTTGAAGAATGCCGATTTAGGCGAAGAGCTTTTTATTGAATTGGCAAATAAGGCCAATGAATATATTCCGGGTTCTGGACATGTCTATAATGATGATGACATTGATGCTGACTTAACAAGTTTTGTTAGCACTGGGTCCAAAATTCTTGATACGGTCATCAGCAACAGAAAGGATAGAGGCGGATTTCCAGTTGGTCGTATTTCTGAGGTCATTGGTTGGGAAAGTTCTGGAAAATCTCTTATCGCGGCACATGCCTGTAAAGATACACAGTTGCAAGGCGGAATTCCAGTGTATTATGATATAGAAAAGGCTCTCAGTCTGCAGTTTGTTCGGAATCTTGGAGTCGATATTCCGCACATGGTCTACAACAAGCGTCTCGTAACTATCGAGAACGTTCTTGAACAGATGACAAACGACATTCAACTTATTATCGAGAAGCAGCTTGCTCATAAGGCAAAAAATCGTCGTCTTATCACGATTATTATTGACTCGTTGGCTGCAGTTTCTGCACAAGATACGGTTGAAGCAGATATTGGTAAAAGACAATATGCAAACGTCGCTCGTATTCTTTCTCAAGAGCTTCCAAAGGTTATTGATGTATTGGATGATGCAAACGTTGCTATGATTGTTCTCAATCAGCTTCGTGAAAAACCCGGAGTTGTATATGGAGACAAGTTCTATTCTCCGGGTGGAAATGCAATGAAGTTTTATGCTTCACTTCGCATTTTACTTACAAAAGGTCAACAAATCAAGGTCAACAAAGACAAGCCGAATGAGCAGGTTGTGGGATTTAATACGACTGCAATAACGAAGAAGAATAAAATATCATCTCCGCTTCGAAAAGCAAATTTCGACATCTATTTCAATAGAGGTGTCGATGACAATTCTGGCTATCTTAACATTCTGAAGCAAACTGGAGTTGTTAATGTTAAAAATAAGCAGACATTCGAATTGATTGATATAAAAACAGGGGATACTATTGATTCTTGTAAGTCAACACAATGGCCAAGTCTTGTAAGTCAGCACAAGGACTATATTATTCAGCAAGTTCAAGACGCGCTTATTCTGGACCTTTCGAATCCAAATCTCATAGAAACTCGGGAAGATATTAGTGATGGCGATTCTCTTTCACCGGATATTGATTCGTTTGATACTAATAGAGGAGAAACAGATTTTGATATTGATGGGTAAAACGGCAAGTCGTTTGTAATTACTACATGGCTTTCGCTATAAAAGAGATGAAGACAGAAGAGCCGGAAGCTAATCCGGCTCAATATGTTATGGAGCGAAATTTTGATGGCTTATTTTTGAAACATCCTGATGGAACGTTAGAGAAAATAGTTGGACCAAATGGTAGCACGGACGAAATAAATGAATGGTTCAAATCACGGAACATTCCAAAAGAGAGTGTTATCGTTCCAGAAGTTGAAAGCCTAATAGATAATTCGAGACCGGAAATACCAGTCATGTCAGAGGCAATTCAACCTGTAATGGAACAAGAACAAATAATATCGCCAGAAGTAATATCAGAGGTATCGACAGAGAATATTGAACTACCTGAAATTATTCCTACACTCAACAATGATGTAGTTGACAATCAAGAGGTTGCGATAAAAGCGTGGTGGGGCCAAAACACATTTAGTAATAAACGAGAACGTTTTGGATTGATGTTACTTGTTATTGGTATCATTTTCATCTCGATAGTTTCCGTATCCCACTTAGTAACATATTTTGGTGTTGGCAATAATTCGATTGAGGCGTGGTTTAGTGCAATCGCGTTTGAAATTTTATCGTTTGGGTCCATTGCAGCATTTGTATTGCTTCCTCGCATTAAAAGATGGGCATTATGGTTATCGCTTCTTTTGCTATACGTTCTGCAGGTGTTTGGAAATACGTATGCAACATTTGATTACGTCAACCCTGAAAAAGCGGTCCATTTCTTTGATTTTTTTGGATTAAATGTAAGTGAAGTTGCTGGTAAAAGAGTTGTGGCAATCTTATTATCTTCGATTTTGCCGACAGTATCTTTTATTTTCACTCAGTTGATTAAGCCTTATTTTAAGGAGAAGTCAGAGTCGGAAATTGCAAATTGAATCTAATTAAGGAAGAGAATCATCAATCATAGGACAATAGACAATGCCACATTTTGTTAATGTAGATAGAGAATTTAGTTTTTCGTATGCGATAGGTACCTCGACAGCAGAAAATCGTTTTGTATCGAATTTACAAAACGTCTCACATGCAGAAAATGCGGCCATTATTATTCCATCGGGTACTGCAGGATTTGAGTTATGGGCAAACAACTCGAAACCGTTTTTGAAGGCAATGCCGCCTTATATGACAAACTACAATATTGATTACGATAATGCACGCGCCTTATCTGAAATATTTGACGCCTCGTTTTCTGCTCATTGGGTAAATATTACAAACGCTCCTTATGTGTATCACACAGATAAGACGTTTATGATTGATGCTCCATTTAGATTTCTTCGATTGCAAGGTAGTTCCGTTTCTGGAAGTTCAAGCGCAGCTATTGGTTATCTTTGGTCAAGCAACATGGACCACATGATATAAGTTGTGGCGGTTTACTTTATAAAATTACAGGGTTATGTTTGAAGACAAAAAGTATGACGTTCTCATTATTGATGTGAACAATGTGTTTACGCAACAGTATTGTGGAAATGATTATAGGAGAGACGACAATACGGATTTGAGTGGTGTCTATGGAACTCTCAAAATGATTCAGTTTCAAATCTATAAATATGAACCTTCATTCGTAATATGCGTCTTTGATGGAAAAGGCGGCTCTCATAAGAAACGAAAACTTTTCCCGAACTATAAACACAATAAGGGATTGCCAATTAAGGTAAACTATGCTCACAATGCTCTTCTTACAGATGATGTTGTCAAAAAATCACAGGAGAATTACATTTATCAGTTGCGATTGTTGAATGAATTTTTGGCTTACCTTCCAGTGCATCGTTTGGTAGCGCAAGGATATGAGGCGGATGAAATTATTGCCTATGTAGCAAACAACTACTTCAAAGAGCAGAACAAGCTTATCATTTCAAATGACAAGGATTTTCACCAGCTTGTTACTCCTCAAGTTCAAATCTATGATAACAAGAAGCGCGAAATAAAAGGCTTTGAGTTCTTAAAAGAGTTTTGGGGAACGGAAAATACGCATCTCATTACAATTTTAAGAAGTATCATCGGAGATTCTTCTGACAAGATTGGTGGTATTGATGGATTGAAGTTGAAAGGGATTCAAAAATATTTTCCAGATTTATTCGAACGATTTGACATAAATTGTGTTGATGAGTTTGAATGGTATTTGTTAGATAAGATTGAGACATGTAAGGTAAATAAAAAACAATTTGCTTCGAATTGGCAAACCATTCTGAAGAAAGCGAACCACTTGATTAGTGGTTCAAATGAAGATGGGACAAAATGCATGGACATAATACGTCGCAATTATGAACTGATGCAATTGTTTAAGCCTGATATTTCCATTGAGACAGTTTTGTTGTTGAAGAGATATATAGAAGAGGCGAAGCCACGTTTCAATTCAACCCAATATAAGATAAAGATTCTTCAAGAGGGTCTTCGAATTGAGGGTTCTTCTACAGATAATTGGGAAAAACAGTATCGCAATCTAGAATACAATCAAAAACAGTTTAAGTGGTAAAATAAGTGACGAACATATTCGATACATACGGAGAAGCGTTCCAATTCAATGTTGTTCAGGCGGTTATCAATAGTCCTCAGTTTTTTCGAGCCATTAAAGATTATCTTAAGCCAGATTTTTTTACAGGAGAACACGCACAAGGGTTATATCAAATAATTGTTGATTTCTATAATGAGAATCATGTTGTTCCTCGTTATGATACAATAGAATATCTCATTCGTAGCAGATACCACAAAGATGAGTGGACCAGAGATGTAATTCTTAAATATCTTTACATCTTACAAAAGAAGCCTGTCTTCAAAGATGAAGATTATGTAAAAACCAAGACAGTAAATTTTTGCAAGCGACAAGCCGCAATTGATGCTGTAGATAAGTCTTTGAAGCTGATTGAAGTCTACGGTACCAATATTGAAATAGAGCCTGACTTTACAGAAATCTTCAATCTGTTTAAGTCTGTATTGGACATTAATGTTGATAGTATCGACAGCGATATTATGGAAAACATTATGGAGTTCTACCAGCAGGATAACATTCGAAAAAATGTGCGTTCTTCTGGTTGGAGATTTTACGATTATTTGTTGGACGGTGGAGCCGGTGCAGGTGATGTTATTACGATTGCGGGAGCTTCTGGCGTAGGAAAAACAACAGCTTGTATTAACATAGGTTCCAATGCTTTCATGCGTGGCGAAACGGTGTTTCATGCTACATTTGAAAATGCAAAGGCATACAATGCACGTCGTTATCAGTCTTGTATAACTGGCATTCCGATTCGAAATTTGTTTGAACGGAAAGCGGAAATTCAACCCATCATCAATAAATATACTGGTCATTTACATGTGAAAGAATACCAAATGGGAAAATTCACAGTAAATGCTCTTGAGACATATCACAATAGATTGCTTGATGAGGGTATTAAGCCGGATATCATTATCGTAGATTCGCCTCTGCATTTAAAGTCAACGGTTCGACAAACGGAAAAGCGAGACCAAATTGGAGATACGTGGAAGGAAATTAAAGGTTGGGCACAAAGTATTGAAACTCCGATATTTGTGACTGCGCAGTTGAATAGGCATGCATTTGGAGAAAAGACCAATGGAGGAGAGACGATGGGCGATTCCATTGATATTTATAGAGATAGTGATGCTGTTTTGACAATAGGACGTGACGTTAAAGATTCATTAGAAGGAGTGGCTTATTTCCATAATGCAAAATCTCGTTTCGGTCCTGATAAACAAGAATGGAAAGTCAATTGGGACAATAGCACTTGTAAAATCACAGAAGACATAGCATCCACAGAATCAATGATGCAACAGCTATTAAAGCAAGAAGCGTCCGGTTCTAATAGACTTGATAAAGAAAAAACATAAACAATGCATTACTTTAAAATTGCTCCTGATGACCTCGAAATGAGTCAAGATAATCAGGGCTGGTGGATTATTCGGCATAAAGACCCTGCAAAAAATCTTTGGTTCAAAACAAGATACAATGCAAACATTACTCGGAATGGTAAACCGGACAATATGATGGAATTTGAAATATATGATGCTCAACGAGCACTTGGAAAAGGCGCTCAATACACATTAAAGCCAAACGAGTGGTTTAATACATTCATCATCAACGGATATTTCAATGTGTGGCTGAGTGGTCGAGGATTTAGAGTAGGATAATCTATGAAGAATATTGGTCGTCTTCCATAACTTGCCGACAGGTAAAGTTTTCAAATTCAATAATACTTAATAAGAGCGTAGATGCATCTACGACGAAACACATAATTTAACCTATAGGATAATAGAAAATGCCAAGAGTAATGACACAGTCGGAGTTCGATGCTTACATTGACCAGAAAGCACGTAAAGTGATTGCGGAAATGTTGAGCGATACCGAACAAAATACCAAGGAGAGCAATAAGATTGATGCTCCTAAAGAGGATATGAAAACATGGGGTGCGAAAAACAGTAAGGGTAATTCGGACGTAAATGCCAATTGGACCAAAGGTAAGCCGAGCGGAAAAAAGGATGTTAAGATTAATGGCGAGACATCTGAGACCGATAGGAAGCCAGAAGGCGGAGTTCAAAAGGCTGAACCAAAATCAGATGAAAATTTGCGTATGCATGGACATAAAGGTACCAAGCCAAGTTTTAGCGCCTAAGAATACTTCTCCGAATCGTTCCACGAGACGGAATTTACAATTGAACACAATGCCTCTTTGCTTTTATTAGCAAAGAGGTTTTTGTTTGAGTTTCTGCCTTAGAGCCACTCATTCTGAGTATAGCAAGATACTACTTATCATGAATTACAGTGCTAACAGATATTAAACACGAATTTACAGACACACAATGATGAAGAAGACAACGAGTCTTGAGATTGATACAATTGTTACATCCACAACATCAAATTTACCAACCCAAACAATATTTTCCAATGATTTTTCACGAGAGATTTGGGAAACCACATATAAACATTTTACGGATAGTAATATAGATGAAACATTTCGACGTATTGCAAAAGCAATTGCATCTGTAGAAAAAGAAGAAGTACGTCAGAAATGGGAAGATAAATTTTACGACCTTTTGTGTGATTTCAAAATAACAGCAGGTGGTAGAATTATTTCTAATGCGGGTGCTGGATATAAAGGCACCACAGCCATAAACTGTTTTGTTGGTACGAAACCAAAATATGACCAAGATTCTCTAGAAGGTATTTTTGCGGTACTACTGGCCCAAGCTCAAACCCTAAAATCAGAAGGTGGATGGGGCATGAATTTTTCTTTCATACGTCCGCGTGGTTCTTTCATTCATGGTATTGGTGTCGAAACTCCGGGAGCAATAAAGTACATGGAGTTATTTGACAAATCTTCCGACATTATTACTTCTGGGTCCGGGAAAAAGTCAAAAGTCAAAGAAGCGAAAGGAAAGATTCGTAAAGGGGCGATGATGTCTGTTTTGGACTGTTGGCATCCTGATATTGAAGAATTTATTACAGCAAAACTCCAACCGGAAAGATTGCAAAAATTCAATATGTCCGTCAATTGTTCGAATGAATTCATGGATAAAATTCTTCGTATTGAAGAATTGAAACATGCTCTAGAAGAATTTACGAAGACCGATTTCGTATTTGAAAATGGTGCGCCGATAATAAATGAAAAATTGGAAGCACTAAAAAAAGAAGATAGATGGGATTTGATTTTTCCGGATACGCAACATCCAAAGTACAAAGAAGAATGGGACGGTAACATTAGTCTTTGGAAAGAGAAAGGGTATTCTGTTGTAGTTCACAAGACAATTAAAGCTTCTTCTCTATGGGAACTTATTATGCGTTCAACATATAATCGTAATGACCCCGGAGTTCTTTTTCTGGATGTTGCCAACAAGACGCATTGCGCCTCTTACGCTAAAGACGCCTTCATTCAAGCAACAAACCCATGTCTTGCTGAAGGTACTTTTGTGAATACTCCAAATGGCTATAGACAAATTGAAACTCTTAAAGTTGGAGAAGAAATATCAACATTGCATCCAAATGGATATGAGCCAATACATTCAATTGAAAAGCACGAAAAGACCCCAGTATTTAAGGTTATATTTTCAGATGGTGGAGAACAAATTGCAACTGCTGCTCACAGATATCATGTTCAGCGTAAAGGTTTTACATCTGGTAAATTTGTAGAGAAGTTACGACTCGATGAAATCAATATAGGGGACTTTATTCACGTTGAACCTACCAATTTTAAAAATACACAACTAGATGTCAAAGAATATGAGATGGGTTTGATGTTTGGAATTTTGTTAGGAGATGGTTCATGCGGGAAAAACTTCAAGATAGCAACATCCACGGCTGATTCAGAATACAATCAAGCAATAAAGGATTTGTTTGTTCGAAATGGATTTGAGTTTAATGCTGACGATAAAGCATCTGATGGAAGTAAATCTCTTTATTTGTGTTTTTCTTCCGATTCATCTAATCTTCTCAGAAATACGTTCAATATTCCTGATGGTTTTGAGTCTTCTACAAAAAAATTAATAGATAAGAGTCATAGCTATTCTTATTCTGTTGGTGTTATCAATGGACTCCTCGCAACTGATGGAAACGTAAATTTGAAATCAAATCATCCTCAGATTAGATTTGATACTTGTTCAAAGGATTTGGCGATTGATATTAGACGAATGTTATTGTCGATTGGTGTTCATGGTAGAATAACTTCATCATGGTCAGAAGGTGGTACAATTGATGGTCGAGAAATTGGTCGAGAAATTGTTCGAAAATTTCCAAAGTATACGGTAGGTGTATCTGGATTTGATTTTAAAACTTTGGCTGCATTGTGTTATGAAAATATCAATTCAAGCAAGCAACAGAAGATTAAAACGGCACTATATGCTGCCAAACTTTCTGGTAACTCTCGTAGTGCTCAGGTTCTATCAATAGAATCGTTTGGAGAAGCAACGGTTTATGATTTACACTGTACGGAAAGTGACACTTGGATAACTGATGGATATGTTCAACAGGGATGTGGCGAACAATGTCTTCCGTTTGGAAATGTATGTAATTTGGGGTCTTTGAACATGACCCAGTTTGTTGACGTAAAAAATGGTTGTTTCGATTTGGAAAAAATAAAAGCATACGTCCCAATTGCTGTTCGGTTTTTGGATAATGTGAACGAATACACCACTGCTCCACTTCCAGAATATGTCGAGGCAATTCGGAATAGACGACGTATAGGACTTGGTGTTATGGGTTGGGGTTCTGCTCTTTACATGTTAAAGGTTCGATTTGCTTCTGATGAAGCGGAACGACTTAAAGATGAATTGGAGAGAATGATTACGCATACTGCGGTTGAAGCATCAATCGAACTTGCAATTGAAAAAGGCATGTTCCGAGATTGTGGGCCGGAAAAACACGCTGAGGCGTATTTCTGGAAACAGATTGATTTACCAAAGACAACAATCAATAAAATTAAGAAGCACGGCATTCGCAATTCAGCGTTGTTTTCGATTCAGCCAACCGGTAATACGTCTATTCTTGCAAATATTGTGAGTGGCGGTCTAGAGCCTGTATTTCTTCATGAGTATATTAGAACCTCTATTGTTCAGGATGTTCCGGAGCATATCCAATCAGAGTGTCCAAAATATTGGGAAGGCGAATTCAAGGAAACCGAATTGTTCAAGTTCGCAAAAGAAGGGTCAGATACAATTCTTCGTGGCGTAGATGCAAGCGGAGTTGTTTACAAGATTGATAAGAATAGAGGACTAACAAAAGAGACTTTGTGTGAAGATTATGGTGTGCGCTATCTTAAAGAGATTGGTCAGTGGAATCCAAAAGCGAATTGGGCTGTAACAACCGAACAATTGTCTGTTGAAGAGCACCTTAGAGATTTGAAAGGTTTTGCGAAGTGGTTAGACTCCTCATGTAGTAAGACAGTTAATCTTCCCAATGACTATCCATTTGAAGCATTTGAAAACACTTACCTTGATGCTTATAAGAGTGGAGTTTTGAAAGGAATTACGACGTATCGCGCAGGTACGATGACGAATGTTCTTTCTGCTAAAGAAGAAACACATGAGGAAGATGCACAATCAATTCAAAAGACCAAAGCTCCGAAGCGCCCAAAAGAATTAGAAGCAGAACTCCATCACTTTACATTAAATAAACAACGATATTATGTAGTGGTTGGATTGATGAATACGGACCCTTATGAAGTATTTACTGGAATCAATCATAATGAAGATGGCGATATTTACATTCCAAAGACAGTAAAAGAAGGTTCAATTGTAAAACATAAGCGCGGAGAATATTCATTTAGGTCTAACGACCAAGATTATCTTCTTACAAATAGTCATGCTGATGATACAGCCGATGCTTTGACTCGTATTATTAGTTGTGCTCTTCGTCATGGTTCTCCATTGGAATTTATAGTTGACCAGTTGAGTAAGACGAAAGGACCAATGACGACGTTTTCAAAGATTCTGTCTCGAACGGTAAAAAAATATATTAAAGATGGACGCGTTTCTGGAGACGATTGCCCGAACTGTTCAAAAAAGCTGACATTCTCTGAGGGTTGCAAACTCTGCATCTCTTGTGGATATTCTGCTTGTAACTAAATCAATTATGGAACAAGAGAAATTAGACGAACTATATGATTTGAAAAATGATTATGTAGTCAAGATTACGAATCGCTGTATTGAACTTTTCCCAAGTAAATGGGAAGGTGTATCAAAGGACATATTGTACAATCATAACGAAGATGAATGGGTTCATGATGCCGTTCTATCTGATTTGCTTTCAGAGTTAAAACAGATAGAGAAAAGCATTCAAGTTGTGAATCCTTTTGATGCTTGGGTTGATGAGTTTTCTTGAGAATTTCTGGAACTAAAATCATACTATGTTTGTAGTATATCCAAGAGAGTTCATAGGTTTGTTCGGGTTTGATTTCTTCCAGATTACAGAATTCGAACAAACCTTTATGGTGCATTAGCTCAAGCCAGAGCGTAGAGTCTCTAAAACTTTGAGATGCGAGTGCAAGTCTCGCATGCACCGCAAAGAAGACGGTTTACAGGAAACGATAAATACACAGGTCCGTGTTTAATCCAACAGGTCTAGAACAAAGTATTCTTTTCGATAAACATTCTTTTGCAAACATTGTTGCAAAAGACATTGATATAGAAATTCATATTCGAGAAGAAGCAAATGCAGATTTGCGAAGCTCACTTTCATCTACTCGAAATACTATCGAATCGTATACCAGATACAAGGATGACATTCCTGCATACAAGAAATTGCAACTGGAAATCATTGCGCAATATATTTCGGATGCTTCTCAATTGAGAAGCACAAATTTGGCTTTGATTAAAAGCTTGAAAAAGGCGCTAGAACGTCTTTCACGTCACGCAAAGAGTTTGACCAAATATGGAATTTCTTTTATCAAGGAGTATTTTGAAGAACAGTTGGGAAGATTGGACCGCCGAGCCAATGAAATAAATCGTTCTATTGAAACGTATGAGCGTGACCGGAATTCAATGGAACATACTGAAGATGATGAATTGCGTGATACTCTTCACAACCTGATATCAATCAATAGAAAATTGGCGAGTGATTATGAACTTTCTATTTCAGAAAACAAATTGAAGATTGCAGAGTTGAAGATTCTGAAAAATCTGGCCCATTCTGGAAAGCTTATGGAAGAACCGCAAACCAAAGTTACAAAGTCCAAACGAAAATTGTTAGCAACAATTTAACATATAAACACATGTCGAAACCAGCATCTAAAACATATTACGAACGCATTAAAAATAAGCGCATATCCAATCCATCTCAAATAACCGAACAAGTCAATAATGACTGGTCAACTAGTCGCAGCGGATTTGCAGCCTATATCTCACATCGTCCACAATTTAAGAAGGGCACACTTGCATTGCAGGTTCGTCAATATCTTGGAAAGCGAACGAAGCCAGCATCTATCAATGATATTGCTTCTGCTATAATGAAGACTCGTGAATACAGCAATGAGCGTTCAGCACGTCGCAGTACGTCTCGTGTTCTTGGTCAACTTGTTAATTGGCGCATTATAGAGCCTCAGAAGACGACTCCTGTTAGCTTTATCTTGAAAAGGTCCGAGGTCTGATTGAATTCTCGTTAGTTGTGTTGAACTTTGCAAGGACTCACGTTGTTACATAGTATATAAATTTTACTAAATACAACGTGAGTCCTCGCAAACATAAAATTGCAGTCGCAACAAATCGCGACAAAAACAAGCAGTTAAGAGTTGGAAATTTCAAGACATCAGAAATAAAAATCGCCATACGAACGTATGAAGATATTTATTCTTCTGGTCGATTGAAGCGCAGACCCGGAGCAGCCATTTGGAATTTTTCTTCATTGAAGAATGTGTATTTTAAGCGCATTCCAAAAGACTTAAAGGTTGGTCCAAATACTCCTGTTGGAACACTACTTTGGATTGCGGATGAATTTGCAGAGCGTTCCAGAAAGCCGTATATCTTACTCAAACATGTTGAACCTACAGAGTATGATTCTATTGGTGGAGTGGATTTAAGAGAAGATGCCGCTGGTTGTCCAACAACAACCAAGTTTTATGAATCCGTATGCATTATACCGGACAAACAACGCAAGAAGCACGTCAAGAAGCAAGAACAGTCGGAAGAATATATTGACAAACGCAAAGAAGAGTTGAATGCTCCAAAACCCTCTAAAGAAGAGGTGTTGCTTGGTGGTAAACGTCGCAAGCGTAAAATCAAGCCTACGTCTCTTCCGGTCCCTATCAAGCCAAAGCGTAAAAAGAGAGTTGTATCTAAACCCAAAACAAAGAGGTCTGTGAATCCCAAACCGAAGGACAAGCCGAAAAAAGTCAAGATTAAACCGAAGAGGGTGATTAAGACGAAGATGAAAAAGAAGAAGGGCAAGTGATAACTTGCTAATAGTGATTTGTGTTGATTTGTATTTTAAAATTTGAATGTCCATAACCGTCCACCCAGTTGTAAATGAGTTTGGTCAATCTGTCCTTATTATCGAAGGCAAGGAAGATTCCGTATCCAGTCGTGAGTTCGAAATTCTAAAAGACTTCTTTAGAAAATTGAATGCGAGAAAGGACAATAAAAAAGTTGTTGTCGGACTCGATTCTTATGAACGTCAAGAACTGTCTTTACCTAGACATCAATTGCCAGAAAAATATCGACAAGATGATGAGGTGAAATTGAATCTTGTAAATGTAGCACCGGCATTTAAACATACTGTATATGGTCTTATAATTCAAGCAATTGTTACTAGTGAAGAACTGGTAGTTGAAAGCGATTAGTTTGCTCTTGCTCTTGTAGTTGATGTTGTGTTTAAAAGCAGTTATAATGCATGGGATATCGTTCGCCAGTCATAATTCAGCAAAGTCCAGACAAGAAAAAAATAGACATTGTATTCGAGTACGATAAGAACATTATAGATGCAGTAAAGACTATTTCCAATTGTTATTGGAATAACGAGCTTAGGAACTGGCAAATTCCAAATAACTATAACTCTCTCATTGCGCTGGTTAAACTCTTGGACCAAGCAAAATTCACCTATGTTCTCGACCCTGATATTAAGAACGCATATTTGGATGTCCTTAAAAGCCTAAAAGAAAAGTCTGAAACTCACAAGATTTCAAGTGAGATTAAAAAGCTTGATGATGTAACGGACATTCCTTTTGACCAGTTTATTAAGCCGGGATATGACCTATTAAACTTTCAAAAAGTCTGCATCAAGTTCATCGAAAGCAGTAATGAAATATGTCTCATTGGGGATGAGATGGGCACAGGAAAGACAATTCAAGCCATTGGCTATGTTGCTTATAAGAAGTGGAAGAATAGAAATGAAGAAGTTAAAAAGAGTCATCGTGCGCTCGTCATTACGCTTGCTTCTATCAAGGATAATTGGAAATACGAAATTGAAAAATTCACATACTGCAATGCTCGTGTACTATGGTCCGGTGAGACTTTAGACAATTCTGATTACGATTTTACAATCGTAAATTATGAACAGTTGTATGCTCGGGCAAATACTGGAGATAGCAAGGCGCTTCATTCATTATTGGAGTTGGTTAAGTCTGGATATTTTGGAATAGTATTTCTTGATGAATCTCATAAGATAAAAAATCCGAAATCAAAAACAACGAAGGCTGTTCTTGGAGACTATATTAAAATCAGAGGCCGAATTGAACTTAGCGGTACTCCTGCTCCGAATCGTACAATTGAATTGTGGCCACAATTGTATTTCTTAGACCCGATTTATTGGAATAGCTGGTTTGAATTTGGTCGTAAGTTTGCAGCAGGACATAAGACTAGATTTGGTTGGGACATGTCTGGTAGTAGTAACTTAGATAAACTATATAAGGCAATCGAACCATATTTTATTCGTAGACTTAAGAATGATGTGCTCAAGGAACTTCCAAAGAAATTTCATAAAGTAGTTGATGTTCGACTCACTGATAAGCAGATGCGTGAGTATGAAGATATTGAATTTGATTTCATGACTAAGTTTATGCTTGGTGATGAAAATACTGCACTTGCACAAATTCAAGCACTTAAACAATTCACTTCTCGTCTTAAGGTTGATGCTGCCAAAGAAATCATAGACAACATCATCGAATCGGGTAAAAAAGTTATTGTATTCTCTCAATATACGGAAATTGTCGATGCCATAGTTAATAGCTACAAGGATGTTTCTGTTCGATTGGTTGGTAAAGATGTTAATCCTCGTAATCGTCAAGCTCTCGTTGATAAATTTCAACAAGACCCAAGTATTAAATTGTTTGTAAGCACCGTTCAAGCTGGCGGGACAGGTTTGACACTTACTGCAGCAGATAATGTGTTGTTTCTGGATTTGCCATGGACTCCGGGCGAAATGGCGCAAGCAGAAGACCGTGCGCACCGTAAAGGTCAAAAGGACAATGTGCTTGTTACCATTCTTGAATGTTTTGGTACGCTGGATGTAAAAATTCGAGAGAAGATAGATGAGAAACGTAAAATTCTTGCGAAAGCAATTGACGGTGAAGATTACGGTTTCGCCATGGGTAAAGATGGAAACATATTCAATGATATTTTATCATACTATCGTTCCAGACAAGATAGTATTGATTTGATGCGTAAAGTGCGCCACGCTAGAACTTTCAATAAAGACCCAAAGGCCGCAAAGGAACGTTTGGCAAAACGAACAACTAAAAAGGAAAAGACATGAAGAAGGTAGATACGTCTTGGGTAGATAAGAAATCAGTAAAGCTCTATCTGGAAAATTACGAATATTCTCCTACCCAAATGCTCTATGATATTATCAACGGCATCTATTCTGAAATTCCAATTTGTTGTGTTGTCAACTATATTCAATTGCAATTGGATGGAAAATTCCCGGCTAAACACACATGGAAGAAATACAAGTTTTTACACAATCATGAAATCGAGTATGTGCCTTGTCCATCTTGTATTAAGAAAAAGCGTTTTCAAAAAAAAGTCCGTAAAGGTATGATTTCAGTTACTAAGGTCCGAACAGTAATGAAATTGCTCAGACAATTGGAGCAGAATTATAAAGGTTCCAAAACTTAAGATTTGAATTCAAGATGATGTTATTAGTTGGAACTTTAACACTTCCGACTCAGTTGTGCTCTACAAGAAAATAAATAGTCCCACCTAACGATAGTTGTAATGCAAGAAAAACCATTTTGTGCCACACATGTTCACAGTTTCCTCAGCGTTTTAGATGGTTGTGGTAGTATCGAGCGATATGTTGAAAAAGCAAAGTCCTTAAATCATCCAGCACTTGCCATTACAGAACATGGCAATATGTCATCTGCCTATGATTTGCATGATATTGCAAAGAAAGCTGGCGTGAAACCAATCCTTGGTTGTGAGTTTTATTTGTTCCGAGAAAAGGATGAATTCTCCGACCGTCTATTGGAAGTCTATAAAGAACGTGCATTGGCTCGTGGCGAGGTTCTGGAGGAGGAAGATGAAGGTGGTGAAGTATTTGAAGACGATGACGAATCGACAGAAGAAGTCGAGGCAACTTCAAAGAAGAAGACAAAAAAGAAAGATAAGAGCGACATCATTAAAGACTTTGACCGAGAACGGTATCACCAAATCGTTCTTGTGAAAAATGATGCTGGTTGGAAGAACATTTGCAAGCTGAATTATTACAGCTTCCAGAAACCAGACGATTCTACTTATCAAGAAGGTAAAGGCTTGTTTTATTACAAGCCAATGATAAAGCGTCCGTTCCTTTTTGAAGCAAAAGAGGGACTTATCGTTACCACCTCCTGTCTTATCTCGGAAATCAATCGTTACATTCGATACGGACTGTATGATGATGCCTATGCTCTCTTTGAACGTTACAAACAGCAATTTGGAAATGATTTCTATGTAGAAATTCAATTGAATGGTGTTGATGATGGTGATGCCAATCAAAAGCTTGTCAATGAAAAGTTGATAGAATTTGCTAAAGCTTCTGATTCAAAAATTATTTTAACGGGTGATACACATTATGTTGATAAAGGCGATGGAGCATTTCAAGATGTAATGATGGCAATTGCTCAAGGCAAAAAACTCGATGACCCAAAACTGTTTACACTTGGGGCGCGAAATCTTCATTTTCAAACTCGTGAAGACTATCATCAACTCAATGCAGAATACGGATACAACTATTCTGCTGAATTTATTGATGAGTGTCTTGACAACACGTTAGAAATTGCGGACAAAGTTAATTTTGGTTTCTCTACCTCGAAAAACTATCCTAAATTTAACGATAGTGCAGACGATTCAAAGAAGCAACTTGCCAAATTGGTGACAGATGCTTTGCGTGATTACATTCTTGAAAAGAATATGGACGCAACGAAGGCAAAACGATACAAGGACCGCGTAAAATTCGAATACGACATTATCGTTAAGAATGGATATTCCGATTACATGTTGGTTGTGTGGGACGTTGTTCGATTTGCAAAAGAAAAAGGAATTACAATGGGAGTTGGTCGCGGCTCCGTTGGAAGTTGCCTTGTGGCCTATCTTCTTGGAATTGCTGGTCTGGACCCGATGGAATACGATTTGTTCTTCGAACGATTTATTAATCCTGAAGCTCTCAGTGAACCTGATATAGATATGGATTTCGATTCAGAGCGAAGACAAGAAATTATTGACTATCTAAAACAAAAGTGGGGAGAAGAGAATGTTGTGCAAGTCGCAAACTTCATGACCTTTAATATCAAAGGTTCTCTTCGTGATTTGATGCGTGTGTTTGGTCGTAGCTATGAAGATTCCAACTTCCTTGCAAGCGATAAAGTCAATATGCCTGAAGACCTTGATGCTGATACGATTGATGACTGGTTCAAGAAACATGAGACCGATACAGCTATTGGTCGTAGAATTTTGACGTGGTATGAATCAAATCAAGACATCATTGAGTGCTTCAAAAAAATGCACGGCGAAACAAGAAATCTTGGGCTTCATGCTGGTGGAGTTCTCATTACGCCAGAACCGGTTTATAACTACATTCCCGTTAATCGCAGCAGCAAGACATTAATAACTGGTTTTCCGGAAGCTGCAGGAAGTGTCGGCAAGGAAGGAAAAATTTCAAGAGCATCACACAAAGTTCTTTCTTCTCTAGGACTTCTCAAGCTTGACATTCTTGGTCTTAAAACTGTTACTGTTATTCGAAAAATTGTCGAGCTTGTTGAGCGTCGTCAACAAAAGGACATTCGTGATGAAGTGTACAAGTTGAATTTGAAAAATCCGGAACTCTATCGTGAGTTTTCGAAAGGGGACAACAAGCTTATTTTCCAATTTGAAAGTTCTGGTATTTCAGAGTTGATACGGAAAGCGAAACCGAAAAATTTCGAGCATGTAGCCGCAATCAATTCGTTATATCGACCGGCAGCATTAAACAGCGGAGCGGCAATGGCTTTTGCAGATGTGTGTAGCGGTCAAAAAGAACTTGAGAAGACTCATCCATCAGTCGATGAAATTCTTAAAAATACAGGAGGCGTCATTGCTTATCAAGAGCAGCTATCACGAATTATCAATGCTTGCACTGGGATTCCTTTCGGCAAATGTGAGAAGATGCGCAAGTCGATTGGAGATAGGAGCATTGGAAAATATCCGGAACTGTTTGAAGAGTTCAATTTGACATTTGTGGACCTGTGTGTTAAACATGTAGATATGGACCGAGATGTTGCTGAAAAATTGAAACAAACTATTCTCGATAATGCAGGATACCTTTTTAATGCCTCTCATGCATTCAGTTATGCCTATCTTGCGATGCAGACGTTGTATCTTAAGATGTATTATCCAGAGGAATTCTACAGCGTTTGCCTTACCGAGACAAACAAAGATACAGAATTGTTTAGCTACATTTCTGATGCTATGAAAAATGGCATTCAAGTTGAGCCGCCAAGCATTTTACATTCGGAAATGAATTTTGTTCCTATTAAAAAAGGAATGATTGCCTGTGGAGTATCAATGGTTAAGGGCGTAAAAGACAAAGCCTATGATGAAATACTTCAAGCGCAACAAATGGGGTATGCAACACTTCCTGACTTCTTGTTACACCCGTGGAAAAAGTTCAATCGAGGTCATTGCGAAGCACTTGTGAAGGTTGGAGCATTCAAGGATTTCGAGCCAAATACAAAGATAGCTTTGATGGTAACTGAACATCATTTTGATAACAGAAAAGACCTCAATAAACTGAATCGAAAGAAAGAAGTGAAGTATAGCGGTGATATGCTTCGAGAACTCTATGAAAATTTGAAGAATGACAATGTGTCAGATTTCTCTGAACCGGAAATGGACGCAATGTGGTTGGAATCTACTGGATTTAGATATCCATTTCGAAATCGCTTTATGAAGTGGCTTGACAATTTTGCCGCTAACGGAATCGTAGCTGCTACAAGTTGGTCCGCTTCAAATAAGATGGTGTATGGAGAAGTCCTTTCAAAAGAACAAAAATTCACCGTTAATGATATGCCGTTTTACCGTTTCAAAATTTCTGATGGATGTGGCGACATTACAGTCAAAGTCTGGGATAATCAAATGAGACGTGCCAAGAGTATGAATATTACTGATGTTGGCGACCTGATATGCATTGACTTGGATTTCGATGAAACATACGGATACAACTTCTCAAATTCTGGCAAATTTATTAATCTATCGAGATGAATACTTTCAAAGTAGCAAATGTAACTGTTGGTCAGGTTGGTGGTAGACACGTAAACCTTATGCCGTTGATGAATTCGAAAAAAGCGGCGGCGCTTCTTCTTGATGAAGATGAATCTAAACTAGAGTCGTGGTCTCAGTATGGCTTAGACGTTGTTCCATGTCACAGTAATCCTTTTTTTAAGGCTTTAGAAGACGCTTATTCTCTGCATCTTCCGGTCATATTAAGTCCTGATATGATTTGGCTTTGTATTGCTCAAGGATTTGCGAATCATATCAATGTAAATGCAAAAAAGTTTAGACATCTTTTTGTTGAACACGAAGGGCAAAAAGAACTCGTGATTTATCGGAATTGGACGAAAGGAAATCCAATGAATGAGTGGCCGGGATGTTTCGATGAATTTTCTCTTAAAATTAAAGAGTTTGTCGGAGAGGACCGCGTAAAATTGTCAGTACAAAAATTTACAACAACAACTTCTGTTGATTTGGCGGCATTTCATGTTGTTCACATGGATGCTATGAAAGCGTACTTCAAATATAAAGTCCTTTTCTTTTGCGGTATTCCTGAGATAACATTACTTGGAACCACAGATGATTGGAATAGGATACTTCAATGTATTGAAAACTATAGAGAGTTTAAACTTGATTGGTGGGTCGATGAATTAAAACCCGTTCTTGAACAATTTGTAAAGGCATCTTCTGGAGATGTTGATGTTGATTTCTGGAGCAAGATTCTTACAAAATCAATGATTGGTAGTGGCTCTCAAACGGAACTCAATGGATGGTCAAGTAAACTTGTACCATATACAACTACTGAAGGAGGACTTCTTCAAAGAAGGAATTTTGAATATGATAATATTGATAGTGACGAAATTCCTAAAGGACTTTGTCGGGTTCCATTTGTGCTTGATGATAATGGTGCGACGTACGATATGGAGTTTTTAGGAGGATTTACATCTTATTCTCAAGACCCAATCACAATGGCTGTAAAACCTAATATTGGTTGGATAGTTAAGGACAAATAAGAACAAAAAGATGGTAGTCCATCAGGTAAAATAGTTTGAATCGACAATAATTAGCTTATGGATAACAACAACATCAACTTTATCGTGAAAGAACAGGAAGAGATTCTTCCTGAGAATCTCAGCGGAGTTATCAAACCGAAGAAAAAATTGGACTCATTGATAGAGTCGATGGTCATCTTGTTGGTTGATTACTACAACGCATATTTCAAACAAAATGAACTGAAACCGATTCACGATTTGAAAGGTGATGCGGAGTTGATTAGAACCAATACTCAATATCATCCTCCATTGATTTGTACGCTCATGATAACGAGGATGATTGATACAAATCAAGGTCATGGACTTGCACAACTTCTTAGAAATACATACGCAGCGTTTGTTGAAGTGGGTTGCAATCCGTATGATGCTGTATCGAATGTTCTATCCATGTTCTATATCAAGTTCGATGAAAATGGTTCGGCCTCTTTGGAAGTGAGTGATGTTGCTGAAATAACGGTCCCAACGGATTTAGAAGCAGCCTTGTTAGATAATATTAAGGATGATTATGCGACTGAAAATTGATGAAATTGCTGAAAGATTGAAATTAAATGAATGGGATGTTGAAGATATGTTGGCGCATATCCCAGAATATTATCGACGTGATTTTTGGAGACTAGCTACGACCAAAATCAATTTTCCAGAAGGCTTCAATCATGATTCAGATGCAGAACTTCCATTTGGAACGTCGTTTACATATTCCTTTCGACTAGACTCATCTTATGAAGATAACGTTGAACCTGTTCCAAAATCAATTGTTCTTGAGATAAAATCATGTGTGCCGATTGATATGCGAGATAGAGTTGACGAAGACTATTGGAAAAAGCATTCAACAAATCCGATTATTACAGATGAAGAGTTTGCTTTTTGAATACCGAGCAAGACAGAAAAGACAAAGAGCATCGTGAAGATGTTCGCACCCTCATTTCTAATATTGGAATGAATCTTCTTTTTGAATCAAACTAAATGGATGATTTTAATGGAATTGCGTCTAAGTGTGAAATTCCACCATCCTTAGCAAAGCTGATAGATATTTTGCATCTGAATATAGATGAAGTGTCTTATAAAATTGAAGTTGGTTCTTTGAGATATTTGATGGTTGAGGCAAATGCAAAAAAGTCTCTTGAATTGATTGAGTTGAATCCTGAGCATTTTAAAACAAAAGGAATTAAGTATACGACCATCTTGAAGGATGGTCGTCTTATCATAGTCAACACATAAAAATGGGTTACAAGAAAGACGAGAACAGGATAACTATATCTTTTAGTGAAATAAGTACATGGCTCAATTGTGCATTTCAGCATTCTTTGAAATACATTAAGGGTTATTCTGAGCCGAGCAACATTGTTCTTGTTTATGGAAAAGCAATGCATTCAGCACTTCAAGCTCTTTACACTTTGTCTGTGTCAGATTCCTTGGAGCTATTTCAAAAAGAGTTGGAAGATGGCGCAAATGCATTAGGAGAATATGCTCCGATTGAACAGGTTGTAACAGACTATCTTGTCAATGGCAGAGAATTAATTCGACAGTATTGTAAAACTCCTTACGCCAGAATGGAGAACAAAGGAATCGAGATTTCTCTTGAACAGAAGATATTGGGTGAACGAGTTTTTTTCAAGGGCTTCATCGACATTTTGTTGTGGGACAAGAAGAGAAACAAGTACATCATCGTAGATTTCAAAACAACTGCGAATGGATGGACCCCATCTGTAAAAAATGACAAAGTCAAGCGTTCTCAGTTGTTGTTGTATAAGTATTTCATCTTGAAGAATAAGAGAGCACTTGGAGAAGACTTAAAAGATTCGGATGTGGAATGCGTTTTTGTTTTGTTGAAAGGAAAGAAACAACAATTGGATTACGTTCATGTTGATGCGACAGAGGAACAGTGTATTAAAGCATTTCGATTTCTCTTGGAGGTTGTAAAGAAAATTTACGTTGAAAAAAAGACGAAGTACAAAAATACATCCGGATGCTTCTTCTGTTATTGGAAAGATTCTCCGGAATGTGATAGAATGAGTCGTAGAGATGAATGGGTTGATACTCAACAGATTGTTAACATAATGATTTAAGGAGAAAGTCGAATGTGTATAGGATTTAGTAGCCCTTCTGGAATTTTTGGAATGAGTGGCACAAGTGGTTTTAGTGGTAGAAGTACAAGAATGTCTCAAAGCGAATATGAAAACAAGTTTAATGTAAAACCAGACTATGAAGATTCAAGTTTTGCGTACTACAAAGTAGTACATGATAACCAGATAGACAAATATTCTAAACTTGATGGTTCTTGGAGTCGTGTAGACAGAATGCCAAGTGTAGATATTCCTTCTGGTATGTCTGGTTTTAGCGGTTCGTCTGGAATGTCTGGTTTTCATGGTCTTGGTGGTTTTAGCGGCACAAGTGGTCATATTGGAATATTCGGTATGAGCGGAAGACCCGGAATTAGTGGTCATATTGAAAAATTTGACAACTCGGATTTTGTTAGAGTATCTGGAATTGGTCGTCCTTATATTCCGGGCATGTCTGGATATTCTGGTATTGGTCTCGATTTAAGTAGTAATGTTTCAGAGCCTTTACGGGAAAATATTGCTAATAAACCGATTTCTCAAGATACAGAAGTGTGGGTTAAAGATAGACTCAAAACTCTTTTAAAGATGGCCAAGTCAATCGAATCCAATTGTAAAGTATCTGCGGACGACCGTTTGAAAGATGGAGCACTTGATGGTCTTATAAATGGGTGTGCAGTAGAGTTGATATATTTAATTGGTAGAGAACCGTCGTTCATCAATCTTAGAAAGGTGTAATTATGTCAGATAAAAATACTCCACCATGGCTTCAATCTGACACCATGCAAAATAGAATTTTGCGTGAAGCTATTTATCGAGATGAACAGGCTAAAAGAGGTTCTGCGTATCCTTCTGTTCCATCCAATGTTCCATCATTATTGGATATTGTACGAGCAAAAGAACAACAATATAGTAATCCGCAACAACCATATTCTGCTCCGCAACAGCAATATAATCCACAACCAATGCAGCAATATACACCACCAACAGGACCATCTTCGCTGGAAACTGTTATGCTTGGAACGCTTCAAGCAATCAATAACAGTTTGGACAAAAAGTTTTTGAGTGAAGGAACAGTGTTTCTTGTTTGCATTGACCGTTCTGGAGTTTTGAAGCCCGATGTGGACCCATCAAAAATTCCAACGTTGCTTAGTAACAATCCTACAACAGACATTAAGATAATATCTTTTCAGGAATATACTAACGAACAAGAGTTGAAGTCTATTCTTGCGCAGATGAAGCCTGTTGTTGAGCAGTTTCAAGTATCGAATGCGCAAAATCCAAATGCGTCTCAATATCATATTTTTCTCGGTCGGTTAGTAGAAAAAATTTCATTCAACGATATAACATTTGACATCTAAATGCCCATTATTAATCCATTCAATCCGTCTACTCCAAATGGAGAACTTCCAGAGGACGCCACAAATATTTTAACTCCGCAAAATATCAAGAGTCCTCAAGAGATGCTCAATTATATGTTGAGCGATATGCGTCAACTGGTTATGGGTTTTGAAACAACCAGAGCAAATCAAATACTTTTTGTTGGTAAGTTGAATCAACTCGGGGCTATGGTCGTAAAGCTGACGGAAGAAAATGCAAGAATTCGAAAAGGACTCGCAAAACTTGGTGTAGAAATCGAAGAAGTCCCAATGCCAGAGTTGCCAGAACAAACCAAAAAAGTTTTGGAAGACTATGCTAAGCAGAAGGAAGAGAATGAGGCTCACGCTTTCGCACCACATCCGAATTACGAATGAGATATCATATTGAGCTTGACAAAAAATGGTCTAATAACTTAGACTCAGTCAAACATATAAAATATCGAATGATTAATGTGTTACAAAAGGAATATGCGCAAGACCTTGGCATATCGGCATATTGGTATAGCAATGAACGCAAGGCCAAGTGCGGCGAATGTTTTGGGCGTGGTGAGAATACGAGCAGTAGTTGTAAACACGCGAAAGCATTAGAACGATTTATGAATAAAACATATTCTACAGATTAATGACCAACACGTTTCAACACAAATATCCGTTACAACCATACGTCGGAAAGTTTATCAAGGGTCACGGAGAAGTAGATGAAAATGGTTCTCTGAATTTTATTATATCGGTTACAATGTGTGCGCCTAAATCTGCCGCAAAGAGATTCAGACACAGCATCACCCGATACCATCAACATATCATACAAAATGTTTTTTCAGAGAATCTTTTGAAGGATAAACTTCACCCATATCTATCTCAAGCAAAAATGAAGGGATATTTATATGAGAAGATGACTTGGAAAAATGACGAAGGGTTCAAGTCGATTCGACAGTTTGAAAAAATTGTGGAAGGAGTTGGAATGACATTTTCGTTTGACATTCAATCGAAATATGTTCAACGATATGTTCCTCTGTCTTCTCATAATGATTTCATTCTATATATGCTAAAATCATTGGATGTTATGATTGAGTCGGTCCAGCAAAATAGCGACAATATGGTTATGTTTGTTCCGATTTATTTGTCTCGCGTTCGTAGTGAACGAAAGATAACTATGCTGAATTTGCAATCACAAACTATTTATTGACATGGACAACACACAACTGATGTTGCAAATTCAAGCAATGCAAGAGCAGCTTGAAAATTCTGAAAATCACAAGGAAGAACAAAAGAAGAAAAACATGCTGCTATATGGAAGTATTGCAGTTAACGGTGTAATTCTTCTCATAGTATTGTTTGCTCTTTTAGGAGGGTGGATTGCTGTTCTGATTTTTTACGCTCTCATTGCAACATCAGCATTTGTGTACGTTCTTTCGCGTCTTATCAATACGGTTAACGACTATAAAGATATTTTGGAAGGACAGGCCGAGGATAATAGACAAATGATTTCCAATCTTTCGCCATTCTTGAAATCTGAGTCTTCTTTTGCTTATACTGAAGAAGTTAAAGGTATTGTTGCAATGGTTAATGCGTATGCAAAACGTATGATTTTGCGTTTAGAGGAACTTGATACGGAACAGGAAAAAGAAGTAAAGGAAAAAAAGAAGTTGACATTTTTTGAAAAGCTGTCTATCTATAAAAGACGGACTCCGGAGCCTCCATCACGTTTTGGCGGCATTCCCATAGGAGGAAATCCAACACAAGGACAGCGATTTAGAAATGGATGAAACTACTACACCACCTTCACCTTCTCCTCTTAGCATAGAGGTTTATCCCGGCAAATCACTTTCGGAGCTTTTTAGAGAGACGATTAATGATGTAAATCGGGCGCAACAAGAAACCATTTTGCTTATTGAGCAGTTGAAAGAAAAGCTGAATCTGAAGCAGGATGATTCGCTGACGGATTATACAGTCACGATGATGCTTGCTCCAATTCTGAAGGATTTTATCACAGAATTTGGAAAACAATCTGAGAGTAAAGTAAAAATTGCAACGGCTGTTGCAAATATCGTTAAAGCCCAACAAACAGCAATTGTTGGCAATCAAATGTTGTTTCAAAGTGAAGGCAGTATCTTGGGACGATTGGGTGATGTGGACCCTCTTGCAAAATCATTTAGTCAAGCCTTGACCACCAGCGATTCGAAAAAAGATACCGTTATAACAGAGAGAAACGTTAAGGAAGAAGAGTTGCGCGTGATACACAGTCCGGATTTTCTTGCTTCGAAATCCAAAGCATCGTAAGAAACAATGGTTACACCTGAACAAGTTAGAGAAGTAAAGTCCAAAAAAGTTAATTCTGATGTAGAGCAAATTGTAGATACTCTACTTTTAGAGAGAGCAAATAAAAGACAAATAATTATCTATCAAGATGAGATTGTTAAAGCTCTCAAATCTCTTAAAAAATATTCTAGGAAAGATATTTTTGAAAATGGCTTGTTGGATTTTGAAGATGCATACGGAGCGCAAGGTTGGAAAGTAACGTATGATAAACCAGCATACAACGAAGACTATCGTGCGTATTTTTTGTTTGAATTTGAATGAAGTTGCGGGTTCGAGAATGTGCTGAGAAGTTACATTCCATTTTTCTGAGATATTTTGGAGGCAAAACATTTCACGATATTCGCCTGAAGCACTTTAATGCTCAATATCTTTGCCCAAATAAGCAATGCCCAACCAATCATTTAGGACATCACAGTTACGGCAAATGTAAGTTTTCAATATCGTTTGACATATTCAAATTTCATTGTTGGGTCTGCGATGACTTTGGTTCCATATCTTATCTTTCAAAAAAATACCTATCGGAAATAGACCAGCGTGAAGTAAGAAGGTGTGGAGAAATACTAAAGGAATTCTTCGTTCATTATAAACTGGATGGAAAGACATTCAATGTCAACCAGTTGCTGAAAAGTGAAACGGAAGGATTTGAATTGCTGATTGATTTTGATGAAGATACAAGTCCGTTTGATTTACGACGGAAGCGGGTTTTGAATTATGCATTGAAGACTCGTGGTTTGACTTACGAACATCTGTACTTCTACAACTTGATGTTTACAAGGAAAGGAAAATATGCAGATTTGCTTATTGTTCCCTCTTACGATGAACACCATCATCTTAATTTCTTTATTGGTCGAAGTATCGAAAAGAATGCTTACTTTAAGTTTAAGAAGCCGGAGATGCATAAATCAGACATCATCTTCAATGAACATTTGATTGATTGGAAACAACAGTTGATTTTGGTGGAAGGTCCAATTGATTATCTGCACCTTCACGGTTACAATAGAACTATACTTGATGGTTCTTCTCTGAGTAAAAATAGCTTGCTTATTCGAAAATTGAAATATTACAAACCAACAGTTAAGTTGTTATTGGACCCTGATGCGGAAAGTAAAGCAATGGATTTAGAGAAGAAGTTGAAACGTTTTGGAATTCCGACACAAATAACAACCAAACATCTTGTGTCCAGAGGTCTTTCGGATGCGGGTGAACTTAGAGGAGAACAAAAGATAGGGTTGATACAGGATGTGTTGAACGAAAAAGCAAATACAGATATTGTGTTATCATTGAATCATAAATTAGAAAGCTTGAAGTAAAAATGTTAGTAGCTCATTTTGGAGACGTTCACATTAGGTCGTATGTTCGACTGGAAGAATATCGAGAGCAGTTTAACAAGTTAACTACACAACTTCGTAAAAATGGTGTGGACCTAATTGTGTGTTGTGGAGATTGGTTCGATAATAAAATAAATCTTTCACCTGAGTCGGTTCGATTTTCTTGTGAAGCAATTGAAATGCTTGCGAATGTCGCGCCTCTTTATATGATTGCTGGAAATCACGACGCCAATTTGAGCAATCTTTCACGTATGGACTCGCTTCAATTGCTTGGACATCTTATGCGAAGCAATTCAAAGTTTCATTATTTGCGTGACAGCGGCTTGTTTTCTGTCCCTGATACAAATATTGAATTTGGCGTGTTTTCTCAATTTGATAAACCGGAAGAATGGCCGGTCCATATTGAGAACAAAGACTCAAACAAGTGTTATATTGCTCTCCATCATGCACCACTTCAGGGAGCAAAATTTGGCACAGGGATAAAAATCGAGGATGGGACATCAGCTAACATCTTTTCTGAATATGATATGGTGTGGTTAGCAGATATTCATCAACGGCAATTTTTGAATGAAGAAAAAACTATCGCCTATCCCGGTTCATTGATTCAGCAGAATTTTGGAGAAGAGGTGTCAAAGGGATATCTTATTTGGGACACCGATACGAAAAAATCTCGGTATGTTGAACTTCCAAACGATTATAGCTTTGTCTCTTTGAGAGGTGATAATCCAATCAATATTCGAGAGCAAGACACTCAAAATCTTACTTCAAAAACTCGTCTAAAAATTGTGTTGAAAGATAAGATAACACGATTGGAAGAAATAGAACTTCGGAATTTCTTTAGTAGCAAGTATAAATTGGAAGAAGCTCCTATTGTTGTTAGTGGTCAAAATGATTTTGAAAATTATCGAGAGACCAATAAAGAGTTGTGGGCAAATTATCACAATACAGGATTTCAAACCGAACTCTTGGAAAATTGGCTTAAAGGACAAACCGAACATCCGGAATATTCTGGCAAAGATTTCATTGAAAATTGCGTCGAGCTTCATAAACGATGCATGGCACAAATCGAAATTCCTGACTACAAGAACAACCGATGGAAACTTGTATCATTGAAATTTTCAGGTTTTGGTCCATACGGTGATGAGAATTATGTAAACTTCAATGACGTAAAAGGTATTGCTGGACTCTTTGCGCCGAATCGACAGGGTAAAACGACTCTCATCGAGGTTCTTACTCATGCTGTCACAGGGGAAACTATCAAGTCTATCAATCTGGATAAGTTCATCAATCTGAGACGCACTAAGGCTTCGTCTGAGACGCTCTTGGAGCACAATGGTACATTATACCGTATTTTACGTCAGGTGAGCCGTAAGAAGACGGGAGGAGGCTCTACGAGCAAAATAATCATCACTTTCCAAGACAAAGACGGAGTTTGGCAACCATATAACGAATTGGATGGCCCATCGACCAATAAATCGTGCCAAACGCTCTTTGGAGATAGAGATGATTTCTTATTGACATCTATTAGTTCTCAGGAGAATTATGCTGGTATTCTCGACAAGAAAGACAGCGAGCGTTTAGCTGCCTTGTATAGATTTACTAATTTGGATTGGTTTGAAAATCTGCGTAAAAAGTCTTCTGAGGAAATCAAGGACATCGAAAAGGAAATCATGCTGCTTCAAAAGAGTGCAAACACACAAAGCTTTGCTATCTTAGAACAGCGTCGGGCAAATACAACCAGAGAAGTTGAAGATTTCGAGAGACAACTGAGCGATAGAAAGCGCGAACTGGAACAATTGATAGAGACGCTTATTGCTCTTAAAACTCAGGTAAAAGAGACAACAAGTAGTTCGAATGCGGAAAAAATTCGAAATGATTTAGAGCATGCAAAAAAATCTCTTCGTTTGGCTGTATCTGGTTTGCAAGAATCAACCAATTCAAAGAAGGCAAAGATATCGGAAATGGAAAAGATGAAATCCAAAGTGCAACAAGTCTTAAAAGGTGTTGCATACAAGGAAATCATTGCAATGAAGGACCATGTCAAGAAAATGGAGGATGAGAGAGGACAAGCTCAAACCTCTGTCAAGATTTTATCTGAGAAGAAGAATCAGATTGACATGAAATTGAACATTTTGAAAATTCAGCCATGGGTAAATGAAGACCCAAATTGTCGTCAGTGCATGTTTTTGAAAGATGCGTGGCAAGCAAAAGACGATGCAGAAAGAATTATACAGGAGTTATCGGGATTTACAGATAACTTGCATGTCCTCGTTGAAGAGTTGAATAAGGCTGGATTTACCTATCGAGAAATTCTTACGGTGAACGAAACAGTTCAAACGTATATGAATTTGAAGAGCGGTGTGGAAAAATCTGATAGTGACATTCTTCGATTTGAAAGTGAGAGAACACTGGCGGAAAAAGCTGTTGAGTCGCTTTCTAAAGAATTGGAAGAACACGCTGACACATTAAGGGAAATGGTTGAGCAGCAAGAGATTTCGACTAAAGTGCAAACGTCGAATGTTCGAAAACAAAGACTTGAAAATGAAATTCAAAGTATAGAAAAAAGTGTATGGAATGGTAAAACAGAGTTGGCTAGAATTGACGGCAGTATTGAAAATATGAATGAAAGACTTCGACAGGTTCTTGCATTAGAATCTAAAACGAAGTTCTATGTTGCATATCAAAAGGCAGTATCCAAAAATGGGGTACCTTTGGATATTATTCGACAAATACTGCCAAAAATAAACTTGGAGGTCAATCAAATATTGTCCATGACTCAAAACTGGAAGATTTCCATTCATGTTGACAATGACAAGCTAAATATCAATATTATTGATATTGTTAACGAAGAAGAAATTGGAGAGCGTCCCATTGAATGTTGTTCCGGAGCCGAACGAACGATTACAGCAATTGCCTTGCGCGTTGCATTAACACAAATATCGTTTTTGCCTCGACCAACATTTATGATAATTGATGAAGCGTTTTCTGCACTGGATGATGAAAATTTGTCGAGGATTGAGTTGTTCTTGAATGAGATAAAAGCTTATTTTGACTTCATACTGCTAATATCACATATTCCTCAAATGCAATCGCAAGCGGACTGCTTATTAGTCATCAATAAGACCGATGATGACTATTCTCAGTTGAGATTCGGCTCCGATTGAAGTAAAAACAATCAATATTGAATTAAGAGTCGGGCATTTGTCCGGCTCTTTTGTTTTGGTCTGTATTTATCAATAAGGACACGAACTATCAATTTTATACAATGGAAATTATTCGATTTCAAAGACTTCTTGAACGGGAGTCTGCCCAAGAAAAAGCAGATGACAAAAAGGACCAGAAGGAGTTCAAAGAGGACAAGAAAAATGCGTTAACAGCACTTCAAAGTAAAGAGCTTGACCGTCAAAAGAAAATTACGGACATGTTTGAAAATAGCAATAAGGGTAAATTGAAGTCTGATGCTGTAAAAGAACTTGCTGCACAAATTGAAAAGGATGATGTTCGATATGAAGGATTTCCAGAATGGGTCTTAAAAACTTGGATGGATAGCGAACAAAAAGGAGCAATTCCTTTACTCAATAATCGTTGGTTGGATGTCAAGAGCGTTGTTTCTGATAAAGATGATGATGATTTTGATATTGGAAAAAGAACGTATGCCGGAATCATAGTCAATCACGCTCGAAAAGAAGAGACTGGAATTAAAGCTATTAATTTGTTGCAATTCAAAGATTTCGATACGGAAAAAATGCGTAAGCTGCTTACATTTGAACGTGCAGCTATTGAGGCTCAAAAACTTATTGACCGTAAAAATAAGCGAACACATTCAACCGAAGCTGGTGGAATGCAAACAGCAGGAGCAACACCACAAACAACAGGTGGTTCTTCAGGCGGAAGTGGTGGAGATTTTGGAGCAGCAACAGGTGGAACGGAAGGTGGACTTCCTCCTGCAGCACCTGTTCCTCCAACAGGAACAGAAGCGCCAGCTACAGGAACTGGAACAACAGAAGAAACGGGAGCAACAACGCCGGTCGGTGGAGAAATACCATTTGACCAAAATGGTTCGCCGGACCTAACTAATGTACCAACAGGAGAAGAGGAGGAAGAAGAAACAAAATGAAATTTAAAGACCTGATAAATGAGCGAGTAATGGTTTCCGATTTTGACGATTATATTCGTGTGGTTGCTAATGCTTTTGATGCTGCTCCACGAATTATGCCAGAAGCAAAACCATATTATGATGCTTTATATCACGAGTCGCAAAATTGGATGGTGCGAATTGCAAGTCATTTGAATATGGATATCAAAAACGTTGAACAGTACAATTCGTTTGATGACATGGTCCATGATGTCAAGAACAATCATCATCTCTCCGTATCTGCTGAATATCGAAATCATCCCTATTGGACAGATTATGAATATCGAACCGTTCGAATAACTCACGACTATCTCGCTCATAGCATTGTTGGAAATCCATTTGGTCCAAAAGGTGAAGTCTATGCCTATAATACACACTGTAAATTGTTTTCTCCAAAAGCACGTCCCGCTCTTTTTACAGAAATTGTCGGCACCAATTGTTGGTATGGATGCTATGGCCACGTACCTGAAGAGAAGTGTGCAATACTTCCGGGATTTGATTATAATAATATTGGTCGAATGATTGGTCCTACACAAGGCTCCCATAAACATTTTACAAATACAATGAAACGCTCATGAGTACATTTTCAGATTTCTATTTATCGAACAATAGCCCATTAACGGCTTCAAATCAAAGCTATGTTTCGATTTTGAATGAAGCTGGATTTCCGGGAAGTCTTTCCATGTCGTCATTGAGTAGTGAATTTGGTGCTGTTGTAACTTGGGTTAGAGCCAGATTGGGTTTTCCAATCTTAGAAGTTGAATTACCTCCTGTTGCGATTGCGGCATGTTTCCAAGAAGCGAATGCAAAATTCTCTCAAATTACATCAGCCTATTACATGCAAAGTTGGGCTGCGCAAATGTTGGGCATTGAAAAAAACTATAATGAGTTTAGTTTTCAAAATGCTCTGCCAAAAGCAAATAATATTTTCCAACAAGCGTTTGCTGCAAATCTTGTAAGTCCATATAATGCCGGATTGGTAGAAAAACGACGAGGATATTTTATCACATCACCTAATGTTTCCAGATATGATATTTTTAGCAATGGATATGATGCTAACAGCAATATGATTTTGGAGCAATACGTTGCATCTGTTTCTGGATGGGATGTCCACGTCGATAATGTATACTACAATGCGGGATATTATGTAAATAGGTTTTATGACCCACTCTCGAATCAACAGTTTTTGCACAGCGAATTTGGATTTCCATCGTATGGAAGCGATACTGTGTTTTATTTGAATCCATTGTGGGAAGATTTGAAACGCGGCTCATTATTGAAAACATCAGATGATGCGCGGAAACCGAAGTATAGTTGGTACAAACATTATCGTAATATTGAAATTACGCCACATCCAACTGTGAACGGATTGAATATATGGTTCGATTATTACATAGATGTCAAACCGGGAACAGGAAGGTCTCCGCTGTCCGATAGCAGTTTTAGCGGACTTGGTTATCTTTCAACTTCTAATCAGAATCAAGCTACTCATTTTGGAAATATACCAATTGAAAATTTGACTTATGATAAAATGAACGATACAGGTCGTACTTGGGTCAAAGAATACACGTTCATCACGTCAATGTGGACCCTTGGAGAAGCAATTCGTTCCAAATATGGTTCGATTCCAATTCCGGGACCAAACGGAGAATCGCTAACACTTAATGGAGCAACATTGGCCGCTACTTCAGAAAGTAGGCGCACTGAAATTATCAATCAATTGGAAAAATGGTTGGATAATATGGATGCATACAAGATAACAGAAAAAGAACAAATTAAACGAGAACAACAAGTGAAAATGATGTTGCTCGACCCAATGCCAGTCCCATTTATGGTCTATTAATATGAATACTCAACAGTTGATTTTTACGAAAGAAGACGCAGAACGTATTGTTAATGAGCAGATTGTAGAACACTTTTATATGATGTATAAAGGCTCCTCTGTGAATGATGCTGCCGGATATGCTCAACGTCAAAACAAATTGCAACAGGACTATGTCATGGTGTTGAAGGCTTTTTTTGTCCCTCCACACGTTCTTGCTGGTATGCCAACTGATACTGCTACTGCTAATGCGCAAAAAGACATGATGATGCTGCATGAAGGAGTTTCTTCAGATGCTTGGGTGCAAAAAACAAATATAGAGAGAGTTCATGTTGAAACAATATCCCAAATTGCTAAATTTAACGGTTTGAAACTGGAAGATTTAGAACAAGCCATTCCTCTTTATGGTTTTGGAAGACGATTGAGCATTCTTGAGAAATATTTTCAAGTGAGAAAAGAATTAATTCTTAGGTCGCTTCACGCTTTATGTCTTGCAAACAATGGAGACACCAAAAAATACAGAAAATATGAAGAAGAAACAAATATCCCAATCGGATTCTCAAAATCCAAAGGACGAGAACGACCAGTCTCTCAAAAAGGATTCTTCGGAATTACTGAGGAAGAGACTTTTAGGGGTTAAGAAAAAAATAAATAGCCGCCCACGTACTGCTAGTAGCGATGGAGCAAAACTTCTTAAGCGTGCTAACTTTTCTACTCGATATCTTACGTCTCTTCGTAAAAGAGGAGAGCATAAGTTGCAATCCAAAGGTTTGAAATCCACAGGTGAAGGTAAAAATGGCCGACTTATGAAGCCAATGACTAAACCTGAATTGGAAGTTGCCATGATTCTTGCGGAAGCTGGAATAAAATACGTTCGAGAGTGGAAAGTTCTTGGGAAATATTATGATTTTAAAATAAAGAATACTAATATATTGCTCGAAATTGATGGCACATATTTTCATCATAAGGATGGAAAAATATCAATGCGTTCTGTCAAGCAAAAAACAGAAGACCTGTATAAAGATTGTCTTGCTGTTATGCAAGGTTATCAACTTATTCGAGTTTGGGAAGATGAGATAGATAAGACGAAATTGCTCAATAAAATTGAACTGTTAAAAACAGCCTTTGCAGACAATCATAGTATAGTTCGTCCGTATTTATGAAGAATGGTTTGCCACAAATCATTCAATTATGCCGCTGAACACATACAATGATTGGAAAAAAAGGAGAGCGAAATCCATTTGACTCAAAAGGAAATCCCGTTCGACACTACGATGGTAAAAATCATTCGCAGTTGAATGGTGATGTAGCCGTACAACGAATAGAAGTACAAGGTGATGGTTTAGCAGTACATGAAGCAGGAGCAGTATTTCATACTACGCAACCGGGTTCCGATAGAACATTTTCTCTTACAGGTTCAGCTTCTGGTTTTGCAATACGTGATAGTTTTAACAGAGATGATGAGCCGTCATTTTTAGGTTTTCCGGATGTTGGTTCACAATGGAAAGAAAAATTTGGTGCGTTCGGTGTCAGCGCAAATGAAGCGTATGTGTCCTCTTCCGTTTTGACCAATTTCAATCTTGCTTTGGTAAATGGTTATTTGGCAAATGGACACTTGCAAGTTACTATAAACAAAAGAGAAGATGGAAATGAACAACCGAAAAACGGATTGTCATTTCGTGCAAATTCTTCGGGTTCTCAATATCTTGGTTTTTTCCCTTTTGAAGATGAATTTGGAATTCGTCATTATGCTCTTGTTAATGTTGTAGGTGGAGTAGCCGTTCCAATGTTTATATCAACAGCATTACCTTCTACCGGTGATGTTTTGCGAGTTGATTTTACTGGGGATAGTATTTCTGGCTATGTTAATGACGTTCGGATTGTTGATTTTCATAGTAGCCTTTATTCTGGAAATACATATCATGGCGTCTTTTCTTATCCTCTTACAGGAAATATTATTGACACGGTATTCATTCCTGAAATTGGAAACCAAACATTCGACGATTTTTCTTTTACGTTTGATGCTTCCGGAACAGGGCTTGTTGAAGTAATTCGAACGTTCGAACGCGCTATAACTCTTGATACAATAGTTCGGACACAATCTCAAAACAATGTTGAGATTCCTCCACACATTAGTAGAATTTCCGTAAATGATACGGATGGCGTTCATATCATTGACCCAAAAATTGAACTCCGTCACGGTAGTTTAAGTGCCTATGAAGATAGTCTGTTCTACAATTCAAAAATGTGGGATAGTCAAGGTGAAAACACGTATGGGCAAATTGACCAATATGGCATTAGGCTATATAAAAATGGTCAACTTACAATGAATGCGGATTTTAAAACTGGAGACTTTTTTCCGAATGGAGGAGGTGCCGGTGGAAATGGTAATAGTGGTTGGTCTGGCATCAGCGGTAACTTTCAATCCGGCTGGAGCGGCATATCTGGCAAAGGAAATTCCGGTTGGTCCGGTATCAGTGGATTTTCCTCAACAGGAAGTCCAACAAAAATCACACTTGTAAAAGAAGAGTATTCCAGCGGCACATATCCTTCGCAATATACTGCTGGAATTTGGAACTTACGCAATCTTAATACTATTGATGATTCTGATAATTTAGGTATTACACTTTCTTCTGGAGTTGTTACAATTCCACAAGGAAATTATTGGATACGTGCTCGTGCGTCAGTATTTGGAGCAAGTAGTCATTATATTCGATTGCGGAACGTCTCTTCAAACACTTCTATTTATGGAACTTCAGAATATTCTGATGTTGCTCAATTTTCTGTAGAGTCAGACCTTGTCAATAGATTAAGCGTAACGTCCGTTACGGAAAATTATGTACTTGAACAATATATTACAACCAATATTACAAATACTCCGGGAGTTCCAGTGGGTCTTACTGGAATCAATGAGACGTATGCGGTTTTGGAAATATATAAATTTAGTCGTGGTGGAACCGATGGTAAATCTGGCTGGTCCGGTATCTCCGGCAACAGCGGCTGGAGTGGTATCTCGGGTAAGGCAGATTCCGGTTGGAGCGGTATCAGCGGAGATATAGGTCCAATAGGTCCATCCGGTATCTCCGGTAACTTTCAGTCTGGCTGGAGCGGTATCTCCGGTAACTTTCAGTCTGGCTGGTCCGGTATCTCCGGCAGCAGCGGCTGGAGTGGCATTTCGGGTAAGGCAGATTCCGGTTGGTCTGGCATTAGTGGAGATATAGGTCCAATAGGTCCATCCGGTATCTCCGGTAACTTTCAGTCTGGATGGAGCGGTATCTCCGGTAACTTCCAGTCTGGCTGGTCCGGTATCTCTGGTAACAGCGGCTGGAGTGGCATTTCGGGTAAAGCAGATTCCGGTTGGTCCGGCATCAGTGGAACTTTCCAGTCTGGCTGGAGCGGTATCAGCGGCAACTTCCAAAGCGGTTGGTCCGGTGTTAGTGGCGCATCCGGTATC